>Ga0302325_10014745_pt1 | contig 16626 bp, 18 predicted proteins | sample Palsa_T0_2_FD_201948 | JGI IMG/M metagenome (GOLD analysis project Ga0302325, IMG submission 201948) | Peat permafrost microbial communities from Stordalen Mire near Abisko, Sweden - Palsa_T0_2 | ecosystem: Environmental > Terrestrial > Soil > Palsa > Peat permafrost | place: Sweden: Abisko... | reverse complement strand
TCCGGAACGGCATAACCCCCGCTCCATCGCCACCCTACGCATCATCCTCGCCCGCTCCCTGCTCCGTCAGCTCTGCCAATGCCCGTTCTGCGGCGGTCTACGTTTATAACACAGTAGTACTAGTGCTCTTCTAGAGCATTAATACAATACAAATACCCTCGCTGTAGATTGTTAAGAATTGCAATAGTTCAATATATTTCAACCTATATCAGGAGTTTCCTTTCAAGAGATTCCATGTTACATTCCGTCCAGGAGTCCAGTTCTCGCCGAGTGGTTTCCAACCATGACGGAGCTTTGGCTTCCCCCGTTGCTTCTGCTCTCCTTCGTACCCGCCAGCGCCGCAGGTCCGCAAAAGCCCTGTCCTGTATTCACAACCTCGAAAGATAAAGCCAGATGGACATGGATGGACCTGAGCTCCAAGTGAATCTCGCATACCAGCGACATACGCAATCTACTATCGGGATGATCTTCTTCGGCTGGACCAGCGAGTATGGGGCAGCTCCGTCTCGTCCACTTATTTGTGCTCTGCTGCTTGCGCTTCTTGCCATACCCGTATACTGGCTTGGCATCCGGCAAAGATGGTTCGGAAGCCAACTCCGTCTCGTCGAAAAACGAGGTCAAGGGGAGGTTGAGACCCTCTTAGGGCCGCTCACAAATGAGCGCCAGGCAAGCCCGCACAAATTGCAGCTTCTCTTCACTCGGTTGCATGTGCGAGGCCCCTCTCAAGTCGGTTGCGCCGATTTATTTGGTGGCCCCGTCTGCGTTGGGAGGCAAGATTCTTGATGGAGGTTGTTCTTTTCAGCCTGACCAGCGTCGTCGATCTCGGCTTCGAGGGGCTCGACTTTGGTAGTTGGATCAGGAGCCTTCTGTTTCACGAATACGAACTAGAGCCGCGCGGCTGGTTGCGTACCGCTGCGGGGCGACAGTCTCTCGTTGGCCTCGGCCTACTTGCTCTCTCGCTTCTCAGCTTCTTCTGTCATCGATTCGAATGAGTCCTTCGGAGTTATCAGGTCCTTGGCTCGGATTCCGAGGCCGGGACGAGAAAGAGGTCGGTCATGGCAAGATCCTCCCGCTCGAAATCGCACGCAATCAAGTCTCCGCTCTTCGCGGAGCAAACTCGCGTGGTACTTCCCGGAAGCGAGAAAGCACCAGCTCCCGATGCAGTCCGGCTGAGAGATACGCCGGCTAGGTCGAAGGTAACCGTATCAGTCATCGTGAAACGCGAAGAGCCGCTGAAGATCAACCGCCGCGGCGGGAGAGCCAGCGGGCCAGTTCGCGTGAGTCGCACTGAATACAAGAAGCACCACGCAGCCGATCCGGATGCCGTCAAGCGGGTTCGCGCATTCGCGCGGGAGTTCAACCTGAAGGTCGAGCCCGATCCCACTTCGACTGTGAGGCGCACGATTCAGCTCACAGGCAGCGCAGCCGACATGCAGAGAGCGTTTGGCGTCGTGCTCGAGCAGAAGGCAATCAACGGCGTTGAGTACCGCGTGCGCGAGGGTTCGATTCAACTCCCTAAATCGCTCGCGGGCGTGGTGGAGGCTGTGCTGGGGCTGGACAATCGGCCTCAGGCACAGCCCCACTTTCGTGTCCACAAGCCCAAGCCAAGTCCCCAGCCGTCTGCCGCGCCCAGCAGTTACACCCCACCTCAGGTCGCTCAGGCCTACCAATTCCCCACAGGCGCCAGCGGCGCAGGGCAGACCATCGGTATCATCGAACTCGGCGGCGGCTATCGCCAAGCCGACCTCACCGCTTACTTCAAGACGCTCGGCCTCGCAGCGCCTGGCATCACCGCCGTCAGTGTCGACGGCGGGAAAAACACCCCCACGACGGCCAACGGCGCCGACGGGGAAGTAATGCTGGACATTGAAGTGGCTGGCTCTGTAGCTCCTGGCGCAAAGATCGCCGTCTACTTCACACCCAACACGGATCAGGGTTTTATCGACGCCATTACCACAGCTGTGCACGACACGACCAACAATCCGAGCGTGATATCGATTAGCTGGGGCGGACCAGAATCGAGCTGGACGCAGCAGTCGCTGACGGCGCTAGACGCAGCTTGCCAATCGGCCGCGGCACTAGGCATCACCATTACAGTTGCGGCAGGCGACAACGGTTCCACGGACGGCGGGACGGGAAACAACGTCGACTTTCCCGCGTCCAGTCCGCATGTTCTCGGGTGCGGAGGAACGACACTCGATGCCAACGGAGCCACGATTGTGTCCGAAGTAGTTTGGAACGAGTTGGCCAACAATGAGGGCGCAACCGGCGGCGGCGTTAGCACGGTGTTTGCTTTGCCTATCTGGCAGGCGAACTCGAATGTTCCGGCGCCGAGCACAAGCACGGGCGGCCGCGGCGTTCCGGACGTGGCAGGCGATGCCGACCCAACCACGGGGTACACCATTCGCGTGGATGGCGAAACAAGCGTGATCGGGGGGACGAGCGCGGTTGCGCCACTTTGGGCCGCGTTGGTGGCCGTGGCCAACCAACAGCTCAGCACCAAGGTCGGATTCATCCAACCGGCTATCTACACAGCAAAGGCCGCATCTGCGTTCAATGACATTCTGCAAGGCAACAATGGGGCCTTTTCGGCACGGCCGGGATGGGACGCCTGCACCGGACTTGGATCCCCGATCGCTAACAAGCTGATCGCGCTATTGGCGCCCGCGAGTGCCAGCAGCAAGACTTCTCCCAAACCGCGTGGCAAAGCAGTGAAGAAGCCTGTGAAGACGGTTGGAGCGCGAAGAAGGCAACCAAAAGGAAAGTAAAGCAGGAGTCGATGGTCGCGACGGGGTCTTATGGCGCGCCACAATTACCTGAAGTAGATGGCTTCGTCTGTTCCGAAGGCGTTTTCTATGTATTGATGCATTAGCCTCGGCGACAAATCGAGAGGGCATGAGCAAAACGAAGATTTGGCGCCTTAGTTCCAGCAGTTCAATTTCAGATAATTCGCGAGGGGGGGCGTAACAGGGAAATGGATTTCCCTGATATGGGGGTAATAATTCCCTGTTCGGCACAGGGCACTAAATGCGCGTGACGCGGTAAAACTGGCCTAGATTCAGAGTCATAGAGAAATCCGTCCGCAAGATTCATGGGCCAAATTCGTGATTTTCCATGTATTTTTCCCTGTTAGCAGGGAATTCGGACCCAGAGAGCGGTTCGCTCTAGACTCCGCCCACCGCCATATTGCCGTTGTAGCTCAGTGGAAGAGCGGCTGCCAGTCGCAGCTGATTCGGTAGGTTTTCCAAAAGATGCGGAACAACAAGGTACGCAAGATGTTTGGCAGATCCGTCTGTGCAGTCTCCAGCAGTGGGTTTGCGAACTCCTCATCAAAAATCAGCAGCTACGGATGGCGGTAACGGAAGTGAAAGCGAAAGAGCAGCAGGGATAATAATGACCGGAGCTTAGGTCAAACTTACAAGGAGAAATGACGATGTCAAAAAAACTCGAAGGAAAGAATGCACTTGTTACCGGCGGTTCGCGGGGTATTGGCGCGGCGATCGCGAAACGTCTGGCGGCCGATGGAGCGAGCGTGGCCATTACATACGCTAGCGATGCGAAGTCGGCTGCTGCGGTGGTCAAGGCAATCGAAGGCGAGGGCGGCAAGGCTGTCGCAATTCAGGCTGACGCCGCCGATGCAGAGGCCGTTAGGAGCGCAGTTGAGAAGTCGGTCGCGGCACTCGGCGGTCTCGATATACTCGTCAACAATGCCGGCACAGCGATTCCGAAACCATTCGAGGAGGCCACTCTCGATGAGATCGATCGCATGTTCAGCATCAACGTTCGGGGCACATTGGTGGCCACCCAGGCGGCGCTCAAGCACATTAAAGCCGGCGGCCGCATCATCATGATTGGCTCGTGTGTTGGCGAGCGGATGATGACGCCTGGGCTGGTGGCCTACTCGGCCACCAAAGGAGCCGTCAAGATGCTCACGCAAGGCCTGTCCAGGGAGGTCGGCGGCCGCGGCATCACGGTCAACAATGTGCAGCCTGGTCCTATCGACACGGATCTGAATCCCGCCGCAGGCGATTGGGCTGCGCCTCAGATTGCCAATACCGCTCTCGGTCGCTACGGTACCGTTGGCGAGGTAGCTGCGCTGGTCTCCTTCGTCGCCAGCCCAGAGGCGGCGTACATCACGGGGGCTAGTCTCACAGTAGATGGGGGCACCAATGCCTGAAAGCATCCAAGTCGATGACGGATCAAAACTCTGAGCGATTTTCATGGAATAGTGCGGCGGAGGAAACCAATCCGAAGCCGCAAAGCCAGAAGGAACGGAATGCCGAATACCACACCGCAACAGAACAAAGCCCGCGTCTTGGAAGCGTTCGACACACTCTTCAACAAGCGGGATTATGCCGCCGCAGAACGTTTTTAGTCGCCTCACTATATCCAGCACAGTGCGCACATCGGGCCGGGTCGCGAGGGACTATTCAACCTTATCAAGTCACTTCCCCCTTCTCTGCGATACGAACCCGGCGTGATGGTCGCAGATGGAGACTTCGTGATCGTCCATGGTCGTTTCTCTGGATTTGGAGCAACGGCAAACTGGATCGCGGCCGACATTCTCCTCATTCAAGACGGGATTCTGGTGGAACACTGGGATGTCATTCAGGACGAAGCGACCGAAGAGCAATCGAAAAGCAAAGCGCCAATGTTCGGTGAGACATTTCCATCGCATCGATGATCGAAGCGAATCGGTGTTGGCCCCGCGAGTCATGACAAGTCCACAATTTATTTCCGATGAGCCCTTTGGGGAATGCATTCTTCCATGCATCTCTGTCAATGCACTCGCCGACGAAAGCACTTGAACAACATGGCCGAAAGGTCGCCTGCTCGTCCACATGGTTTCCAACGCGCGCTCAGCTTCGGAAGTCACTTCTCTCGGTAGACGGTTTTTCGGCCACTTGCCGAGAACACTGATCGATTCGAATAACTCAATGAGCGCTTTGGCCTGTTAGCGTCAGCCGACGACAAGGCGCAGACACATCGGCGGGATAAAAGGCAAGACTCCTCACGGAGCACAACTCGGGCGAGCACTCCCGCTGGTACAATCCAATCTCCGGACCACCGTCAAGCGGAATTTTATCAGCGATAAATGAGCAGCCAGCACTCCTTATTGAAAGGCTCCTATGGCTCCCGAACGTTGTCAAAACGTAATCATCGGTAGCGGAGAAGGTGGAAAATATCTCGCCTGGCACCTGGCGCAATTGGGCCAGCCAACCATAGTCATCGAGCGCCGATGGATCGGCGGCTCCTGCCCAAACATCAATTGCCTTCCGTCGAAAAATGAAATTTGGAGCGCGAAGGTCGCCCACCTCGCACGTCATGCCGGTGAGTTTGGCACCATCGCCGGTGCGGTCTCGATCAACATGGAGGCCGTCCGGCGGCGCAAACGCGAGATGGTCGAAGCGCTGGTCGCGACTCACCTGAAGAACTATCGCGAAACCGGCGCTCAGCTCGTGATGGGTGAAGCCCGCTTCACCGGCCCCAAAACCCTTGAGGTTCGCCTCAACGACGGAGGCTCGCGCGCGATCGTCGGCGAGCGCGTCTTCCTCAACCTGGGCACGCACGCCGCCGTCCCTCCCATCCCCGGCCTGCGCGAAGCCCAGCCCCTCACCAATATCGAACTCCTCGAGTTGGACAGCCTCCCCGAACATCTCATCGTCATCGGTGGTGGCTACGTTGGTCTCGAGTTCGCACAGGCGTACCGCCGTTTCGGAAGCAAAGTCACCATCCTCCAACGCTCAGCGCGCCTGCTCATCGACGAAGATCCCGATGTCACCGAAGAGTTGCAACGACTGCTTGTCCTGGAGGGGATCGACATCATAACGCACGCTGAGCTGCTTCAGGTCACAGGCCGCTCTGGAACGGAAGTCAGCCTCCACTTCCGCACGCCCCAAGGGAAAAGAACCCTCGGCGGCTCCGATATCCTCGTCGCCACCGGTCGCGTGCCCAACACTTCCGGCGTCGCCCCGGAATTGGCTGGCGTTGCCGTTGCCCCGGAAGGCTGGCTCCAGGTCAACGAGCGCCTCGAGACTACTGCCCCCGATGTGTGGGCAATCGGCGAATGTGCCGGAAGCCCGCAATTCACGCACGCGTCCATGGATGATTTTCGCATTATTCGCGACAACCTCGCGGGCAAAGCGCGCACAACCACCGGCCGCCTGATGCCCTCGTGCCTCTTCACGGATCCGCAGGTCGCGCACATCGGCCTCACCGAATCTGAAGCGCAACGCAGAGGCATCGCTGTCCCGAGCGCCCATGGCCGTGGTCCTGCGAACCCGGACCATCAGCGAGACCCAGGGTTTCATGAAGGCCCTCATCGCTCCGCACACCGGATGCATCCTCGGCTTCACGATGATCGGCCCCGAAGCCGGAGAGGTCATGGCGGTGGTGCAGATGGCCATGCAGGCCGGGTTCCCCTACACCGTCCTTCGAGACTCCATACTGGCACACCCAACCATGGCCGAAGGTCTCAACGTCCTATTCTCCAAAGTCAAACCCTGACCCGAAGGGAGCCTAAGCATGAATCCCGAAACCGCCGCCACATCCATCTGGCCGCGAACCTTAATCCACCGCGTCGAAGCCGACGGAGTTCGCGTCTTCTATCGCGAAGCCGGCCCCGTCAACGCTCCCGTCATCCTTCTGCTCCACGGGTTCCCCACCTCCTCTTTCCAGTACCGCGATCTTATCCCCCGCCTGGCCGATCGCTATCACGTCATCGCCCCCGACCTGCCCGGCTTTGGCTTCACAGAGGTTCCCGGCGAGCGCCGGTACAAGTACACCTTTGACGCTCTCGCGCAGACCATCGACAAGTTCACCGAGGCGCTTGGCCTCACCCGCTATGCGCTCTACGTCTTCGACTACGGCGCTCCCACCGGATTCCGCCTCTCCATGGCTCACCCTGAGCGCGTCACCGCCATCGTCTCGCAGAACGGCAACGCCTACGAAGAAGGCCTCGGCGACGCATGGGCACCCATTCGCCGCTACTGGTCGCAGCCCACCCGCGAAAACCGCGAGGCTATTCGCACCGTCCTCAACCTCGAAGGCATGCGCCACGAGTACGCCTCCGGCATAGCCAACCCGGACCTCATCGCGCCGGAAGGCTACACCCTCGACGCCGCGCTCCTTGCTCGTCCGGGCAACCAGGACATCCAACTCGACCTCTTCCTCGACTACGCGAACAACGTAAAACTCTATCCGGCATTTCACGAATACTTCAGGAACTCTCAGCCACCTCTATTCGCAATCTGGGGTAAGAACGATCCGTACTTCATCCCCGCCGGCGCCAAAGCCTTCCAGCGCGATCTCCCGAGTGCCACCGTCGAATTCCTCGACACGGGCCACTTCGCCCTCGAGACTCACGGCGATGTCATCGCCGCCGCCATCCGGGATTTCTTCGCAAGAACAATCTGAGGAGTCGAATGGCATACAAAGTATGGCTCGTGGAACAACCCGGCGGCGCGTTCAAGCAGTCGGAGCGTGCGACCCCCGCGCTTGATCGGAATCAGATTCTCGTACGAATCGCCGCCAGCGGCCTCAACCCGCTGGATACCAAAATCCGCGCCGGCCGCGCCGACCACGCCCGCCAGCCTCTGCCTGCGGTGCTCGGCCTGGACATGGCTGGAACGGTGGATGCCGTCGGTACCGCGGTCACAGCCTTCAAAGCCGGCGACGAAGTCTACGGCCTCGTTGGCGGAGTCGGAGGCCACCAGGGCACGCTCGCCGAATATATCGCCCCGGACGCCAGCCTGCTCGCGCTCAAGCCGAAGAACCTCAACATGCTCCAGGCCGCTGCGCTCCCCCTCAGCGTCATCACCGCGTGGGAAGGCCTCGTCGATCGCGCCAAGGTCCACTCCGGTCAGACCGTGCTGATCCATGCAGGCGCGGGCGGTATCGGCCATATCGCCATCCAAATCGCGTGCGCCCACGGGGCGAAAGTCTTCGCCACCGTTTCCCCGGAGAAGCAGTCAATCGTGGAAGATCTTGGCGCCACCCCGATCGACTATCGCTCCATCCCGGTCGAACAATACGTCGCAGACTCAACCGGAGGTCAGGGCTTCGACATCGTCTACGACACCGTCGGAGGCGCGACCCTCGATGCCTCCTTCAACGCTGTAAAGCGCTACACCGGTCACGTCGTGAGCGCGCTTGGATGGGGCTCCCACTCGCTCGCGCCACTCTCCTTCCGCGGAGCCACCTACTCCGGAGTCTTCACGCTGCTTCCCCTGCTCACGGGCCAGAATCAAGCCCATCACGGCGCCATTCTCGCGCAAGCAGCCGCCCTGGCGGATTCTGGCAAACTCACGCCAATTCTCAGCCCGCAACGCTTTACCCCCATAGACCTCGACGCCGCCTACGCCCTCGTCGAACGCAGTACCCCAGGCAAGGTCGTCATCGAGGTTGCCAACTGACACCGAGGTCCGGGTAGTCGCGTTTACCGCCAGACCAAGCGCCCTCTACTGCTCACTCGCCGGATGCCAGCCGCGGGACCAGGACTCAGCAATCCGTTGGCAGACGCCTCATACCTCCGGCTCACCCCGCCTGTCGACGGCGCCAACAACCAGGCGCGCGATTAATGCCAAATCGCCGAGTATCGAATTCAAACCAACGGAGGCTGGAAACGTGCTTCGGCCTGCTAGCACCATTCGGGAGCTGCTTCTTGCTCGCCCGTGACACGCGACAACGTGTTTACTTTTGGAATCGGCAAGGCTGCTTCTTTCGCAGAGAGCGAGTGTGATCTAATTAGCGGGCGCAAAATCCAATTCTCAAAGGAGTCCGTATGCCCACCATCACAACCAAAGACGGCGTTGAGATCTTTTACAAGGACTGGGGTTCGGGGCAGCCGATTGTGTTCAGCCATGGGTGGCCGCTTTCGGCCGATGACTGGGACAACCAAATGCTGTTCTTCCTGGGGAAGGGTTATCGCGTGATAGCGCATGACCGGCGTGGGCATGGACGCTCGACGCAGGTGGCCGATGGACATGACATGGACCATTATGCGGATGATTTGGCGGCGCTTACGGCACATCTCGGCTTGAAGGACGCGATCCATGTGGGGCACTCGACGGGCGGCGGTGAGGTGGTGCACTATCTGGCTCGGCGTGGGCAACAGGACGTGTACAAAGCTGCGATTATCAGCGCGGTGCCTCCGCTGATGGTGAAGACGGCGGCCAATCCAGAGGGCCTGCCGAAGTCAGTGTTTGACGATCTGCAGGCGCAGCTTGCGGCGAACCGGTCGAAGTTCTATCGCGATCTGCCGGAGGGGCCTTTCTATGGATTTAATCGGCCGGGGGTGAAGTCGTCGGAGGCCACCATTGCAAATTGGTGGCGGCAGGGGATGATGGGGGGCGCCAAGGCGCACTATGACGGGATTGTGGCGTTTTCACAGACGGATTTTACGGAGGACCTGAAGAAGATCACGATTCCGGTGCTGGTGATGCATAGCGAGGACGACCAGATTGTTCCGTATGTGGCGGCGGGGCCGAAGTCGGCAAAGCTGCTGAAGAATGGGACGCTGATTACCTATAAGGATTTTCCGCATGGCATGCCTACTACGCAGGCGGAGAAGATCAACGCCGACCTGCTGGCATTCCTCAAGAGCTGAAGACGTAACTTTTCGATGTTCTCAAACGCCCTGGTACACGAGCGCAACAAAGTCGCTCGGGTTCTGGAACAGGTTGCCCCATACCCCGTCATATCGTGCCCCGGGCCTAGCCGCGACAACGTCGGACAAGGACTTGCCCTGTTTCTTGAGGGCTGCAACCTTGTCGCGGATCTCAACCAACACATCCCGGAATAAGATCAGGTCGGCTTTACCGCCCACGGCTCCGTGCCCGGGAATGACGATCGTCTTGCCGGTCACTCTTGCGATGTTCGCCTCCGCCGCGCGTATTTGGCCGTCGATGCTGCCTCCTGTCCCATAGTCGATGAACGGGTAATCGCGGTTCCAAAAAGTGTCTCCAGTGTGAAGAATGTCGGCCTCAGAAAAATACACGGAGATATCGGAGTCCGTGTGAGCAGGCGAGTAGTGCTTAAGCATCAGAGTCGTGTTGTTGGCATGCAGAGTGTGTTCGTCTTTGAAGACGGCGGAGGGAATCGCACCCGTCGGCGCGGCTGGGAAAGTGTACCGCCAGTTGCCTTCGACGCGCGTGGCCTGGGAAAGATGTTTGCGCGTGTTCTCATGCGCCAGGATATTGGCTCCAGCCTCATGGACCCACTCGTTTCCGCCGGTGTGGTCGAAATGCCAGTGAGTGTTGATCAATTGTTTGATGGGATCCGCGTTGATGCTCGTGAGGCCTTTCGAGACGTTCGGACGTGCGGTGACGATCTCCGCATCAACCAGCAGCTTTCCGTCAGGACCTGTGAGAACGGCGATATTTCCACCAGCACCCAAAAGAACGCTGATGTTGCGGCGAAGCCCGCATGTGCTGAGGCACTCCTTTGCATCACACCTGCTCGATGCGGGCACCGATCTGCGCAGCATCCAGCTTCTGCTCGGTCCTTGGGCTTGATGATCTCCTGATCGAACCAGGTCTGCTTCAGCGTGCGTAAATAGAGGAACTTCAGCGCCGATCGAGCGCCCTGAATCGTTCCCCATGCAAGCTTGCGCTCATTAAGCAGATACAGCAGAAACGTGCGAACGTGCTCCGAGCCCAACTGATCGGGTGACTTGTGGAAGTACCTTGCAAACTCAGCAACGATCTCGGTGTAGCGACGAATCGTGCGTTCGGAAAAGTTGCGCAGCCGGAGATCTTCCTGCATGCGTTGGCGTAGATGTGTCATGGACACCTCCTTGGGTGCCCAGCAATCTATCCAAATGGCACAAAAGCATAACCTCCCGCGCTAGCGGGTTAGTGCAAATCGCCAACTCACTCGCCGACAAAGGAGATCAAGGCAAGTTGTCAAATAGTCGGCTAGTCGCGTTTCCGAGGCGACCGTTTCCGAGACCCTGGATTCGCCAGTACAAATTTGAAGAAGGATCGATGAGAGCCTCGCTCGGTGGCAGTGAGTTCGAATCCGAGCTTTTCCAATATATGTACTGAGGCGCCATTTTCAACCTGAACAGTAGCAACGATTCGGGAGAGCTGCAGTTCGTCCCATCCAAATTTGGCAAATGCGGCGCCCGCTTCGGTCGCCAGCCCCATGCCCCAATGTTCGCGTCCGAAATAAAACGACAACGTAGCCTCGCCAGCGACAATTCCTATCCCGCGTTTGAGGTGTGGATAGAGCCCGCATCGACCTACGTATTGTCCGTTCGACTTTAAGACAGCGGCCCAGACAGCCAATCGGTCTGTGACTTTCCCAAGTTGACCTTTCGGGAACTTACGCTCCGCATCTTCACGGGAACGTGCGTGACCGCCGACGTAGCGCCGGAACGCCGGGTCCATCTCCATGGCGCAAAAGCTATCAAGGTCGGCCAGTTCATGCGGTCGGAAGAGAAGTCTCTCCGATTTGAGGATGATCACCATTTGCGGCAAGGATAACGCAACCTGTCGGTCTCAAAACTTACCCCTTTCGGGATGGGTTCCTCTGCACTTGGCCGTGTAACGCGCTTCTCGGAAGTGGCCGAATAGTCGCCAACAGGGACAGTAGCCGGTTTTACGGCCAGTTGAAGTCCCAGCACACCTCTGCTTTGGAGCGGCAGGATTCTGAACGGCCTATGGGGAAACAGGCACAAACTTGCCAAGGAGACTGTGATAAGGTGTCTTCCGGTCAACGTGTTTAGAACTCCACCTTAGTTCTGAATCCGAAAACGACCGCACGCTGCATGCCCCCTCCGACGTTCGCGTAGTACTGGATCACAGGTTGCAAAAGAAGCATCGGTAAGGGATCCAGAAGCGTGTTGAACTCAACGCCCCGCTCTGGCTTCCAGGCAGGTGCCCCAAGTAGGACGAACTGCGGGCTGAGGCTATTTTGCACATACCCCAGAGACATTGTGTTGTGAAAGTTCAGAGGCAGCGGCTCGTTGAAGCGTAACCCAGCTGTGAGGAGCCTATTATTGCGGTTGATATCCGCCGGGCTCCAGTCATATGCAAACGTTGTATCCAGACCTCTCGATTCTGTTCGGTCAGCTCGCCATAGAGCCTGACTGGCCATCCAGTACAAGAGGTAGTTGCCGGGGCGCGGCGTCGCATTCGTTGGCGAATTGAACCTTGCAGGGTTGTAAGAGGCGCCAAACTGATAGACGCCGGAATATCCCTTGCGGCTGTCTACGCTGTCGAAGGCCCGCACAGACGATGCCTTCTTACCCGGCGTAAACCCGATCTCTGAAACACTCACTGGAGTTCCATTGAACTGCGGAACGAGACCGGTTGGGTTTTGTGAAAAAGGTGAGTGGACTGCGGCCAGCACCATTCGCGGAACTTCACAATCGCTGGAAGACGATTCACTGAGAGGCGATCACGCGGGGGCGGCGCAGCCGTCGGAAAAGATGTCCCAGGGGCGTTTGTCGGGACCTTTCTGCAAAGGCTCCTGCCACGCTCCAGAAAATGGCGTGCGCGTTGCGCAAACTGGACCGATCCGTTGCCAGTTGTTAAAGGTCCGGCAAACTTGTTCGGAATCGGACGATGATTTTCGATCTCGCACAGTTGCTGTGTCCGAAGCAATCGTCTGATGTACATATTCATCTCAAAATGAACCGCTTACACTCGAAACGATTTGGCAGGAAACATGCAGAGTTGAGCAGCACGCTGTCGTGTGTATGGAGGTTTTCATGGGGTCAGTATTTCAAGACTTGCGCTATGCAGCGCGCCAATTGCGTAAATCGCCTGGGTTCACGCTGACCGCGGTACTCACGTTGGCCTTCGGCATCGGGGCTACCACCGCCATCTTCTCGATTGTCGAGGGAGTATTGCTGCGGCCCTTACCGTTTTCCGATCCAACCAAGCTCGTCACACTCGGCGATACCCTTGAAGGCGTGGATTATGACGGCGATACGCCTGGCGTCACAGCGCCTGGAGTTCGCACGTACATCCGCGAGACCCATGCATTCTCCAGTCTGGGTGGCTACACGCCTTCCAACTATGAACTTTCTGGCGCGGGCGACCCAGCGCAGATCAACGCATCGCGGCTCACGGCCACCATGTTTCCCACGCTCGGGGTCTCGCCATTCATGGGCCGCACTTTTACGCAGCGGGAAGATGAGAGCAGTCAGCAAGTGGCCGTGCTCAGCTACCAGACTTGGCGCAGTCGCTTCCATGGCGATCCACACATCCTCGGCCAGAAGATTCTACTCGACCGCAAGCCTTACGAAGTTATTGGCGTCATGCCGCGCGATTTCGAGTTTCCCTTGGTTCCAGGCCAGCTCAACCGCAGCGAACTTTGGGTACCCATGAGCTTTACTCAGGCTGAACTTATCCAGGGTGCGGGAGCTTGGGCCTACTATCTTGTCGGACGCCTCACCCCCGGCGTGCTACCCGAACAAGCCCAGCAGGATGCCATTGGTGCGGCACGCGAAATCATGCGCAATTTTCCTCCGGCGCTCTCCGCCCGACGCATTCATCCAACCGTCCGTCCGCTCGAAGAGTCCACAGTAGCGCAAGCCCGCCCGCTGGTCCGCATGCTCTTCCTCGCGGTCACCGTGGTTCTCTTTATTGCATGCGCCAACCTCGCGGGATTATTGCTGGTGCGGGTTATCCGTCGCCGGCGCGAAATTTCGGTGCGCATGGCGCTCGGCGCCAATCATGCAGCTGTTCTACGCCACTCCCTTGCCGAGGCGCTGCTGCTCAGCATTGGCGGTGGACTGCTGGGCTTGGCACTCGCGGGCATCGCAATGCGCATCGGCGTCAGCTTTCTCCCTGAGACGCTTCCACGCGTCAGCTCCATCTCGCTTGACTGGAAGGTTGTTGCCTTTTCCTTGTGCTTGGCTCTCCTGACTGGCCTGTTGTGCGGACTCATTCCTGCCTTTGCCGCATCACGTACCAGTGTTAACGATGCACTGAAAGAAGGCGGCCGCACCGGTACCGCGGGCGGTGGACATGCGCGCCTGCGTTCTGCGCTTGTAGTCGCGGAACTGGCGGTGGCCTTGGTTTTGCTCACCGCATCAGGGCTTCTGCTGGGCAGCTTTCAGAAAATGCGCTCCGTCGATCTCGGCTTCCATGCCGATCACACGCTGACTGCTTCCTACAGCCTGCCTCGTCAGCAGTACTCCACTCAGGCCGCCATTGATGCATTCAACTTGGCGCTGCGCTCCAGGCTTGAGCATTTGCCCGGCGTGCAGGCAGAAGGAGTCACTACGTCTCTGCCCGCGTCCGGACAAGATAGCCGTGCCACCTTTGCCCCAGAGGGTTACATTCCTCCCAATGGGGCCGGGTTGAATCTGGCTTGGGTATGCCAGTTGATGGGCAACTACTTCCAGGCGCAAGGAGTCCCCATCATTCGAGGCCGCGACTTCACGCCTGCCGACGACGCCGCGGGAGCGCCGCTCGTTGTCATCGTCAATCGCACACTCGCCGAACGCTACTGGCCAGGCCAGGACCCCATTGGCAAACGTCTGCACCGCGGCCCTGTTGAAGCGCGTTTGCCTTGGCTCACTGTCGTGGGAGAAATTGGTGACGTTAAGCAGCTCGCTGCCGACGCGCCCACAGCCAACCAATTCTACGTCCCGGCCAGCCAGGTCAAGGCCGCAGTGGGCTCATTCGCAACCGCAGCATTTCGCAGCGGTAATGCAGGCACAATTGTGCTTCGCTCACAGCTTCCGCCCGAGCAGATGACTGATTCATTGCGCTCTGTAGTTCGCTCCATCGATCCGCAACTCCCGCTCACCGATGTCGAATCCATGGATCGTGTGGTGGCAGAAGGCCAAGCCTCGCGCCGCTTCAATACAGTGCTCATCTCCAGCTTTGCCGCGGCGGCCGTCTTGCTTGCCGTGCTTGGCATTTATAGCGTTATCGCCTTTTCCGCCGCGCTAAGGACCCAGGAGATGGCCATTCGTCTGGCGCTCGGCTCTCAGCGTTCCAGCGTCATGCGCCTCATTCTTATCTCTGGTGTCAAACTGGGATTGGCCGGTTGTAGCATTGGAGCCATTGCTGCCGTCTTCGCCACCCGCCTGCTGCGCTCGATGCTGTTTCAGGTCGATCCACTGGGCCCGACAGTAATCGCGCTCGCTGCCATTTCCATTCTTCTGCTCGCGCTTACAGCTTCGGTCATCCCCGCCCGTCGCGCAGCTTCAGTAGAACCCGTGGAAGCGCTTCGAACGGAATAGTCTGCTCTGGAGTCTAATTGAGTTACCGACACTGCCTTCTCTGGCTGCCTGTGAATTTACTTGTGTTAGTCGGCATTGGACAAACGACAGCTATTACAACCTGGGCCACCACCGAAAAGTGCTTCTAAGCAGAATCCACCAGAAGGTGATCAATCGCGAGACAACCCGACGGGATCAGTCCTGATATGTCGGCCAGCGTCCGGGATTCCGGCATCTCCCGCCCGCGCATGATTTCCGGCCGGATGGGCGTTTACCGTTACTAATCTGGCCCAGTTGCCGAGAGACGGCTCTGGAGGAAGTTCATATCAGTTTGTAGACAGGGCTAGCCACAGGCAAAGGCGAGGCAAGCAAGGTTACCGCACGACGAGATCGCGCTTGACAAACATTTCCAATTAACTACACAATGCAGTACATATCATGCTTGGTGAATTTGAATACGTTCTGATGACCGTAGCGGCCAGCCTGGGCGAGAGCGCCTATGGTGCGGCCATTCGTGAAGAGATCGAGAAGATAGCATGCCGAAGCTGCTCGATTGGGGCTTTATACACGACGATTGAGCGGCTGGAGAAGAAAGGCCTGCTGAAGACACGGATGGGCGAGGCTACGGCCCAACGCGGCGGCAGAGCAAAACGCATGGTGCGCGTGACGCCGAAGGGCATGCATGCGGCGAAGGAATTTTACGAAGCGATGATGCGCGTAAGCCGTAACGCTTCATGGGCTATGGGCAAGCCGGAGCGAGCGTCATGAGTTCACTGGCAGAGATGGCGACGATCTTTCTTGCACCGAAGGATCGGGATGTGGTGCTGGGCGATCTGGCGGAGACGGGTGCGAGTGGATGGAGCGCCTTTAACTCTGTGCTGGGACTTGTGGTGCGGCAGCAGATGGAGCTTTGGCGCGCGTGGCGGCCGTGGGTTGCGAGCAGCGTGGCCTTAGCGGGGAGTTTGCTCTTACTTGGCGTGTCCTTTGGGCTATCGGTGGACTCCCGTCATCTTCTGCGCGGCGAGCGTGGGTATCGCAGCGTGCTCGTTGAAGCTCTGCTGATGCTGTCGTGGGCATGGACAAGCGGATTTGTGGTGGGGTCACTCTCAAGAAAGACGCGATGGGTGAGCGGCATTCTCAGCGCGATTCCATGCCTCTCCTGTGTGCTTCGGTTTCAAGACACCTCTCTCTCGCGTCTGTGCGTGCTCTTGTTTCTGCTACCTGGTGTGGTCGGCGCCGTGCAGGGAGTACGTCGCGCTCGCTTGTCCCATAGGACAGCGTTGACCTTGGCAATAGCCATGACTGCGCTGATGTTGGTTTGGGGCGGCATGTACATGCGGAACTGGTTCTTGTTCCTGCCCGCATGGTGGCTTGTGGCTCATGCAGAACGATCGAAACCCTCCAACGAAAAGGCGGCGGCATGAAGACGCAAAAGAAACAAT
>Ga0302325_10014744_pt1 | contig 16626 bp, 9 predicted proteins | sample Palsa_T0_2_FD_201948 | JGI IMG/M metagenome (GOLD analysis project Ga0302325, IMG submission 201948) | Peat permafrost microbial communities from Stordalen Mire near Abisko, Sweden - Palsa_T0_2 | ecosystem: Environmental > Terrestrial > Soil > Palsa > Peat permafrost | place: Sweden: Abisko... | reverse complement strand
AACGGGCCTAGCGGCACGCACCCGACGAGTTGACTGAGACCCGGCGTCGTGATGAGGGCGGCCAGCGCCACGAACGTTCCCGCGCAGGTGCCGATCACCAGCGGATCGCGTGATTCCAGCAACGTCTGCCCGAGTTGCGTCGTGACCAAGCCCACCAAACCCACCGTCGCCGCGCGCTGCGGGTTTGCGCGGGTAAAGGTGGCCAGGCTCCACGAGAGGCTTGCGCCAATCGTCGTTGCGGCGGCGCGGATAGCGACCGTATGGGCGAGATCGTCCATGTTGATCCCGCGCTCGGACGGGGGTCGCATGTTGCGAACCGCGCTCACCGCAACCGCCGTCGTGGGGAACACATCGGTCAGGATGTTCACCAGCAGAATCTGCCTGGCGGTCAATGGCGCGACGCCGCGCACCATCGTTCCATACATGTTGAAGGCTATTTCGCCGGCGTTCCCGCCGAGCAGCATGGCGACCGCGGCCTGCGCTTGCTGCCACAGCCGATGGCCCTCCTCGATCGCCTCCAACAAGCTTCCGACGCGCCCCTCGGTCAGCACCACATCAGCGGCGCCGCGGGCCGGATCACTTCCGTGCGACGACACGCCGACTCCCACGGCGGCCGCACGGATCGCTGCAGCGTCGTTCGCTCCGTCTCCGACCATCGCGGTGACCACCCCAGAATTGCTGATCTGTTGAACGATCTGCACTTTCTGCTCGGGCGTCATACGCGCATAGATGACGTTGTCCTTGATGACCTCTGCACGCTCGGCGATCGACAACCGCTCCCAGCGTGCTCCGGTGATGATGCAATCGTCCGGGACGTCGAGCCCGATCTGCCGAGCGATGGCGCGGGCGGTGGCCGGGTGATCACCCGTGATGACGCGCACGCCGATGTCCCGCTTGGCCAGCCCGAGCAGCAGTTCCCTCGCGTCGTGTCGCGGTGTGTCGGTAATGCCGAGAAATCCGAGGAGGCGCAGCCCTTCGCCGCACAGCGGTTCCAGTCCCGACTTCTCCGCGATCGCGAGGTCATCCTCGGTCACCTTGCGTTCGGCGACCGCGATCACCCGCAGGCCGCGGGTGGCCATCTCATGGACGTGGGTCAACAGCGCCTCACGGGTGGCTTGTCCATTGAGGTCGTGACCCTCGAACACGCACGCCGAAAGGACGATCTCGGGGCCGCCTTTGACCGCGAGCGTGTGGCCGTCCAGGCCGGCCGCGTAGGCTCGCCCAGCCCGGAATGGCAACTCACGGTCGCGCTTCGGCTGGCTTCCGGCGCGATTGACGACGGCGGCGTCTGTTGCCTGCAGCGGAGCGTGCTCGGTGAGCGCCACCGGAGTTGCCAGCGCTGCGCGCTCGAGAATCAGGCTTTCGTCGAAACCTGGCTGCGCCGAGATGTCTGTCAGCACGAGACGGTTTTCACTGAGCGTCCCCGTCTTGTCGAAGCAGACCACCTCGACGCGGCCCAGCGTCTCGACCGATCGTGGCGCGCGGACCAGCACGTGCCGCTCTGTGAGTCGCCGGGCCGCTTCGCGCTGCGCCAGGGTCGCCACGAGAGGCAGCCCTTCCGGCACCGCGGCAACGGCACAGTAGACACCGCTGGTCACGGCCTCCCGAATTCCCGATCCACGCAGCAATGCGGTGACGACCACGCCGGCACCACCGGTGAGAGTCCAGGGCAGCACCTTGGCGGTAACCCCGGCCAGTTGTGCGTGCAGGCCCACCTCGTCGCGTCGGCGAGGGGCCAGCGCCATGGCCCGGCCCCCTGCGGTCGCGTCGCCCACCGCAACGACCACCGCGCGGCACACACCGCTGAGCACAGTCGAGCCCTCATAGAGCATGCAGGCCCGTTCCGCCAGGGGACGGCCAGGTGTCGGAGCGGGGTGTTTGGTCACCGGCAGCGATTCACCCGTTAGCGACGATTCGTCCACCTCGACGGCTACCGCGCTCAACACGCGTGCGTCCGCGGGAACCACCTCACCTGCCCGGACCTCGATGATGGCTCCCGGCGTCACGTGCTCGATCTCCACCATCTCGAATTGGTCGGGCTCCACGCAGATGCGCGCTTGTGGCGTCTGGGCGTTGAGCAACCTGTTCAACTGGCGATCCGAGCTGAGTCGTTGCGCGGCGGCGATCCCTGCGCTGCCCACAAGTACGATCCCGACGAGAATTCCGTCCATCGGCGAACCGATGAGCGCGCTCGCGAGTGCCCCGGTGGCGAGGATCGGTGTGAGTGGATCCTGCATCTCGTGCCACATCGCCTCGACGACATCTTTACTGCTGTCCGCAAAGCTGGCGACCAACTCCCGCGTCCGCGATTTCGGCTGCTGGGCCAGTACGACGCCGTCGCTGCTGGCGAGTTCCGGCTGAAGTTTCCGGAGGTGCTCCCGGGCCTGGTCAGCGCCCAGCGCATGCCACTCGACGTCTGTGGCGGCGGCCGGATCGGCCTGCATCGCCACCCCTCGCGCGATCACGTATCCGGGGATGAGCGCGAGGGCAGCGGCCGCGATGCTCGGACGAACGCCTGCCGCCCGGACACCCGGTAACAGCGTCAGCATCCCGAGCACGGTTCCGGCTGCGGCTAACTCGACGCCGCGCCGCGCCGCCGACTTTGCCGCCGGGATGGCGTCGACGATCCGGCACGCAACCTTGAGATTTGGCAGCAGGACGTCCGCCGTCCACGCGGGCGCGCGCTCGGAGGCCCAGACCGCCAACGAAATGTCCGCGGCCGCAAACGCATGCCGGAGGTCACGCCCAACGACGGCGACGACCTTCCCGTCCGACTGCAATCGCCGCACGGCGTCGCAAATCGCGAGATCGATGTCGTCATCGGCGGGCACGAGTTCGTCAAACGTCCCGCGCAGGTGTCCGGGATCGGCCTGATTCACCGACACGAGTTTCAGATCCGCACCACGTGCCGCGGCGATGAGTGGTTCGGCGAACGGGTCCGCAGTGCGCGACACGACTATCTCTAAGTCCCGCAGATTGGGCAGTTCGTGCCCCGGTGAGAGAGAGGACCCGGTATGGACTCCCGGACCGAGCAGACCGGCGTCGACATCGGCCTGGGCGCACTGCCACGCCTTCGTGTGTAGTTCTCCGTCGACTCCATTCACCTGCGCAACACGCAGGCTTTCCCCTATCAGCACTGCAGGGTCGACGATCAGGACATCGATGCCATCCAGCCGACGGAGTGCATCGGGTCGCAGTACCAGAGTGTGATGGTTCCGGTTCAAGCCGGCGCAGAACGTCGTGGCGAATGACTCACGGGCGTAATTGAGTGCCCGAGGCGCGGCGACGATGACAGCCTCGCTGGCCAGGTGTGCGCCGCCGCTGACACAGAGGGCAATGGCGCCCGCAAGGCCCGCCGCTGTCGCCGCTCGCGCGTAGTTTTCGGACGCCGTGTCCGGTATCGGCCGCGGCCGGGACCATTCCGGCTGCGACTCGCACTCCGCGCTGAGCGCCAAGCGGGGTTCGTGCTCTTTCCAGCCGTCCACAGCCGCCAGCGCTTCAATCAGGCGCAGGCTCCTCATCAGGATATCGGCGGCGATGACCGACGGGGTGTGCCCGAGCGACTGGGTGACCGAAGTCCCCAAAGCGAGCACGGCGTCGGCGCGCGCTCGCCCGAGTGCCCGCTCGAATATCCTGCGTACATCGGGCTGTGCCTCTGCGAAGGTGGTCGCGGCGGCAAACGCGCGCGGCAGCCTGGGCGCCCGCGCTACCTGCAACGCCGCCGAAAACCCCAGCGCCGTAACCTTGGCCGCCAGCAGGCTCACCCGGTTGACGACCTCCGCCACGTCCCCGGGAATGTCGAGCACGAACGAGCCGTCCGCCTTCTCCGGCCCCGACTCGCGAGGTGGCTCACGCCGGTCGGCCGGCTCGACAAAAACCCGCTCGATTGCGTCCAGCATCAGGACCAATTGCTCGACAGCCGGTCCGTTCTCGCCGATGTCCACGACCAGGCGCGAAAGCGGCCAATTCAGTTGAGTACGTGAGACGCCCGCGACGCTGCCGATTGTCTTCTCAACGATGGCCGCGTACTCGGCCGAGCGCGACTCATCGGGCATGCGTAGCTCAACCCAGGCTCGGCCATTGCCGGACCACCGGCGGCGAGGACGCTTCCCCCCTAATAACTCGGTCGCTGCGGCTGCGCCGCCTGCGATCACCATGCGAAGCCCCGAAACAATCGGTGCAACGACCATATTCGTCCTTTACCTGACCTCTCGCGATAGCTAGCCTTGACGCAGCAGACTCATTGGGGATACACCTGCAACGCCACCGTATATAACGGGAGAATCTCGAAAGCGACATCGAGATGCGCTCAAAAGTGAACGGACGGCGAATTATTCGCTAAGCGCTCCAAACAACTCGAAGCTAGGAGAGCCCTGTGACGCTCATCGAACGAGCCACAAAGTCAGCCAATTCGCTTGCTGACGAGACGGTTTCAACAGTTAGCAAGATCGGGACAGCCGTCGCCGACGGCGTTGTTGTGACGGCAAAAGACATCCGTGAAGGTATCCAGGAGGGCCACGTCCGTCCCCGCACCCTGATCGCCGCAGCAGCGATCGGCCTCGTCGTCGTAGTCGAATGGCCTGTCCTCGTCGCAGCCGGCGGTGTCGCGGTGATCGTGAGCAAACTCAGGAGTCGGTCGACCGAGACCGCGCAATAAGGACCTGTCCCGATACAAGCGCGCGACGCCGGCTTCCGTGCTGTCGGAGGCATCGATCTCGTTGAGGCACAACAAGATCTGATTTGGTTGGTAGCCGGTGACGGAGCACCAGGAAGCGGACAGAACAACGGCAGCATGGACATTCGTGATCGCTCCCGCTAACGCGGTTCTGGTGTCAGCGTCGAGGGGTCCCGCCGGAACGTGGCATTAATAGAGCGCCATACGTCTCCTCCGGGTCTGCTGCGGGTTAGTGCCAACGAATGAGAAGAGTCATTGATCCCAGGGATCCTGGGAACCTCGACGTTCGCTGACGTCTCAGCTGATGCTGTTGACGGCGGCGGCAACCCTGGTCTGGAAATCGGCCGGCAACGGGATGTAGCCGAGCGGGGTGAGGCCTTGCTGTCCGGTGGTGATGGTCGATTGCATGAACGCCTTCACCGCCGTACCCACTTGAGCGTCAGGGTATTTGGAGCAGACGAGTTCGTAGCTGGCCAGCAGGATCGGGTAGGCGCCCGGCGTAGTGGTGGCGTAGACCTTGGACAGGTCGAGAACGAGGTCGTTGCCCTGACCTTTGATCGTGACGTCCGAGATGGTCTTGCCGACCCAGTCGTTGCCGATGCCGACGACGCCGCCGGTGGTCTTGATTCCGGCCACATCGAGGTGCTGCTTCATCGCATACGACCATTCGTTGTAGCTGATCGCGCCCTCGGTCTTCTTGACGGCTTCCGAGGTGCCCTCGTTGCCTTGGGCGGAGGTTCCTACGCCTCCATTGAAGGTCTTGCCGGCGCCTTTGGTCCAGGCGCCACCAGATGCGGCTTGCAGGTACTGCTGGAAGTTGTCGCTGGTTCCGGATGCGTCGCTGCGTGAGATGACGTGGATGTCCTCGGCGGGCATGTTTCCGTTCAGCGCGGTGATGGCCGGATCGTCCCAACGCGTGATGGCGCCGCTGAAGATCTTGGCGAGCGTGGGTGCGTCAAAGTTGAGGACGTCGGTTGTTTTGACGTTGAAGGTGATCGCGATCGGACCGAAGACGGCAGGCAGGTTCCATGCGTCGGTACCGCCGCAGCGCTGCTTGGCGCCGGTGTATTCGTCACCGCTCAGCGGTGAGTCCGAGCCGCCGAAATCGGTCTTGGCCGCGAGAAAGTCGGCGACGCCGGCTCCCGACCCACTGGCCGTGTAGTTCAACTGCTTGCCCGAGCACGATTCCTCGTAGCTCGTGATGAAGTGGCTCATGGCGTTGGCCTGAGCGGTCGAACCGCTGCCGGTGATGTCCTGCTTGCCCCCGCAGTCGACCTTGACGTCCTTGGCGTAGGTGGGCGGCGTGTCGAGCTGCGTACACGCCGAGAGCGCCAGACCGCCCGCGACCAGCAGGCCTGCGGCGGCCATAAATCCCTTGTGCTGCTTCATGTTTGCCTCCTCGAAAACAACCCGTCAGCCGCACATCGGCCACCCGTTCGCCGGGCCGGAAATGCCACGTCGTGCGCGCCTCAACGCCGCGCGTCGCTTCGAGCACGTCCGCGAGCATTAAACGTCACCAATATCGACATCGAATCAATACGGAAGCAAACAACAGATGAAGCCATTGTCGGGTCCGGAGAGTTGCCACCCGCGAGAGCACAGTGTGCCGAATTCATCCCTGTGTTAGCGGCCGTTCAGTTGTCTGACTTAGCGTCTGCGGAGTTGACGCTGGTCAGTGTGGGTTATGCACGCCAGCGAAACCGCGCTGCATCGCCGCCCGTGCAGCGTCGGGTAGGTGAGGTCGATGGCGACGACTCTGAGAGAGGTGACATGACCGACACGCTCGACAAATCACAGGCACCGAAGGTCAACGGAAAGACGGTGCAGGAATACATCGACGAGCGGCCCACCTGGGCTGACGGCACGATGTTGCCGACGGCGCCGATGACCGCCATGCAGTTCCGAATCTGGGCGCTCGCCTGCGCGGGCAAGTTCTTCGAGGGCATGGTCGTGTTCATGACCGGGGTGGCCCTGCCGCTGATCTCGATCCAATTCCACCTGAACGCAGCCGACAAAGGCCTGGTTACCGCAGCCTCCCTGGCGGGCATCCTGGTCGGTGCCACAGCCCTCGGTGGTATGGCGGACACTTATGGGCGCAAGCGGATGTTCATCGCGGAGATGATTATCTTTTCTGTGTTCCTGGTGGCGCTGACCTTCGCCCCCAACTTCATCACGCTGGTCATCTGTCTGTTCGGGGCCGGAATCGCGCTGGGCTGTGACTATCCGACCGCGCACATGGTGATCTCGGAGAGCATCCCAACCTCGATGCGGGGCCGGCTCGTGCTGAGCGCGTTCGCATTCCAGGCCGTCGGAGCGTTCTTCGGCACGGCGTTGGGCTTCGGCATCCTGTATGCGAACCCCGACGTGGGCGCATGGCGGATCATGTACGCCTCGGCGATCGTGCCGGCGATCCTCGTCGTCATCGGGCGCCTGTACGTCACGGAGAGCCCGCACTGGCTGGTGGCGAAGGGCCGAACCTCGGACGGGGAGAAGGCCACCAGCCAACTACTCAAGCGCAGCCCGCAGTACCCCAAGAGCGTGTCGCTGGGACACTTGGCCGCTGAGGCCAAGGCCAAGGCCGCCGAAGGTCACGGGTCCTACCTGTCACTGTTCAAGAAGAAAAACCGTCGCGCGACGATCCTGGCTTCGGTTCCGTGGTTCCTGCAGGACTTGGGCGTCTACGGCATCGGCATCTTCACCCCGACGATCCTGGCCGCCGTCATCGGCAAGGAGTCGAAGTCGCACGCGCTGGCGGACACCATCCACAACGACATGCTGGGCGCCAAGGGCTCGGCCATGATGGACACGCTGTTCGTCTTGGGTGTCATCATCGCCATCTTCCTGGTGGACAGGGTCGGGCGGATCAAATTGCAGATCTGGGGCTTCATCGGCTGCGCGGTGGGAATGCTGCTGGCCGGGCTGTCCATCCGTCCGGACGGCAGCAACGTCATGTGGTTGCTCTTTCTCGGTTTCACGCTGTTCTACTTCATGGTCAACTTCGGGCCGAACGCCATGACGTATCTGCTTGCCGGCGAGGTCTTCCCGACCGAGGTCCGGGGTAAGGGCGCCGGCTTCGCCGCGTCCTTCGCCAAGATCGGCGCGGTGTTGACAGCGTTCCTGTTCCCGATCCTGCTCAAGACCATCGGCACCACCGCACTGCTCTGGGGCCTGGTCGTGTGCTTCCTGGCTGGAGCGATCGTGACCTACTTGTTCCGGATCGAGACCGCGGGCGTCAACCTGGAGGACGTCGGCAAGTAAGAAGCGGCGCCGGCTAAGTAACAGCGCGGTCCCGCCACGGCACCTGGGTTGTCCTAGCGGGAACGCGGCCGACTCAACGTGTTCAACTGGTCTTCCAAGGCACGGACGCGTTGCTCGGAGCCGGTGAACAGCTCACCCGGGAAGCGGCGATATCGAAGGATATCCGCGTAGATTAAGCCCGGATCGTCGTAATTCAGACCAATGCCGGCCAGATATTGCAGTCGCATGCTCATGTCGTCATTGATATCGGCGCCGACGAGCCAGGGTTTCAAGTCCGATGCGCGACCGGCGTAGGTGGCAAGAACGTCGGTCGCGTCGTGAAAGTTCACGGCGCCCATGGATTGCGTGACGCGCGCGTACTCGGCACGACTCCAGCGGGCTTCCAGCGCGTCGACGTTGACATTCAAGGGCTCGACCTGGCCCAGCAGAACGAGGTCGTTGCCCAGACCATTGACGGTATTGCCCCACACGGTGCCGTTCGGGAAGGCATCGAAAAATGTTGCGAGCTCGCTCTTTACGGTTGCGAAGTCGCTCTCGTACAGCGGAACCCATTGGGTGACGATGCCGCCGGGCCTCAGGTGCTGCTTGACTAGCTCGAAATATTGCTTCGAGTACAGCGACGACGTGCCTTTGACCCACGGATGAATCGGGTCTGACGTGACGATGTCGAATTTTTCCTTCGACGTGAGGATGACATGGCGGGCGTCGTCGTAGTGAATCGTCGTGCGACTGTCATTCTTGACGTCGTAATTTTCTCTTCGGAAGTATTTATCGGCGGCCGGCGGGACCAACGGCTCGAGCTCGCAGATCGCGATTTTTTCGACCGTCGGATAGAGCACGAAAGTTCCGGCAGTGACGCCCGCGCCGAAGCCGACGACCAAAACGGATTTGGGATCCTGATGAAACAGCGCGGGAAGGTGGCCGAGCATGCGCTGGAGGCGCATATCGCCGGGATCGGTTGAGGCTTCCACTTTCCCGGCGACATGGAAGTAACGGTCGCCGTCGGGCGGTTCGGAAATCACGACCGAGTAGTTGCGGCCTTCGCCGACATACAGCGCGCGTCCGGGGTCCGTTTGCAGGATCATGCGCCGGCCGTACGCGATGGCGAGCCACGGGACGGGTGCGATGCTGGCGATCATCCAGACAACGGCGGCCACCGATAGGACGGTCGCCGCGACTCCGCGTTTCCCGAGCGATCGCGCAACCGGCGCGAAGACAACCAGAGCTGACACAGTGGCGAGCGCGATCAGCAGGCGTTGGCAATTCTGCGTGCCGATCCACGGAATCAGGATGATGCTGAACGCCAGAGCTCCGAAAACCCCGCCTACGGTGTTGACGGCGTACACCCTGCCGGCCAGGGTCCCGGAATCTTGACTGCGCTCCGCGGCCGCGGCCAACGCGAACGGAAAGCTCGCACCCCACAGGCAGGCGGCGGGAAAGACCGCCCACATGCAGCGCATGATGTCGACCTGAAAATTGAAAACGGCGCTGCGGGCCAGCAGCGGATCGATCGGCCAGTTGGGCAGTGCCTCGGCCAGTGTGTAAGCGGTCCACGCGATCGCCGCGGCAAGCAGAATCTGGCAGACGCCGAGCGCCACGCGCGGACTTTTCATCTGGCGCACGAGATGCGATGCGACGCCGCTGCCTAAGCCCAAACCCCCGAGGAACACGGCAAGAATGATCGAAAACGTGTAGACGGTCGCGCCGAGCATGACCGAAAGAAGTCGCGTCCACACCACTTCCGCGCCGAGCGCGGTCAACCCGGACAGTCCGATGGCAACGTACACGTCGCGCTGCGACGCGCGCGGCGGCGACGCTTCACGAGCGGGCGCATCGCCGGGCGGAGTCGGCTCATAGTGGGTCCGCGTCGACAGGCGATAGCTGAGAACCGCGACGACTACGTTGATCGCGACGGCGACGTAGGTGGCCGTCGGCATGTCGTAGAGACGCAGCAGATAGAAACCTGCGAGCAGGCATCCGCACACCGCGCCGGCGATGTTACCGCCATAGAAATAGCCGAGCCTGGAAACACCTCGCGGCGACGATTCGACGTAACGGGCGATCACAGGAAAGGACGCGCCCAGCAACAGAGTGGGTGGGAGGAGGCACACTGCCGCGACCAATGCACGCATCAGGATTCCGAACAGACCACTACCGCCGACGGTGGCATAGAGATGATCGAGTAGCGGCAGGGTCAGCAGCACAAGAAGGCCACAGACGCCGATGCCGCCTTCGATTATGGCGTAAACGCGTAGGGGATGTTTGCGCGCGGAAACATAACGGGGCAGCAGCAGGCTGCCTAGGCACATGCCGCCCATGTAAGTGCCGAGAAGGATGCCGAGGGACACCGCCGAAGATCCGACAACCAGTTGCAGAAGCTGAAACCAGACGATCTCATAGATCAACGCAGCGCATCCGCTACCGATGAACAGGACAAGTAGAAGCGGGATATGGGCGCGGTCGGAAGGCGTGGAATCCGGCGGCACGGGTTCGGCTGCGCGGGTAGCCGAGGGTTCCAGCTTTTCTTTCGCCATAGAGGCCAGTGTTGCAAACGGCCGACCTCGCCAGCGGCGCCGAGGCGGATACTCATCAGTCATGAGCGACTATGGCGATCGCTTGCTGTCGGATGACCAAATCGCGGCGATGTCACCGGAGCAACGCAGGAACTTGATTCAGCGACTGGAGCGTCCGCTCGACGAAGTGTTCCCGCCGGCTACCGCGAGACGCATGCGGCGCAACCGGTTGACCCTGACGGTGGTCGGCGCTGTCGGGTTGATCCCGTGGATGATCTACCTGGCCTTCACCCTGCCCGAGAACTATGTTGCGCACGATTGGCCGGCGACGTGGATCGGCTTCGACTGTGTGCTCATCGCGTTCATGATCGCTACCGCGGTGCTGGGCTGGCTGCGCCGAGAGCTGGTAATACTCCCGGGATTCACAACGGGAGTTCTGCTGATCTGTGATGCCTGGTTCGACATCATGACCGCCGGGCCGGGCCAATTGTGGATGTCGCTGGCGACCGCCGCCCTCCTCAACGTGCCGGCCGCAGCGATCATGGTCACCGGCGCGGTGCGGGTAGTGCGGCTGACGGCGACGCGCCTTTGGTTTCTCGACCCCGCGACGCCGGCGTGGCGCCTGCCGTTGGTGCCATAACTCGGCGGCGACCGACGACCGACTCCCACTGAAGCGCGGTAACCTCATTCTCACAGCGCATTGAGCGTGTGATTGAGGAGGCGGCATGGCCGGCGACGACGAAGCCGAACCGACGACTCGGGACGCCCGCTTCATCAAGACCGCGGTCGAGATTCTGCGCGAGACCGGGCGCACCGACTTCACCGTGCAAGAAGTGGTGGCCCGCTCCAAGACGTCGCTACGGGCCTTCTACCAACACTTCAGCAGCAAAGACGAATTGCTGATCGCTCTGCTGGAACGGACGATGGCGCAGTCGACGCAGGTCTGGCGCGCCGAGACGACCGGACTGGACAGCACCGCGGCGATCAAGCTGATCATCGACCGGATCAGCGCGGAACCCGAGTCGAGCACGCAGGACAGCCTGAACCGGGCGATGAATCTCTATAACCAACACCTGGCCGAGACTCGCCCACGCGACTACGCCCGAGTACTCACTCCGCTACACGAACTCGTTCGCGACGTCGTACAGCGCGGGATCACCGAAGGAATCTTCCGGCCCAATCTGGATGTCGGGCCCGCCGCGGCGATCGTCACGCAGACCATCTTGGGCGCGCTCCGATTGCACTGGCTGGGAGCCGAATTGACGGGTGCGCCCATCGATGCGGCGCACCTCTACGACTTCTGCATCCGCGCCCTGGGCAACGACGACGCGGTGCAAGTCGCGCCGCCGACAATTGCTGAGTTGTTCGACCAGATCGGGATGCGGCCCGGCACGCACAACGGCGAGTTCGCGATGACGATCCCGGTGAGCCCGCAGGTGGTCAACACCTCCGGCGCCCTGCAGGGCGGTTTGATCGCCACGCTCATCGACGTCGCGGGCGGACACTTCGGGGTTGGGCATCTGCAAGAAGGCACCACGATGACCACTGCGGACATGAACATCCGCTACCTGCGCCCGATCCGTCAGGGCATGGCATACGCGGTGCCGCGGATGCTGCGCAACGGCCGTCGGGCGATGGTCATGCAGGTCGACGTCCTCAGCGATGGTGATGGCGAGGAAAGGCTGCTCGCCTCGGCAACCGTGAACTTCGCCGTCATCAACGGCGCGACCCCGAAACTGCCCGACCGCCCGCCGACCTGACCTGCCGGTTACAGCTTGTTGGGCGGAGGTGGTAACGTCATTACCACCTCGTGAGAACCCAGACTTCAAGGAGATCGCCATGCCGTCACGCGAGCTTTCCTTCCCGGTGTTCGACGCCGACAACCACATGTACGAGCCACAGGAAGCGCTGACCAAATTCCTCCCGGAGAACCGCAAGCGGGTCATCGATTACGTGCAGGTCCGCGGCCGCACCAAGATCGTGGTGCGCGGCCACATCAGCGAGTACATCCCCAATCCGACGTTCGAGGTCGTCGCCAAGCCGGGTGCGCAGGAGGATTACTTCCGCAACGGCGCCCAGGGCAAGACCTACCGCGAGATTCTCGGCGAGCCGATGAAGGCGATACCGGCGTTCCGCGAGCCGGGTGCGCGCCTCGAGGTGATGGACGAACTCGGTATCGACTACGCGCTGATGTTTCCAACGCTGGCCAGCCTGGTCGAAGAGCGCATGAAGGACGACCCGGCGATGACCCACGACGTCATCCACGCGCTCAACGAATGGATGTATGAGCAGTGGACGTTCAACTACCAGGAACGCATCTTCGCCACGCCTGTCATCACCCTGCCGATCGTCGACCGCGCGCTCGAAGAGCTCGAGTGGTGTCTGGAACGCGGCGCTCGCACCGTGCTGGTCCGCCCGGCGCCGGTGCCCGGCTACCGCGGCAGCCGCTCATTCGGCCTCGAGGAGTTCGACCCGTTCTGGCAGGCCTGCATCAAAGCCGACATCCCGGTGTCGATGCACGCCTCGGACAGTGGTTACTCGGAGTTCGCGAACGTGTGGGAACCCGGCGACGAGTTCCTGCCGTTCAAGCCGACCGCATTCCGCAGCTTCGCGATGGGCCACCGGCCGATCCTGGACGCCATGGGTGCGCTGGTGTGCCACGGCGCACTGTCCCGCAACCCCGAGCTGCGGATCCTGTCGATCGAGAACGGCGCCGACTGGGTACCAGACCTGTTCAAAGGCCTCAAGGGCGTCTACAAGAAGATGCCACAGGCCTTCCTCGAGGACCCGGTCGAGGCGTTCAAGCGGTGCGTGTACATCACCCCGTTCTGGGAGGACCGGTTCACCGAGATCGTTAACATGGTCGGCACCGACCGGGTGCTGTTCGGGTCTGACTGGCCGCACCCCGAGGGCCTGAAGGACCCGATCAGCTTCGTCGACGAGCTCACCGACTTCGGCGAAGAGGACGTCGCCATGATCATGGGCGGCAACCTGATGAAACTGATGAAGGTCGCCAAGCCGGTCTCGGCCTGATTCGCCGCACACCGTAATAGGGTCGCCAGATGGAACGGCGCACCCTGGAAGCGGTTATCTACGAACGTGAACCGCCGATCGCGCGGATCATCCTGAACCGAGCCGACAAGGCCAACACCAAGGATGCGACGTTGGTGCAGGAGGTCGACGCCTGCCTGCACGAAGCGGACCGTGACCGCGACATCAAAGTCGTGATCATCAAGGCCAACGGCAAAGGTTTCTGCGGCGGGCACGTGGCCCGCTGGGGTCCCGACGAGAATCCCTATCCCGATTTCGGGGACACGTTCGAGGATCTCTACAAAGGCACCGCCGACCTGTTCTTGTGGCCGACGTTGTATCTGTGGGAGTTTCCGAAGCCGACGATCTCGCAGATTCATGGCTACTGCATGGGTGGTGGGATCTATCTGGGCCTGTTGACCGACTTCTGCGTGGCATCCGAGGACGCATACTTTCAGATGCCACTCGCCCAGAGCCTCGGTGAACCCGGTGGGCACACCATGATCGAGCCGTGGCTGCTGATGAATTGGCATCGCACCATGGACTGGTTGCTGCTGGCACCGACACTATCGGCGGCTGAAGCGCTGGAGTGGGGGCTGCTCAACAAGGTAGTGCCCCGCGACGATCTCGAGACCACCGTCGAGGAGATGGCCCGCAAGATCGCTCAGGTCCCGTTGACCACGTCGATGGCGGTCAAGAACAGCGTGAAGCGCGCTTACGAGTTGATGGGTATGCGCGTGCACCTGCAAGTCAGCCACATCCTGACCAACATGGTCGGCGCCGCTTCCGACGTCCAGGAACGTCGGGCTAAACTCATGCAATCGGGTTTGAAGCCAAGGGATTTCGTCGGCCGCGACGAAGCTGACCCCGCGGCGGATTAGCGGCTCTTCTCGCCGGCCAGCTTGCGCCCCGCCGCGTGCCGCGCGGCGACGTAACCGAACACCATTGAGCTCGCGATGCTTGCGCCGGCGCCCGGATAGGTTCGGCCCATCACCGTCGCGGTGGTGTTGCCGGTGGCATACAGGCCCTCGATCACCTGATCCTTCTCGTCGAGCACCTGTGCGTACTCATTGGTTATCACACCACCGCACGTCCCGACGTCGGCCGGCAGCACCCGCGTCGCGTAGAACGGCGCCCTCTCCAGCGGACCGACTGCGGCGTTGGGCCGATACCCCGGATCGCCCAGGCAGTCGTTGTAGGCCGACTGTCCCCTGCCGAAGTCCGGGTCCAGCCCCTTGGCCGCAAACTGGTTGAAGCGATTGATCGTACGGGTCAATTCGTCTGCGGGGAGGTCGGTTTGGCGGGCCAGGTCCTCGATGGTGTCGGCGCGTTTGACCGCACCGGAATCGATCAGCCCGGACGGCAGCTGTTGGTTGCGCTGCCGAAACTTCAGTGGGTTACTACTCGTGACGTAGCGGCGAACGTATCCGTCGTCGAAGACCATCCAGCACGGCACCGCCTTGTTCGCGTACATCGCCTTGCCGACCTCCACGTAGGAGTTCGACTCGTTGCAGAATCTCCTGCCGGTCGAGTCGACGTAGATGGCGCCGGGCCGTTGACGGCCCGAACCCAGCGACGCGGCGACGGCGCCGCCGTTGGCGATGAAAACCGAAGGCAACCACCATGCTTCGTCGAGCAGATCGGTCTTGGCCCCCAGTCGCATCGCAGTCTGCAGCACTTCCCCGGTGTCGCCGGCGTTGGCGATCGACCACGAGGCGTCATTGGGTTGATCGCCGCTGTATTGCCGCCGCATCTCGGCGTTGTGCCCGAAGCCGCCCGCAGCCAACAAGACTCCTTTGCGCGCCTCGACATTCAGCGGCTTGCCGTCGTGGACGATGCGCGCGCCGACCACTCGGCCGTCTTCGATGATCAGGTCGTCCATCGCGGCGTTGATCCACAGCGGTGGCTGGCCGTCGCTAAGATCGATCAGCGCCTTGAGCATCTGAGCGATCAGCGAGGCGCCATTGGTCAGAATCTGGCGCCGACGTATCCGCGCCGCGGCAGTGCGGATGAACACCCCGGTCGCCACGGCGAAAGCCTTTGGTGCACGGTTGAAATACTGAACCGAGCGGAGCTCGTTGGTCAGCACCACGTAGCCGTAGTTCTTGGCTAGCGGCGGCTGCACTTTGTCACTCCAGCTGCCCAGTTTGGCGGCGTCGAACGGAATTCCCTCGACGGCGCGGCCGACGGAGTTGCCGCCCTTGTGGTTCGGGTAGTAGTCGCTCCATCCCTCGCAGCGGATGAGCTGCACGCCTTTGCGGATCAGGAAGTTGAGCATCTCGTAGCCCGCGGTCAGAAACATCTCGCGGCGCTCGGGTGACGACGGTGCGCCGATGTCACCCACGACGTCGGCAAGATAGGCAAGGCCGTCGTCATGGGAATCAGCTATGCCGTCGGCCCTCATCAGCGGGTTGTTGGGCAGCCAGACGATGCCGCCGGACAATCCCGTCGAACCGCCCACCAGGGCTTGCTTTTCCACGATCAGCGGCTCGAGGCCGCAGTCGAGCGCGGCCAGCCCTGCCACCATGCCGCCACCGCCGCTGCCGGCGATCACCAGGTCAACTGAACGGTCCCATTGGGTGGTCATCGCGCCTCCGAGGTGAAACCGAGATCGGCGATCGGTACATCGATGGTGGTGTTGGTCTTCTGGATCGCGGGTAGCAGAGTGTCGTACGGCAAGCCGGCGATAAAGCCGTCGACGACGCGTTCGAAGTTCGAGATCAGCCCCTCGATCTGGTCCGAAAGCCGCATGTACTCAAAGCCCTTGGAATGCAGCCCTTTTTGCTGCCGCGGCAGGTTGGAGAAGTCCTGAGCCGGAATCGGCGGCCAGCGCGGATCCTCCGGCGCCAACGGCTCTGGTGGTGTGGGCTTTCCGGTGGACAGGTCGCCCGGCATCCGGGTCAGCGACCAGATCTCGAACAGGGTTTCCTCGGGGCCGAGCGGACGGATCCGGTAGGACGAGGCGCTGCTGTAGGTGGGCAGGATGAAGTGGTGCGGGAAGGCGAAGCCGATCGCGTCGGTAATACCCCGGCGGACGAGGTCGTTCAGGTCGGGCATGTCGCTTCCCCGCGCCCGATGCCAGGCCACCACCGCGTCGTTGAGAGCGCCGCGCCAACCGGCCAGCGCCTCAGCCGGATCGGAGGGCAGCGT
>Ga0302325_10014743_pt1 | contig 16627 bp, 12 predicted proteins | sample Palsa_T0_2_FD_201948 | JGI IMG/M metagenome (GOLD analysis project Ga0302325, IMG submission 201948) | Peat permafrost microbial communities from Stordalen Mire near Abisko, Sweden - Palsa_T0_2 | ecosystem: Environmental > Terrestrial > Soil > Palsa > Peat permafrost | place: Sweden: Abisko... | reverse complement strand
ATCGTCGAAGTCGTCGGCCCCATCTGCGAGAGCGGCGATTTCCTCGCCCACGCCCGGCCGTTGCCAAAGACAAAGCGCGGCGATCTATTAGCCGTTTTCACCGCCGGGGCGTATGGATTTGCCATGAGCAGCAATTACAACAACCGCCCGCGCGCGGCGGAAGTGTTGGTGGATGGCAAGGATTTCCATGTGATTCGCAAACGGGAAACCTACGAGGATTTAATTGCCGGAGAATGATTGGCATTTCCCCCTCGCCCGGTACTCCGGGAGAGGGCAGGGGTGAGGGCCGAATGCAAAAATCGGACAGTATTTGCGAACGAAAAGAACCCTCACCCTAACCCTCTCCCTGAGTACAGGGCGAGGGGAAAATCAGATTAATCGCTCACAACCTGATCGATCGCCCCGTCGGCTTCCTTGCCGTTGGGAAAGATACCCAATTCTTCCAGCGCCAGCAGAGCCGCCTTTTGCTCGGCCATCTTTTTATTGGGTCCCCACGCGCTGGAGAACCGTCGGCCGTCGATGGCGACGCAAACCTCAAAACATTTGCTGTGATCCGGCCCCTTCTCATCCAGCAATTCATACATCGGCGCCGCCCCCATCAATTTCTGGGCGTGCTGTTGCAACACCGCTTTGTAATTCTGCTGATGGGTGTTGGATGCGATGGAATCGATCTTGGGCGTCATCGTCCGCAGAACGTATTGCTTGACGACATCGAACCCTCCATCGAGATAGATGGCAGCCACGATGGATTCATACACCGCCGCCGCCAGCGAGCTGGGCATGGCCTCGCGGCTGCTGATGCCTTTGCCGATGATCAACAGGTCAATCAATCCGGTTTCGATGGAAACTTCCGCACAGGTTCGGCGCGAGACGACGGCGGATTTGATCTTGGTCAAATCGCCTTCGAGATATTCGGGGAACCGTAAGTAGAGGGCTTCACAAATGATCAGGTCCAGAACGGCGTCGCCGAGGAATTCCATGCGTTCGTTGCTTTTGAGCCGATGGTCGGCCACCGAGGCATGGGTGAGGGATTCCTTGAGCAAGTCAGGATTGGCAAAAGTGTACTGAAGAAGTTTCTCAGCACGCTGGCGCGTTTCGGTATTCACGCAATAACACTCACCAAAAAGCTACCAAACCGGCGGACAACCCAGAGATGCTGGGCCGGACGTGGCGGGCGAGCCAATTCGACCCTCCGACCGCTTTATCAGAAGGTAAACATCCGAGACGAAAGTGTCAATCAAAACTTGGCCACGGAATTGAAATATGCGATCTGGTTTATTTAATAATATTCCTCGTTTTATACTTGACATTAACCAAACATGCGGGCAATATACTGCGGCTGATTTCAGGAACCGGGTCGATGAAAATATGGGTGTTGGGGATGTTACAGAATGTTACACAATGTTACGTTTACCCCCCCCTCCCCCCCGGTTTAGCGTCGCCGGCCTCGGCGACAGAACTCGGCGGGCGCGTTCCATTTCCGGCAAGTTTTTGTAACAGATGGAACACAATGGAACATAATGGAACATTTACCCCCCCCACCCCCTCTGCGTGGGAGAGCCGATTCGCCTCGCGCTGCACCGGGCGGAGGACCGCCCGGCTCAATGACGTGATCGTATGCACCTAACAAGACGACTTAACGGCTCGCCTTGCGGTTCATGGCATCCCCATTAGGATGCGTGCGGCGAAGTATTTGTGAACAACTGGGAAATGACAAATTCGTTGGCCGTCGTGATTCTTGCGGGGTTCCTCGCTCTGACATCTCTCGCGCTTGCCGATGCGCCAACGACGGACCAATCACCGACAAGTCTGTTCGATCCCGCCAAGGACATTTCCGTCAACGAAGTCCATGCGGGAATGCATGGATACGGCTTGTCGGTCTTCAGTGGAACGAAAATCGAAAAGTTCGATCTGGACGTGATCGATGTCGTCCACAATTTCAATCCGAAATACGATGCCATCCTCGTCCGCTGCAAGGGCGATTTTCTGGAACACACCGGGGCGATCGAGGGCATGAGCGGCTCGCCGATTTTCATTGATGATGGATCGGGAAACGCGCGACTCGCCGGCGCGTTTGCATATGGCTGGCCGCTCTCGAAGGACCCCATCGGCGGCGTGCAGCCGATCGAATACATGCTCAAGCTCCCATCGAGCCGGCCTTCCGATGATGGTCAACCCCAGGCATTGGGCCCGGTGCAAGGGCGTTGGTCGCTTCTGGATGTTTGGAAGAAACAGAAGGAAGCCCAATCCGTCGACACACCCGAATATACCGGCATCGGTGAAATCAGCGGGCCGATCCGCATGGAGCCGCTCGCCTCGCCACTAATCGTCGGTGGATTCAGCGCGCAGGCATTCGCCCGGCTCACTCGCACATTCGCCGGCACCGGTCTGATTCCCTTGCAAAGCGGCGGCTCCAGTTCGCAACCCGATGACACCAATCCCCCGCATCTCGAACCCGGTTCCGTCCTGGCCGTCCCCCTTCTCACCGGCGACGCCGACATGACCGCCATCGGCACCTGCACCACCGTCGTCGGCGATCGCATGTTCGGATTTGGCCATCCGTTTTTCGGACAGGGCCACATCAATTTGCCCATGGGCGCGGGACATGTTTCCACCGTCATCGCCAATCTGGAAAGCAGTTTCAAACTCGGGTTCATCTCCACGCCGACGGGCGCGCTGATGACCGACCAAACCGTTGGCGTCGCCGGAAGGATCGGCGCGCAGGCCCCGATGATCCCCGTCGAGGTTCACGTCATCTATGATGACAAATCCGTCGATGAGACGTATCACTTTCAAGCCGCCCTGCATACGCAACTGACGCCGCTGATCGTGGCATCGGCGGTGGATGCATCCGTCACCGGCGAGCACGCCCTGCCGGATGTAAGCACATTCAATTACGATCTCACCCTGGATTTCGCCAATGGGCAGACGATTCATGCGGTCAACACCTCCGTCAATTCCGGTGACGGCGATCTGCTGAATGATCTGAGCGTTCCCGTGACTCAGGCGACGCAAAATCCCTTCAAGCCCGTGGCACTCACGGCGGTGCATGCAACGGTTCATGTTTCCGATACAGCCGATATTGCGACGATTCTCTCGGTGATGGTGCCCCGATCCAAATACGAGCCGGGCGAAACGGTCAAGGCGTACATCGCCTATCAGCCGTTCCGCGCCACCGAAGCCACGCTGCCAGTGGATTTGGATTTGCCGCGGAATATTCCCAATGGAACTTACTATCTGACGGTGATGGACTGGTCGACGTACATGGAGGCGGAGCAGATCAACGATGCGTTCAAATTCACCGCCAGCAACGTGGATGAAATGTTCGATGTGCTGAAATTCTCCGCGTCCATCCGGCACAACGCGGTGTATTTGCAGTTGTATCGTCAGGGCGACGGGGTTGCGGTTGGCAGGACTGCCATGCCGCGCTTGCCGTCCAGCGAGCGGCAGGTATTGATGGACGCCGGCCGGAGCGATATTCAGCCATACATGACCACGACATTGAAGGTGGTTCCGACGGATCTGGTGATGCAGGGGTCGGCGATTTTCCCGATCACGATCGAGCGCAAGGGCCAGGTGGAGGTAGCGCCGCCCAACGCGCCCGCCCCGCCGGCCAACGCGCCGGCGGCGCCAATGCCCACGAAGTCCGCCGCCAAGAGCGATGAGCCGCCCCAGGAGCCGGGGAAATGAGAATCCCAAATTGTGAGGTTGCTAAAGTGACGAAGCGAATTGTTGCGACAGTGCTGTTCCTGGCGGCGGTCATTCCCGCGTGGGCGGTCTCCACCTCCCATTGGGTCCACGGCAACGAAGAGGATTTCAAAGGCGGCACGCTGCACAACGTCGTGGTCACCAACCTCGGCGACGTGAAACTCTCGCGCGCGGTGCAAACCATCCAACAGCAGGACCCGGATGTGACGACCGTCAACGCCCTGGCCGAAGCACCGGATGGAACCATCTACGCCGGCACGGGCCCCAAAGGCGTGCTGCTTTCGGTCAAGGGCACCAATGTCAGCACCGTCGCCACATTGGAAGACACCGTCAATATTCTCTCCCTCTGCATCGACGACAAAGGCGGCCTGCTGCTTGGCACCGGCGGGGATAAGGGACAAGTGCTGCGAATCGACAAGCCCGGCGACAAACCCGTCTCCATCTTTTCCGCGCCGGAGGTCCAATACATCTGGGCGCTGGTTCGCACGGACGATGGCAATCTATACGCCGCCACCGGACCCAATGGCCAGGTGTTTGAGATCAAACCCGATGGTTCCAGCAGCGAGATTTACAAAAGCTCGGATGACAACATCACCGCGATGATCGGGGATGGAAAAGATTTGCTGTATCTGGGCACCGATCCCAATGGCCTGGTGATTCGGCTGAATCGCAAGACCAAGGAATCGTTCATCGTTTACAACGCCGGCGAGGCGGAAGTGACCGCGCTGGCGATGGATCAGAAGGGGAATCTTTACGCCGGTACCGGCGAAGTCGAAGAGCGGCAACAGGGCCAGCAGCCACCGCCGGAGACACAGCCCAAGGCCGGCCGGCCGGAAGAACCCGCCAATGCCGCGCCAATCCCGCCATCGCAGCCGCCCGCCCCGCCCACGCCGCCGTCGCCGCCCAGCCCCAATCCCGGTGAGCCCAAGCCGATCCCCAATAGTCATTCTGAGAATTTCGATCCCTATCGCCCGGTTTATCTGGATGCTGTCAACACCGAGCCAACCGATGATGAGCCTTCGCCGGAGCCGGAACCAGGTCAGCCCGGCGCGCCCAGCGCACCCGTGATTCCCGGTCTCTCGCCTCCGAGCAATCAGCAAGGCGCCAGCGCTCCGCCGAATCCTGCCGAGCAAAAGCCCGAAGGCAATGCCATCTACAAAATCGACAAGGACGGATTCGTCACCGAAATCTTCCGTGAGGATGTCGTCATCTACAGCATGATCGTGCAGAACGACGCGCTGATCGTCGGCACCGGCGGCGATGGAAATATCTACCAGGTTTCTCCCGACGCCGAGGAAACCGAAGTGTTGGCCAAAGTGGATGTGAAGCAGATCATGTGTTTGCTCCCGGCGCACGACGGCCGAATCATCATGGGCACCGCCAACACCGGCGGCATCTCGGCGATGACCGCCGGGTACGCCACGGATGGCACTTATATCAGCCAGGTGCTGGATGCCACGCAGGTCAGCCGATTCGGCAAAATCCAACTTCACGGCTTGTTGCCGGATGGCACCACATTGAAAGTCTCCACGCGCAGCGGAAATCTGAAAGATGCCGATGCGCCCGGATGGTCGGACTGGTCGGCGGATGTGAGCGCCCAGGAATTTTTGCCCGTCACCGCTCCATCGGCGCGGTTCCTGCAATATCGTCTGACATTTGGAACAACCGATCCGACGCAAACGCCGGTGGTGGATCATGTGGATGTGGCGTATCAGTTGCCGAACCTGCCTCCGGTGATCAAATCCATTCGCATTGGCGCGGAGCCTGAATCGGATGCATCCTCCGACAATCAGGGCGGCGGCGCTCCACCCGGCGCGCCGCAGGGACCGCCGCATGCACAAGCGGAGTCCGCTCCCAAGTCCGCCGGCAGCGGAACGCAAACCATCACCTGGGACGCTTCCGATCCCAACAACGACACGCTGGTTTACACCCTCTATTTCCGCAAGGAGCATAGTGGGGAATGGATTCTGCTCAAGGATAAGCTCAAGGACGCCACCTACGATTGGGATACCAAGACGGTCGCGGATGGAAGATATCAGGTAAAGGTCGTCGCCTCCGATGCCTTGAGCAATCAGCCCGGCGAAGGCAAAACCGCCAGCCGAATCAGCAGTTATTATGTTGTGAACAACACGCCGCCGGTGATCGGCGACATCACCACCACCATCGCCGGCAAGGATGTGTCGGTGCAATTGGTCGCGCAGGATCAAACCGGGATTATCACCAACGTGGAATACGCGCTGGATTCCAGCGAGGATTGGCAGACCGTGCTGCCGGTCGATAGTATCTACGACGATCGGCGGGCGACGGTGAAGTTCACCATCACGGGCTTGTCCAGCGGATCGCATCAGATTGCGATTCGCGCCACCGACAGTGAAGGAAACCAGAGCATCGTTGCCGTCTCGGCGCGAGTGCAATAGAAGAATAGCGCCAATTAGAGGAGCAACGACAACATGCATTACCCCCACAAGATCAGCAAAGTGAAACGCGCCCGCAAAATCGGATTCCGCGCTCGGATGCGGACGAAAAAAGGCCGGCAGATGATCAGCCGAAAACGCCGCGTCGGCCGGCGCGTGCAGGTGGTTTGAATCGGCTTATGAATCGTTTAGTGCGTCGCCATCTCCGCGACGAGTTCGCGCAATTGGTTGGCGTCGATGGGCTTTTTCAATATGCGGTCCACACCCGCGCTGCGGGCACGTTCGTCCACGTACCAGTCATCGTCGGCGGTGATCATGAGAATCGGCGTCGTTTCGCCGCGCTCGCGCAACACTTTTGCCAGCGTCATGCCGTTGATGTTTGGCACGTGCAGATCGGTGATGATCAGATTTGGATGGGATGATTCGAGGATGGTCAGCGCTTCTTCGCCGGTCATCGCCGAAAAAACGGAATCGCATCCCCACATACGCAACATGCGCACCATGAGTCGCAGAAGATCGGCGTCATCCTCAACCAAAAGAATTTGCATCGAAGACCCAAAAACGCGCGCAAAACATCAGCGGCGCGCCGCCGTCAATTCCCTTTCTACCCGCTCCGCCCTCAACCTGACAACTGTGAAACCAGCTTCTGACTTCCTAAAACGCTCGGAAATGTCGGCATATTGGCGATATCCGTTACAGACCGACAATGCTGAACCCGCTGTCCACATGGACGTTTTCGCCGGTCACGCCGCTGGAGAGATCGCTGAGGAGATAGACAGCCGTCTTGCCGACCTCATCGCCATCGATGTTTCGATGCAGCGGCGCCTTGCGCTCGACGTGGGCAAACATTTCGTCAATCCCGCCGACGGCCATCGCGGAAAGTGTGCGCACAGGGCCGGCGGAAATGGTGTTCACCCGAATTTTGCGCGGTCCCAGATCGAATGCCAAATAGCGCGCGGTCGATTCCAGCGCCGATTTGGCAACGCCCATTACATTGTATCCCGGCACGACTTTTTCGCCGCCGAGATACGTCAGAGCGATGATCGACCCGCCATTGGGCATCAGTCCCGCCGCCGCGCGCGACAGGGCGATCAGGCTGTAGGCGCTGATGTCCAGCGCCTGGGCAAATGCGGCGCGCGTCGTGGATGTGAATACTCCAGGATCTTTTTGCAGAAACGCCCGATCGGCAAACGCCAGCGAATGCACCAGAAAGTCGATGGTCCCAAACTGTTTGGCGGCGGCGGCGAAGAATTGCTCGATCTGATCGTCCTTGGACACGTCGATCGGATGCAGCCACCCATCCGCGAACCCGAATTCCTCCATGGCCTTGCGGACGCGTCGCTGGGATTTCTCGGGATTGTCCATGGGCAAAAATCCGAAACCGCATTTCGCCCCATTTTTGACCGCGTGGTTGGCGATATGGGCGGCAATACTGCGGTCGTTGGCGATATTCAGGATTAATCCGGTTTTTCCGGTCAATAGGTCCATGCGATGCACTCCTAGCCGGAACAGCCTTGTCCGGGTTTTGCCTAGCTTAGATGTCGCTGGCCGCTGGTCAACCGATTCGTGTTTTTTTGGGACCGAAACATGCTAAAATAGGAGCGTGCTCACCTTGCTAGTATTACAAGGTCCAGACAAGGGCCGGCGGTTTGAGCTTCCCGATGCACCCGTTCTGATCGGCCGTGAAAGCCGCCAGCTCCCGATTACCGACAACACGGTCTCTCGTCGGCACGCCCAACTTATGCCCGCTGATGGCAATTGGGTATTGCACGACATGGGCAGTTCCAACGGCAGCTACGTCAACGGCGCGCGCGTCAATCAGCGATACATCCTGAAACTCGGCGACCAAATTCGCATCGGCCGCACGCTCATGGTCTTTGGCTCCCAACCCGGCGTAAGTCGCGCCAGCGGTGGAAATGTCTGGCTCTCCGGCGCGGAGCAAGGCATGGACAGTTCCATCATGCACACCATGGCGTCGAGCGAGGATTCGATGGTGCTGGCTGTCCCGGAGCCCGCCGCCGCTGCCATGACCAATCTCAAAATTCTCTATCAACTCGGCGCATCGCTGGGCAGCAGTTTCGGCGTGGATCAGGTGATGGAAGTCGTCATGGACCTGGTCTTCGAACACGTCAAAGCCGATCGCGGCATCGCCATGCTGCTGGATGAAACCACCAACGAACTGGTGCCCAAGGTTGTGCGATCACGCGAGGATGAGGAAGAAAAAGATTCCACCAGCGATCCATCCGATGAGACTGCCGGCAAGGAGCCACCGAAAATTCACGCCTCGCGCACCATTGTCAATCACGTGCTCAATAGCGGCGAAGGCGTGCTCTCCAGCAACGCGATGGCCGACCAGCGATTCTCCAAGGGCAAGAGCGTACACAACATGGGCATCCGCAGCGCCCTGTGCGTGCCGATCAAGGCCGGCAAACTCGTTGGCAAAAGTCCCGAGGAAGTGCTGGGCGTGATTTACATCGACAGCTCGGTGAAGAATTACACGTATTCACCAGACCAATTGCGGCTTTTGACCAACATCGGACTTCAGGCGGGCATGGCGGTTTCCAACGCCAAGCTCTATCAGACCGGTCTCAATGCCGAGCGCATGGCCGCCGTTGGCGAAACCACCGCCGCTCTGTCGCACTCAATCAAAAATATCCTGCAAGCGCTGCGCGGCGGAGCGGATGTGGTGGAGATGGGCCTGCGAAATTCCAACATCGCCCAGGCCGGCAAAGGCTGGCGCGTCGTGGATCGGAATCTGGAAAAAATCTACAACCTGACGATGAACCTGCTGGCCTACAGCAAACCGCGCGAGCCGAAGGTCGAGCAGATCAATCCGCGTGTGTTGATCAACGAATGCCTGGAACTTTTCGCCAGCGGCGCCAACGAAAAAGGCGTGATGGCCGTTGCGGACATCGATCCGGATCATCCCGCCATTCCCGCGGACCCGGACGGATTGCATCAGGTGCTGATGAATCTTCTGAGCAACGCCTTGGATGCCGTCGAGCCCAAAGGCGGATTGATCAATGTCGTTTGTCATTACGACAGCGAGAATCGGCAAAGCATTATCGAGGTGATCGACAACGGCGCCGGCATTCCGCCGAGCATGATGAACCACATGTTCGAGTTGTTCCACTCCACCAAAGGCAACCGCGGCACCGGCTTGGGATTAGCCGTCGCCAAAAAAATCGTCGAGGAACACGAAGGCTCGATCAGCGTAAAAAGCCGCGAAGGCGAAGGCTCGACGTTCACGATCCGATTGCCGGTGTACGCGGAGAAACTCTCCGATCCCTCGCACACGCACGGCCCGGCGAGATGAAGCCACTCAGTTGGGGTGACTTCATGCGGCCTGTTTTCCATTGCGCTTCGCTGTGTTTCCGCGGGAATTGACTTTGCGAACTCGAGATTCCGTCGTCACTGAGGAAGAACGAACCAGTCGAGCGAATTGAATCGGATGCGCGTAGATTTGGTCCAAGAGGCGGCGCGCAATTGGCGCTGGCTGACGAACACCGCGTTCCCACGAACGCACAAGGACGTCCGAAACTCCGACCAGCCTCGCAAAAACAGTCTGGCTGACGTTCAATATTTCCCGCACTTTTCTCACTTTGCGAGCATCGTAATTCGAGGGTTCAGCGACTTCGATGGTTCGAATCGTCAGACGATCATTACCGGTTGGCGACTCGTCCGACAACATAATCGAGCGAAGTTCGCTCATCGCGTCCGCCATCTGCTCTTTAAATGCCGCGCTTCGCTGAGATTTACTCATGGCGTCCATCCTTTGCCAAAATACTCGTCAAGATATCGTTCGAATTCTGCTAACAACTGCCGATACGCGTTCCTTTCCTGGTGGCTTAGGTTCGACTTTTCATTTTTTGGGAACACAGCACATAAATAGATTAAGCCGAATTTCGGAAAATACGCATAACAAACTCGCACTCCGCCGCTCTTGCCGCTGTATGAACGTTCGCCTGAAAATCTAATCTTCCTCAATCCGCCGGTCCCACTCATTACCGGTGGCCCCAATGGGTTTTCCAACATGATGATTTCCAGCGCTCGTAGGTCGGCATCGGTCATTCGCAATCGCTTCCAGTTGACGCGGAACGCCGTCAACTGAATGAAGCTCAGCCGCATGAATGCATTCTATGATACGGTGTATCGCAGTGCAAGTGCTGCGCGTTTAATCCCCCGCGAATTCCTTGGGTTCTTCGAGAATCCTCAGAAAAACCGTCGGCTTTTGGATCGCGCTCAGTTGATCGATTGCCGCCACTGCGTCGCGCAGCGCGCCTTGCGGGGCTTGGTGTGTGGTGATGACGACTGGAACGTGCTGGCCGTCGCTGGCTTCGTGTTGCAAAATCGCTGACAGACTGATTCGTTTCTCGCCGAGGATTTTGGTGACCTGTGCCAAGACGCCCGGCTCGTCGCGGGCCATCAGGCGGAGATAATGTCGGCTGATCAGTTCGCGCGGCGGGAGAATCGACGCGGGTGGAAGATCGGCAAAGTGAACCATCTTGGCGAATGCAGTTGGAATGACGCCCAGCGCGACGTTCGCCAAGTCCGCCACCACAGCGCTGGCGGTCGGCATTTGGCCGGCGCCCCGGCCGTAAAAAAGTGCGTGGCCCAAGGCGTTGCCGTAAACACTGACGGCATTGAAACTGCCGCTCACCTCGGCCAGCACATCATCGCGCCGCACTAAAATCGGATGAACGCCGAGAAAAATTTTCGAGCCGAGCCGCTGCGCGACGGCCAGCAATTTGATGACGTAACCCAATTCACCGGCGAATTTGATGTCGGCCGCGTGGAGTTTGTCGATTCCTTCAGTCTGAATATCGCCTTCGTTGATGCGGACATTGAAGGCGAGAGCCGCGAGGATCGCCAGCTTCTGTGCCGCATCACGCCCGGAGACATCCATGGTCGGATCAGCCTCGGCGAAACCTTCTTTCTGTGCCTCGGCCAGTGCGTGGGCGTAAGTCCAGCCGTTACGCGTCATCTTGGTGAGAATGAAATTGCAGGTGCCATTGACGATGCCGACCAGCGCATCGATGCGATTGGCGACCAATCCGTTCACCAGCGCGCCGATGATAGGAATTCCGCCGGCGCAACTGGCCTCGAAGGCGATGCAGGTATTGTGCTGGCGCGCGAGTGCAAACAATTCGCTGCCGCGACTAGCGAGAAGGCTTTTGTTGGCGGTGACGACGGGCTTGCCGAGTTTCAGCGCGCGTTCGACCAGTTGGCCGGCACGTTCGACGCCGCCGATGAGTTCAATCACGATATCCGTTTGTGGATCGTCAATCGCCCGCTCGGCATCGGTGTGAACGGCGAGATTCACACCTTGGCGAATTTTGGCCGGATCGCGCACCACGACATGCCGCAATTGGAAATCAATCCCCGTTCGTTGCCGCAGAAGATCGGCTTGTTCGTGTAGGATTTTCACCACACCCGAACCCACCACGCCGCAGCCAAGCAGCGCGACGCCCACCGATTTTCCGCCGACAATTGCCGCCGCCATACGTGGCGCTGACTGTAAAGGCGGTAAGCGGATCAATCAAGCCGAAGCAGGGTTCAGAACGTCCAGCCGACTCCCAACGTGTACTTTTGATCCGTGCGGGTTGTGCCGGGACCGGGTTTTGAATCGTAATTCACTTGCGCCTTCAGTTCGGAGAACATGTTTTTGGTCATGGCCACGCGAACGCCGGCGTCGGCGAGCAGAAGATAGACACTGACGTTCTGCACGGAGGGGAAATATTCCAGATCGTTGAAGATTTTGACGTTGCCATCGAAAAACGATTTGTCGACGTGGTAGGCCACACGCGCGGAGACATTTTCATTCGGTTTGGGAAGCGTGCTGTAATCCTCGTACACCCACGCAGCGCCCAGATCGGTGTTGACATTGAAGTCCGGCCGCTCGACCCATTGATATCCCAAACCAACGCCGGGTGTGACGCGGAGGCGCAGGTCCAGAATGCGGTCTTCCTCAATGTCGCTGTTGGCGTATCCGAAAAGTTTTGGCGTGAAGAAGTAGTCGTATTCACCCTTGAGGAACCAGTTGTCCTGGGTCGTCGATTCGATGCCGTTCACTTTTTCGCTGCCGAACAAATATCCTGCGCTGGCGGTGATGCGATCCTGATCGGATACGCGCGAGAGGTCCAGATTGATGCCGAACTGGGTGCTGTTGGTATTGCCCAGCGCCCACAGGCCGGTTGCGACGATCGAGCCGGTCCACATCACCGGCGGCGGATTAATCTTGGTGACCTGCGACAGCGGAATGTTCTGCTGCGCCAGCGGACCGCCGGGAACCAGCATGATTTCCCCAGCCGGTCCGTCGGCGATCTTTTCGTTGAGCACCGTGCCATCCTGCAGCACGATTTTGATCGGGCCATCCGTGGAAAATGTCTTCACATCCTTGAGAGCGACGTTCACCGATCCCAATGGCACGGAATTGATCGTGAGGTTGGTCCCATCATAGGTGGCGATGGTTCCGGTGACCTGGTCGCCGTTGTTCAGCGTGACCACATCACCAAAAACTCGGGAAAAACCTGCGGCGACAACGAGACATGTCATGCCAAAAATGGCAAGACCCGACGGGCTTCTTCGTGACAACATATTTTGAATCTTCCTACTCGGCGAACAACCAGATTCTCTTCCGCTTCGATTCTCTTCCGCTCATTCATTGAGGCGAACTCAGCAATGGAATATAGTGAGCTCTTTATTCGCCGTCAATTGAAAGGATGGAAGTGATGAAAGCATCGAGTTTGTGGACTGAATTCAAGGACTTTGCGTTCAAAGGAAACATGATCGACCTGGCTGTTGCCGTGGTCATCGGTGGCGCATTTGGAAAGGTCATCGGCTCCATCGTTGATGACATCATTCTGCCACTAGTCGCTTTCGTCATGCAAATATTGCATATTCCGCACGATCCAAAGCCGTTCCATATCAACGACTTTTTCGGCTCGATTGTTAATTTCCTAATCATTGCCGCATGTGTGTTCATCGTCATCGTGAAATTACTTGGCATGATCATGAAGGCCGCGCAACACGCCCCGCCGCCGGCGCCCTCGGAGCCGCCATCAAAAGAATGCCCCTATTGTCTCTCGGTCATTCCAATCAAGGCGACCAAGTGTGCTCACTGCACATCTGAATTGCCGGCCATCGCCTGATCTCAGCTCTGCGTCTGCCACCAAGATGGATCGTTCAGCATCGACTGCACCGACATCGAGCCGGCGTCGTCGTTGAAATGCGTGCCATCGAAAAACTGATTGAAATCACATGAGTGACCCTGGGCGACTCCTCCGGTTCCCAGATCAAAATTCATGTTGTCCACGTTGATTCCGCTGCGGCTGATGGATACCGAAGCCGATGTCGATGTCGAATCCGCCGTCAACCCGCGAATTCCTGCCGGATATTCCACGACGATGTCGTAGGTTCCAGTCACATTAATGCCGGGAGCGATGTCCGGATTATCCGATGGGCCGCTGTTTTGATCGAAGCTGTAGCGGCCCGAGCGATCGGTGGTGGTCGTCGCCAGCACATCGCCGTCGGTGTCCTCCAGCTCGACGGTGATGCCGGACATTCCGCTCGATCCCCGGCCGAAATCGCCACGTCCCGTGGCGGCATAAACGGTGCCGCTGATCGATGCACTGAATTTGAAGATGTCGCTCTGGAGGTTGGTGATGCTGGTATTGTTCTCAATCACTTTCGTCAGCGTGTCGCCCTCGGAGAAAATCTGTTGCATCTCCGGCGTGAAACTTTCGTTGAGATAGAAGAACCGATCGCCGTCGCGGAGGCGCTCGAATTGATTGATCATGATCGCCTGGAACAGCGGCCCAACATCCGAGCCGGCGACATGATCTTCCGCCAATCCGCCCTCGAACGCATCGATCGTGTTCACACCGCCGGGATACGCCTGCTCCAGTTCCTGCTGCACGGCCACGTTGCTGGTGATCTGTGAAAAACTGGTGACCGCCGGCAAGCCCATGGCGACGCGCAATTGGTTGTACGTGGCGATGCCGTGATCGCGGCCGCGCTGGATGTCGAGGGCAATCAAATCCTGCCCGCCGGCGCCAGCGTTGCCGAAGAGAAGATCACGCACGTCGCTGACCGCGAGCAAATCCGACGCCTGGCTGATGCCGTCCGCATCGCCCTTCAGAACGGCGTCGATGTCCGTAGATGTTTCACCTGTGAACGGATCGACGACATCGGCTGGATTCAGAAGATTCGGATCGAAGAAATCCTCCGAAAGCGGCACATCGTCGGCAACGGATTGCCCGTTGTTTCCATCCCGTGCGATGTCTTCGCTGAGCAAACTGTGACCGAAGCGGAAGGCGACGGTCGAGAATTCGTTGGCGATGGCCGCATCGGTGCTCGGGTTGTAACCCGTGTAGGCCGGCATCGCGCTGGCGCCGAACACCGCGGGAATCCACTCGTTATAAACGATGGACTGATACTGGGCGATGTTGATCTCGCGCGCGGTTTGGTAGAGCTGTTCGTCCGACCAGTTCGGATGATCCGCCTGTAGCTGGGATGCGATCATGTTGTGATTTCGCAGAAAGAGCGTCTGAAGCGCGGTGAGTTCCAGATTCTCGTTGCCGCGAATGTCGCCGGTGGCGAAGAGGCTGGACATCGACAGCGGGCCCTGGTTCTGCTCGCCGCCGAGATACGCATTCAATTGCGTGAGCTGGGCAGCCGTGAAGTAATTGGTGGTGAGATACGGCAGCATATTGCCGGCACTGGTTTTCAGTTGGCCGCCGGAAAACGTACGCAGCGCATCGGCAGTCGCCTGGTCGGAACCGTAAATTTGCGACAGATCGAGATAGCTGGTGACTTCGTTTGGTTGCTGGGTGGGATTGCTCGTGCTGGTGCCGGTGGAAGGATCGGTGATGGATCTCGTGAATGGCAATGCCGCTGGCCCGATCGGATCGCCCGGGCTGACCGCGATGTTATCGACAACATCGCCGGTGGGCGTGTTGTCCATGTCGTGATCCATGAATTGTCCGAAGACGTATCCGAAATCGGTCAGCTCATTTGCATCCAGTGTCGCCAAATCCTGGGACGGATCAGAAGGATCGGACTGATTGTTGAGAATGTTGCTGATGTCCCGGGCGCTCAGGTCGTCGGGCAACGCCGGCGCGTCGACGCCATCGGCATAATTCGTCGGCGCCAGGCGAAGCAGATCGTCGCCGGCGGTGCCCCAGGTTGGATTGGCCACATTGTTTCCAACTTCATCAATGGGCCGAAATTCGCCGACAGGAATCACGCTTGAAAGCATCCGGCGGGTCTCGAGTTTTTCCAGCAACATGTGCCGTTGACGACGCTTCATTTTCTCTTCTCCTTCGATGCCGAAGGTGAGGAATCCGCGCGGCCCGGCATCGAGTTACGCCGGCGCGGAGTGAGAGCGCAAGAGCCAATGGCTCGCCCAAGCGATGGTATTTTGAGATCGCGCGGAGACAGACTTTCTGCGACATTTCACAGGGTCTGAAACCGATTGAATGCCGGCAGGCGAAACCGGCTTAAGGAAAACAAACGCCAACTGAGGGAGCCAAAAAAATCCCTCAGATCGTTCCCGACGCGTCCAGCCGCTGGGGGTTGCTCGTTGGTGGGTTCAACTCAGCACTGCTGAACGAACCACGACGGAAACGACATCTTTCATTCTGATTCACCGGAATATGAAGTCAACGAAAAAATGCGGTGCGGATCAGAAATATTTGGAATGCGATAACAATCGCGCTGCGGGGGGGAATAGGTGATTGGCCGATTCGTTGTATCATCGTGGAGCAATGACACGGCTTTGGATCATCGCGGCTTTGCTGTTTGGAATTGCTGGAATCACACTTGCCGATGCGCCGACTCCACCGACGCAGCCGACATCCGGCCCCGGCGGATCGGATTATCCCTTTGGGGATTTTGTGATGCATCGTTATGGCGAAGGGGATTCGCAATATTGGATTTTCGAGCCGGCGCAGCCGACGCCACAATCGGCGCCGGTGATCATCTTCAATCATGGTTGGAGCGCGATGACGCCCAACACGTATGGGGCGTGGATCAAGCATCTGGCGCGGCGGGGAAATATCGTCATCTATCCGCGCTATCAGGCATCGCTGCGAACGCCGATGACGGCGTTCACTCCCAATGCCATCGCGGCGGTGAAGGATGCGCTGCTGGAGTTGCAGAATGGAACGCATGTGCAACCGGATTTGACTCGTGTGGCGATCGTCGGCCATTCCATGGGCGGCGCGATCACGCCGAATATGGCGGCACTGGCGGTGGAGGATGGCCTGCCGATTCCGAAAGCGATTTGCTGTGTCGAGCCGGATAATCATTTCACCGGCGATCCGAGCATCCACATGCCGGTGGCGGATTTCTCGAAAATATCCGCCGATACGCTGATGCTGGTGATTGTGGGCGACCAGGACCAAACGGCCGGCGATCTGACCGGCAAGATGATTTTCGATACTTTGACCCAAATTCCCGCGACGAAAAAGAATTTCGTGACACTCGTTTCGGATGACCATGGA
>Ga0302325_10014741_pt1 | contig 16629 bp, 13 predicted proteins | sample Palsa_T0_2_FD_201948 | JGI IMG/M metagenome (GOLD analysis project Ga0302325, IMG submission 201948) | Peat permafrost microbial communities from Stordalen Mire near Abisko, Sweden - Palsa_T0_2 | ecosystem: Environmental > Terrestrial > Soil > Palsa > Peat permafrost | place: Sweden: Abisko... | reverse complement strand
GCTCGGTCTTCAATTTCTCGTTCGAAATCTCCGACGAGCTTGGCGGCTACATGCTGGTGCTGATCACATTCATCAGCCTTCCGGTATGCCAGGTCAACGACAGCTTTCATCACGTCGAGCTGGTGCAGTCGCGATTGTCGCCGCGCGGGCGTGCCGTGAGCCGCATCATCTTCGACGTCCTGTCGCTGAGCTTTGGCGCCCTGCTCCTGTGGCAATTGACCCGCTTCGAGATGTCCTCGTATCGCTTCGCAAACCGGGCACCGACCTATCTGAATACTCCGCTCTGGATTCCGCAGCTCGTAATGATGCTTGGCGCCGCGGCCTTGTGCTTTTCCATCGTGCGTACGCTCACCGCCGACATCGCAAAGCTGCGCAGCACGGGGATCGCCGGTGAGCCCTGAAGTTCAGATCATCGCCACCTGTGCGCTGTTCCTGGTGTTGCTGACCGCCGGGATGGCGGTGCCATTCGCGATCGCCGTGCCGGCCGTGTTCTATCTGCTGCTGCAGGGCGGCTTGCCGAGCCTGAACAGCCTCGGTCTCGTCAGCTGGGGCAGCATGAACAGTTTCGTGCTGACTTGCGTACCGCTGTTCATGCTGATGGCGGAAATCCTGCGCGTCAGCGGGCTGTCGAGCCGTATCTATGGCGGGCTCGCGAAGCTGGTCGCAAAGCTTCCCGGCGGCCTACTGCAAACCAACATTGCCGGCTGCGCTATCTTCGCTTCGGTCAGCGGATCAAGCATCGCTACCGCTGCTTCGATCGGTGGCGTAGCGCTGCCGCAGCTCCTGCGCCGCAATTATGACCGGCCGTTGGCTGCCGGCTCGCTCGCCGCGGGCGGTACGCTCGGTATTCTGCTGCCGCCGAGTTTCGGCATGATCGTGTACGGCACCTTCACCGAGACCTCCGTGCCGAAATTGTTCATGGCCGGCGTCGTGCCCGGACTGATCATGACCGCAGCTTTCATGACGTATATCGGCACGCACGCCCTGCTCTTTCCCGCTGTTGCACCGCGCGAGGCCGGGCCACGCTCGATCCACGAATTTCTTGCCGCGCTCGTCGATGTGCTGCCGTTCGCGCTTCTGATTGCCGGCACGCTCGGCGGCATCTACGCGGGACTGATGACAACGACGGAAGGCGCGACCATCGGATGCACCCTTGCCATCCTGCTTGGCGCGATTTTCGGCAATCTCACGCTGCGCGGCGTCGTTGACGCGATGTATTCGACGATCAGATTCTCCGGGAACATCCTGTTCATCATCTTCACGGCCTATGTATTCTCCTATGCCATCAGTTTTGCCGGCGTGGGCGAAAAGGTAACAGCCTTCATTGTCGGCATGCATCTAAGCCGGCTGGAGTTCTTCCTGACCCTGCTCGTGCTCTACACGGTTCTCGGCTGTCTGATCGAGAGCCTGGGCATGATCGTGATCACGGTGCCGCTGATCTTTCCGGTATTGCCGAGCTACGGCATTGATCCGCTGCTGTTCGGCGTTGTGCTGGTGTTGTTCGTTGAACTGGGGCAAATTTCGCCGCCGATCGGGATCAACCTGTTCGTTATTCAAAGCATTTGGGACGGCAAACTCAGCGAAGTCATCCTTGGCACGATTCCGTTCCATCTCACCATGTTCGTGGTCCTGGCGGCGGTGATCCTGTGGCCGGAGCTAGCACTTTGGCTTCCCTATCATGCGGGGCGATGAGATCATGCAGCGCAGCACGTCGCGGATTTTAACGACCCACACCGGCAGCTTGCCCCGCCCGCGCGACCTGACACGTCTTTATGCCCTGCGCGCACAAGGCGAAACAACAAACACCGCCGAGATCGATCGCGCCGGACGCGACGCCGTGCGCGCGATTGTCCGCAAACAGCATGATGTTGGCATCGATGTCGGCAATAACGGCGAGCAGCAGCGTGACTCGTTCTTTCTTTATTTGAAATCCCGGCTATCCGGCCTGGGCGGCAGCTGGGAGCGGCCGTCGCGTGCCGACATCGAACGCTACCCGGAATTCAAGCGCATCTGGATCGAGCAACATGCAAGCCGTACTCAGGTTTCCAATCTCGGCGGACTGCCGAAGGCGGTCGGCGAGGTGCGATATCTCGACGATAACGCCGTCAAAGACGAGTGCAATTTCTTCAACGAAGTGCTGAAGGAAAACCCCGGCGTTTTTGTAGAGCCGTTCATGAATGCGCCGTCGCCGGGCATCCTCGCTACTGCTTTGAAGAATGAGCACTACGAGTCGCTGGCTTCCTACCTCGCTGCGCTCGGACGCGCGCTGCAAGTCGAATACGAGGCGATCGTCAACGCGGGCTTTGTCTTACAGATTGACGCGCCCGATCTCGCACTTGAGCGTCACATCACCTACAAAGACAAACCGGTCTCCGCTTTCGTCGAATTTATCGAGCAGGTCGTCGCCACCATCAACCGCGCGCTGGTCAATATCCCGCGCGACCGTGTCCGCTTCCACGTATGCTGGGGTAATTCTGAATCGCCGCACGATTGCGATGTGCCGCTGGAGGATATCCTGCCGGTATTGCAGCAGGCGAAAGTCGGAGCCTTTTTCCTGCCGTTCGCCAATCCACGGCACGCTCATGAATTTCGCTGTTTCGAGAAACGGCCGCTGCAAGGCGATCAAATTCTCATTGCCGGCGTTATCGACAGCTTGACCAATTTCGTCGAGCACCCGGAAGTGGTCGCGGACCGCATCGAACGCGTCGCAGACGTCATTGGCGATCCATCGCGGGTCATGGCCGGCACCGATTGCGGCTTCGATACGTCAGCCGGCTGGGGCCGGGTCGCCGAGGATGTCGTCTGGGCAAAGCTCGCGAGCCTGCGCGACGGCGCACGGCTCGCCTCGCTGCGGCTGTTTTAGGTCCATATCGCAGTCTTGCTGCATATCGTGCTTCAACTTGACACAGTCCGCGCCGCGTAGCCTTGACCGGACCAACGGCGAAGCAGAAGATATTTGCAACCGGGCGTGGGGCCTGAGCCCGGCATACAAATCAAACTAAATACCGCCACGAGGGAGCATCGCAATGTCAAACGTCCAGACTCGGATTCCGCGTCGCACATTGCTTAAAGCCGGCGTTGCGCTTGGCGCCAGCCAGGTCATCGGCGCGCCGTTCATCATCAACGCACTTGGCGACGAGCCGGTGAAGATCGGCATGGTCAATCCGCTGACCGGCGTCTTGTCGGCGCTGGCTCAAAGCGAAGTCGACGGTGCCAGATATGCCGAGGCCGAGATCAACAAAAAAGGTGGCATTCTCGGCCGCCCATTACAGCTTCTCGTGGAAGACTCGGCTAACGACGTTGGCACCGGCGTTCAGAAAACGCGCAAACTGATTGACCGGGACAACGTTAACGTGATTTTTGGCGATGTAAACTCCGGCATCGCCTACGCCATGTCGCAGGTGACGTTCGAAAAGAAAGTGCTGCATATTGTGCCGGGTGGTCATACCGACCCGATCACCGGCACCAATTGCAAATGGAACGTATTCCGCGTCTGCAACACCACCTCGATGGACGCCAACGCGGTGACGCCGGAACTGGTCAAACGGTTCGGCAAAAAGTGGTTCTTCATCACACCCGACTATGCTTACGGCCATACCTTGCAGGATGCTTTCATCAAGGCATTGACCAAGCTCGGCGGCACTTACGACGGCGACTATCTGCCGATCAACAACACCGATTTTTCCGCAACGCTGATCAAGGCCAAGGGTTACAAGCCGAACGTGCTGCTCAACAACATGGGCGGCCTGACCCAGATCAACTGCATGAAGCAGTTCACCCAATTCGGCATGCAAAAGGAAATGGCGCTCGGCGGCGCGCTGTTCGAGATGGAGAGCATCAAGGGCTGTCCACCCGACGCGCAGACCGGTTGGTGGGACATGGAATGGTGGTGGAACCAGCCCAACGTGCCCGAAGTCGTAGAATTCGTCGCAGACTATCGAGCAGCAACAAAAAAGACGCCGTCGGCACGCGACTGGATTGGTTATGCGTCGGTGTATACGGTCAAGCTTGCCGCCGAGAAGGCCAAATCACTCGATGGACCTAAAATGGCCGCGGCGCTGGAGGACATGGAGTTGCCACCGGACGTGGCACTGCAACCGGGGCCGGTGCGCTTCCGCAAGGGTGACCACGAACTGATGGCAAATATCTTTGTCGGCGAAGTGCATCCGCCAAAGGATGGCGCCGACGATGTGTTCACCACCGCTGCGTTGGTGCCGGGCGAGCAAGCCGCCGGTTCAGTCGCGGACACCGGATGCAAGATGGAGCAGCCGGCCTGATCCAGATCTGAAGCGCGCTGCTGGGGGAGCAAGAGCGGCAGATGTGGCAGGTTGTACTGTTCAACGTCACCAACGGGCTGATCATTGGCGCGTTCTACGTGCTGATGGCGCTCGGTCTGTCGCTCATCCTCAATCTCTCCAACGTCATCAATTTTGCCCACGGCAATTTCCTCGCGCTCGGCGCCTATCTTGCCTACACGCTGGAACCGGTGCTGGGGTACTGGGGCGCGCTTCTGGTCTCGCCGCTGCTCACGGCGCTGATCGGCGTTCTGGTCGAACGGTTGATGATCCGGCGCATCTATAATCGCGATCCGGTCTATAGCCTGCTGCTGACGTTCGGGCTCGCCTTCGTGATCCAGGACGTGTGCCGCTATGTCTGGGGCCCAAACGGCCTGCCGATGGGCTTGCCGGCAATGCTGTCGCAGCCGCTGACGCCGACACTGTTTTTCATCACCTGGTACCGCATCTTCATGGTGACGATCGTGATCGTCACCATCATCGGGTTGTTCGCCTTCCTGCGCTACTCCCGTATCGGATTGCGCATCCGCGCCGGCACCTTCGATCTCGAAACCGTGGCGACGCTCGGCGTCAATGTGCGCAATCTCCGTACCTTCAATTTCGCCTTGGGTTGCATGCTGGCGGGCTTGAGCGGCGTGCTCGCCGCCGGCCAGCTCGGCATCAATCCGAACATGGGCGACGACCTGTTGATGACGAGCTTCATAGCCATCATCGTCGGCGGCGTCGGCAGCCTGATTGGCACGTTATTCGGCGGCCTTCTGATCGGCATGGCGGCTGCGATCACGACCGTCTTCTATCCTGCGGCAAGTGAAGCCGTGATCTACGGCATATTGATGCTGGTGCTGCTGATCCGGCCGCGCGGGCTGATGGGCGAGGAAGGAATGTTCTCGTGAGCAACGCGCTTGCCGCCCTCAAAACCCGCCTTCCGGAAGGCCGGGACCTTTATACGCTGCTCGGCATCTCGGCGCTGCTTGTCACCGCGCCATTCTGGCTGCCGTTCCTGGGCGGCTACACGGCACTGGCCAGTAAGGTGCTGGTGTTCGGGCTTGCCGCCATGAGCCTCAACATGCTGCTCGGCTTTACCGGCGTGTTGAGCTTCGGCCATGCCGCCTATTTCGGCCTTGGCGCCTACGGCGCCGGCCTGACGCTTCGCTACCTCGTGCACTCGACACCGCTTGCCATGCTGGCCGGCGTGTTGTTCGGCGGCCTGGCCGGCACCCTGTTCGGCGCACTCATCGTACGCCGCCGCGGCGTCTATTTCGCCATGTGCACGATCGCGTTCGGGCAGATCTGGTATTACATCGCCTATAGCTGGAATGACTTTACCGGCGGCTTCGACGGCCTGCGTGATTTCCACCGCGCGCCGATCGGCTTCGGTCCACTGACCTTCGACATTACCCAGAGCGAAACCAGGTTCTATTTCTTCACGCTCGCGATCTTTGGCATCGCCGCAGGCATGATGGGACTGTTGCTGCGATCGCCGTTCGGCCGAACGCTGCTGGCGATCAGGGAGAATGAGCGCCGCGCCCGCTTCCTCGGCATCCCGGTCGAGCGGCACATCTGGATGTCGTTCTCGATCTCGACCTTTTTCACCGCGCTTGCCGGAACGCTTTATGCCCTGCTCAATAATTTTGCCGATCCGCTCAGCCTGCACTACTCACTGTCGGGTTATTTCGTGGTGATGACCGTCATCGGCGGCATGCGAACCTTCTGGGGACCGCTGGTCGGGGCCGCCGTGTTCGTGGTGTTGCAGGACTATATCTCTTCGATGACGGTGAACTGGATGTCTTTCATCGGCACAATCTTTATTCTGGTCGTGCTGTTCTTTCCGCGCGGCCTGCTCGGCATGCGGCGGCGCCTATCGACTTAAGGCTTACGCCGCCGTCTCGGCGTGGATGCGTAGCAACTCGGCGATTGTCTTCGGATCGCGCCGTCCGAAGCCGCATTCGGTGCCGATGCCGAAGTCCTGTACGAAGTTTTCAGCCGCCGCGATGCGGCGCCGCGTTCCTTCGACGCCATCCGTGTAGTGAACCAGTCCGAGGCAAAGCCGCGTGGCTGGATCGAGTTTCAGACGCGACAATGGCCTGAAATAAGCCTCGTCGGTGCGGTTGCGCGGCACCGGCATATGGATCTGGGTGATCGGCCGCTTGAGCCGCACCGCCAGCCGGTTCGCGTAGTCCACCATGTCGCCCATGTCGGTTGGCTCAACGACATGACGGTGGCCGGCGTCGCCGTAACAGAAGTGGAACAGGAGATCGACGTCCGCAGGAACCCGCTCCGCCAGCCGCACGACGATGGCGGAGAAATTCTCCTGCATTTCCTCTTTCGTGGCGCCGTACGGACCCGGCTGGTTGCGTTCGAGCCGAGCAAACACCGCGGAGGCAATATCGAACTGAATGGCGAGTTCATCATGCGGAATGGAGGCCGCGATCTTGTCGATCTCGCGCAATACCGCGTCATTGTAGATGGGATCAACAGCGCTTTGCAGATTTTCCCGGACGAACAGCCAGATCACCGAATGCGCCGGCACCAGATCGACCTGGAATTTGACCCGCGCGGGAATTTTGCCTTGTCGCTTCAATTCGGCAAATGTCGCGTAGGAACGCCGGGCAATGTCGGCATAGAACAGATTATCGAACTTCACATTGCCCATCGCGATGCCGGGCTTGAGCCCGTAACGCCGCCTGCCGGGAACACCGGGATGAAGCTGGAAGACTTCGTCGCTCAACGCGAGCGAAGGATTGCCCGCAAATACCAGCTCAAGCCAGGTGATCCAGTCCAGCCGTTCGCCGGTTTCGCCATCCGGCAGCGTCAACAGGCGCGGGCCTAACGCCGCGCTCACGCTTTCGAAGACTTCCTTCTCGTTCGCAAGCGGTGCACTGCCGACCAGATAAACGTTGCGCGACATCGGAATACTCAGCCTGCCAACACGTCGGCGTGGATCTTGAGAAGCTTGCGCACCGTATCGACCGAACGGGCGCGCGCCATGCCGCATTCGGTGGCGATGCCAAATTTCGGCGCATAACGCCGTGCCGTCGCAATACGCGCCTTCGCGCCGTCGACGCCGTCGACCGCATGTACAACGCCGAGATAAAGCTCGGTGCCATCTTTTAGCTTGAGATTTTGCAGCGGGCGATGGAATTCATCGTCGTTACGGGCGAGCGGCACCGGCATATGGATGTACGCCAACGGGTGCTCGACAGCTTCACTCAGGGCGTTGGCAAACTCGACCAGTTTCGTCGCGTCCTTTGGCTCGACGAAATGCCTGGCGCCAAAATCGCCGTAGCAAAGATGCACGCCGAGCTCGACATCCGGCGGCACAGCCGCACACAGGCGCACCATCCGCGCCAGGATTTTATCACGCGGCTCATCACCATGGGGTACGGCATCCGTCTTCTGGCCGTCCCAGATGCACATCTCGTTGCAGACGTCCCATTGGATGCACAGATCGCGATGCGGAATATGGCGGCAGAGCGCCACCACTTCCGCGATCATGGCGCGTTCATAAGCGGCCTCGATCGCCGGCAAATCCTCGTTGAGCACGATCGAGCCAACCACCGCGAACGGTGTCGGCAGACAGACCTGAAAGCGGGTGCCTTTTGGCAGCTCACCCTTGTCGCGCGCCGTTACAAAATCGAGATAAGACGCCCTCGCTTCGCGCGCATAGCCAAGCTCGCCGAACCGAACGTCCGAAGGCTTCGCGCCTTCGGCGAGGACCAGAAGCGGAAAGCGGTTGGTCGGACGGATCGCGCCGGACGGATCGGGACGCAGGAACGCATTCGAGCGCAGCAATGCGTACTGCCAGCTAATCCAAAGCCGCCGGCCGCCAACCTCGCCATCAGGCACCCGGCGCAGATGCGGACCAAGCAATTCGCCGACGGTTGCGAAGACTTCCTCCACCGTATCGAGACCGATACTGCCGACGAGATGCAAGCCTGTCAGACCCGTGTCGCTCATGCCGTGCCCTCCCCTACAATCCCAACAACCGTTTGGCATTGCCACCGGCGAGCGCAGCGACGGTCGTGGCATCGAACGTCTCGACACCCGCGATGTGACCGACCGGATCGAAATCGGCCATGTCGTATGGATAATCGGTCCCCATGACGACGTGATCGGCGCCGAACACACGCACCAACTCGGCAAGCTGATTGGGCGTGAAGACGACGGTATCGACATAGACGCGCTTGAGATAAGTCGTCGGCGGCTGCAGAAGTGCGCCGTGGCTGTCCGAGCGCGCGCCCCAGGCATGGTCGATACGGCCGGAATACGTGCCCAAATAGCCGCCGCCGTGCACGGCCAGAATCTTCAGCTTTGGATGCCGCTCCAGCACGCCGTCGAAGATCAGGTAATGCAGCGCGATCGTCGTCTCCAGCGGATTGCCGATGACATTGTTGAAATAGAATCGCTCAAAGCGCTTGGCGTCGGTGAAGCCATTGGGGTGGAGCATCACCAGCACCCCGAGCTCTTCGGCTTTCTTCCAAAACGGCGCGAAGGCTGGATCCGACAATTCCCTGCCGGCAACATTGGTGATGACCTGCACACCTTTGAAGCCGAGTTGCTTGACACAACGTTCGAGCTCTTTCGCCGCTTCGTTGCCGTCGGACATCGGCACCGTGCCAAAACCCTTAAAGCGGTCCGGTCTCTTGGCACAGAACGCGGCAATGCCGTCATTGACCATCTGCGCGGCTTTGACCGCGATATCGAGCGGCACCGTGTAGTAACACTGCGGCGGCGGCGGCGCGATCATCTGCATGTCGACGCCCATGGCATCGAGATCGGCCAGCCGCTGATCGGCGCCGGCAGTCGCGCGAATGTCCGCTTCCTGCTTCTGGTTGAGCGCGCGGGTTTCCGCATTGGAAAAGTGTGCGAGCGGAATGGTCTCCAGATCGAGATGAGGTTCGACGAATTTCGCCGCTTCCGGAACCGCGACGTGGGAATGAATATCGACGGTGACGCTCTTGGGCCGCAATTCCCGTCCCGGCTTGCCGTGCTTGCGGGCCGCGGTCGGGCCATACTTATTCCCTTGCTCAGCCATATCGCTTCCTTGAACGCAGTTTCCCCCTAGACATTGATCCGATCAAATGTAATCGGATCAATGTCTAGATTTCTGGTTGGAGCATGATCTTTTCGGAAAACCGGAAACCCACTTTTCCGGATCATGCATAAGGCCGGCCAGACTACCGCATTCCCGGAAAACTCAAACCTCGATTTCGCGGCTGATCTGCACGAAATTTTGCGCCGGAATATTGAAGCGATCCGCCAGATGGATCGAGTTGCGAGAGAGGAACGAGAAAAGCAGGCGCCGCCACACCGGCATCCGCGGCCTGCCGCTGCGCTGCACCACGTAGTCGCGCTCGCTGAAATAGATCGCGTTGTCGAGGTCCACCGGGCATTGGGCCTTGTCGGAATGGAGGGCTTTCGCGATATCGGGCACCTCGACGAAGCCGAAGCGGATGACGACGCGCCAAAATCCCTCGCCGAGTTGCTCGAACCTGATCCGGTCATCGGGGTTGACGCGCGGCTTGCCGGAAAAATCCACCGTCAGCGCAATCGTCTTCTCATACAGCGATCCCATCTGCCGAACATGATCGGCAATGAGCGGCGGGATATTGTCGCGCTGCCGCGTGATGAAGATCGCGGTGCCCGGTACGCGCGGAATTTTGTGGCCGCGAAGCTGCCGGACGAACTGTTCGACGGTGAGTGCATCGCGCTCCCGCGCACGATGCATGGCCTCCAAGCCGCTATGCCACGTCGTCATTATGACAAAAATCGCACCGCCGATCAGCATGGGGATCCAGCCGCCTTCGGCAATCTTGAGAAGGTTCGCACCAAAGAAGACGATATCGACCGTCAGGAACAGCGAGAAAATCGCTAGCGCGTATGCCTTGCGCCAACGCCATATCGAAACCATGACGCGATAAAGGATCGCGGTCGTCATCAGCATGGTGGTCGAGACGGCGGCACCATAGGCGCCGGCGAGGCGGTCGGAATGCGCAAAACCGATCGTCAGCGCCAGCGTGCCCAGCATCATCAGCCAGTTCACGAACGGCACATAAATCTGACCATACGCCTCGGACGAAGTCTGGGTGATATGCATTCCCGGAAGCCAGCCGAGTTGCATCGCCTGCCGGGTCAGCGAAAACGCTCCGGTGATAATCGCCTGGCTGGCAATCACTGTTGCAACGACTGAAAGCACGACGGCCGGATAGAGCATCCAGCCAGGGATAAGCGCAAAAAACGGTATATCGCCGCCGGCATGGTGCAGCAGGAAGGCAGTCTGTCCGGCATAATTCAGCAGCACGGCCGGCAACACAATTACAGTCCAGGCAATACGGATCGGTTCCCGGCCAAGATGCCCCATGTCGGCGTACATGGCCTCCGCACCCGTGACGCAGAGGAATACCGCGCCAAGAATGGCGAGACTCGCAAAGCCGTTATGAAACAAAAACTCGATGGCGAAGCGCGGATCGACTGCGGCGATAACGTGGGGCTCGCTGACAATCCCGATGATTCCGACAATCGCGATGAAAACGAACCACACCAGCATCACCGGGCCAAACCACCTGCCGACAGCCGAGGTGCCATATCGCTGCACCATAAAAAGCAACAGCAGAATCACCGCCGCAATCGGCATCGTGTAGGGCGCAAAATCATGACTTGCGATCTTAAGGCCTTCTGCTGCGCTCAAAACCGAGATTGCCGGCGTGATCGTGCCGTCGCCGTAGAGCAGCGCAGCACCCACCAATCCGCAGACAATGAGATAGCGATTACGTCCGCGCCAACTCGCCCGGGTCAACGACATCAGTGCCAGGATGCCGCCTTCGCCGCGGTTATCGGCCCGCATGACGATCAGAGAGTACTTGATCGACACGATGATAATCAGCGTCCAGAAAATCAGCGACAGGCTGCCGAGCGCACTATGCTCGTCGAAATGCCCGCCAAGCGCCGCCGAGATCGCGGGATAGACGTAAAGCGGGCTGGTGCCGATATCGCCATAGACGATGCCCAGTGCGGTCAGAATCGCGAGCGGCTTGAACCGCGCCACCGCTTCGGGTTTCGCCTGCCCTTTGACGGGCTCCTGCCCGACTTCAGCCGCGGCGCTCAATGAAAATCTCCCACCTGATCCGGCGGCAAGAATAAGAGCCACCACCGATAGAACGCCGGGCCACGGCACCGGTTCAACAGGTCTGAATAGCTCACAATTTGGCGGCCCAAAGCTTACGGACCATCCAGAACGGCACAAAAGCGGCGCAAACACTGCAAATCGCACAAATCGCTGTCACCTCAGTCAACGGCGTGACAGTGCCGTCGGCAAGGAAGCCATAAAGCTGCGCAAATGCGGCGCCGAGAAAATTCTGCATGAATACGCCAATACCGGCGGCGGTACCGGCGAGCTTGAGGTTGGTCGCCATGGCGCCCGCCTGTGCGTAGGAGAGCGAGAGCCCCTGCGACATGGTGATGAAGAACCCCGGCACGAACAGGGAGAGCGGTGTCAAATAGCCACTGAGCAGGAGCGCCGATTGAGATGCGATAGTGACGATCAGGAACAGCGATCCAATAAGCACCATGGTCTCGTTGGCGGCCCTATTGCCGATGCGGCTGGTGATAAAATTGCCAAACAGATACCCGAACGGGAACAGTAGGAAATAGATGCCGAACTCGGTTGATGGCCGTTGCAACATGTCCTTCATCAGATTTGATGCCGCCGTGGCGGTCGCGAGGAACGCGCCAGTCATGAATCCGCTTTGCAGCACAAACGCGGTAAAGATGGGGTAATCGGCCGGCGAGCTTGTGGATAGCTGAAGATTTTGGGTGCTGCGCTTCAGGCTGATGGTTCAACGAGGTCCGCGTGTACGGCCTCAAGCATCAGAAGGAGAAGCGCAGCATGGACCATTTTGCTGGACTGGACGTATCGGTCAAGGAGACCAGCGTCTGCATTGTGGACGAGGTGGGCAAGATTGTTCGGGAAGTAAAGGTAGCGAGCGAACCTGAAGCATTGTTGGCGGTGTTGAAGAACCCCGCCTACTGCTTCAAGCGGATTGGACTGGAAGCCGGGCCGTTGTCGCAATGGCTTTACAGCGCTCTTGCCGAAGCGGATTTGCCAGCAGCCTGTGTTGAAACGCGACACATGCAGGCGGTGCTGAAGGCACAGATCAACAAGACGGACCGCAACGATGCGCGCGGCATCGCGCAGATGATGCGGGTCGGGCTTTACCGTCCGGTGCATGTGAAGACGTTACGCAGCCAGAAACTGCGGATGTTGCTGACCCATCGCAAGCTGCTGCTGTCGAAGGCGATCGACATCGAGAACGATCTGCGCGGTACGTTACGCAACTTCGGTCTCAAGGTCGGCATCGCCGGGAAGACGAAGTTCGAGGCCCGCATCAAAGAGCTGGTCGAGAACCTTCTCGACTTGGCCGAGTTGGTCGAACCAATGCTCGTTGTCCGGCGGACGCTGCGCGAACAGATCGTCATCCTGCATCGCCGTTTACTGGCCATCGTCCGGGATGATGAGGTGTGCCGGCGCTTGATGACGACCCCCGGTGTCGGTCCGGTGGTGGCGCTGACCTATCGTGCCACCGTCGACGTACCCCCCCGGTTCCGCAAATCCAAGGCAGTTGGCGCCATGTTTGGACTGACGTGTTCCAAGTATCAATCCGGCGAGATCGATTGGAGCGGCAGAATATCGCGCTGCGGAGATGAAATGATGCGGGTCATGCTCTACGAAGCGGCCCAGGTCATGCTGACCCGCACCAACAAGTGGTCGTGGCTAAAGGCCTGGGCGATGCAGATCGCCAGGCGCCGCGGCATGAAAAAGGCGATCGTGGCCCTGGCACGCCGCTTGGCCGTGATCCTGCACCGCATTTGGGTTGACGGCACCGAGTTCCGATGGACCAGGGAACAGGCCGTAGCAGCGTGAAAACCCTGCAGGATCACATCCGATAGGAGGAAACTCGAGCTCCACCCAGCGGTGGAATGATGTCCCTCGCGGGACGATGGATGAGGTGAGTTCGCCCAATCGCTTGGACCTGCCGTTCGTTACAGCAAGGCCGCTCGGTAGATTGTTCCGCCTCGTCTTCGACTCCCATGATGGAAGGGCCTGGTGCCGATTCCGAAGAGAAGCACGGGCCCGTGAGCGACATCGACACTGCTGTGGTGGTGGTTGGTCTGAAAGCGCTTGACCCTGAATGGCCGATTAGAGAAGCGGACATGGCCGAACAATTCGCCATAGCTGCGCAGCACATTGACGCGGACCTGGTTGTTCGGCGATGGCGGACGGGTCTCGAATATCACGAAGTAGGCGCAGACAGCGATGACGGCGCCAAATACAAGCGCAAAGGCAAATGCGCTGCGCCAGCCGAACGCGTCGATCAGAATGCCGCCAACAATCGGCGAGATCATCGGTCCGATGGTGTAGGCCATCGTCAGGTAGGCGATCACTTTAACAAGATGTTGCGGGCCATAGACGTCCTGCGCGATGGCGTGGCCAAGGGTGATGCCGCAGCCTGCACCGATCGCCTGCACCAGCCGGCCGAGTACCAGCGTGCTCACTGAAACCGCGAATGCGGAAATGGCGCTGCCGACCAGAAACAGCGCGAGGCCGGAAAGCAGCACCGGCCGCCGCCCGTAGCGGTCCGACAGCGAGCCGTAAAACAGCGTCGAGAATGCCATACCGAACAGCGCGATGCTGAAAGTCAGCTGGGCCAGCGATGACGACAGATGGAGCGCAGCTTTAACAGCCGGGATCACCGGCAGAAACAAATGCACCGCGAGCGGCCCGACAAACGAAATGGCGGCGAGCGCGAATGCAAAAAACAGCCCTGGCTTTGCCGTTATGAAAGCTCTTGCACCGCGCGGTAAGCCTGATCGATCGCGGAGTCGGTATAGGCCGCGGCGCCTGAATCCGAGTTGGCGATGGTGATGCGCCCAAACGGAGCCCGACCGATCACGTTTGGCTGCTCTCCGTCGGGCCACTCCGGATCGAACAACTGGTTGTATTCGTAGGCGTAGCCGTGCGGCCAGCGATTGACCGTTATCGCGGTTATATCCCTATCCGCATCGAAGCCGCCGGGGCTCAAGGTTCGCCCAAGTTGGTCGCGGATATTGTGCTCGAACATCTCGAATGTGGTGTTGAAGATGTCGAGCTGTCCTGCCCGGTTCTGATCACGCCCCGACAATCCCGGCTGGCATGGCGTTCGCGCCATCCGGATCAATATCGGTTCGTCAGGCGAGCGAATGCTGCGGTAGCCGCCGATATCGACAACCTGATTAAGGGACAGGCTCGAGAAATAGGAGCCGGGCGCATAGATCGATGAAATGCCAAGCGCCTTGAACGCATTCCAGTTGCGCAAAGCTACGCTCGTATAAATAAGCGGCGTCTTGACCAGATAGCGCAGCGCCTCCTTTTGTTTTTCCGGCAGTTCCGGACAGAGATACGGGATCATCATGTTCCAGCAGGCCAGCACACAGGAACCGGCGCGCACCGAATAGACTTGCCCGCCTCGGCTATAGGCGACCTCCACTTTGTCGAACGAACCAGTATCGCCGAGATTGCGCACGCGGACGACCGTGCTGCTGAGGCGGATACGCACCGGCGATTCCAATCGGTCAAGGCGGGAATAGTCGACCCTCGCCGTGACAACGTCTTCCGCGCTGTTGCCCGGTATGCTGTCGGGAATGAGATCGCGCACCAGAAGCCGCGCAATCGATGCGTTGCCGTCAGGGAAATGAAACGTGTAGGAGCCGCCGTCCTCGGCATAGCGGGCCGCCGTGTAGCCGGTGTGCGGCGCCGAGCCCGGCTGCAAATCGAGGCCCTGAAAGCCCGGAAACTTGAACGCCCACACGTCGAGCGCCGACACCGCATCGATGCCGAGACCCCATTCGCCGTGGGTGCGGGCCCGATAAAACGGGATGACGCCAGGGTCGGCTTTGACGATATGCAGCAAAAAATCCTGATAGCTCGTATTGGCGAGAATCGTCTTTTTCCCGTCGGACGACACGTCCGGAAGATAATCGATTTTGGCTTCTTCGATGCGCGCGATATCGCGGCGTACCTGCGGCGACAATCGCGTCTTTTTCAAAAGCCGTTCCCATGACACACCATCGGCGCGCACGATCAGCTTGTCGGCGCCAAACGTTTCTTTGTCGAGAAAGATGCCGCGCCGGAGCCCAAGCGACGAATAGAAGTCGCTATGGTCGCATTTTTGCGAAAGAGCCACCGGATCGATACCGAGTGTCTTCAACAGGCCGTCGGCCACAGCGCTGTAGGGCCGTGGACTATCGATCATCAACGTGCCGCCGTTCATCAATTCCAGATGCCCCTGCAGCGAAAACTCGTTGCGCTTAGCATGGCCGCCAAAATCGTCGTGGTTTTCGAGAATGAGGATGCGGGCATCACGGTGTTTGGCGCGATAGAAATGCGCGGCCGCCAAGCCGCTGATGCCACCGCCAACGACGATCAGATCGTAATGTTCGCCGGTCGAATTGATATTGCTTGCCTGGAGCGGGAAACGGCCGTCGCGCAGGCGGTGTGCCGTTTCAAACGCGCCCGGATGGCTGCCCCGTAACCCGGTGAGCGCCGGAGGATAGTAACCGGGCACATCTTGAGGCGCCTGGTCGGCGGCAAAAGCCGCCGCGATATATTCAGGCAGTAATTGGCTCGCGACAGCGCCGCCGATGGCGAGCGGGATACCGTTAAAAAAGTCCCGCCTGGTGACGCACGTCGAACGCTTGGGCATTCCGGGAGTTTACTTTTCTTTGGCTGCGAGCGTCAGCGAATTCGGCAGGCGTCCAGTGGCTGGCCTAATGCTGCGGGCCGGACAGGCTGAGATCGCGCTCGGCACGGAATACATTGGCGTAAAGGCTCGCGATCCATTGCCGCCCGCTCGAGGTGACGTTGAGATACCGGATTGCGGTCTGGATGTGCGGCGAGATGCTCTTCCAATAGAACTGCGGATAAAGGTCCGTGACATCGGCCGGCGACGTGTAGCCCAACTGACGGTTCAGCCCGATTTCCTCGAACTCCTGGTACAGCGCGTTGGCCTTGCGGAGGTAATGGGGATCGCCCAGCTGTCCGATCAGATCGGCGGCGCGGAGCAGCAAGCCCTCTTCGCTTGGCGGATCTTCCGGCTCGTGCGTGGCGGGAAATCGCGTGTATTCAATCGCGCGGGCAATCCTGTTGGCGTCAAGCAGCTCCATCTGCGAGATGCGCTCCATCACGAACAGCTTCGACCTGTCCACATGGTACGCAGTAAGCGCCGCATCGGATGAGCCGCGCGGCAATTTCGTTTTGCCGCCGTTGGCATCGATCACGTAGCCATCGGGACTGTCGCCC
>Ga0302325_10014740_pt1 | contig 16631 bp, 11 predicted proteins | sample Palsa_T0_2_FD_201948 | JGI IMG/M metagenome (GOLD analysis project Ga0302325, IMG submission 201948) | Peat permafrost microbial communities from Stordalen Mire near Abisko, Sweden - Palsa_T0_2 | ecosystem: Environmental > Terrestrial > Soil > Palsa > Peat permafrost | place: Sweden: Abisko... | reverse complement strand
CACCAACGGAGGCGTCGATATCACCAACACCGGTGAGATCATCGTCGGGCAGCCCGTCGTCACCAATGGCGGAAATTTCACCGCCACCACGGGAACTTCGTTCAGCACCTCCGGCACCGGAACCATTACCACCACCGGCGGCACCGTGACCCTCCAGACCAGCAGCTCCGAGGGAATCACCATCGCCAACGAGATCAACACCGGCGGTGGGGGGTTCTCCGCCACCGGAGAGCTCTTCGATCAAACCGCGACCATCACCGACGGCGGCGTCACCTCCGGCACCGGTTCATTCTCCGTAAACACCACCAGCGGCGCAGGTCAGGCCATCACCATCAGCGACCCCCTCACCTGGAATTCTCATCCCAACGAAAGCGTCTCGCTCGAAGGCAACGGCGATATCTCCGTCACCGGCACCGGCAAGATTCTCGCCACCAGCACCGTCTCCCTCTTTACCACGCAATCCGCCGGCGGCACCATCACGATCACCGGCGCGGTCAGCACCACAGGTCCGTTCATCGCCTCGGGAGGCAACTTCACCATCTCCGCGCCCGCCGCTGTCGTCGCTCCCGCCACCGAGCCGATCATCCTCACCGCAACCACCATCAGTATCGAAACCCTCACCACGACCCCCGATATGCAAACCCTCGTCCCCGGCACCATCGAAATCGAAGGCCCCGTCGTCGGTCACGGCGATTTCACCGCCGGGGGATCCGTTTCATTCATCAGCAATCAATACGGCACCATCGCCACCAATGGCGGTAACTTCACCATCACCAACCCCGGCCTCATCGCCGTCGGACAGGCCGTCACCACCAGCGGCGGTAATTTCACCTCCACGCTTGGGAACTCCTTCGGCAACGCGACCAACGGCACGATCACCACCAGCGGCGGCAACGTCACTCTCGCAGCCACCACCACTGATGAAATCTCCATCGGTGAACCGGTCAACACCGGCGGTGGAAGTTTCACCGCCACGGCAATGGGTATCGAAATCACCGCCAATATCAGTGACGGCGGAGTAGGTACCGGTCCCGGAACATTCCTGATCGACACCACATCGGGAACCGACCCCATCACCACTCTCGCCGGCTCTGCGGGAATTTCCTGGACCGGCGGCACGGGACGGTCCGTCACGTTTCTAAGCGGGGCCGCTATTACACTTCACAGCATTACCGCCACCGGATCAACACCGCTTCCCGTCACCCTTTACACCAAATCCACCACCACGACCGATTCGATCACCATCAATGGCCAGGTCTATGTCACCGGCCCATTCGTTGCGAGCGGTCAGGCGTTCAACCTCGAAGCCGGCGCATCCATCAACGCCAGTACGGTCAGCGTCAACACGGTCCCAAGCTTCACCGATGGCACTCAGACATTTACCACAACCCCGGGCGCTGTCGCTCTTAGCGGGCCAGTCACCAGCCATGGCACGATGATCTTTTCGGGAACGTCCTTTGATATTGCCTCCACTGGTTCAATCTCCACAAACGGCGCCTCGTTTGACGTGACGTCCAGCGGCACGGCGCTCGTCGAAGGTCCCGTCACAACCCAGGGTGGCCTCGTCAGCATCTCCAGCGCGAGCACCTTGACCAGCGATTCCGATGGAACCGTCACCAGCGAAGGCGGTGATGTTGAACTCGCAGGCTCCGGAGGCGTAAGCATCGGGGCGGCCGTCAATACCGGCGGTGGAAATTTCTCCTCCGTCGGAGCCTCATTCGCCAACACCGCTGAAATCTCCGATGGTGGCGTCAACGACTCCAAGGCACAGGGACTCACCATCAGCACCAGCGCCGGTGACATCAGCATCGGCGGCGAAATCTCCTGGACTGCCAGCTTCAGCCCCATCACGATTACGCCCGCCTCCACCTTCGTCGTCACCCTCGGCGCTGCGCTGCTGGCCAATCCCGCCGAAGCAATCAATCTCACCAACGCGCCTATCGTGCTGACCGGAACCAGCGCAACGATTGCCGGCGGTAACATCACCCTGGGCAACGTGAACGACGACACCGCCGGCGACACGTCCTTTGAAATCGAATCCGCCGGCGCCGTCAGCCTGCAGCATGTCGGCACTGCATCGGTCCCCATCGGGGAATTCATCGTCACCAACAACGGCAGCGCCGTCCTGCCCACCACCACCCTCAACGGAAATATCTTCACTTACGCCAGCGTCGATTTCGCCGGAACCGTCATCCTCCCCAAAAATATCCAGATCGCCGACACCGATCCCACCGACACCGATACCTCCATCATCGAATTCGACGGAACCGTCGAAGGCCCCGGCGGGCTCACCTGTGTTCTTCCCTCGGGGGGAAATTACGGCCAGATTCGTTTCAATGCCGACGTCGGCGATGTCACGCCCGTCGCATACCTCAACCTCTTCACCGGCGCCGGCGCCCTGGTCGGATTCCAGTGGGGCAAGGCGGAGAACCCCCCCGCATATCCCGACCAGCAGCCCGCAACCGTCGTCAACATCGCTTCCGGCGGTGACTTCGAAGTCAACGACCAGAATCCGCCGGTGCGCGTGCTTGCTGACATCGGCCTCTTCTCCACCATCGACGCGTACGGGCCGCTCACCATCAATATCGGTTCACCCAGCGCTCCCGACGCCTCCAATCTCTACGCCGTCGGTCAGAACGAAAAACTCTCCGTTTATGGATCGGTGGCCCTGAATGTCTACGGCGGCACCATCCGCACTGGAGACATCAGCTCCATCGGTAACATGACGCTCGACGCCTCCAATATCGGTTTCCTCCTCCGCGGTCCCACCATCGCCAACGACACCGTCGTCGATTCGGGAATGGATCTCATCGCCGCCGGAAAATTGACGCTGCCCGCAAACGCCACCTACTCGGGCATCAGCGGCACCAAGGTCGCCGGCTCCATCGATGTCCCCGCGTTCATCGCCGAGTCTTATGCCAACGCCTCCAACATTGGCGCGATTGCCAGCCAGTTGAAAACCGCCTTCTCCTACGTCGGGGCGATCTCCGCCAGCGTGCTGTTTGGCGGAAACAACCTCCTTCTCGACCTGACGCCCAACACGCTGACCACTTCGATTCCCACCTTCGTGCCGCCGACGCCTTTCGTCTTCGATTATCCCATCGCTGGCGCCGCGCCGCGCGAGCAGGTGGTCGCCGGCACCGTCCCCTTCGATTTCAAGATCGCCTACCCGCCCGCGGTTCCCGGTCCCATCGTCGAGGAAGACCTCAAGGACACCGGCATTTATTCCCACGATCCCACCCTCGATGAAATCATGGGCGCCATCGGCACCATGGCCGTCTACGACGACATGCCCGACCACCCCCGTCCCAAGCCGACCGATTACCAGGTCGTCACCAACCGCCTCGATTCAAAGCGAGTCGCGCTCTTCCTCAAACAATACAAGCAGATCTTCGGCGACGACCCCGCAGGCCGCCGCTCGCAGATTGCTTCGGATATCCAGACCGCCTGGGACGGCTACGTCAGCCAGAACGGCGGCGGATCCGTCAACGGCGCAGGATTCGCCGCGTACTGCGCCAACACCCCCTCGGCGTCCGGCGCCGCCGGCGATCTCGCTCAGCTTCACGAACTCCGCATGAACGTCAGCATGCTCGGCCTCAGCTACAAGGAGGCTCAGGTCGCGTTCCAGTACAACATGCTCGCCGGCCTCTCCGCCATCGGAATGCGCGAAGGAGACCTCGCCACCGCCGTAGTCAACACCCCGGCGAATAAATGACATGAAATAACTTCAGTCTTAAAGCGGCCTGCCGACTTCAGTCGGCAGGCACGGCAGGACACCTACATCCGTCCCACCGTCATCCCCCCATCCACATTCACCACCTGCCCCGTCGCATACGAAATCTCCCCCTTCGCGAGCACCGCCGCCGCCCGTCCCACGTCCCTCGGCGTCCCCCATCGCTTCTCGATTGTCAGCCCCCCCTCAATCAGTCGATCGTATTTCTCCGTCACACCCGCCGTCATGTCCGTCGCGATAATCCCCGGCCTGATTTCGTACACATCGATCCCAAATTCCGCCAGCCGCACCGCCCAGAGCTGGCTCGCCATCGCGATCCCCGCCTTGGTAATGCAATAATCCCCCCGGTTGATCGAAGCGACGGTGGCGCTCACCGATGAGATATTGATAATGCATCCGCGCCACGAATTTCCCCCGGCCTGCCGCTGCCTGATCATCCATTTCGCCGCCGCCTGGGTAAGAAAATACGGCCCCTTCAGATTGATCGAAATCAGCCGGTCAAAACTCTCCTCGCCCGCATCCAGAATATCCGCCCGCACATGAGGCGCCACCCCCGCGTTATTCACCAGCACATCCAGCCTTCCAAACTCCGCCTCGATTTCAGCAAGCATCCCTCCCCGATCTGCCCCATCCGCCACATCCCCGCGCAGATAAAGCGTCTTCGCGCCCGCGGATCGAATCTGCCCAATCGCATCCGCCACCTCTCCCGCCTCCCTCCGCCCATTGATCGCAAGATCAAACCCACCCGCCGCCAATTCCAGCGCAATCCCCAACCCAATCCCCCGGCTTCCCCCCGTCACCATCGCCACTTTCTTCTCATTTGCCATAATCGCCTCAAAAACTGAAAAAGGGGGACATTCATAATATTTTATTATGAATGTCCCCTTTTTTATAATTCAGTCAAAAAAAGTCAGATACTTTTTCTTTCCATCGATCAGCCGCTGTAGATACACCGCCAGCTCCACCGCGTGATAATCCCCCCACAAACTCGATTCCCCGCACGGCGTCTTCCTGCCGGGCGGAATAAAATCCCATCCGTTGGGACGATGGTAGACCGAATGCACAATCAGACCCTGATGCCCCGATGATTCCGCCAGGTACTCCGTCCCAAACAGCGTCCGCGCCACCGTCAATCCCGCCGATGTGTATCGCGGCTCCCCCAGATATTTTCCCAGCCGCAGCAGTCCCTGCGCCGCGATCGCCGCCGCGCTGGAATCCACCGGCTCAAAATCATTGAACGGCTCCGCCGCCCGCGCCTGCCAATCCCCCAGCCGATGCAGTCCTGGCGCACCCGTGTCCCAATACGGAATCCCATCGGCCGCCGTCGCCTGATCGATATAAAAATCCGCCGTCGCACGCGCGGCTTCCTGAAAAGTTTTGAGATGAACCGCATCCACCGCCACCGCCCGGAAAAATTCCAATTCCTCCGCGAATCCCAGAATCGCCCACGCCAACCCGCGCGTCCACGTGCTGAACGGCGAATATCCCTGCTGCGAATTCGGGCATCGGAATCTCCCGTCATTCCGATTAAAAATCGCCTCATGCGCCGTCCGCCCGCGCAGATGCGGCAAATCGTACGCATCGCGCCCTTTGCCATAAAACACGTTGAACTTCGCCGTCGTCACCCCATGCGCAACCAACCTCTCCAGCAGAGAGATTTTCCGATCGTTCTCCCCCATCAGCGCATGCCCAAGCTGGTGCGCAAGCCCCAGAATCCGCAGGCTGCGAACTGTATCGATGAACAGCGAATGCGGGCCGCTGAACGAATAGATGTATCCCCCATCCGTCCCCTCCGCCCACCGCGTCGCCTGCACTGCGCCGCTGGCCTTAATCGCCAGCTCGTAAAAATTCATCTCCCAATCGTTATGCTCGATCCGCCCCTCGCGCATCAATCGCCGCAAATTCCCGTACGTGGAAAGATTATTGAATCCATGATCGTGCACGCCGATGTGCGAAACATGCGCCGCCATGTTCGCCAGCGTTTTTTTTCTTCCCAGTTCCAGCAGATCCTTCTGATCCGACCCGTCAAACGCCAAAATCGCCATCCCATACTGAAACCCCTGCGTCCATTCCGTCCATCCCCGGCTTGTATATTTCCCCTGGATCGTGAACACCGGCGTCCCGCGCGACACATCCCACTCCTTCTCCAGCAGGCGCGCCTTATCCCCCGCCAGTTGCAAAACGCGCTTCACCGGCCCCGCCAGGTCCGCCGCGGTAATTGTTCCGTCGATTTTCACGCATGCTCCATATAGGCCGACCTGATGCGTTGCACCAGTTCCCGCTGATCCATTTTCCACAGCTCGCTGGAAAAAATCTCCACTTCAATCATCCCGTCGTACCCGGTTTTCTCAACCCACGAGCGGATTTTCCGCAGCGGAATGCATCCCTCGCCCATCATGCCCCGGTCCAGCAGCAAATCCCGCGTCGGCGTTCGCCAATCACAGACGTGATACGAAAAAATCGCGCCCAGCTTCCCGCACCGCTCGATCTCCGCCTCCAGCCGATCATCCCACCAGACATGATACACATCGATCGTCACCCCCACCCAGGGCGACGCCAGCTTCTCGACAATGTCGTTCGCCTGCCCCAGCGTCGAAACCGCGCTGCGGCTGTCCGCATACATCGGATGCAGCGGTTCAATCCCCAGCTTCACCCCATTCGCCGCGCAATGCGGAATAACAGCCGCGATCCCATCGGCAATTTGCTTGCGCGCATCCTCCAGCGGGATCCCCGGTACCGCCCCGCACACCAGCACCACCAGCGGCGCTCCGATCGCCGCTGCCTCGTCGATCGCCTGGTGATTCTCATCAATCGCCTTCCGCCGCTCTTCCGCAGTTTTCGCCGGAAAAAATCCCCCCCGGCACAGGCTCACCACCTTCAGCCCCGACCCCGCCAGCAACTTCGCCGACTCTTTCACCCCCAGCGGCTCCAGCGCATCCCGCCAAACCGTAATCCCCGCCACCCCCGCCCCCCGATACGCCTCCACCGCCGCCGCCAATCCCAGCGGCTTGGTCGTAATCGTATGAACACAAAATCGCGAAAGCGTGGCAACATTCATCTTTCATTCCCAAAACGCCCACGGCGCCGCCGTGGGGACTTTCCCTAACTCAACGCCGCCACATCCACCCACCTCTTCTGTCTCCACGACTCAATCCCAATCTCCGCCAACTGCACTCCCTTCGCCGCCTCGCGCAGCGTCCAGGGAAACGGCTCATTCAAAACCACGTGCCGCAAAAATAACTCCCACTGCGCCTTGAACGCATTGTCATAATGCAGATTCGTCGGCACCGCCTGCCAACCGCCAAAAAAATCGATCGGGCTGTCGATGTCCGGATTCCACACCGGCTTGGGCGTCGTCGAGGCGTGCTGCACCTTGCAATCGCGCAATCCCGCAACCGCCGAGCCGTTGGTTCCATCCACCTGCAGCGTCAGCAGATCATCCCGCCGCACCCGCACGCACCAGGATGAATTGAAATGGCACACAATATTCTTATCCGTCATCATCGTCGCATACGCGCTGTCGTCCGCCGTGCACTTGTACCGCTTTCCATTTTCGTCGATGCGATAATCAATGTGCGTCGCCCCCAGGCACGACACGCTTGTTACGTTGCCGAAAAGATTGTCCACCAGGTATCGCCAGTGGCACAGCATATCGATGATGATCCCGCCGCCGTCTTCCTTGCGATAATTCCAGCTCGGCCGCTGCGCCGGTTGATCTTCGCCGGTGAAAACCCAGTAACCGAATTCTCCGCGCACCGAAAGAATGCGCCCGAAAAATCCGGTGTCGATGAGATGCTTCAGCTTGCGGATGCCTGGAAGCCACAGCTTGTCCTGCACCGCGCCATTTTTCACCTTCGCCTTTTCCGCCTTGTGCACCAGCTCCATCGCCTGATGCGAGCTTTCGGCCACCGGCTTCTCGCAGTAAATATGCTTCCCCGCGCCCAATGCCTTGCTCACCGATTCAAATCGCATCTGCGTCGTCTGCGCATCGAAATAGATGGAATATTTCGGATCCCCCAGCAGCGTGTCGAGGTTGGTGGAATAGGGAATCGACTCCTGCCTCTCGGATAACGCCTTCAGCTTGTCCGCATTTCGCCCCACCAGGATCGGCTCGGGAACAATCGTCACTCCATGCCCGACCTTCACGCCACCCTGTTTGCGGATGGCCATGATCGACCGTTCCAGATGCTGGTTGGTGCCCATCCGTCCCGTGACGCCGTTGAGAATAATGCCGATGCGATGCGTTTCCACGTTTGCTCCCGGTTTGGACCAAGCTGCACTCTACGGCCATATCATATCTTCAAAATAATCTCCTTAAATGGATTTTACAGCCAATTTTGGTACTTTACGGCCAAATGTTTCGCTCCCTCCAATTTCTCTTCGGCCAGTTTGTTCCCCGCTGCAACCACAATATAGATAAGCATTTCCCCGACTACTATGTCCTTCAATATATGGACGGGGGAGAGGTCGATTTGCAGATCGACACCCGCCGGTATTCCATGCAGGGGCGATGGTTCTGGTCCAGCTATCCCGGCCCGCGCATCAGCTTCCATGCCTCCAATCCCGCCAAAACCTGGACGCATCGCTACCTCGCCTTTCGCGGCTCCCTGGTGAAGCAGTGGATTGAAGCCGGAATCTTCCCCATTTCCCCACAACCATCCCCCACGATCGACTATTCCGACCGGTTCGACGATCTGCTGGAACTTTCCCGCAAGACCGACCGCTGGAGCATCGCCCGGGCCTCCCTGGCGATGGAAACAATCCTGACCGAGCTGGCCGAGGCGCGGGCCAAGCCGCACGCCATCCCCGCCTGGCTCGAAAATGGGCTGGCGCAGATTACCACGTTGGGAGCCGACATTGATTTCGACCGCATGGCCATCGAAGCGGGCATGTCCACGCGCACTTTTCGCCGGCGATTTGCCGCGGCGCTCGGTGTTTCGCCACAGGCCTACGCCATCGCCTGCCGGATCGGTCACGCCCGCCACATGCTCGGAATGACTGAGCTGCCCATCAAGACGATTGCCGAGCAGCTTGGATATAGGGATGTCTTTTTCTTCACCCGGCAGTTTACCCGCTTTGCCGGGATTTCCCCGGCTGCCTACCGCCGAACCAAAGAAGCGTGAACGGATTCACGGCATCCATAACGCACTTATTATCGGTTGCCTATGTGTTAAGCAAATGTCGATTCCCGCCGCCAGCTTGTCGATGGATTCAGAATTTCTTCGGATATGCTGCAATCGCTTATACAATGCTTCGCAGACCCAAAACCCAACGCCAACAACCGGGTGGCATTGGATTTGCCTTTGCAATAACACGCGCTGGTTAGAGAGTTCTACCCTCGCGTATATCAGTCGCTGGAAGGAGACAACCGATATGAAACTGAAAGCTTTGGTCGGCGCCGCCGCTTTGGCCGCGCTGACCTGTGGTTCCGCGGTGTTCGCCTCGGACGATCAACAGCCCTCTTCATCCAACACCGATCTGCCGGTGCTGATGGATACCGCAGGCCCGGCCACTACGCCGGGCATGGCGCCTGAAACTCCTCCGCCACCCGCGCCTCCTCCGGCCACATCGCCGGCGTCCACGTCGCCGCCTCCAACCCCCGTCATGTATTTCCTCGGAAAGACTTCCTTCGGCCAGTGGTTGTCGAACAATAATTTCAACATCACCGGCTACGTCGAAGGCGGATATTTCTACGACACCAACAATCCCAGCCTCGGCACCGGACTCACCGGTGATGCGCCAACCTTCATCACCTTCCCCGGCGCCTACAGCAACCGCGTCCTGCTCGATCAGCTCGACCTCACACTCAGCAAGAGCCTCGACACCACCGGTGACAAGAAATTCGACTGGGGATTCACCTTCGAAACCGGCTACGGTACCGACTACTCCTATTACCATTCGCACGGCCTGCTCGACAACCGTCCCCCGGGCGATCCGCAGAATCAATATGACATCACCCAGGCCAACGTCCTCTTCCTCCTTCCGGTTGGCTCGGGTCTGACCCTCACGGCCGGAAAATTCCTGGCTCTGCTCGGGCAGGAAGTCAACAGCCCCGTGGGTAACCTCTTCTACACCCACAGCTATTCCTTCTTCTACGGAGTTCCCGACAACAACACCGGTGTCATCGGGTCCTACACCTTCTCCAAGCTCGTCAACGGAAACGACTGGACCGCCACCGCCGGCTTCTCCAACGGCTGGAACCAGAGCCTTCGCGACAACAATGGCGCGATCGACTTCCTCGGCCAGTTTAAGGGCAGCTTCAATTCCGCTTTCTCCCTCGTGACCAATATCGAGGAAGGCCCCGAAGCCGCCAACGACAACAGCGACTACTGGACCACCATCGAAGCCATCCCAAGCCTCACTGTTTCCGATCAGTTGACCCTCACCGCCGACTGCCTCTACAGCGATGCCCCGCATCTCGCGACCACGACTCCCGGTGCATCCGCCCAGTGGTACGGCGTCTGCGGTTACGCCTCCTACAAGATCAACGGAATGTTCACCCTCAACACCAGGGCTGAATGGTTCCGCGATCAGGGCGGCCTCGAAACCGGTAACCAGGCGAACTATTACGAGCTGACGTTGGGCACGCAGATTCACCCGCTGCCGAACGACACGATCTTCCAATTCCTGGAAGTTCGTCCGGAAATCCGCGGTGATGCCTCCGATCGCCGGGTCTTCGACTCCAGCCATCCCGGCTTCGCTGAATACAGCGAGCTCACCGCCGCGCTCGATGTCGTCATGCAGTTCTAACGCTTGAATATTTTGCACGTTCCTTCTATAAGCCCCGGAATAAATCCGGGGCTTTTTCGTTGATACAATGGAAGGGTTCAAGGGTTCAAAACAACTGGAGAAACGATATGCCGCGCCTTGTCAGTTTCTTTTCCCCGATCGTATGCGTGATCGCACTGGCGTTTGTCGCTTTGCAAACCGTCAGGGCCGACGACACGCCCACTTCCCAGCCCAGCGTCGCCACCGGCACCATTGCCGTCACCGTCATCGATCCCAACAGCGTCCCAATCGAAAAAGCGCGCGTGGCTCTTTATAGCCTGATAGATGTCGCCAATGGCGATAGCCCCGATGCGCCCCCCAAGCCAAAGCGGCTCGCCAGGGGCTCCACCGATGATTCTGGAAAATATACCTTCGAGAGCCTCGCCGACGGCCAGTACCGCGTCACCGCATCCATGAAGGGATCAAGAAACAGGGCCTCCGCCACCGTCAGCATCACCGATGCGCAAGCCAATCCTTCCATCACCATCACCCTGACACCGCCGGCTCCGCCCGCCGACGCAACCACCGCTCCGTCAACAATGCCCTGAGAGAAATATTTGAAAGATTTCCCAAACGCCCACGGCGCCGCGACTCGACTGAGCTCGCCGAAGTCCGTGGGTTATTTATAACCTAACGAAGCGCTTCGATCACAAACTCATTCGTCGCCGCTTCATCCTCCAGCCGGCTCGGCTGCCCATGCCCCGGCAAAAGCTGCGTCGAGCGATCCAGCTTCATCACCTTGCGAATCGATTCCTGCAACTGCCCAAAATCCGAATCCGGCAAATCCGTCCGGCCCACCGCGTTCATGATGATCAAATCCCCACCCACCAAAACCTTCTCCTCCGGAAAATGATACATCACATGCCCCGGTGAATGCCCCGGCGTGTGAATCACCCTCAGCGTAATGCCGCCGATTTGCAGCTCATCCCCATCCTTCACAGTCCCATCCGCCCGCCGCGGTGGAATCTCAAACGGCAACGAAAAAAATCGGCTTGTGGGCTCGATCAATTTCGGCTCATCCAGCGGATGAATCAAAACCTTCGCCCCCGGAAACTTCCCCGTCACCACCGCATGATCCGCCGTGTGATCGAAATGCCCATGCGTCAACCACAGCCCAATCACATCCCACCCGCGCCGTTTGGCTTCTTCCATCAGCGGCCCCACCGTATGATCCGGCGCATCAAACAGCACTGCCTTCTTCGCCACTTCATCGGCAACCAAGTAACAATTCGTTGCCGCAATCCCACCCATATCCGCCAGTATCTGCATAACGCGCTTCCCTAAACGCCCACGGCGCCGCCATTGGTATCTACACAAGTCTGCTACAATATGACGGTATGTCCCCGATCTGCCCGAGGCGGAGCCACGGCTGCAGCGTCGGTATCGAAAACTGCTCGTGGCTCATCTTACGCCCGCACAACGTTTGGCGGCGGGGTTGCATCCGCCGCCGTCGATCGTCAAGCCCTTTGCCGCGACACAGGCGGGGTGGCGCTTTTATGCTAATCCGCGTCTGAAGCTGCCCCAACTGGTCCAACCCATGCTGGAGTGCGCCCGCGACGCCCTTGATCGCGGCGCCTGCGAGGATTATGCGCTGGTGGTGCTGGACTGGTGTCCGCTGCACTTCAACGGCCAGCAGGCCCGGAAGGATCGGGTCACGCTGGCCCACCGGCAGGATTGGGGCTACGACCTGCTGAGCGCGCTTTTACTCAGTGACCGCCAAGGCGCGTCGATTGCGCCGCTGGGTCTGGAGTTGCGTGCCGCCGACGGCGTTCACAGCACCCGCAGCGACCGGGTGCTTGAGCCTCTTTCCCGCCTGGACGGGCTGACGCCGCTGATCAACGGCGTGGCCGGCGTCCTGATCTCGATGAAGCGGGCCCCGATGAAGGCATCGTTGAAGCCGGTTTACATCATCGACGCCGAGGCCGACAGTGTTGGCCATTATCGGCAATGGCAACAGGACGGGCGGCTGCTGCTGATCCGCGCTGATCTGAATCGCCGGGTACTGGAGCAGGGGAAGGAGCGAAAACTGAATCAGATCCTGGGGCGGATGAAAGACAAGGGCCAGCTCAAGGCCGCCGGCAGCGTCTTATACAAAGGCAAAATGGCCCGGCAATTCGTGGGGGAGACGCGGGTGGTCCTGCATCGTCCGGGCCGCCAGCACCGGGTGATCAAGGGCAAACGCAAACGCCGCGACATCCCCGGCCCGGCGTTGCCGATGCGGCTGATCGTCAGCGAAATCCGCGACGAGAAGGGCAAGGTGTTGGCGAAATGGTTGCTGCTGAGCAACTGTCCCGACAGCGTCTGCGCCACGACGCTGGCTCAGTGGTACTACTGGCGCTGGCGCGTCGAATCGTTCCATAAGCTGCTGAAGGAGGCGGGCCAGCACATCGAGCAGTGGCAGCAGGAGACCGCGGCGGCTCTGGCACGTCGGCTTACCTTGGCGGCGATGGCGGCCGTGGTCGTCTGGCAACTGGCCCGCGACGACAGCCCGCCGGCGCACGACCTTCGCCAACTGCTGGTTCAACTCAGCGGCCGTCAGATCAAACGCACGCGTGAAGCCCGCAACTTCACCGAGCCGGCATTGATGGCAGGGCTAGGAATCCTCCTGCCCATGTTATATCTGCTGGAACAATACGATCCGGCCGACCTGCAGCGTCTGGCTCAACGGGTTTTCCCCCAACTTCTTCCCGGAACCATGGACAGTGGATAACTGTGTAGATACCAATGGCGCCGCCGTGGGGAATTTTTCACGCATTACGTCATAACCCCATCTCCCTCTCAATCACTTCCCTCACCTCCACAATCTTCTCCGCCAGTGAAGCCCGCGCCTCAACCTTCCAAAATCGCGGATGTCCACCCCACAGCTTGATAAGCTTCTCCCCACTCTTCACCGCTCCCGCCGCGTCTTCGAATCGCACCGCGTTGGATGCGCTGCCGTCATAAATCCCAATCGCCGCCGCCGTCTGTAGCCAGATCACCATGTCGTATCGCGCCAACTCCGCCGCCAGTGTAGTCCCCAGCTCGCCCCAATACGCGTCGGGCCCCTCCGGCCAGTACGCCGCCCCGTCGATCGTCCCCCGGTCCAGAATCAGAATCTTCTGAGGCTGCTCCGCCGCAAACCGCTCTTCCTGCTCACGCTGATGGTGATAAATCCGCCGCTGAATCTCGCGCTGCCCCAGCACGTCCACCAGATCCCATCGTGTTTTCGCCGCCGAATACACCTGCGTCGCTGCCTCCGGCACCACCACAAACCGCGCCGGATCGGCTCCCGCAATCGCGCTGGAGACCACCGTCTTTCCCGACCCTGGACCACCCGTCAACACCACGCGCTTCATCCCTGCAATATAATGGCAAACCCACCCTAATTCCCCTCCAAAGTGACTCAGCTCGCTTCAAAAAGTCTTTTCCCATTCTCCAATTTGCGATAGACCTATAAACTAAAACGGTGATCAAAAATTCGTAGTGGTTGTGTTTCATATTCAGCGGCCGGGCTTGCCCGGCGCACCTCCCGGCACTAACCCCTTGCAGGAGACAACAGCGTCAATGAGCAATCAGGTGCAAAACAAAGAACCGGCCCGATGTAAAACGGGAATCGCCGGCCTTGACGATATTCTCAGCGGCGGATTGATTCCCAACCGCGTCTACCTCGTGGACGGCGATCCCGGCGCAGGAAAAACTACCCTCTCCCTTCAATACCTCCTCGAAGGCGTCCGCCAAGGCGAGAAATGCCTTTACGTCACTCTCTCCGAAACCCGCGAAGAACTTCTCGCCAGCGCCGCCTCCCACGGCTGGTCCCTCGACGGAATCGAAATCTTCGAGCTGGTAGGGAATTTTGAAGATTTGGACGGCCAGGCTGAAGTGACCATGTTTCATCCCTCGGAAGTAGAACTCACGGAAACCACGCAAAAACTTCTTGCCGCCGTCGGGCGCGTCAACCCCAACCGCGTCGTTTTCGATTCCTTGTCGGAGCTGCGCATGCTCGCGCAAAGCCCGCTCCGATACAGGCGCCAAATCCTGGCGCTCAAGCAATTTTTCATCGGCCGTAAATGCACCGTCCTCATGCTGGACGACAAAACCAGCCAGGGATTCGACATGCAACTCCACAGCATCGCCCACGGTGTAATCTCGCTGGAACAGCGCTTTCCGGTCTACGGCTTTGTCAGGCGCACGCTCCGCATCATGAAATTACGCGGCATGACTTTCCGCGCGGGATATCACGACTTCGCCATCCTGAGGGGCGGGCTCAGCGTATTCCCACGCCTTATCGCCGCCGAACACCAAACACCCTTCACCGTCCAGAGCATCAAAAGCGGCGTCGCGTCGCTCGACGCCATGCTCGGCGGTGGGATCGATCGCGGCACCAGCACGCTGCTCATCGGCCCGGCCGGATGTGGAAAATCAACCATCGCCGCCCAATACGCCTGCACCGCCGCCCAGCGCGGAGATCACGCCGCCATCTTCGCCTTCGATGAAAGCATCGCCACGCTCAAAATTCGCTGCGAAGCGCTGGGCATCCAATTCAATTCCGGCGTTGAAAAAGGCCAGGTTCGCGTTCAGCAGATTGACCCGGCCGAGCTATCGCCGGGTGAATTTGCATCCCTCGTCCGCGAATCTGTAGAAAAGGACAACTCCAAAGTCATCGTCATCGACAGTCTCAACGGATACCTGAATGCGATGCCGGAGGAACGTTTCCTTACCGCTCAGCTTCACGAGCTGCTGTCGTATCTCGGCCGCCAGGGCGTCACGACAATCATGGTTGTCGCTCAGCAGGGCATGATGGGCATGCAGATGCAGTCGCCGGTCGAATCGAGTTATCTCGCCGACTCGGTCGTTCTATTCCGCTATTTCGAATACGCCGGAAAAGTCAAAAAAGCCATCTCCGTCCTCAAGAAGCGCAGCGGCGCACACGAGGAAAGCATTCGTGAACTATCGTTCGATCAAAAAGGCATTCATCTCAGTGAGCCGCTGATTCAGTTCCGCGGGATTCTCACTGGTGTGCCGGTGGAGAGGGAAATTGATTCGGCTCGCGATTAATTCCGCGCCGTGAAAATGCTTGAGGTCTATGTGTCCAGTCCAGAGTCTGAAACCCGCGTCCTTCTCGTCGCCCCCACCACCCGGGACGGCGAAATCACCCGCGATCTCCTCACCCGGCACCGCATCCCCTGCATCGTTTGCCAAAATCTCCACCATCTCACGCAGGAAATTGCCGCCGACGTGGGCGCCATCCTCCTCACCGACCAATCCCTCAACTCGCCGCAGTTCCACGAGCTTCTCGCCACGCTCGAAAAACAACCCTCCTGGTCCCTCGTGCCCATGGTGATCCTCATCCGCGGCGGCGTTGACGCGCCGCTGGCCGATCGCGTTTACCGCTCCCTCGAAAATGTTACGCTTCTGGAGCGCCCCGTCCCCATGCGATCTCTCGTCAGCACCGTCCAGGCGGCGGTGCGCGGACGCCAGCGCCAGTACGAAATCCGCGACCAGATCCAAACAATCCGTCAGGTCCAGCAACAGCGCGAACAGCTTCTCGAAAGCGAACGCGCCGCCCGCGCCGAGGCCGAACGCGCCGGCCGCATGAAAGACGAATTTCTCGCCACCGTTTCACACGAGCTGCGCACCCCGCTCAACGCGATCGTCGGCTGGTCGCAGCTCCTGCGGCAATCCCTCACCGACAAGGCCACGCTCGAGGAAGGCGTCGCCGTCATCGAGCGCAACGCCCGTATGCAGGTGCAGCTTATCGAAGACCTCCTGGACATGAGCCGCATCATCGCCGGCACCATCCGCCTCGACATCCAGCCCACCGAGGCCACCGCGTTCATCGACGCCGCCATCGAAACCGTCAAACCGGCCGCCGACGCCAAATCGATCCGGCTCGAAAAAATCATCGGCGATCCCGGCGCGGTTGTCTCCGGCGATTCGAGCCGCCTCCAGCAGGTTGTCTGGAATCTTCTCTCCAACGCCATCAAGTTCACGCCCAAGGAAGGGAAAGTGCAGGTCATCGCCGAGCAGATCGATTCCCACCTCGAAATAAGCGTCGCCGACACCGGCCAGGGAATCACCCAACAATTCCTCCCGCACGTCTTTGAGCGCTTCAGGCAGGCTGATGCGTCCACCACCCGAAGCTTCGGCGGGC
>Ga0302325_10014739_pt1 | contig 16631 bp, 14 predicted proteins | sample Palsa_T0_2_FD_201948 | JGI IMG/M metagenome (GOLD analysis project Ga0302325, IMG submission 201948) | Peat permafrost microbial communities from Stordalen Mire near Abisko, Sweden - Palsa_T0_2 | ecosystem: Environmental > Terrestrial > Soil > Palsa > Peat permafrost | place: Sweden: Abisko... | reverse complement strand
CGCCGCGGATGGCCAGGAACATATCTACGACGGATGGGCGTATCCCGCGTTCCGCCTGATGCGCGCCGCGGTGAAGGACCAAGCCGAGTTGATTGCTGTCTCCGGTATCGACCGGGCAGACCTGACCTATTCCTCCACCCAGGAAATCGAGAAAGCGCACGTGCAATACGTTTCCGGGTGGATGTTCGGCTCATTCGGACTGCGTCCCGTCCTGGGCCGGCTGCTCACCGAAAACGACGACCGCCAGCCGGGCGCGCATCCCTACGCCGTGCTCTCCGAGGACTACTGGGCTCGCCGCTTTGCCCGGGACGCGAAAGTTATTGGGCGCACATTCCGTATGGAGAAGCGCCTCTACCAGATCGTGGGCGTCTGCGCCGGACCCTTCACCGGTACCGAAACCGGCTTGGTCACCGATATCTTCGTGCCCACGATGATGAATCCCAAGGTCGAGAATTCCGACTCCACCTGGCACAGCACGCTGGCGCGATTGAAGCCCGGCTCAGCCGTGGAACCTCTGCGCGCCAGGCTGGACGCAGTCGCGCGGGCCTTCGAAGCTGAGCGGGCGAAAGGCTTCGCCGGAATGTCCAAGAAGAGCATCGACGAGTGGCTCAAGCAAAAAGTAGTGCTGCACGCCGCCGGCGCAGGCTTTTCCGCAGTGCAGAAGTACTATCGCCGCCCCCTGGTGGCTTTGGGCGTGCTCGTGGCGCTGGTTCTGCTGATCGCGTGCGCCAACGTCGCCAATCTGATGACCGCTCAGGCGGCGGGGCGCGCGAGAGAGATGGCGCTGCGCGTCTCAATCGGCGCGGGACGTTGGCGTCTGGTGCAACTGGTGCTGGTGGAAGGTGCATGGATCGGCTTTCTGGCGGCTGCGGCCGGCGCGCTCTTCGCCTGGTGGTCCGCGCCGCTTGTCGTCGGCATGCTCAATCCATTGGGCGACCCGGTGCGCTTGTCCCTCCCGGCTGACTGGCGCGTGCTGGGATTCGGACTGGCGCTGACCATCGGCGTAACGCTTCTGTTTGGTCTGGCACCGGCACTGCGCGCCTCTGCCGTGAAGCCGGCCAGCGCCCTCAAGGGTGGCGACGACCCGCACTCCCGGCGCCGCCTGATGCATGCGCTCGTCGCCGCCCAAGCCGCGTTCTGCGTCCTGGTGCTTTACGCCGCCGGGCTGTTGGTGGCCACTTTCGAGCGGTTGTCGCAGGCGCCTGTGGGCTTCTCCGCGGAACGCCTGCTCACTCTCGAAACCGTTGCGGAACGCGCCCAACCGCCGGTCTTTTGGGATCAGGTGGCCGAACATCTGCGCACCGTGCCGGGCGTGGAGACGGTCGCGCTGGCCAGCCGTGCGCTCCTCAGCGGTTATAGTTCAAACGACGCAGTGGCCATCGACGGCGGCCCGCCCAGCGAGGACCTGGCCTATTTCCTGAATGTCTCGCCCGGCTGGGTGGACGCCATGAAGATTCCCCTTATCGACGGCAGAGACTTCCGCGCGGGTGACACCTATCCGGGTGCGGCCATCGTCAGCGAAACTTTCGCGAAGCGATTCTTCCAAGGCAGGAGTCCGGTAGGAAGGTGGTTCGAGGAAGTGTCGGACGAAGGCTCGCGGTTTCGCATTCAAATCGTCGGTCTGGTCCGCGACGCCCGTTACATGGATATCCGTGGGCCGCTGCTGCCGGTGGCCTACATTCCGTTTCGCCGAATTGGCGGTGCCGGCGGCGTCGGCGGTGTCGACGGCAAAGGCGCATTGCAGCCCGTGCGCCGCGGGACGATCCTTGTTTGCACGTCCGCCGCCAACCCGGCTGGCCTCGCCGCGGTGCTTCGCCGGGAGGTAACCAAGGCGCGACCCGAGTTCCGCGTCAGTAGCATCGAAACGCAGATGCACATCGACCAGGGGCATACGGTTCGCGAGCGGTTGCTGGCCACGCTGGCGCTATTCTTCGCGGTGGTCGCGCTCTTGCTCGCCGGCGTCGGGCTGTACGGCGTGCTGGATTACTCCGTGCTGCAGCGGCGGCGCGAAATCGGAATTCGCATGGCGATCGGCGCGCAGTCCGGCGCGGTCGCGCGGCTGGTGACGCTGCCGGTCTTCTCGATGGTGCTCGCGGGTGCGCTGGCTGGCTTGGCGCTCGGTATGGCAGCCGCCCGTTACGTCGAGTCGCTCTTCTATGAAGTGAAGGCCACCGACGTGGGTGCGCTGGCCGTGCCGTCGCTCACCATTCTGGTAGCCGCGCTGGTGGGCGCGGTACCGGCGGTGATGCGGGCAGTGCGAATCGATCCGGCCGCAATGCTGCGCGCCGAATAGGCGCCTGCGAGCGCCATGTCGAGCGATGCCGAGAGCATCAAAGATCGACATCCGACAGCTTCTTGCATGAGCTTGAAGACGGGCAAACCGATGGACCAGATGAGCGTTTCAACGGTCCGGGAAGCCTTGCGGCGGATGGAGGATGAGGACGCCAGAGTATTACGGCTCGCCAGACCCACTGCCGAGGATGTCCTTTCCGACCTGACGGGGCAACAACTGGAAGACATCCGCCGGTGTGTTCGGGCGAGCGTCGAGTCGATGGATGCCTGTGACTAGCGGGAATATGCAGGCCGCGAAGGTCTGAAGAAGTTGGCGGATGCCGTGAAGACCAGGGGGCGCAAGCGCCTCGCCGCGAAAGTCTCCGGCGCATGACCACCTACCGCGTCTCCAGGGACGCGGAGCGCGACCTCAACGAAATTTTCTTCTACTGGGTTCAGCGGGGCCGGCCTCGAGGCCGCTCTGGCAAATACCTCATCTATTACCGCAGGACGCGTCGCGGGACAGAGATCCTCCACATTTTCTACGGCGCGCGAAATCAGAGACGAACCTTCAAGAAGCGGTGAAGCAGTCACCCGAGGTTATCCGCGCCTTACCAATAGTTTCGAGAGTGTAGATGTAGGCCCACGCTTCGACCGCCAGGCCGCTGTCCAGTAAGACAGTCACAACTTGCCGCTCAAATTCATGCGGCAGGGTATTGCCGGGGCCGCATCCTTCGTATGCGTCGAGAGACTCCCACAACGAAGCTGGGTCAGTCAACAGGTAAATCTCGCCGCTGACCCACGCGTCGTCTGTACGGACTGTCATTCCCGGATAGCCGTCCAGTTGGAACAGTGCGCCGCGTGAGCGGCCCATGCCCACCAAACGGGATACGGAGCTCAGTAATCTCGACCACTGCGTACCGGCAGCGGCGCGGAGAGTGCCGTAGACAAAAAGATACGGCGGCTCAGTCATCGAGTTATCCTACCGCCTTTCCTCCAGATGCACTCGCTCCGAGTTCCACACGAAGCGTCGCCCGTTAAGGGGCACGCCCTCCGAAGGTCCACCCAGGACGTGCACGCGCGCGGCCGGTTGCCCTGAGTTCATCTCGACGCATTCCGGAAATCCGTTGGAAAGGAAGTATGCGCCGTGCAGCCTGTTGGGCAGGCCACTTACAAACGCGGGCCGCGGATCATTGGCCAGGTCTCCCCCCAGCCCCCGGCAAACGGCTGCCGCGGTGGCCGGAGTGGTCCGCCACGGCCCTAGATTGTGCTCTAATGCCGCCACGTTGAAAACCATTAGTGCCGCAGCCATCGCCCAGGTGACCTTGCTCTGCGCGGAGCAATCCAGCAGGGCTGCCCAGAAAATAGCGAATCCCACAAGGGGCAGATATAGCACTCGCGCGCCCGCGAAGTCGGGCTGAAACATCAACAGGTGCTGGACCGGTATGTCCGCGGCGAGCACCAACGCGAGGCCCGCCAGCAGGCGCGGCCGTCCTTCCATATAACGTGGCTCGCGCCGTGCGCCAGCACGCGCCGCAAAGACAACCAGTATCGCCAGGAATCCGGACGCCGCCGCGCGCAGCCACCATTCCAGCGGCACCGACCAGTTCACCGGAAAAAACAGGAAGGCCCATTGCCGGAACAATAGCGCCTCCAACGTATGCAACGGCCGCGAGTGCCAGATCGCGCTGACGCCCGTGCTGTCGTCATATCCGCCGATTCCGCCCAGCGCCCACCAGCGGTAGGCAAACAGAATCGCGCAAACCGCGCCCAGCGCCAGGCTCGCCGCGATGGCCCGCCGCCATTGCCCCCGCGGTAAGAAAGGCAGCAGCGCAACCGGCAGCAACGGCAAACAGAATGCCGATTCTTTGGTGTACACGGCCAACGCCGCGCACACCATCAGCGGAACATACCACCGCCGCCGGCCCGTGCGGCAATATTCCAAGACGGCCAACAGCGCGCACAAAGCGAAGAGCGTGGCCAGCAAGTCGAAGCGCGCGTCCGGCCATGAGACAGTTTCCGCGCGCGATCCGTGCAGCGCGAATAGCAGCGCCGCCACCAATGCCGCTGCGCGCCGTATCCCCAGCCGCGTGACAAGAAAATAAACCAGGCAGGCATTGGCGGCATGCGCGGCGATGCTCCACAGGTGCCAGCGGACAGCATGGCCGCCCGCCCATTGGTAATCGAGCCAGTAAGAAATGAATCCTACTGGACGGAAGAAAAGTCCGTGCCCGCCGGGAAATCGGCGGAACGCATCCGCCAGTATCTGCCAGGTAGTGTGCGAGGCTTCCGCGATGTGCCCATAGTCGTCGTACACAAACGGCGATTGCAAATTGGGCCAAAACGCCACCGCCGTGGCGATTACAAGGACGGTCAACCCCACCTTGCCCGGCCCGGGTAGCGCAATCGCGGCGGCGCGATTTCCAGCGGCTATCAGGGCCAGCAGCACGAACGCGACAGCCGCCGCGGCGCCGGCATTCACGGGAGAATTCACGGTAGCCAGCGCGGAACGAAACGGTCCCACCATAAACCTGATGGCCAGCAGCGCCGCCGCCACAGCCATCAGGGAGTAAAGCAATAGGAAGAGGAATCTGCGCAGTTTTCCAGTCTAGCGCTGCACGCATGGTAAAATTCGAAGAGTCCCCCTTCGACATGGACTTTCTTAAGGGCCTCAACCCTCAACAACGTGAAGCCGTCGCCTGCACCGAAGGCCCTCTGCTGATTCTGGCCGGAGCAGGCAGCGGTAAAACACGCGTCATTACTCACCGCATCGCCTATATCATCACGGCGCGGCACGTGCCCCCGTCTGCAATTTTGGCAGTGACCTTCACCAATAAAGCGGCTGCGGAAATGCGCGCGCGCGTAGCCTCGCTTTTGAGCGATGTGGAACTTTCCTCCGCGCCCAATCTCTCGACCTTCCACTCATTCTGTGTGCGGCTGTTGCGGCGGGATGGCGAGCCTCTGGCGCAGATTCGCCCCGGCTTCACGCGCCGCTTCAGCATCTACGACGACGAAGATCAACTGGCGCTGATCAAGGCCGGCTACCGCCACCTTGGCCTCGACGAGAAGTTCATGCAATACCGCGCCGCGTTGTCCCGCATCAGCCAGGCCAAGAACATGAAGCAGACGCCGCAGGATTTTTATCGCGACGCGAAAGATCCGGCGGCGGGCAAGCTGGCTGTAATCTGGGACGAGTACGAGAAGGCGCTGCGTACGGCCAACGCCCTGGATTTCGACGATCTGCTGCTGGAGACGGTGCGCCTACTCTACCACGACGAAGCCACTCGCGCGCTATATAACCGGCGCATCGGCTACATGATGATCGACGAGTATCAGGACACCAACCGCAGCCAGTATGAGCTGATGCGCCTGCTCTCGGAAACTCACGGCAATGTCTGCGTAGTAGGCGACGAAGATCAATCCATTTATAGCTGGCGCGGCGCGGACATCAAGAACATTCTGGATTTCGAGCACGACTTTCCGCGCGCCCGCGCCATCCGGCTGGAACAGAATTACCGCTCCACCAAGAACATCCTGGCGGCCGCCGGCGCAGTGGTGGCGAAAAACAAGGCGCGCAAGGGAAAAACCCTTTGGACCGAGGCGGACCGCGGCGAGATGCTCGGATTGTATGCCGGGTGGGACGCCGAGAACGAAGGTATGTTCATCGCCAAAACCATCGAGCGCCTGCTGGCGCAAACTCCCACCGATCGCGTTGCGGTGCTGTACCGGACCAACTCGCAATCGCGGCAGATCGAAGAAGCGCTGCGGCGGCATGGCCGGAAGTATCTGGTGGTGGGCGGATTCAGTTTTTACCAGCGCGCCGAGATCAAAGACGCCGTGGCGTACCTGAAGCTGGCGGCTTCGGATCGGGATTCCGTGAGCCTGCTGCGCGTGATCAACACGCCGGCGCGCGGTATCGGCCGCACCACTGTCGACCAGGTGGACGCGTTTGCGCGGGAACATGGACTGAGTTTGTGGGACGCCCTCTCGCGCATGATCGACCAGCAACTGTTCCCGGCGCGCGCCCAGTCGGCGCTGCTGTCGTTCCGGACCATGATTCAGGAGCTGTCGCTGCGGGTGGCGAGCGAGCCGCTGCCGGATGCCATCACCTTCATGCTCGACCGCACCGGCTACGGCAAGATGCTGGAACAGGAGGGCACTCCCGAATCCGAAGGCCGGCTGGAGAACCTCCACGAGTTGGTGAACGCCGCCACCGAAGCCGCGGGGCGCGGCGAGACCTTGGGCGATTTTCTGGATCATGCCGCCCTGGTGGCCGACGCCGACGCGGTGGACGAGCACGCGCAAGTGAGCCTGTTGACGCTCCACAACGCCAAGGGTCTCGAGTTTCCCATCGTGTTTTTGGCCGGCATGGAAGAGGGGCTGTTCCCGCATCAGCGATCCATGGCTTCGGTGGCGGCGCTCGAAGAAGAGCGGCGCTTATGCTACGTGGGTATGACTCGCGCGCAGAAGCGGCTGTATCTGACCTGGGCTAAGTACCGGCGCCGGTTTGGGGGCGGGGAGCAGGAGCGCATGGTGCCGTCGCGTTTCTTGAGCGAAGCGCCGGCCGATCTGATCGTCAATCTGGGCGAAGACGATCACGTGCCGCAAGTGGATCTGCACGCCGAGCGGTATCAGGTACGGCAAAGCGCGCAGCGGAATACTTTCACCGGAAAGACTTATAATTCCCTGGAGAATATCTCGCAATTCTTCTCGGAGCGGGGAGTTGCGTTCCCGGCGCAGAAGCCGGGCCTGACGCAGCGTCCGGCGGCCGCCGTGGCAACCCCAGTCCGGCCCCCCGCGGCCGCGCCGGTGCGCAAATCCGCGCGGACCGGCATGACCGTGGAGCATCCGAAATATGGCACCGGCACGGTGGTGCGGCGCGAGGGCGACGGAGAAGACGCCAAGATTACTGTCAGCTTTCCGCGGTATGGGCTGAAGAAGCTGGTGGAGAAATACGCGGGACTGAAGAGAGGTTAACATGGACACGACAAAGATTACGGACAGAGTGGAACGAAAGAAGTTGAAGAGGGTGGCGCGGAAGAAGGCCGCTCCAAAGGCCAAGCGCGCGGCAGGCGTGGCCCGCGGCTCCATGAAGAAGAAAGTCAAGAAGATGGTGCAAGGCCAGCGTAAACGCTAATTTCGGGACAGGCCGTTGAGCCAACTATTCCGCACCAAGAGCATTGACGCTCTGATCAAGGCTTCCGAGGAGCCCGATAAGCGCCTGCGCAAGACGCTGGGCCCTTGGAGCCTCACGGCGTTCGGTGTGGGCGCGGTCATCGGATCGGGCATTTTCATCCTGACTGGCACGGCGGCGGCGGGCGAAACCCTGCGCAATACGTCCATCCTGCACGCCACCGTGCTCGATCTGATCATGCATGGTCCGCACGCGTTGTCCATGCTGGGGCGGCCGGGCGCGGGACCCGGCATTTCGCTGTCGTTTCTGCTCACCGCCGTTTGCTGCGGCTTCGCTGCGCTCTGCTATGCGGAGCTGGCCTCCATGATTCCCATTGCGGGCAGCGCTTACACCTATGCTTACGCCACGCTGGGCGAGATCATCGCCTGGATCATCGGGTGGGACCTCATCCTGGAGTACGCCGTCTCCAACATGGCCGTGGCGGTGGGCTTCTCCGCTTATTTCAACGACATCCTGGATGGCATCTTCGGCTGGCATCTGCCCGCGAAGATCTCGGGGCCGATTATCGCCGAGGGCCAGTTCACCGGCGCCTGGTTCAACGTGCCGGCGCTGCTGGTCCTGATCGTCCTCACGTATATCCTGGTGCGCGGCGTGAAAGAAAGCGCCAGCACCAACAACGTCATGGTGCTGGTCAAAATCGCCGCCATTCTGATTTTTGTGTTCGGCGCGGCCCACTCGGTGAACAGCGCTAACTGGCATCCCTTCTTGCCCAACGGATTTCCGGGCGTCCTCACCGGCGCCGCCATTGTGTTCTTCACTTACATCGGATTCGATTCCGTATCGACCGCGGCGGAAGAATGCAAGCAACCGCAGCGCGATCTTCCACTGGGAATCATCGCGACGCTGATTATCTGCGCGGTGCTCTACATCTCGGTCTCGCTGGTGCTCACCGGCATCGCCAATTACAAAACCCTGAACAACGCCGCCCCGGTGGCCAACGCGCTGAAGGCGCTCGGCTTTAATCGCATTCGCGGATGGGTGAGCGTGGGCGCTATCGTAGGTATGCTTTCCTCGCTGCTGGTGTTCCAGTACGGGCAGGCGCGCATCTGGTTCGCCATGTCGCGCGATGGGCTGCTGCCGGGCGCTTTCTCCAAAGTCCACCCGCGCTTTAAGACGCCGCACATCAGCACCTGGATCGCGGGCCTTGTGGTGGGTATTCCCGCAGGCGTCTGGGACATCGGCACCTTCGCCGACCTGGCCAATATCGGGACGCTGTTCGCATTCATCGTGGTGTCCGCCGGCGTGATCGTGCTGCGCCGCCAGCAGCCGGACCGCCCGCGCGGCTTCCGCGTGCCGGGGTCGCCGTTCTTACCGGCGCTCTCGATTGTCGCTTGCCTGGTCCTGATGATGGCGCTGCCGCTCGAAACATGGCTGCGCTTCGTGGTCTGGCTGCTCATCGGATTTGCCATCTACTTCCCGTTCGGGCGCAAGCATAGTGTGCTGCGGAAGGAAGCGGCATGATGGCCGTTGAGGTCAATCGCCAACAACTGGCCGAGTTTTGCCGCAAGAACTCAATTAGGCGGCTTTCGCTTTTCGGGTCGGTGCTAACGGAGCGCTTTTCGGAATCCAGCGATGTGGACGTCTTAGTCGAATTTCAGGCCGGTACGCGCGTCGGTTACCTTCGAATGGCCGCCATGGAGCGAGAGCTGTCGGAGTTGTTTGGCGGCCGTAAAGTCGACTTGCGGACGCCGTGCGAACTGAGCCGATATTTCCGCGATGAGGTTCTGCATGCAGCCGCCGTTCAGTATGCCGCCGAGTGATCTGGTTCGGTTGCGGCACATGCTGGATGCCAGCCGCGAGGCCGCAGCCTTTTCCAGTGGCAAAGCTCGGGAGGACCTCAAGCGCGATCGGGTGCTGATGCTTGCCGCTGTGAGGTGTATCGAGATCATAGGTGAAGCGGCTTCGAGGATCGGCCCAGAGGTGCGATTGCAATACGCGCAGATTCCGTGGACTGACATTGTCGCAATGCGCAACCGTCTCATCCACGCCTACTTCGATATTGATACGGATTTGGTCTGCGAAACGCTTATCGTCGACCTGCCGCGGCTGATCCGGGACCTGGAGGAGATCCTCGATGTGGGCGCTAGCTGAGTGAACTCACGCGCCAATGAAACGCGCTGGGTGTTTTCAACGCTTTCAGCAGCGCGTTATTCTAATCCGGCAGCGTGAACAGATACGCAACCAAATTATCCATCTCTCGCTGCGTGAATTGATACGGCGGCATGAAGCTCCCCGGCGAAAGCGCCTCCGGATTGGCGAAATGCTGCGCAACCCAAGTCTTGGTCCGCCGGCGCGCCACGCCATTCAACGGAGGACCCATCTTCATGCCCACGCCGTTGATCTGGTGGCAGCTTCCGCAATTCCTGGTCTGATACGTCAGCGCCGCTTGCACCGCGAAATCCGGCGCATTCGCCAGCGCCTCGGCATTGCGCGGCGTCAGCTTCAGCAGGAAAGCCGCCAGCGCGTTCAGTTGCGCATCGCTCAACTGGATCGCGGGCATCGAACTGCCCGGCACCATGGCCGCGGGATGCTTGAAGTGCTCGATCATCCAGGCGGCAGTCTTCTTGATGGGCACGTTCGCCAGATCCGGCCCGATCCGCGGTTTTCCCTCCAGGCTGTGGCAGCTGGCGCAATTCTCTTTCCGGAAGTATCCGATGCCGGCCAGTTCCTGCGGCGAAAGACCGATCCAATCGGTTGGCGCCCCGTAGTCGATGGCCGCGGCGTTATCGGGCTTGGGCGTGGTAGCGATCGCGGCCACCGTCAGGCCGGTCCAGCCCAGCACCGCCAGCGCCACCACGCCGAACGCCGCTGTCCGCCGTGTCACCCGCATCACTTGCCCGCGATCCACGAACGGCGTCAGCAGCAGCGCCAGCACCGCCAGCCCGGGCAGCACCACGCTGCCCACTATCGCCAGCGGTCCATCGAAGAACTTCAGCGTCTGAAATAGAAACAGGAAATACCAGTCCGGGCGCGGGGTGTAGGTGGCATCGGTCGGATCGGCCAGGCGTTCGAGCGGCACGCGCACCGCCGCCGCCATCACGAACAGAACCACGAACGCGGCGAAAATCGCGACCGTGTCTTTGAAGGCCTGCTGCGGATAGAATTTCTTGCTGGCTCTCACTTCGTCGCCTGGCGCCGGCGCCACGCCGTGCTTGCGCACCAGGTAGATGTGCGTCGCGATCAGCAGGCCGGTGGCGGGCGGCAGCAGCAGCACATGCAGGCCGTAGAAGCGCGCAAACGTGACCACGCCCACGGCATTGTCTCCGCCCAACAGGCGGCTCATGTAGGTCCCCGCGAGCGGAATGTGGGAGGCAATCTGCGTCGAAACCACCGTGCCCCAATACGCGCGATTGTCCCAGGGCAGCAGGTATCCCGTCAGTCCGTAAGCCATGGTCAACAGCAGCAGGATCACCCCTACCATCCAGGTCGCTTCGCGCGGCTTCTTATATGCGCCGTAAAGGAATACCTGCGTCATGTGCAGCACCACCACCACGATCAACATGCTCGCGCCCCAATGGTGCAGGCCGCGGATCAGGTGGCCGCCGGTGACCTCGGTCAGGATGTAGCGCAGGCTGTTATAGGCGTCGCCAGGCGTGGGCGCGTAGTTGAACGCCAGCAGCGCGCCGGTGAACGCCTGCACCAGAAACAGGAACACCGCGATGCTGCCGAAGACTTGATGCCAGCCGCTCGATGCCGGAATCTCTTCGTACAGAAAGTTCCGGATGGCGGTCTCGATGCCCGTGCGATGGTCCAGCCAGCTCACGCTTTCTCCTTCGACTGGTGCAGCGGGCCCAGCAGCAGTTTGCCATTCTCCACCTTCGTCTCGAAGCGGTCGAGCGGCCGCGACGCCGGTCCCGAGACTACCGTGCCATCCACGCGGAAAATCGACGTGTGACAGGGACACAGGAAATAGTTGCGGCTGTCGTCCCAATGATAGGCGCAGCCTAGGTGCGTGCATTGCGGCCCGTAGGCCACCACCTGCGCATCGGAAAGCTTCACCACCCAGGCCGTGGTTTTTTCGCTCTGGATCTTCCACCCGTCTACGCGGTTCTGGCGGAAGACCATCTCCACCGGCGCGCGCGGCTCCAGTTTCGACACGCCTCCTGCCTCCGCCCACTCCGGCATTTTGCGCAGCTTGGGCGGAATGAGCAGATAGATCGCGGCGGGAATGGAGAGCGCCGCGGCGATGACGCTCCACAGGCCGTAGATCATGGCGACATAGAATTTCCTGCGCGTGACGTCGCTGGTCGCATCGCGCTGGTCCGTGACCGGCATGCTTTCACCATAGGACAGACCGGCCCGCCACGGTGTTGCCATTTTGTAAAGTTTTGGAAACTTTTGCGCTGGAATCCGGGAAGGCGCGGCTAGTTTACAAACCCAGGCGCTCGCGGGCGTAGGTCAGGCTTTTCTTCACGTTGTCTTCTTCCAGGCGCAACTGTGCCTCGCGCTCGAGGCCGGTAACTATGGGCAGCGCCCGGCCCCTAGTCTCATGCTCGTGCACCATGCGTAGCGCGCGCGCCAGATAAAGTCCGTTGCGCTCCGGAAAGGTCGCCCAATAGGCGTCGGTCAGGCAGGGCACCTTCAGCGGATCGCGCGTGATCATCTCCAGCGTCAGGCGCGTCTCAGGTCGTGCACGGCGAATGGTGTCCACAATCCGGCGCATGTCCAGCATGCCTTCGCCCAGCGGCATCTCCGACAGCAGAAATCCGTCCGGGTACGCCGCCACTCCCATATCCTTTATATGGCTGGATACGGCGAAGGGCGCCAGCGTCTCCACTGCGGCCATGGGGTCGTCCAGTAGCGCGATGTTATTTCCGGTGTCCAGGCACACGCCCAGCCAGCGGCTCGCCTTGGCTTTCATCAGCGCCGCCATTTCATCCGCGGTCCAGTCTTTGTGGTTCTCGATGGCCAGCGGCACCTGGTGGCTCTCGACAATGCGCAGGGCGGCGTCGATGTTCAGGTGGCTTTGGGCCACCGCCTTCTGCCAATCCGGCAGGTTGGTGAAGTTCTCGTAGCGCCGGCCCGGCAGGCAGTTGACGCGAATCGCCAGCGCGCCGGCTTCTTTGGCCGCCGCCACCGTGCTCTCGAACACCGCCGTACCGTCTTTGCCGGGCAGGCTGGCGATCGCCTCGAAGTACATGCCCAACTCGTCCGCGCGCGCGCGCAGCTTGCGGATATAATCCCGCTCGCGCGAGGTCAACGGCATCTGGATGCCGCCCGCGCCCAGCGCGCTAGCGTGCTCCAGGAATTCGTAAGTATCCTTGGGCCGGCCGAAGCTCAGATACGAGGTGACCGCGATGCCCATCTTCGAGCGCGGTTCCGCGGCCTCGCCGGCCCCCCCAGATAATGAACCAGCCGCGGCGGCGGTCGCTAGAAACGTCCTGCGATTCATAAATGGAAGCTGCGCAGCACTTCGCCCCAGGGTTCGCGATAGGGGCGCGCCAACATCGCGGACGCCTCCCCATCGCCGATTATTTCTTCTTTCTCCGCGTCCCAATGGATCTTGCGGCCCAGCCGCAGCGAGATGTTTGCCAGGTGGCAGGCGACCGCCGTACGGTGCCCCTGCTCCACGTCCGAGATGGGCAGTTCCCGGCTCTTCACGCAATCCAGAAAATTCCGCGCGTGGAGGTCGAACTGCTGCGGCGACGATCCCGGCTCTTTGCGCGCGTCGATCCATGGCTCCGGCTTCGCCGCCGAATGCTGCGGGCCGCCCGCCGGCTGGCCCTCGAAAACCGGGATCGCGTTGGTGGGGTCGATCTTCATATCCGGAAACACTTCGTATCCCGCGCGCGAAACTGTCATGCTCCCCTTGGTTCCGAAGAACTCCAAGCCATAGCCGGCGCGTCGTCCGGCGCTGGCCTCGCGCATCGAATGCACTGCGGTAAAGCCTGGGTATTCGAACACCGAATCCTGCGTGTCGGGAGTCTCGCCATTATCCTCCAGGGCAAAGCGCCCGCCGCTCGAAGAAACCGCCTGTGGACCCGCCACCCCCATCGACCATTGCACGATGTCGATATCGTGCGCCCCTAGGTTGGTCATCTGGCCGCCGGAATAGTCCCAGGACCAGCGGAAATGGTACAGCGCCCGATGCGGATTATAGGGCCGCTTGGGCGCCGGTCCCAGCCACATATCGTAGTCCAGGTCGCGCGGCGGCGGACCATCCGGCGGGTTCCCGAAGCCCGGCATCACATTGCGATATGCGCCCATGCGCGCGCTCAGGACTTTGCCGAAATAGCCCGCCTGTACCAGTTCGCGGGCCTTCTGGTAATGCGGCCCGGAGCGCTGCTGCGTGCCCACCTGCACGATGCGCCGGTAGCGCCGCGCCGCCGTCGTCATCCAGCGGCCTTCCTTCACGAACAGCGTGAGCGGCTTTTCCACGTACACGTCTTTGCCGGCGGCGCAAGCCATAATGGTCAGCAGCGCGTGCCAGTGGTCCGGCGTGCAAACCACCACCGCCTGAATGTCCTTATCGTCCAGCAACTTTCGGAAGTCCTGGTAGGGCTTGGCGCCCGGTCCGCACGCCGCCAGCCCCTCTTCCAGGCGTGGCTGGCAAACCTCGCACATAGCGGCCAGGTCCGCGTCCTTCTGATTCTTAAAATCGTGGACATGCTGGCGGCCGATCAGCCCGTAGCCGATGAATCCGACTTGTATGCGGTCGTTGGCGCCCACCATCCGTGTGTAAGACGCAGCCGTGACCGCACCCAGGAACGCGCGTCGCGACGAGTGCATTGGCTGGATTTTAGCAGGTCGCGGAGGCCGGCGGCGCGCGGCGCGCGCTTATCCCCGCTTATCCCTGCTTCATCGCCGACGACTCCCTTACCACCAGCCGGCAGTCGATCAGAATATCCCGCACCGGCATGCCCGGCTGCTCGATGCGCGAGAGCATCGCCCATGGCCGCTTCCCCGATCTCCCGGCATGGCTGGTGCACCGTCGTCAGCGGCACCGTAGCAGGCTGGCGTATTCCACATCGTCAATGCCCACAATCCGGATGTCCTGCGGTATCCTGTAGGCCGCCGACAGCAGCACCCGCATCAGTTGCCCCGCCGTCCGGTCGTTCGCGCACACAAACCCGCCACCGCTGTTGCTCCGTCCGAGAAACTCCCGGCCGCTCTCCTCCGTGATGACGTCCACGCGGCAAACCGTTCTGCGCTTCAGTTTCACTCCGTTCCCGAGTAGCGCCTCGCGAGAGCCCGCCACGCGCGCCTCCACGGTGGGTGCGCCTCCGGAATGCGCCAGAAACGATATGCGGGGCGCGCCCAGCCGCAGCAAGTGCTCCGTCGCCATGCACGCGGCGCGGCGGTTGTCGATGCCCACCAGGTCGTGCCGGCTCCGGTTCGGGTACCGCATCACGCAGCGATCCAGCAGCACGATGGGGATCCGCGCCTTCTCCAGCCGCGCCACTATCGCCTGGTTCGTTTCGCCTGCCTGCGCCGCCATCTCCAGCGGAGCGAAGAACACCCCCGACACGCTCCGCTCGATGAACTGATCGCACAGCGCCAACGCCTGTTGTTCGGGCGCGCAATGCACCTGATCGTGGTGCCCCCACAGCAACGCGTGCCGGCTCGACTGCGGCGCCCCGGCGATGCCCTGGCAGATCGGTTCGAAGATTCCCGTCTGCCCCAGATCCGGAATCATCAGGCCGAACAGCAATCCGTCGCCGGCCGCGTGCGGCTGCCGGACGTAGGTGCTCGAGCCTGCGACCCGATCCTCCAGGCCGCGCTGGGTCAGCTCCCGCAATGCCCGCCCGATCGTGATGCGCGATGTGCGGAATTGCTGCACCAGCGCCGCTTCGCTCGGGAATTTCTGGCCCGGCTGGTATTTCCCCGACAGGATTTCGCGCGATAGGTTCTCGAACACCTGCCGCGCGTACCGATGCAGTCCTCTCGGCGGCGCAGGCTTGGGGATCTGCGTACATCGTGCAATGGAATCTATATGATCAAACTGCTCAGACCGACTTCGGACTGTTCGATCTGAACGGGAATGCGACGCCGCTGGCCACGTATTTCTAAAACGCGCTCGGCAGCCAGCCCGATGATCCTGGGTTGCACGCACAGTGAATAATGACTTTCCTTCTTGAATGGCGCCGGCTCGCAGGGGTACCCTCCATAAGCCCTAAGATAAGAACGTCTATTCGACGGGACCTGGTCGTGAGTCCGATCACCGCGCGTGGACGAACTGGGCGCGAATCATTCGATTGAAGTAGTTCCCTTTGGCGGGAGCGCGCAGTAAAGCGTCATGTACCTCAGCCGGAACAGCGAAGTATTGATGGGTGCGCCGGTCACGAAATTCTAATTCGAGAACTGCGCGCACGCTAGCGCCGCCGCTATTTTGCTACACTACGCGATGCTGGTTGCGAGTCCCACGTGGGGCGTGATCGCATCGATCACGCGATGCAGAGCGACTGGAATTCACGCCATCGACTGAATATCGGAGGCTTGTTCGACGAGATGGTAGCCCCTGGGGGAAGGGTGCGCCCGACCCGCGACAGTGTCTGGCTCAACAGAGCCACGAATAGTTTCCCGTATAGCCACCCTGCCTGGAAGGCCCAGTGCGAGGAGACCCCCGGCGCGGAGTATCTTTTTCCAGCCCAAAGCGAGAAGCAAGCAAACCGCACATCAGGACCCCTGAAGAAGATCTGGCGGGCGACGTTGGGCAGGGCCGGTGTGCCGTACTTTCCGCTATACGAACTGCGGCACACATTTGCGACCCGGCTCAGCGCGGGTGGAGTGGCCGATCATTTCGTGAGCCAGATGTTGCGCCAGGGAGACGCGGGAGTCTTCAAGCGGTACAGCCACGGGAAGCTGAACATGATGCGGGAAGCGCTCGACCGGCTGGACCGGCGCGCCAACGAGCACCGGGGGGTCTGGTAAAGCCCAACCGATTTAACTGAGTCTTGGAACAGTTTTGGTACAAACCGAGCATTTAGTTAGAGGCGGCGATGGAAGAGTGGAACCAATGAATACAAAAGGGTTAGGTGGTAGGCGCGGCCGGACTCGAACCGGCGACCCTCTGCTTAGAAGGCAGATGCTCTATCCGCCTGAGCTACGCGCCCACATCGTTGCCTTTACTGATTCTAAACTACTTCCACTTTCGTAACCATCCCGATTCCTGCTTCCTTCGGCCAAACTGTATCAAAACTGTATCAAAACCCCTTCAGTTTGGCCT
>Ga0302325_10014738_pt1 | contig 16632 bp, 12 predicted proteins | sample Palsa_T0_2_FD_201948 | JGI IMG/M metagenome (GOLD analysis project Ga0302325, IMG submission 201948) | Peat permafrost microbial communities from Stordalen Mire near Abisko, Sweden - Palsa_T0_2 | ecosystem: Environmental > Terrestrial > Soil > Palsa > Peat permafrost | place: Sweden: Abisko... | reverse complement strand
TCCATGTGTCTCATCCTTGAGGGAACTTCCTGAGCCTGACATTGTTGTTATCAGTCAGGACAAGTCCGATCACTGCAACAAAGCCACACTCACTCAGTTGCCAGCCAGTGGAGGAAAGACAATAATTCTTGCAGAGCCAGCAGCTGCCAAAGTTATCAGGGGATGGAAGCACTTTGATGCCAACAAGGTTATAACCCTTCCGAAATGGGAGAATTCCAAGAACAAGGACTCCTCGATCTACCGCATTCCCGTTCCAGCTTCCAGTCCAGCAGGCTTGCCAGGCGAAGTCACCATTTCTTTCCTTGCGCAGAAGTCAGACATCACTCGCCTCCACAGTGCAATTGGCATCACCTATCGTCAACCTACCGGCATGCCGACCTTCGAGAACCACCCATTAACCCCACCGGATACCCCTCGATCAACAACCACCTTCGACACTGTGGCTAGTAACAGAGCTCTTTCAGTCATCTATTCCCCACACGGCTGCAGCTACAAGACCCTCGTCCCCTACGTTACTTCTCACCTTGTCTCCGAGGCTGCCCTTCCCCTCACCGCTCTTCTACATTGCTTCGACAGAGTCAACAACGTATGGTGGTTGGGAGGAAATATATGTTCTGGCTTTCCAGGTGGTTTGGAGATTGCACAGAACTTGTGTGCTAGGGCATGGATTAGTGCGCATGATGGAGACAAGGATACACAGGGACTTGCAACTAGGAAGATCGTCATAAAGAAGTATGACCGAGAAGAGGTAGAGAGTGTGATCAGCCCTCGGAGCGAGAAGTTTCCTAATAAGAGAACTGGTACTGAGGCGGTTGTGTTGCAGCCAGGAGAGGAGATTCAGTTGAGCCAAGCGATGGATTTCGGACCTGAGGAGAACGATACCGCAGGTGTTCTTCGCGAGCGGTACACTAACTTGGCAGTTGTTTGAGAAGGATTGCTTGAACATACTCGATGAGTGTGATGATATATGAAATGGCTGGCGCGATTCTGGTATTAATCATAGCAAGGGCGTTATTTGCAGGGGTGGGTTAATATGATACCCGGAATGAGTTGACTATCACACAGGATAGCACAGTTAATAGCTAAATAGAATGCGCTTCACTGTACTCCATTATCCAATTTGTGATTCCTGAATACCTACTTCTTAGCATTCTTCAGCAGCGTCTCCCTCATTGCTGCTCTTGCACTCCTACTACCACCTAATTTTGGACCTTTCATAACTTCTTCCTCTTTCTTCCCACCAACAGCCCTACTAGGAGGTGGAGCAGGCGCTGCTTTCTTCCTCTGTCGGGCAGACACAGCATCCATGAACTCTTTCCTAAAAGCCTCCGCGATCCTGTCATCCGCAGCTTGGTCATCACTGATAACCTGGGACTCCACAACCGGTTCCTCGTAGATTTCCACTACAAGGACATCAGTACGAGGTTTCGTGGAACGAAAGGGAAGAAAGGAAGACTTACATCTATTCTCTCTCAAAACTTCCTCAACCAGTTTATCTCTCTTAACATCGTCACTGGCCCTCCTCTTTCTCCCTCTCCAAGGCTTCCCATCTCTACCCAGTCTGACCTTTCCAGTCTTCCCACCTTGAGTGGTCTCATCTTCAACTTCCTCACCATCCAATCTCCTCCTTGCCTGCTCCGTCCGCTGAACATTCCTACTTCTCGCCTCATCACCAAGATCAATCTCCAACAACTTCCCTAACGCAGCAGGCTGTCTCTGCACCTCCACCCCCTTATTACTCTCTCCTTGCCCATCGTGCCTACCCGCACCATTCATCTCAGGCCCCGAGAAATCAGAGCCCTGCCGTGGATCTTGTACAAGCGCTTGAGCGCCCTCAAAACGTCGTTTAGCCAATTCGGAATCTATATACGCCATCCTTCCTTCATCAGTCACTGTTCACTCACCCATATCCGTTCCAGCCCCAAACTCCCAAGGAGAAGACTCACATGTGCTTATTCACATCTCCCACCGTGCCCGTCTGCGGCGCAAACTTTCTCGGCACACCACTCGCACCACTTTCACCTTCCACAAGCCGTAATTCTCCTTCTCCTGACGCATGGCGGATAACGAGAGCCCCGTCTTCATCTCGTGCGATATGCCCTTCGGCGCGGAATTCTACGCCTCCTGCTCTCTTGTTCTTTTTCCTGAGGCGCAGAATCTCTGCTATTGAGACGGGCGTTCCTTCTAATTCCTCTCCCTCTCCCGGTGGAAGAGTACTTGCTGCATTAGAAGTGGAAGCGATCAGCTCGTCGATGCTTTGCGCGTTTGCTTGGGTGGGTGCTGGGGATGAGGGCGCGTTTGGACTGGCGGGTTGCGGTTCCTCGTCGCCAAGGGACGTGGTGGGGCGCTGTCGGTAGATTTTGCGCTTCTTACTAGGGCGGAAGAGAATCGTGTCTCCAGTGGGAGGAGGTGGAGGGGCCATTTTGGGAGGAGGTTTGGGTGTGAAATGGGATTCCGGGTGTTCGTGTGATGTTGGGGTTTCCTGGAATCTTGGGTTGTTTTGGCGAGTTCAGGGTGCGAGACAGGGGGACCGACCCGTCGACTTGGGTGGAAAGTTCACCAAAACAAGGATTCTATTTATAAAGAGAATTAAATTTATGTTGCCTTAAAAACGAAGATAATGAAAAGCAGGCCTGTGGCTTCAGAAATATGTTGGTCGTATGAAATCGCTCTTTCCTTTCAGAGCTCACCATTGCGGCTTTGAGAATATCGCATTTGATGTCACCATTCGTGAGATCGAAATAACTATCTGCTCTTCATATCTAAAATCGTTTGTCTATTGTATTACTCTGTAATGCTCTGGAAAGGGACTTCGACCAAGTAATTTTGTAGAACCCTCCAACGCCCCCAGCGCCAAACAAACTTATCTACCAAACGTCTTCGAACCAGCGACTGTTCATTTTGAGAACCCTTAAGGAAATTTCCGCATCACTAACATTGCCCCTGAATCGCTCATTTTCGGCAACAATCTCAGACATCATCTTGAAACCATCTTTCGCCATCCGCGATGCTTCACCACGGGCGTGGACACATGTTCCTTGTTCCAAGATGAGTGTCCTCAGCTCTGAGGGCCTGTTGCTGCAGCAGATGCTGAACATAGACTTTCCTCCTAGGCCCTTCACGAGAAAATGCGACGTGCATATTGAAAGTACCTTCTGGGAATGTTTTTTCCGACCCCTATTTACCAGATGTTAATCACACGACAATGTCACTGAAACATGATATAACGCTTACCTTCCACTCCTCTTCATACAGAAAATCCTCATCCCTTTTCCTACATCCATAGGAGAGGACCATCTAGCTAATAGTGCGAACACTGCTTTGTCTGGTCTTTTCTTGAGCGAAAGCTCGGAAGGGAGCAACTCCTGTGCTTGGCTTGATCATGATAATAGGGGTAGAGGCATTCCTCGGCAAGTGAAATTTTGACCATTTGACGTGGACGAGAGAAGTAACTCCTGTGCCTTTATATTGAGACCCATCAAAGTGTGTGTTGAAGTTTGTGAATCTTCAACATGTTGAGACTCTACAATAGACTAATCTTGCAAATTCAAGTGCTGTGCATGAAGGTACTTGGTTGCAACACCCTTGAATCCATGTGACCAAGCTTCGTTCCTTTGAGATTCAACGGCGGTGATGGAAATTGCCTTTCGAGATGGCAATGATGATGAGGAAATCGAATAACACCGCGGCTTAAGTTTGCCAATGTTCTCACCGCCCAAACCGCCTTCATGAACATCTGGCACTCCACCGACAAGAACGCCTTGATCTCCACCTCCCAGCTCCAGGCCTACGCCGACCGCGCCCACATCCGGAAACCAGGCGATAGCCAATTCGCACTCGGACCGCACATCGACGGCGGGAGCATCGAGCGCTGGGAACCAAATGGCTATTGTCTCGGCGGCGTGTACGAAAAGATCTGACAGGGCCGCTGGGAAGAGTATGATCCTTGGGAATCCAGCTCTTGAGTTCCTGCTGTGAGCGATAACTACCAAGGCTCGGGATCTTGCTCCATGTTCAGGATGTTTCAGGGCTGGTTGGGACTTTCGCATACGGCTCCTAACGAGGGGACGCTTATGGTGAACCCACTGCTCCAACTTGCGACTGCGTACTTCTTGCTCAGACCGTTCTTTAAGCCTGTAAAGTCGTTTGGGCCGTTGAGTGATAAGAAGTCAAGGGAATACTTGCAGCCGCGGAACTGGAAACTTAAGTCGGGGGATGAGGCTTCTACTGCGCTTCATGGAGCTAGCCTAGGTCATGGACAAGAGCTCACTGATGCTCTGCATTCGCATCTCGACCTTGCCTCATCCATGGTGCATGTGCCTAAGATCACTCCTGGTGACTTTGTAGTTTGGCATTGCCATAGTAAGCACTCTTACCCCATATTCCTACCTATTGTTGCTAACGACATGAAAGCTATTCACGCCGCTGACAAAACGCTTGCTGGAAAAGGAGCTTCTAGCGTGATGTAAGATTGCATTCCCATACGCCCCACTACGGAAACAAACGCAGAGTACCTCGCACGACAGCGTGATACCTTCCCTGAAGGGTACCCAGCACCAGACTTCCCTGGTGGAAAAGGAGAATCTGAGCATTCTGGGAGACCTGACGCAGATTATATTACGTTATATTACGCAGCATGGGAGCGTTGAGGCTCTGAGATCAATGGGTTTGGCGAAGTTAAGTAAGATAGGTTAGGAAAGGAGGAATGGGGCGGAGGAGGCCATTCGGAAGGCTAATAGAAGTTTGGGATTTGCATAAATTTTTGGGCATCGTAGCTGGGAGTTTTGTGGGAATCTTTTTCTTGACTTACGCACTAGTTTGTGTATATTTGTGACCCCTTTGGAGTTATATCGATCATTAAACTGGGAACAAACACTTCTTATTGACTATTTGTTCTGATAACGAAGGGAACTGAAATATTGAAAACTACGCTGGAATTGAATCAAGTGGATAGAATCTAACAACTAGATATGTTTAGACTACCTTGGGTCTTTGGCAAGTTGATGAGAAACTAGAAATGCTCCTGTGTTTGACACTATGCTCGTAAGAGTTTGCAATATCTCACTCGAGTACTGCCACACTTGATACTAAAGACTGCTTCGACATTTGAATCGGGAATCTGCCTCGCTCTGGCTGAAACCATCCAGCTATGCTTTGTACAGCTCAAGACAGGATCTCGCAGATACGCAAGCTCTTACTAGCTACTAAAGGCCCTCAGCCTCGAAACATGTGCTCAAGCTGAACCGAGAAGACTTTCGAGGCTTATGGGACAGCAACGAAGCAGTGACTGCCATAGTACTTGCACTGAAAGACCCGTCTCAAGGATAGACTTCCTATACTCAGCAGCATCCCCTTACCATCTCATCGACCGACGTCTCCTTATACTTCATACCCGAGCCGCCCCCTACCCATCCTTCATCTAAATTATCTGTTTTTGAACACTCTCCCCACTCTGTTCAGAGCGAACATCGATATCCGAGATTCGCGAGTACCGAATCCGTCGCACATAGTGCAGTTTCGAATCGACAAGCCATATCCCTCGTCCTAGTTCCTCCCCACTCACTCGATTCCCGCATATTCCCAACGCCCTACCCTCGACAATTCGTCATCATCACCTAATAACTCTAAATCAGCCTCTGCACTCTCCTAAAAGCCCAGCCGTCACGCGGACTCAAGAACAGAAATAGAAACTCTCAAAAAAAAAAAGCGTAGAGCAAAGGTAAAACAGCTTGTTTTGTTCTTTTTCTTTCAGAAACCCAGATTCTAAGCACCGCTAAGCCCCACGACGGTCTGCTGCATGTGGCGATACTACACAGACGCGTACAGGTGTGAGGTTTTCGCATCAGACGGCTCTTCCTAAAGATTGGATGGAGGGTTCTTGGGATCTCATCATGTTAAAGTTGTGCCTGCTTGCGGAGTCCCCTCCGCATATCGCAGGTTATTTTCGCTGGGTTCGCAGAAGAGAAATGGAGACTCACCAGTGAGCGGTATCCGTGTTCATTGTATTCTTCAGAACCCGGTGGTTTCGTGTTGTATCAGAAAGACGCAACGATCCGAAATCGAGGGAATGAAATGCTTGTCGAAAAGTTCGCTTGGTCTGGGTATCACGTGAAATATGGAGCACCCGAGGATTTCTCAAACCGGAAGAGTTTGGATATGCCATGGGTCCGTCAGTAAATCTGGGGTGAAGTTTGGTAGATCAGACTATCACTGCAAGCAATCCCTTGCTGAAGAGCAATGACATTCATATGCGTTCGATGCACAGAACGCTCTCTGCAGCCGGAAATGAAAAGGGGCGTGCGGTTCTTCCCATTCTTGGAAGAAGCTATACCGAGGCGTATCGGGTAGGCAGCCGCACCTGGTTTTGACCAGGTTTTTTCCTTCAACATTTTATCCGGACTAAGATGATGATTGCGTGTGATATGTGAAACTATCAATTATATTTGCTTCAGTCTGAGCTTCTTACAAGCAGTGTCTAGTAACCCCGCACCCCCCTGCGTCCTCGAACTGTTTTGCTTGCCACAAGTCTTTCAGGACAAGAAAGAGTCGTAAAGAGCGTAAGTGTCAGAAATGACAGAATGAATGTGTGGAAGCCCCCCCAAAACTCCCTAGTAATGCCTATCTTCCTTTCCAATATGATCCCCCAAAACCGTGTAATTCCCACCCCTTTTCAGTAAGCCGAGACGTGAAGGTGTAAATAAAGTTGTAAAGGACCGTAAGAATGTGAGCCAAATGGCAAAAGTATGTACAACGTAAAAATAAGACCGCTTGACTGTGAATGTACCATGTGAGACCAGTCTCACATATTAAATCCACATTGGCGGCGTCGTAGGTGGACTGTTGCCGAATGCGGTCACAAATAGTGACTGGATTTCGCTCATGTAGTCCTCAGCCCTGAACTTGAAAAGCCCGCGGGATATCAGCTCTTGCTCTTCTTCATCCACCACAGCTAACGTCTCTTTGCTGATGCCGTACTCCTCCGCGAGCTCGGACACTTGAGCAAGTTCATTGCTGAATGGATGTTGGTCCACGATCTCAATGTTCGAATAAAACATGTTGATCGATGATCGAGCGATGGATGATATGCTGCTCTTGGAGTTGGACATTCGTGATGTAGATCGTTTTCGAGCTAGAATTTCCGAATTCTTCTTCGTATGGCTAGGTGCTCTTCTTGGGATCGTTGGGACATCGTCATTGGAAGCGCTCTGCCGTGAAGGGACATCAAAGTAACATGATAAGTGATTCGGCTCCATTGAAGTTGGGGATGACGACTCGATCGACGAGGTATCCGGTGAAGTTAAAGGTGTCGACGTACTTGAAGGTGATCTGTCAGAATCATCTCCGGAATTCGAGGATCTGGTTGATAAATTGCTAGGAAATATATCTGGGGCGTTGTATGAAAGCATATTCGTTGTCGAGATGAGCTCTACAGGAGCTGAAATCTTGTGTCTGATGGTGCCTGACGAGAAGGAGCGCTTTGTTGTGAGATTTCTTCGTAGTATTTCAGGTGAAGAGTCAGAAGTCTTAGCAGACCTCCTAGCTGTGAAGGCTCTTGACAGAGACATTTTTGCCGAATATGGTGGAATTGTAACTTTTAGCTCGGATAAGCTGGCTACCGTGCCGGAAACTCCTCTTCCTTCCATCAACGAGACCGTTGGCTGTCTGACTGCTGTTGATTATGGTATGGTGGGGTCAAATTATCCGAATCGGTAATCGGGCGCGGGTAAAATTGGCAGGTGCGATTTTCGCTTGCGTGGGGGATTGGCAGGTGAGGAGGAATGTGCTGTAAGGTGAAATGTCCTGAGGGTTGCTGTTGACTGGAGGTCTGGTATGTGGTTCTGTAGACTCAACGTTGCGTCCAGGGGTGACGATGCTTGGTACAGGAACAGAAGGTCGCGTTTGTTGGGAGCAGAGCCGGGATGATTCACGCGGTAAGTGCGTCCAAGTGAGGTTTGAAGTAATTATGTGTGTGTGAGTGTGTGTATGTATGTATGGAGAATAAAAATATTCCGCGGCTCGAGGAAAGGCAGTGGTGATATGAAAGTACACGGTCTGGTGGTGGAATAAGGAATCTCTGGTGAGTGATTGTTTTTGAATGTCTCGAAGTGAGCGTTGCGATTGTCGATAAGGAGTGATAACCGAACAACCAGGTCCAAGCAAGAAGGAATGAAGTCTGAGATGTATCGCACGGCGATGTCGAGGTTGTCGAAGCTGCAGCAGAAAGAAGAGAGAGCGTGTTGAGGAAGTTAAAAGCCAGCGGGAGGGCGACAACATAGGAATCCCAGAATGGCCAGCAGGGCCTGCAAGGGGAAGAAGACGGATTAGCAAGGGTGCGGCACAGGTGCAGCTGGCGTGGCGTGGAGCTGCAGGTGGGAGGGAGAAACTTCCTTACCGATACTGTTCTGTGCTGTGCTGTACCGTACAGTCCGTACCGTCCGTACCTTTTTGCACAGTTCTGTATAGATTGGGGAGGGATTTTCTGCCATCCCGGTCGCTAACGCTGCCCTTGGTTGGGCGGATCAACTGCCTAGCCGGCGCCGCGTGAACGCTTCAACGCTTAGTTCCAATTGGAAGTTCCCCTAATCCACACCCACGCGTTTGCGAAGGATTTGTCGGCTCGGCCTGGAGCTCCACAATTATCCGAAAGCGTTTTGCTCACTTACTTCGTACCTATCCAATGGATAAATCCGAAATTCTGCCCAAGTCCGCTACAGTACCCGACCAAGCCCTTATCCGTTGGGTCTCCTGGCTGACGAATGGCACGGGCTTGCCGCCCACGAAAAAGTCGAAACGGATGCACACGGATCAGCCCTGTTGTGCCAGCCGCCATTGGCTCATCTGATGTTTCGAGTTTCAGGTACAACAGCCCTTGGATGGCAGCCCATCGTCGACTGGTCTACGATCAAGGGCCATCCAGCGTACCTGCCTCTTGCGCGCGCGAAGGTACTCAGGGGAAACAGCTCGTCATCGCCTTCCTCGTGGAAGAACATGTGTTTGCACGCTGCAGCCAGACTAGGGTACAATCATAGCGATAGCGCATCCAAAGTTAATCTTGGGAAATCAGAAATCGGCTGGATCAATTCGCATCACCGCCTCGACTTTTCGGAGCACATGTTCCAAATACTGTCACCAGTCAGCACAAGAATTCTCCCTCCTATCCTAATTTGCCATCCATGGCCCCGGACATACAATTGGATATGATCGCTCGGCGCGATGGAGATCGGACGGGGAGTCAGATCTTCGGAGGCAATGCTTTGAGGCACGCATGGAGGACTTTCGGTCGGCGTCTATGATCATCAATGCAGCAGTCAGTGCGTGGAAATCAGACAATGCACATAATTTTCTCCTGTGGGGAAATTCGCTTCTTATCAATGCATTCTGCCATGACCCTTTAAATTATTGTCCCCTTCGGTTCGGAGAATAAATTATGTTCGACAGATCTTTTACTGGTAAGAGCCCCGCCGCAACATATGAGGTGACGCCCTGTCTCAGATCAAGTGGGCTATCTTGCAGAGGTGGGATTATGCCAGATGCTTGATAGAAGTGTTGTGGAACGGTCGAGAGACATTCTGTTTCCGTCCGAAAGACCCTTCAATCTTCATCCATTGACTCCCAGCCTGCATTTGCTTCCCCTCCCCCAGTTTCTATCCAACCTTCGTCTTCTTCTGACTCACTGCTGTCTTCACCTACGCCTACTAATCTTTCCTTAATTTCTCCCTCAACTGGTGCAACCCGGGATGCGAATGCTCTCCTTACTGCCGGATTCGTGGAAGTGTCCTAGTGAAATTAGAAACAAGTTTTAAGAAACATCCAACGAAAACTTACCCAGATTTGCACTACTCCCTTGCTTCCTGCTACTGCCAGTCTGAATCCAACTTCTTCATCTGGCGCAAAGAGAGTTGAAAAAACCTTTCCAACATCAAGATCCCTTGACACCACCATTGATGGCCCTGAAGGTTGTATGTTCCAAAGTTTAACTTTCTTGTCTGTGGATCCAGTTGCCATAAAACCAGGGATGACTGGATTGATGTCAAATGCAGACACTGATTCATCGTGTGCTTGCAATATCCATACAGGCTTGCTTGCTGCCGGATCGGCCGGTGCCTTTCTCACATCATGATAATGGATGATACCATTCTCAGTGGATATGTAGAAAAAATTTGGGTCGTGTGGATCCCATCGAACAGTTTCCACATCACTTTCTACACCCCATCTTGGAGCTTTGGCATCTGGTGCTCTCATATCTGCTGCCACAACTGTCCGGTCATAACTTCCACTCAACAGAACTGTTGACTCCTTTGGATGCCACGCCAGCGAGCAAACTTTGTCTGTGTGGTGTGCATAAGACTTTGCGCATCTAGTAGTGTTCAGATCCCATAACTTGACGGTCTTGTCGGCGGATGAAGAGGCTAACAGGTTTCGGTGATGTCTGCTGGCAGCGAGAGATAGAACCGCATCAACGTGAAAATCGTCATTGGCCTTCTTCGACTTCTTTTTCTTCTTCTTTTCCTTTTTCTTGAGCCCATCCGAGCCAGTGTTGTTTCCTTCTCCTCCTTGTCCGAGGATAGCATTGGGGTACATGCAATCGATAGTGTCCAGGTCCCATATCTCGATGTTCGGGTCGAAGGTTCCCACGGCAACGAAGTTTGCTCTAGAGTCTTTTTCGACATTTGACTTGCCCACAGGCAAATCTAACCACTCGACACAGAGGGGTATTGCTGGCAACATGATGTCGTGATGCACATACAAATTATCCGCCTCGTCCTCGTACACGTAGATCTCGAGATGTGCAACTTCATCTTCCACTTTTGCTGCCAGAAGCATATTGTCGGTTGCCAAAATTTGCAATTTTTCTCGATCTTCATCTTCCTCCTCATTGTCTTTCATGGTAATGTATGGATCATCTTCATTCGAGGCATGGTACGCAAGAGACTTGACGTTTCCGAACATGCCCATACCCATCCCCTCATCTTCTTTATCTTTTTCCACATCATCGTCATAATGCTCGAGGTCATATTCCTTGAGGTCGTCATCTTCGTCTCTTGGGGGCAAAATGTTAGCTGCGGGGCAATAGAAATGATTCGTTCTGACTGACCCTTTCGACTTCAAGGTTTTTGTTGGAGCCTCATCATCTGAGCCATCTTCTTCTTTCATAGCTTCTCTGCCATTTCTTCCCGCCGCTTCTTTGCGCGCATCTTCCAAGTCCTCCTTTGCATCGTCGAGTTGGATCTTAGCTAGCTCCGCAATACGTTTGAATTCCTCCTCATCGAAAGTGTATTTGGTAGGAAATGGAGCGGCAAATCCGCGCGGGACCCATGCCGTAGCTGTAATCATAGACATCTTGTCTCCCTGGCACTATTCTTCACAAGCAGCACTTGTTGAATCCTTTTACAAATTTCTTATGTGAAAATGTTCAACTTTTTCATCCTTATCAATCGCAATCATAAGCGAGGCGGGAACTAAAATTTACAACCGTGCTTCGCGTGCCACCTTATTTTCGCGATATTTCGAGCCGCCGAAACCTCGATTTCAACGACCAAGCAAGAAGATGGCTCGGGACGAAGGAGAAACGAGTCCCAAGAGGCGAAAACTGGATTTCAATCCATTAAGATCTGATGACAGATTCGCTATTCCTGCCAGGCCTTCTTCAATCAAGAATGGGCACGTTGGCTCCTCCGCTTCGAGGTCTCAAAGTCGAATAGGAAATGGCTCACGAGCATCCACGCCACGCGCGCAGTCGCGTTACCCATCCACTCCTCGGCAGCAGGAATTTGATGGACCAGAACCTTTCGTGGACGAAGAAGACTCGAACGCTCTTGACAGGGACTGGTATGCTGGGGATGAGCTTGGACACACATTTGGGGATGACACACACAACCCGTTTGGATCCTACGACAATTCCTGGGCAGAACAACAACGAGAAGCTGCGTTAGTGGAGAAGAAAACCGGAAAGCGTATGAGTGCACGAGCTACTCAGAAACAGAAAGATGTCGATGCTTGGGAGACGAATCGAATGCTCACGTCCGGAGTGGCCCAGCGACGAGATTTTGGAGACGACTTTGAAGATGATGAGGAGGCAACAAGAGTACATCTGCTGGTTCACGATCTCAAGCCCCCGTTCTTGGATGGCCGAACCGTATTCTCGAAACAGTTGGAACCAGTACCGGCCGTTAGAGACTACCAGAGTGACATGGCTGTATTCAGTCGAAAAGGAAGCAAGGTAGTGAAGGAGAAGCGCCAACAAAAAGAAAGGCAAAAACAAGCACAAGAAGCTACGAATATTGCTGGTACCGCACTTGGGAACTTGATGGGAGTTAAGGATGACGAGGGTGACAGTGCAGCACATGTTCCTGGTGAAGAAGAGCACCAAAGCAACAGCAAATTCGGGCAGCATATGAAGAAAAATGAGGGTGCAAGTAATTTCAGTCAGAGTAAATCTCTGAAGGAACAAAGGGAGTTTCTGCCTGCCTTTGCAGTGCGAGAGGACCTGTTGCGGGTGATAAGAGACAATCAAGTCGTTATCGTTGTGGGAGAGACAGGTTCCGGTAAAACGACTCAACTTACTCAATTTCTATATGAGGATGGATATGCCAAGTATGGGTTGATCGGCTGTACGCAACCTCGAAGAGTCGCAGCAATGAGTGTAGCCAAGCGTGTGAGTGAGGAGATGGAATGCAGGCTTGGCGGGATCGTTGGGTACGCTATTCGATTTGAAGATTGCACAAGTAAAGAGACGGCGATCAAGTACATGACTGATGGTGTTCTCTTGAGAGAGTCGTTAAACGAGCCAGACGTTGATCGATATTCCTGCATAATTATGGACGAAGCTCACGAACGAGCTCTGAATACCGATGTCCTTATGGGCTTGTTCAAGAAAGTCCTTGCACGTCGGAGAGATCTGAAGTTGATTGTTACGTCCGCAACGATGAATTCGAAACGCTTTTCGGATTTCTACGGCGGTGCACCCGAGTTCTTCATCCCTGGACGAACCTTTCCGGTTGATGTTATGTTCCACCGATCTCCTGTAGAAGATTACGTGGACCAGGCGGTTCAGCAGGTCCTTGCAATTCACGTATCGATGGGACCTGGAGATATTCTAGTCTTTATGACTGGTCAAGAGGATATCGAAGTGACGTGCGAGCTGATTCAAGAACGGCTCAATGCTTTAAATGATCCACCAAAACTCAGTATCCTTCCGATTTACAGTCAAATGCCTGCGGATTTACAAGCTAAGATCTTCGACAAAGCTGCTCCGGGTGTTAGGAAGGTCATTGTGGCAACGAATATTGCCGAGACAAGTTTGACGGTGGATGGAATTATGTACGTCATTGATGCCGGATACTCCAAGCTCAAGGTCTACAATCCAAGAATGGGTATGGATACCTTGCAAATTACCCCTATCTCTCAAGCGAACGCTTCGCAGCGAGCTGGTCGAGCTGGACGTACTGGACCCGGGAAAGCTTTTCATCTTTTTACCGAAGCGGCTTTCAAAGACGAAATGTACATCCAAACGATTCCTGAGATTCAGCGCACCAATCTCAGCAATACGGTCTTGCTGTTGAAGTCTCTTGGAGTAAAAGACTTATTAGACTTCGATTTTATGGACCCTCCACCGCAAGACACGATTACGACTTCTCTCTTCGATCTTTGGGCTCTAGGAGCCCTCAGTAATATCGGCGATCTGACAAAGATTGGCAAGAAAATGACCGCTTTCCCCATGGATCCATCTCTCGCTAAACTCTTGATTACATCTGAGGATTATGGCTGTAGTGAAGAGATGCTGACCATCGTATCTATGCTATCTGTTCCCAGCGTTTTCTACAGACCAAAGGAACGCCAAGAAGAATCCGATGCTGCACGGGAGAAATTCTTCGTGCCAGAGTCCGATCACTTGACATATCTCCATGTGTATGCTCAATGGAAAGCAAATGGCTACTCCGATGCCTGGTGTACTCGACATTTCTTACATCCGAAGTCCCTACGTCGAGCAAAAGAAATCCGAGAGCAACTTTTAGATATAATGAAGATGCAGAGGATGTCCATGATAAGTTGTGGCACGGATTGGGACACCATACGAAAATGCATTTGCTCTGGATACTATCACCAGGCAGCGAAAGTCAAAGGCATTGGAGAATATGTGAATTTGAGAACAAGCGTCACCGTCCAATTGCATCCAACGAGTGCTCTCTATGGGCTGGGTTATCTTCCCGATTATGTTGTATATCACGAACTTATCCTTACTTCAAAGGAGTACATGTCAACCGTCACCTCAGTCGACCCTCGTTGGCTTGCCGAACTTGGTGGAGTTTTCTACTCAGTCAAGGAGAAGGGATATTCTGCCCGGGAAAAACGAGTCACTGAGGTCGAGTTCAACCGGAAAATGGAGATCGAAGCAAAGATGGCTGAAGACAAGCTCCGTGAGCAGCAAAGGATGGAGAACGAGGACCAGAAGGTGGCTAAGAAGCCACTTACTTCTGCCGTAAAGAAGGTTGCATCACACGGCGCAGTTAGAAAGCCGGTGGTCAAGCGTTCTGGACGCGGATTCTAGCGGAGTGTTGAGGTTGTAAATCTTGAATCTACGGTATCTAGACATAGAATAGAATTTTGATAGATACTCGGCATTGTGATGTTTACTGAGATATGCAAATAATTTTTCTTACGGTTCGAGCATATTCCACCACACCAATCGTGATTCTTTATACCACCCATATCAATAGGAATGGTATTCTAAGGTTGCTTCATCGCTGATTAGCACCTTGAATAAACCGAATCCTTCATATTATGTCTTGCTACATATGTCGAGATCGGTCTGTTCTTTTCCCAATATGGATAAACGCGTGCACGTGACCGTATCGAGGAAGTCGCGTCAACGCGTCTTCGTCTTTGAACATCACCAATTGCTCGCAGAATGTGAGCCGAGACTCAACGACTCGGTCGACGATGGACGAGGACGATTATGGTGATATCGCAGACTCAGATTTAATTGAAGCTTTTAGCCAAGCTTCGCAGACTCTCCCCGCTCATCCACTAAAGCGACGACGAATAAGTGAAGGATCCGACGACGACGAAGGCACACGCAAAGCCCGGCGCAGGTTTCGAGACTCAGTTGAAAGTGGCTCTGGGGGTGATGAGGAGGGAAATGAAAAGTCTAAAAAGAAGAAGAAATACAAGATCCATATCGCCGATAAAGAGATTCCCCCAGCTCGAATAATTGGAGCTACACAAGCTGAAGCTCTTCCGGATTCGAGTCCATACAGGATTAGAGGTCCAATCTACAAAAAGGCAAGACCTGAACCTCTACCTCCACCTTCACAGCCTCGACAATTTGCACCTGCTCCTCGACGCTCGAATACCATAGTGGACTCGTTCAAAAGGCAAACAAGCAAGCCCTCCCAAGACAACGACTTCGCTCAAGGATTGGACGACCTCCCTTCGGACGCCTTCTCCTCTCCAGAGAATGCTCCACATTCGAGAGAACCCATTCCTATTAGGCCATCACCACCTCGAGATACCCAACAGAGCCCTCGCCCACGTCAGCGTCTTGAAGCGCCGCAGCAGGGTCTTCGGCAAACGACATTGTTTGGTGGTCGTGCCCCGGAAGAGGTATCTGCCTCACAAGCAAAGAAGGTGCACAACTTCACTGTGGATTTGCCACCGGAAGCTCCTACACATCACACTTTGAACGAAGAAGCTCTGAAAACTTGGGTCTACCCAACCAACCTTGGTACTATTCGAGATTATCAATTTAGCATTGTCAAACATGGACTTTTCCATAACCTGCTCGTGGCTCTTCCCACTGGCCTCGGGAAGACTTTCATTGCTGCTACGGTTATGCTCAACTTCTTCCGGTGGACTAAGGACGCTAAGATCGTCTTTGTGGCTCCCACGAAACCCTTGGTTGCTCAACAAGTCGATGCATGCTTCAACATTGTTGGAATCCCGAGATCACAAACTACTATGCTTACAGGAGAGCAAGTGCCAGCTCTACGGGCTGAAGAATGGGCAGACAAGCGCGTATTTTTCATGACACCACAAACTCTCGAAAACGATTTATCAAGTGGCATTGCTGATCCTAAGAACATTGTCCTCTTGGTGGTAGATGAAGCGCACCGAGCTACTGGCAACTATTCTTACGTTAAGGTGGTCAATTTTCTGCGTCGATTCAATAAAAGCTTCCGTATATTAGCCTTGACTGCTACTCCCGGTGCAAGTGTTGAAGCAGTTCAGGAAGTTATTGATGGTTTGGAAATCTCCAAGGTGGAAATCCGAACGGAAGAATCCATCGACATCCAGCAATATGTTCACAGACGTGACATCGACCAGATTCTCCTCGACCCTTCTGATGAAATGATCATGGTAAAGGAGCTCTTTGCCAAAGCACTTCAACCGCTGGTGAACCAGTTGTGCGCACAAAATGCCTACTGGAACAAGGATCCCATGTCACTCACTCCATTCGGCTTGATCACGGCTAGGAAGAACTGGTATAAGTCTGACGCAGCGAGAAGAGCCAGCTATGGGCTCAAAGGAATGATGCATGGATTATTTTCTATTCTTACTAGTGTAGCTCATAGCATTAAGCTTCTGAACTTTCACGGCATTGGGCCATTCTTCTCTAATCTCAAGGATTTTAGG
>Ga0302325_10014737_pt1 | contig 16632 bp, 15 predicted proteins | sample Palsa_T0_2_FD_201948 | JGI IMG/M metagenome (GOLD analysis project Ga0302325, IMG submission 201948) | Peat permafrost microbial communities from Stordalen Mire near Abisko, Sweden - Palsa_T0_2 | ecosystem: Environmental > Terrestrial > Soil > Palsa > Peat permafrost | place: Sweden: Abisko... | reverse complement strand
TTACGGGCCGGAAGCGCAATTCCGCTTCGAGAATTTTGTCACGCCGACGACGCTCTATGCGGATTCCGGCAACGACAGGCCCGTCGCGATCAAATCGCTGCCGGCGCGCTTCGATGCCTCGAACCTCGCGACCGACCAGTTCGAAGCGACCTCGAAAGACGGCACGAAGATTCCCTATTTCGTCACGCGCGCGAGCAACATCAAAGGCCCCGCGCCCACGGTGCTTTACGGCTATGGCGGGTTCGAGATTTCGGAGACGCCCGTCTATTCGACAAATTTCGGATTACTGTGGCTCTCAAAGGGCGGCGTCTATGTGCTTGCGAACATTCGCGGCGGCGGAGAATTCGGCCCGGCCTGGCATCAGGCGGCTCTCAACGAGAACCGTCAGAAAGCCTATGACGATTTTCAGGCGGTCGCGGCCGATCTGATTTCGCGCGGCATCACGACAACGAAGCAGCTCGGCATCATGGGCGGCTCGAATGGCGGCTTGCTCGTCAGCGCGAACATGGTGGAGCGCCCCGATTTGTTCGGCGCCGTCGTCTGCCAGGTGCCGCTCATCGACATGATCCGCTACACACAGATAGGAGCAGGCGCATCCTGGATCGCGGAATATGGCGACCCTGCCGACGCGAAAGCGCGCGCCTGGATTCTCAAATATTCGCCGTACCAGAACGTGAAGCCGGACGTGAAATATCCCCCCGTGCTGTTCGTCACCGCCACCAGCGACGACCGCGTGACGCCGGTCCATGCGCGCAAGATGGCCGCGAAAATGCTGGCGCAAGGTCACGACGTGATGTTCTACGAAAACACCGACGGCGGCCACGCGGCCGCCGCAAACCACAAACAGGCAGCCGAGATGTGGGCGCTGAGTTTTGTGTATCTCAGGGAGAAACTGGGGTTGGGGAAGTAGGGCTACTCGGCAGCAATGCTATGAACGGGAATACGGTCCAGCTCGCCGTTCAACTCCGATTGGGCTTGCCACAGATCGAACGCCTGCTGCATCCGCATCCATAATCCAGGTCCATTGCCGCAGAAGCGGCCAAGTCTGAGCGCCATCTCTGCGGTGACAGCGGAGCGCCCGGACATCACGGCGTGAAGCGTCTGCCGGGAAACGCCAAGCTCGCGAGCGGCAGCGCTCACCGAAAGACCAAGCTCGGGCAGCACGATATCGCGGAACAACTCGCCCGGATGCGTCGGCTTCCGCGCCGGCAGCGCCTCAATGATCCTGGACGAGGTCAACTTTGTACGCTTCGCCATCTTTCCACTCGAATGTGATGCGCCACGGTCCATTTACGTCCATCCGCCAACGCGTTGGCTTGTAGCGACTGTCCGGATGCAGCCGAAGTCCGGGCAGCGCAAGTTCCGACAAATCGGCGGCGGCATTCAACGCATCCAATATCTGGGCACAACGCTTCCAGAGATCGGGACGAACGCGCCGCGATTTTCCCGTCGCAAACAACTCCTTCAATCCCTTGTGGGCGAACGCCTGAATCATCTTGCCAATCCCTGCACTCGCCAGCCGCAATTTTCTTGTGGCCAACATCATTCATGCGCCAGGTGCAAGATCATTTGTAACTACGATTGGCAATTACCAGCGGGCGGCGCATTTCTCCCATGAGCAAGCTAGAAGATTAACGCCTGACTGTCAAGATATGCTTTACAGTTTGACTTGCCCGCGCTCCAATTCTAAATCCCCTCCCGATCCGGAACGCTGAGAAGCTTCCGGTCCTGGGCTCGGCCCAGGATCGCCCCCAGGCAGCGCAGGTGCGCCCCCTGGGGCGTTTGTGCTTTGGGTTTCGGCAGAGCGCATTTTTCCACCCGCCCCTTGAGGGCGGGTCGAAAAATTCGAGGCGAAGCCGAGGATTTTTCGGGGCGGGGTGCTACGGCGAGCATCACCCCGCCCCGAAATTCTCTTTTCGCTGCCGCTCAAAGACAATTTCGACCCGCCCTGAGGGCGGGTGGGAAATGAGCAAAAAAGGCGTTCGATGTTCGACAGTTTGCAAACCCGCCTTGGCGGCGTGTTCGACAGGCTCAGGGGGCGCGGTGCGCTTTCGGAGGCCGATGTCGATGAGGCGTTGCGCGAAGTGCGCGACAGCCTGGTCGATGCCGATGTGGCGCTGCCCGTCGTCAAGGAATTCATCGACAAGGTCCGCCCGCGCGCGATCGGCGAAGACGTCATCCGCTCCGTCACGCCGGGACAGCAGGTCGTCAAGATCGTCCATGACGTGCTGGTCGAAACGCTGGGCGCCGAAAGCGTAGGCCTCGAACTGGGCAGTCCGCCCGCACCCATCCTGATGGTAGGATTGCAGGGCTCGGGCAAGACGACGACGTCCGCCAAACTCGCGATGATGCTGCAGAATCGCGACAAGAAACGCGTGCTGATGGCATCGCTGGACGTGAGCAGACCTGCAGCGATGGAGCAGCTGAAGATTCTGGGCGAGCAGGCGGGCGTGCCCACGCTTCCCATTCTCGCCAATCAAATGCCGCTCGATATCGCCAAGCGCGCGATGGCAGCCGCGAAAGTCGGCGGCTACGATGTCGTCATTCTCGACACGGCCGGCCGCCAGCATGTCGACGAAGCGCTGATGAGCGAAGTGGCGCAGGTGCGCGATGCGGTAAAGCCGCACGAGACATTGCTCGTGGCCGACAGTCTCACGGGCCAGGACGCGGTCAATATCGCGAAAGCGTTCAACGCGCGCGTGTCGATCAGCGGAATCATTCTCACCCGTGCCGACGGCGATGCGCGCGGGGGTGCTGCGCTCTCGATGCGCTCGGTGACGGGCGCGCCGATCAAGTTCCTCGGCACGGGCGAAAAGCTCGATGCGCTGGAAGCGTTCCATCCGGCGCGCGTGGCCGCCCGCATTCTCGACATGGGCGATGTTGTCAGTCTCGTCGAGCGCGCGGCCGAGACGATCGACAAGGAAAAAGCGGAGAAGATCGCCCGCAAGATGAAGAAGGGCGAGTTCGACATGAACGATCTCGCCGAGCAATTGCGCCAGATGAGCAAACTGGGGGGCATGAAGGGCGTGCTCGCGATGCTGCCAGGCGTGGGCAAGATCAAGGATCAACTGGCGACCGCAGGCCTCGACGATTCCATCCTGAAGCGCCAGGAAGCGATCATCCTGTCGATGACGAAGACCGAACGCGTGAAGCCCGACCTCATCAACGGTTCGCGGCGCAAGCGCATCGCGAGCGGCGCCGGCGTGGAAGTGCAGGACGTGAACAAGCTCCTCAAGATGCATCGCCAGATGTCGGACATGATGAAACGCATGGGGAAAATGGGTGGCAAAATGCCGTTCGGCATGGGCGGAGGCGGCATGCCCCAACTGCCGCCGGGAATGTTTCCGGGAGGGAAAAGGTAACGCCGTTTTTTCTTCCCCCGTTTACGGGGGAAGTGCCCGGCAACGCCGGGCGATGGGGGCCCCCTCCGCCTCGCTGTCGCTCGGCACCTTCCCCGTAAGACGGGGGAGGAAAACAGAACGCAACGAAAGGAACTAGAAATGTCACTCAAGATCAGGCTTTCGCGGGGCGGCACCAAGAAGCGCCCGCACTACAATGTCGTCATCGCGGATTCGCATGCGCCCCGCGACGGCCGCTTCATCGAGAAGATCGGTTTCTACAATCCGCTGCTGCCGCGCGATCATGCCGACCGCATAAAGCTCGACCTGGAATCCGCCAAGGCGTGGATCGCCAAGGGCGCAACCGCCAGCGATCGCGTGCATCGTCTGCTCGCGGAACAGGGCGTGCTGCCGCCTCTGAAGCGCAGCAACCCCGAGAAAGCGAAGCCGAAGAAGAAAGCGCAGGAACGCGCCGCCGCGGCAGCGACCGCTGCTGCTGCCACGCCGCAGACGTAAGGTCTCGTGCGCATGTCCGACGACATCCTTCTGGGCGTCGTCATCGGCGCCCAGGGACTTTCCGGCGAGGTGAAGGTGAAGACCTTCGCGTCGGCGATAGAGAACCTGCGCGGTTACGGTCCGCTGCACGGGCAGGATGGCCGCGAATTCGTCGTCGCATCGGCGCGCCTCGCCAAGGCAGATATCGCGGTGGTGCGCTTCAAAGGTGTCGACGATCGCAATGCCGCCGAAGCGTTGAAGGGTACCGAGTTGCGCGTGTCTCGCGACGCGCTGCCGCCCACCGACGATGACGAGTTCTATCACGCCGATCTTGTGGGCCTGCGCGCGGAAGATGCGGAAGGCCACGCACTCGGCACCGTGAAAGGCATCCACAATTTCGGCGCGGGCGACGTGATCGAAATCGAGCGTGCCGATGGCGGCGACATCTTTTTGCCATTCACGCGAGAGACGGTGCCGACGGTCGATCTCAAAGCTTCGCGCCTCGTCATTGCCGTGCAAGACGATCAAGCTGCGGAAGAAGAACACGGCGTGGAATGAGTGTTCAGATGCATAGCCTAAATTCACCATGGCCGGGCTTGACCCGGCAACCCAGTCGCCGCGTGACTACGCGGCGTGAGACTCTCGCTGCTACTCACATTCAAAATTTCGCCAAATCAGATTCATTCAGCTCGCAGACGCTCGCTGGCTGGGTGGCCGGGTCAAGCCCGGCCATGGAGAAATTTGGTAGTTCGGTGAACAGTTCGTCTCGGTCGAAGTCATGAGTTGGGATGCCACCGTCCTCACCCTCTTCCCCGAATTGTTTCCGGGGCCGTTGGGTGCGTCGCTGCTCGGCAAGGCGCTGGCGAAAGATCTCTGGTCTCTCGATGTGCGCGACATCCGCGAGCATGGGCTGGGCAAGCATCGCACCGTCGACGACACCCCCGCCGGCGGCGGTCCCGGCATGGTGATGCGGGCGGATGTGGCGGCGGCAGCCGTCGATGCGGCGCGCGCGAGCGGGCCCGGGCGTCCGACCATCTATCTGTCGCCCCGCGGGCTCCCGCTCACCCAGGCCCGCGTCAAAGCGCTGGCTGAAGGTCCCGGCGCAATCCTGCTCTGCGGGCGGTTCGAAGGCATTGATCAGCGGGTCATCGGCGCCCGTGGCCTCGAAGAGGTTTCGCTGGGGGATTTCGTGCTGGCCGGGGGCGAGATCGCGGCGATGGCCATGATCGAGGCGGCCGTCCGGCTGATCCCCGGGGTGCTGGGCGATGCGGCCTCTCCGGCCGACGAAAGCTTCGCGGCGGGGCTTCTCGAATACCCTCACTATACGCGGCCCCAAAGCTTCGAGACCCGTGAAATCCCTGCCGTGCTGGCGGGTGGCAACCATGCCGAAATCGCCCGCTGGCGGCAGGCCGAAGCGGAAGCCCTCACCAAATCCCGCCGTCCCGACCTCTGGGCCCTCTATGAAAAGCAAAAAGGGTAGGCTATACGGCGCGCCTTCCATACGAACCCACTCGGCTTGGCCCGGCGGACGGAGACTTTCATGAACCTGTTGAAGCAGCTCGAGGCCGAGCAAATGGTGGCCCTCAAGGGCAAGAAGGGCCGTCCAGAATTCCGGCCCGGCGACACGCTGAAGGTCAATGTGAAGGTCGTCGATGCGACCTTCGACGAGAAGACCAAGCAGACCAAGACCCGCGAGCGCGTCCAGGCGTTCGAAGGTGTCTGCATCGCGCGCCAGGGCGAAGGCATCAACGAGAGCTTCACCGTGCGGAAGATTTCCTATGGCGAAGGCGTGGAGCGCGTGTTCCCCGTCTACAGCCCGCTGGTCGATTCCGTGACGATCGTGCGCAAGGGCAAAGTGCGCCGCGCGAAGCTCTATTACCTGCGCGGGCGCCGCGGCAAATCGGCCCGTATCGGCGAACGCCAGGATCGCGCCAGCGAGCTGGCCGCAGCGGAAGCGGCGGAAGCCTGATCGCGAATTCTGGCGAATTCATCACACCGGAAACTTTTCCGGTTCGCCCCCTTCAATAATCTCGCGCGGCCGGTATTCTCCGCGCCCCTTAACGCGCGCGTGTGTCGTGACTCGGCATGTCGTCCCCGATGAAGTTCTGACTCGGCCCGAAGCGCTTGCCGAGGCGCGGCCGCTTGCGACCATTCCGTCGCGTCCCTTCCCGTTCATCTGGATGCTTGTGCGCAAGCATTTTCCGAAGCGGGTCGCCGTGATGGTGACGCTCGCGGCGTCCGCCACCGCAATCGATGCGTTCGGACCGCTGGCACTTTCGCATCTGATCAATTCGCTGTTCGCCGCCTACAAGTTGCACCAGAGCTTCGGCACAGCCGTATTGCCCTGGCTCATCGTGCTGGGCGCAATCTGGCTTGTCTCGGCGAGCGTCTATCGCGGCTATGAGGCGGTCGACATCGAGACCAGCCCGCGCATGCGTGCGCTCGCGCAAAAATATCTGTTCGCCTACATGCTGGGTCACAGCCCCCGCTACTTCCAGGAAAATTTCGCAGGCAAGCTCGGCCAGAAGGTGAAGCAGGCGGGACAGGCCACCGTCACGATCCTCAACATCCTCTGCCTCGACATGGTGCGCGTGACGGGCCTCGTGCTCGTGGGCGGCGTCCTGATGTACGAGGCCCACGCGCCCTATGCGGTGATCCTGGGCCTGTGGACCGTTCTTTATCTCGGCATTGTCGTTTCGCTTGCGAAACGTTGCGTGAAATTGTCGAAGGCGTTTTCCGACGAAGTTTCGACGTCGACGGGACGACTCGTCGACGCGATCACCAATGCCGAGCTGGTGCGCGCCTTCGCCAAGGCGGTTTACGAGCGTCGGTTCCTGTCGTTCTTCCTCACGGACGAGATGAACGCGTCGCGCCGGCTGCGCTGGTTCCTGATCATGCTGCGGACCTTCATGCAGCTTGCGACGCTCGCGCTGCTGCTGGGCCTCGTGGCACTTTCGGCAAGCGACGCACTTTCGGGCGTCGTGAGCGTCGGCGCGTTCGTGATGATCTATTCGCTGGGCAACCAGATCGCGCGCAGCGTGCAGGAGCTCTCCTTCCGTATGCTCGATTTTTTCGAGCAGCTGGGCACTTTGACCGAAGCGCTCGAACTCGTGAGCCTGCCGCACGAGATCGTGGACTCGCCCGATGCGCTGCCGCTTCAAGTGACAGACGGCGGGATCCGCATCGAGCACGTGCGCTTCCATCATCCCGACGGTCAAGCCGTGTTCCAGGATCTGAACCTCGACATCAAACCGGGCGAGAAGGTGGGCCTTGTGGGCCCGTCCGGCGCGGGCAAATCGACGCTCGTGAAGCTCTTGCGCCGGCAATATGAGCCACAAGGCGGCCGCATCCTGATCGACGGAAAAGATATTTCTCTTGTCACCTGGGACACGCTCAACGAGGCCGTCGCCGAAGTGCCGCAGACGCCGGGCGTGTTCCATCGCGCCGTGCGCGACAACATCCGCTATGCGCGACCCGACGCGCGCGACGAGGATGTAATCCGCGCGGCCGTCGACGCGCATGCCCATGATTTCATCGAGGCGCGCCCGACCGGCTACGGCACCATCGTCGGCGAACAGGGCATCAAGCTTTCGGGGGGCGAACGCCAACGCGTGGCGATTGCGCGCGCGCTGGTGAAGGACGCGAAGATTCTCGTGCTCGACGAAGCGACTTCGTCGCTCGATTCCGAATCCGAGCATCTGATCCAGGAAGGTCTGTGGACTTTGATGCAAGGCCGAACCGTCATTGCCATTGCACACCGGCTCTCGACCATCGCGGGCATGGACCGCATCGTCTATCTCGAAGCCGGCCGCATCGTCGAAGAAGGCCCGCACCGCGAACTTCTCGCGAAAGGCGGCGCCTATGCCCGCCTCTGGAACCGCCAGATGGGCGGCTTCATCGACGCGGCGTGAATGCATTTTGGAGACGACGATGCGATTCAAAAGCAGTTCTGTGGTTCTCTGGGCCGGTCTGATGCTCATCATTCTGAGTGTGGTCGGTTCTGGTACCCATTTCCTCTTAAGAAGCGGATATTCGTCTGAAATCAATACAATTCTGTACGTAGGCGATTCAATTTTGGCCGCGATTGGAGTGGCGACATTCTCGATTGCGTATGCCATCAAGAAAATTGAAGAACGCGTTGCAAGAATTGAAGCACGCCTCAACAAGGAATAACTACCGACCTTCAGGCCGGGGTTGACGCTTCGTACCCGTGCAAGCGAATGTGGCGCGCGGCGCAATTTGAATTCCATCATGCCCCAAATATCCCGCGGACATTTGCTGCGCCTGTTGGGTGTGGGCTTCGGCGTGGCCGTGGGGTTCGGCGAGGTGATCGGCTCGGGCATATTGCGCTCGCCCAGCGTCATCGCGGGCACCGTGCACGCCTTCTGGCCCATCATCGCGCTGTGGTGCCTGGGCGCGATCAACGCGCTTCTCTCCGCCAATGTCGTGGTCGAACTGGGGACGTCTATCCCCCGCGCGGGCGGTCCTTACGTGTTCGCCCATCGTGCGTTCGGCGACGCGGGTGGATTGATCGTGGGCTGGACGATTTTCTCGGGCCATAGTGCGGGTTCGGCGGCGGCCAGCGTCGTGTTCGCGGATTTCCTGCCGCTTGCAATTCCCGCGACGCGCGGCCACGAAGCGGCCGTGGCCGTTGCGTTGCAGGGGATACTCTACGCGACAAACATCGCGGGGTTGCGCGAAGGCCGCGCCATGCAGGGCGCGACCAGTATCTTGAAGGCATTGCTGTTGTTCGGCTTCGTGTTTGGTGCGGCGCTGCTCGTGCCGTCGCATGCCGCCTTAGCACCCGCTTCGTTTGCACCTATCGGCTTTGCGGCGCTGATAGGGGCCTATCAACTCATCAAGGGCGCCTATACGGGCTGGGATGCCGCGATCTATTTCTCGGAGGAAAGCGTCGCACCTGGGCAGAGCATTCCGCGGGCAGTCTTTATCGGCATTGCCGTGACGGCGTTCCTCTACGTCGCGGTCAACGCGATGCTGCTGCATGTGCTGGGCATTGCCGGCACCGCCGCGTCTTCGCTGCCTTTCGCGACCGTGCTCGCGCGCGTTGCGGGAAGCGGCGCATCGCTGCTGTTTGCGATCGGCGGCATGATCATCGTCATCGGCTGCGCCAATGCGAATGTCATGCTGGCGCCCCGCGTGCTTTATGCGCTGGCGCGCGACCGCCTGCTGCCCGGCGTGTTCGAATCCGTGAACGCGGGCGGCAGTCCCTATATCGCGTTTCTGCTGTCGGCCATTGTGTCGATGGCGCTCGCCTCGACGGGCGCCTTCGCGCTCGTGTTCGGACTGATCGCGACGCTGTCGACCATGGCGGGTGTGATCGTCGAGATTTCGTATTTCGTCGTCCGCTGGCGCGAGCCGGACCTCGTCCGGCCCTATCGCGCGATCCTCTATCCCTGGTTGCCGGCGCTCGCACTTCTGATCGATGTCGTCCTGCTCGTGCTTTTTGCGGCCAACGACCATCGGGGGGCACTGTTCGCCGCAGGCATGTGCGCGCTGTGCATTCCGCTGGCATTTCTGGCCCGCCGCGCCCGGGCTGCGGCCATCTGACGGCACGCGCTTGCGAGCGCCAAGCCGCCGCGCTAGTACCTGCCCGGCCCTCCCACACAGGAATTCCCTCATGGCTCGCAGGAAAATTGCGCTTATCGGCGGCGGACAGATCGGCGGCACGCTGGCCCATCTCGCGGCCCTCAAGGAACTGGGCGACATCGTCCTGTTCGACATCGTGGAGGGCCTGCCGCAGGGCAAGATGCTCGATATCGCGCAGGCCGGACCCATCGAAGGCTATGACGCGAAATTTAAGGGTACGAATTCCTATGCCGATATCGCCGGCGCCGATGTGGTGATCGTGACGGCTGGCGTGGCGAGGAAGCCGGGCATGAGCCGCGACGATCTTCTCGCGATCAATATCAAGGTGATGTCGGCGGTCGGCGAAGGCCTCAAGGCGCATGCGCCGAACGCCTTCGTCATCTGCATCACGAATCCGCTGGATGCGATGGTGTGGGCGCTGCGCCAGTTCTCGGGACTCCCGCATGCCAAGGTCGTCGGCATGGCCGGCGTGCTGGACAGCGCGCGGTTTCGGCACTTCCTCGCCGAGGAAATGAATGTGAGCGTGGAAGACGTGTCCGCCTTCGTGCTGGGCGGGCATGGCGACACGATGGTGCCGATGCCGCGCTTCTCCACGGTCGCCGGCGTGCCGCTGCCGGAACTCGTCAAGATGGGCTGGATCAAGCAGGCACGCCTCGACCAGATCGTGCAGCGCACGCGGGACGGCGGCGCGGAAATCATCGGCCTGCTGAAGACCGGTTCGGCGTTCTACGCGCCCGCAACCGCCGCGATCGAAATGGCCGAGAGCTATCTCAAAGACAAGAAGCGCGTGCTGCCTTGTGCGGCTTACGTGAACGGCGCCTATGGCATCAAGGATCTGTATGTCGGCGTGCCGGCCGTGATCGGCGAGAAAGGCATCGAGCGTATCGTGGAGCTGGAGCTCACTAGCGACGAGCGCACCCAACTCGCGAAATCCGCCGAATCCGTGATGGGCCTAATCGACGCGTGCAAGAAGCTCGATCCGAAACTGGCGTAGATAACACCTCTCCCTTTCAGGGGAGGTGACGAACCGGAAAGCGAAGTTTGATGTCCATCCTCGTCGACAAGAACACCAAAGTGATCTGCCAGGGTTTCACAGGCAATCAGGGCACGTTCCATTCGGAACAGGCGATCGCATACGGCACGAAGATGGTGGGCGGCACATCGCCCGGCAAAGGCGGCACGACGCATCTGGGATTGCCCGTGTTCGAGACGGTCGATGAGGCGAAGGCCGCGACGGGTTGCGATGCGAGCGTGATCTATGTGCCGCCGGCTTTCGCGGCCGACGCGATCCTGGAAGCGATCGATGCGGAGATCGCGCTCGTCGTCTGCATCACCGAAGGCATCCCGGTGCTCGACATGGTGAAGGTGAAGCGCGCGCTGTCGGGCTCGAAGACGCGGCTCATAGGCCCCAATTGCCCCGGCGTGATCACGCCCGGCGAATGCAAGATCGGCATCATGCCGGGCCATATTCATCGCCGCGGGCGTGTGGGCATCGTGTCGCGCTCCGGCACGCTCACCTATGAAGCGGTGGCGCAGACGACCGCCGTGGGCCTCGGCCAATCGAGCTGTGTGGGCATCGGCGGCGATCCGGTGAAAGGCACCGAGCATATCGAAGTGCTGGAGATGTTCCTGGCCGACGACGAGACGGACGCCATCATCATGATCGGCGAGATCGGCGGCTCCGCCGAGGAAGACGCGGCGGAATTCGTCAGGCAGTCAAAGAAGAAAAAGCCGATGGTGGGCTTCATTGCCGGCGTGACCGCGCCACCCGGCCGCCGCATGGGTCACGCAGGCGCGATCATCTCCGGCGGCAAGGGCGGCGCAGAATCCAAGATCGAAGCGATGAAAGCCGCCGGCATCCGCGTGTCGCTGAACCCGGCCGCACTGGGCACGACGCTGGTCGATCTCTTGAACGGCAAATAACACGAAAATTTTCACGCGCCCGCGAAAGTTCAAGCGAGCGCGTGAATCAATTCTTTTCACTGCCCGCCAGGGCCCTGCATCTGCCCGCCGCCGTGCTGGTGCGAGGCCATGAACGATTTGCAGCTGTCGGAAAACTTGGCCATGTTCGCCTGAACGCAGGCATGGTGGTCGTCGCGCGTTTGCGCCGATGCGCAATAGGTCTGCACGTCTGCGCCGCATGCCGCCCGGAACGCGCCGTGATTGCCGCCGCCGGGTCCCTGCATCTGGCCGCCCTGCATGGGTGTCTGGTCTTGCGCGAAGGCCGCACCGGCGCCGGCAAGCGTGAGAACGAGGGACAAGCTTAACAATGTCGTTTTCATTTCCAAATTCCCTACTAAGCGTAACCCCTGTCGCTTCATTAACCACGAAGGCGCGCACTCGGTTCATGAAATGAATGTCATCACTGTCGCAAATTATCGCGTCACTTCGGCCGCAGGAACATGGTCGCGGGCGCCCCTGCGGATCAGGCTTTGCATCGGGCGTTCGAAGAAATGATAGGACGCGAGGCCCAGCGCGATCAGCACGACATAGAAACTGCCCAACGCAGCCACCGACTGGAACGATTTAGGAGTCCAGCCATATCTGAGCGCCGCTATCGCGAGCGCGAGCTGCATCGGGAAGTGAATCATATAGGTCGAATACGAGATGTCACCCAGGAACGAGAGCCCGGCATAGCGTCCGCCCACCACCTGCTCGTCGAGTGCGAGCGCCATGATCGTCAGCGGACTCACGACGAAGATGAATCCGCACAGGAAGAACTCGTAGATATCGTCCGCGCCCCAATGCGAAATGCCGAAAGGCGCGCGCGCGGCAAGCCGGCCGGCCGCATCGGCGAACGCGCCCACATAGAATGACGCGAAGACGAGCCCCCACAGAAGAATCGCAAGCCACGCAATTGCGATGGAAATGGCTTTCGCATTCGCATGTGCCTTGATCGCTTCGGTCGCCTGCAGCGCAAGTCCGCCGAGGAAAAAGCCCATTAGCCCGCGCGCGATGAACTCGTTCCATTGCAACAAAAATATCGCGGCCAGCGGAATGGCGATGCGCCACCACGGCGCCTTCAATCCAAGCCAGCAGAACACGAAGAAAATGCCATAGAGCAATGTCTCGATGGAGACCGACCAGGCCGGACCGTTGAACGACTGGTCGATGGTGGGCGGCAGCCATTGCTGCGACAGGAACAGGCTGGGAATGAAATGCTGCCAGTCATTCGCGTCGAAGATGAAAAACTTGCCGGTGGCACGGAAAAAGAAGGTTTGCAGCATGGCGGCTGCGATCAGGGTCACGAAATGGAGCGGATAAAGTCGCGAGAAACGCAGCAGTGCGAAACGCGCCGGCCCCATGCGATGCTCCCGGAGCGCCTCGCTATAGAGCCAGAAGAACACGAAGCCCGATAACGCGAAGAACAGGTCGACCGCGATCCAACCCTGCTCGTAGAGCGGCTTCAACAGCCAGAACAAAGGCTGCATCTCGCGCCGCCAGCCCGCCTGCCACGTGCCGCTGATCGCGAAGAAATGCTGCCAGTGCCAGATCACGACGGCGAGCGCCGCGATGCCCCGAAGCGCGTCCAGCGAATAGAGTCTTTTCACGCATGTCCCTTCGACGGCAGCCGAACCCAAATAAAGATTGTTATTCTATCGATACGCACAAGGCGGCGACAGCGGCAGCGCGCTATGGCGGCCATCGCGCGCCCGACCGCGCAGTTTCAGCATTGTCTGCGCATGGGAAAACAAACACGCCCCCAAAAACGGGGCCATCGGTGCACAGACAAATAAAAACTTCTCCATTCCAAGTCAACGGATGATAGTCTGGGCCCCTATACTGGATTCGATAGACCCGCGAGGCACATGATGCTGCCCATTCCACCGTCTCCGCAACAGATCGACGACCTGTTCGTGAATGTGCCCGCTCCCGCGAAATACACGTATGAATTCGCGCTCGTGCTGGGCGGCACGGTTTCGGCGGGCGCCTACACCGCCGGCGTGGTCGATTTCCTGATCGAAGCGCTCGACGAGTGGACTGTGCGCCGCGACGCGAATCCCGCCGATCCCACAGTGCCGCCGCACAAGGCGATCCTGAAGCTGGTGACGGGAACGTCCGGCGGCGGGGTGAATTCGGCCACTCTCGCGCGCGCGCTAGCGTTCGATTTTCCCCATGTGACGGCCGCCACGGACCGGACTCTGCAACACACCGGCAATCCCTTTTACGATCTGTGGGTGAACGATCTCTCGCTATCCGGTTTTCTGACCAATTCGGATATCGACGCCGGAAATTTCATCTCGCTTCTCAACGGACAGACCATCGACAACGCAGCAAGGAACGCAACGTCGTTCACGAGCCCCACCTGGCGCACGCGTTCCTGGATCGCCGTTCCGCTCCAGATGATCATCACGCTGACGAATTTGCGCGGGATTCCCTATGTGACGCCGCTCTCCGGCGGCAACGGCGACGCGCTGAGCGAGACCTTTGTCGACCACGCGGATTTCGCCCGTTTCGCGTTCGTCTATCCCGACACGCCGTTCGTGCAGCCGCGGCCCGACGAATTCGTGCTCGGTTTCGGCCCGGATCGTTTGCCGCAGGCGCTCGATTGGCCGACTTTCGGCGAATTTGCGAAGGGCACGGCCGCGTTTCCGCTGGGCTTCCCGCCGCGACAGTTGCAGCGCCCCATGGAGCAGCTTCGCTGGCGCGTGGTGACGTTGCCCGGAGACCAGACCGGCAGCAGCCCCACACGCGTGCTTCCGCGAATCCCCGATTGGAACGCCTTCATTCCCACCGGGCAGACCGAGCTTCCCAGCGATTACGGTTTTCTGGTGGTCGATGGCGGCGCAACCGACAACGAACCGATCGAACTCGCGCGCACCGCGCTTGCCGGCATGCTGGCGCGCAATCCGCGCGATCCGAAAATCGCCAATCGGGGAGTCGTGCTGGTCGATCCGTTCGCCGGACAAAGCGATCTCGGCCCGGCCGCGGCCGCAGGATTCACGGACCTGCCCTGGCCGATCGTTCAGAGCCTGATACAGCAGACGCGCTACGACACATCGGACCTGCTGCTGGCGATGGACGACAATGTCTATAGCCGCTTTCTCGTGACTCCGACTCTCTCCGGTGTCGTGGGCGAAAAGGCGATCGCAAGCGGCGGCGCAGGCGCATTCATCGGTTTCGCGTGCCGCGATTTCACCCGTTACGATTATCTTCTGGGCCGCGCCAATGCGCAGAAATTCCTCCAGAACGAATTCGTGCTCGACCAGAGCAACCCCGTGTTCGACAGCTGGCCGGCCGCGTTGAAGATGAACCCGGACTACAGGACCGTCGATCCCAGGACCGGCGAGGTTTTCCTGTCGATCATTCCGCTGATGGGAAATGCGCGCGTCCCCGAATCCCTGGACGCGTGGCCGAAGAATAAGCTCAATCCGGAATCCTATCGCGACGCCATCGAAGCGCGGTTCGACGCCATCGTGAAATATGAGGGCGAGGGAGGCATTCTCGATAAGATCGCCGCCTGGGTGGTGGCGCATCTCGGCCAGACCAGCGTCGCCGACCTTGTCGTCAAGGCGATGCAGAGTGCACTCGCGGAATGGCACCTCGACTAGACGCTTTCCGTCTTGAGCGGCCGCATGGCCGGCGTGCTACACCTCCCGTCACATCGTTTCCGCCATGGGGTTTGCCTTGCGCCTTCGCCATCTCGCTGTGTTTGTGGTCGGACTTTGCGCTGCGTTGAGCGCCAAGGCCGCTGTCGATCCGTCGTCCTACCAGGACCTGCATTGGCGGATGATCGGGCCGTTCCGGGGCGGGCGCGTGCTGACGGTGGCGGGCATTCCGGGCGACGCGCGGCGCTTCTATTTCGGCGCGGTCGATGGCGGCGTGTGGGCGACGGGCGACGCAGGCCGCACCTGGACGCCTATCTTCGACGGCGAGCCCGCGGGTTCGATCGGCGCGATTGCGCTGGCGCCCTCCAAGCCAGATTCGATCTATGTCGGCACCGGCGAAGCAGACATGCGCTCCGACATCGCGCACGGCAATGGCCTCTACAAAACGACCGATGCCGGCAGGCATTGGAGCTTCATCGGCCTTGCCGATAGCCGTCAGATCGGGTGCATTCTCGTCGATCCGCACAATCCCAATCTCGTTTATGTCGCCGCTCTCGGGCACGCCTATGGACCGAATGAAGAGCGGGGCGTGTTCCGCTCCACCGATGGCGGCGCGCATTGGGAGAAAGTGCTGTTCAAAAATAATGACACGGGCGCGATCGATCTTGCGTTCAAGCCCGGCGATGCGAACACGATCTATGCAGCACTTTGGCAGACGCGACGGCCGCCCTGGAATGTCTATCCACCGTCGAGCGGACCGGGCGGCGGGCTTTACGTCTCGCATGACGGCGGCACGCACTGGGCGCAAATTACGGGCAACGGGTTCCCCGCGCATCCCTACCGCATGGGGCTCGCGACATCCGACGCGATGCCGGGCCGCCTCTATGTGTTGGCCGACGGGCCGCCCGACGAAGCGGGCATGTATGTCTCGAATGACGGCGGCGTGCATTGGACGCACGCCACCGGTGACAAACGCATTTGGGAGCGCGGCTGGTATTTTTCCGGCATCACGGCCGACCCAAAAAACGCCGACCGTATCTTCGTGATGGATACGATCGTGCTGCGCTCCGACGATGCGGGCAAACATTTCATCGCGCTGAAGGGCGATCCCACGGGCGACGATTTCCATGCGCTGTGGATCGATCCCACCGATTCCGACCGGCAAATCCTCGGCAGCGATCAGGGCACGCAGATCACCGCCAATGGCGGCAAAACCTGGAGCAGCTGGTACAACCAGCCGACTGCGCAAATATATCACGTGGCGACCGACAACCGCTTTCCCTATTGGGTCTATGGCGCGCAGCAGGATTCGGGCGCGGTGTCGCTCCCCAGCCGCACCAACACCTATGACGGCATCACCATGGAGCAATTCCATGAGGAAACGGCCGGCGGCGAAAGCGGCATGATCGCGCCGGACCCGGACGACCCGGACATCATCTATGGCGAGAAAGTGCAGAAGCTCAATCTGAAGACCGGGCAAACGCGCGAAGTCGATCCTACGCTCGCTTATCCGGCTGTCGAATATCGCAGCACCTGGACCTTGCCGCTCGCGTTTTCGAAAAAAGACAAAAAGACGCTCTATTTCGCCAACCAACGCCTGTTTCGCACCTCCGACGGCGGCAATCACTGGGCCGCGATGTCGC
>Ga0302325_10014736_pt1 | contig 16633 bp, 16 predicted proteins | sample Palsa_T0_2_FD_201948 | JGI IMG/M metagenome (GOLD analysis project Ga0302325, IMG submission 201948) | Peat permafrost microbial communities from Stordalen Mire near Abisko, Sweden - Palsa_T0_2 | ecosystem: Environmental > Terrestrial > Soil > Palsa > Peat permafrost | place: Sweden: Abisko... | reverse complement strand
CAATACTGGTTGATATTGTGAGAATGGTTGAAAGAATACCAGCAAGCTGTGTTGCATAACTGGCGTTTGGCGGAAATCAAAGATCAGAAAGACTGGAGCAACCGTCCTAAGTGCTCCAATAAGTGGCCATGCAATAAAAGAACCTCTTTCTTGTAGTAGGTATTGGGCATAAAATGTGAGGTTTTGTACTCATGAATTTCAAAGTGCCCAGAATATCAAATTTTCCGGAGTTCTCAAGATGTGGTTAAGTTTTAAAGTCAGGAGCCTTTGTTTTTGTGCGCATCTAGTTTTTGTAAATAGAGGCTATGATAAGACTTGCCTTATGTCTTTGATGAGTTTTCGAACAAGTGATGATCTGATCTAGGTAATTCTTAGAATTTTATAGCTACCAAATTTACCAAAAGGGGCTAATTTCTCAGTACTTATAAAAATCGCTTCTAGTCTAATTTTCGTTATCTTTGCTCCTCCTCTGCGGGTCAATACTATACTGGATCATGCCATACTCCCATAAAGTTTTTCTTTGTCTTCAACCAAATACTCGTTCTAATAGATACGGTCCAAATGCAGCCTCGCCAGGGCTTGAGATGATTCGATTGATCCTGTTGCCTTTTGTAAGGCTGAGCCACTACAACGAATTAGCGACAAGTTTCATTAAGGAGTAGAAGCCGGGAGGAAGCTGGGAGCATAAAACATAGTCCGATCATAGAAAATGGGAGGTCGGAATATGGAATAAGGAGATATGTTCCTTACGCCTCCATTATCACCAGGAGCATGACCCTCATCATCGTCTTTTGCAATAGTGAGGCTCTCCATAGGATTCGAAATGTCAACAGCACCAGGACTTTTGACTTGCTCAAATATCCCACCCTTCTTCCTATTGCGGCGATCAATGACGTGCATTCCTCTTGTCCATTGACCAGCAGTCTCAATTCTGATATCTTCAGGGGCCTTGGGTGCGAGCATCCATGATGGTGCTGACCGAGTGAGCATATACCAAATTGGCAAAGGATCGTGTAACTCCAATCCAGGATCTACTTGCTTCCTGGTAAGAGATTCAATTTTTTCAAATGTCTTGTGAACAAATGCGGAGGTCCACTCTGCCAAAGGAGATCCGGCTTTGATTAGGGGGTCAAGCTTTGCTGAAAGGTGGGATCGTTGAAGGGTGTGGGGAGTTGTGACATCGAGAGGGAAAAGTGTAAGCTTAAGAGGCCTTGAAAGGTTGCGAGGGTATGGTGTAAGAGTAGATAATTTCAATGGTGGTGGAGGCATTGTTGAGGAAGGGTTGGGCGAAGTCAATGCAAAGACACGTGCGGTGGCAACAGCATCAGCGAAGGTATTGAACTCGGCCACGGGAGTAATATTTCCTTCCACGTCAATAGCACCTCCCTGTTCAGAGGTTAGCAATATATAATTGAAAAAATCCGAAGATACTGAGAGTTTGGGAGTTGTGGTCCTTGAATAAAAGTCCAAGAAAGCCAATTTGAGCCTTAAAACTGCTCATATGCTGGTTACAGAAATAACAGGATTAGCTTACCATCACGACAACCTCTTTCACTTTCAAGAACGTCTCAGGGTCTTCTGCCGCAGCAAGTGCCAAATTCGTAAGTGGGCCAACGGCAACAATGGTGATTGAATCCCGAGGGTTCTCTTTGAGAAGTCGAAGTGTTTCCTTATATGCTGGGACCTGCGATGCTCTGAAAGATGTGGTCGGATATGCAAGTTCCCTGGCCTCTGCCACTTCACCAACACTTGCATTTGCCGTTGGTGGCTGGAATAAGGTCTTCCAAGCATCCGAAGGGGAGAGATGCGGGTGCTTCTGAGATTAGCAATGTTCTTCGGCTAGGTGTGCATTAGGTCACGAACCGATGTGTGAACACCAGCTAAGCCATCAATGCCATCTGATCCAAAGTGAGCTTCTGAAAACAGATTACTTGCAACAGGCGGAGTGCTTACGAAAGTAGTCAGCCATCAATATCTCGTCTTCCAAGGGGTGATCAGCGCCAACTGCTACGATAGGCTTCGAGGACAGCATAGCCTCGAAACCTTCGAGTTGGCCACGGGCTTTCCGCCATTCTCGTTCTTTCTCAATTACATGGAAGAGTGCAACAACATTTCGTAAACAGCTAGTGGTGATGTCAGGAACCGGCTTCTTTTGTAGCGGTAAGCTATTTACCTCTGGACTTCAACATTTCCATAAGTAACGGAAATCAAAAGAATTTCAAGTTCTTCTGGCTTTGCAGCAAAAGCAAGGAGCATAGCCAGAACGTCATCAACACCTTTTAGCAGTCAGTTGAGAGCTCTTTGGGGCTGTGAGAAGGCCTGCCTGGATCAGTGTCGATGATAATACGGTTCAAAGCAGCCATCGTTCAGCAAGAGCCAATGGCGTTGAAGACAGCGTAGAAGGTTTCTAGAGGTCTCCTTGAACTGAATCGAACAAAGTTCAAGGTTTTGGGAGAACAAACGAAAGAAATAGAGTAGTCTCGCTTGCCAATAAGACCTTTGCTTCTTGTGTTACTCCCTTGCCTTAGAGTTGTACTTAAGCATCACAAGACGTCAGGCCGATGGAGGGGCAACTTCGGCTTCTGCCGGTCTAGCAAAATGGGGAAGGCGGTGTCCAGAGCCTTGCGGGAGAATGCAACTAGAGGGGCGCTAACAGCCGAGCAGCCACAGCTCCTTCCCGTCCTGTTAAGTCCGTCCTCCGTAATAGTTGATACGTTGGCCTCAAGGTACGGCAGGAGAAGCTCACTAAACTTCACAACCACTGGTTGGATTAGACACGTCTCCCTCCCACCGCGATATCCTGTCCAGATCTCCTCAAACAACTTCCCACCATTTACCTCCCTTAATCCAATCTTTTTTATCTCTGCTCGACCTGCGGCGTCACTTTTGGTCCCCCTTCATTCAATTACACCTCCGACCGTCATTGTCTCCAGTTGATCTGGTCAATTGGCCACAGTCTGTTCCTCCAAACAAACATCATCCTCCCAAAGGCTCTCTGTGCCACCAATTAGTGGAACTGTGGCACCAAGATGCCGACAGTTCAGACTCTAGGTGGTTGGGCTGCTGTCATTGCCATGGGGGCGACCTGGTATTGGGTGACGAATCAAAGACGAACTCGGAACAGAAGACCAATTTCAAGGCCAGCAGATAAAGAGGCTATTCAAACAAAAGAGAAGAAACCAAAGAAAGCCAGAAAGGATGGCACTACCAGCGGTGCTGACTCTGATGCAAAGATGAAGGAAAGGCAAAAGCCAAAGCCCGTTATTAAGGAAGAAGCCTACAGCACTGTAGCGAAGTTCAGTGATGGAGAAGAGGAGGGTGTGGACAATAGAGAGTTTGCTCGGCAGATGTCTAATGCAAAGAAGGGTACCATCACTGCAGCAAAGTCGCAGGTCGCTTCAAAACCAAAATCGGTCAAGCAACGGCACGCAAAGAATGCATTTCCTGAGACCAGCTCCGACAACGCTACAGCGCCCTCTTCGAACGGTGGCTACGCAGATGACGACCAATCTCCTGCCAATTCACCCGAGCTGGGCGCTACTACCATCATGACGCCAGTCACGAACGGTATCTCGGACATGCTGGAGAAGCCTGCAACTGGCCCATCAGTTTTGCGAGTTACTTCACCTACCAACCCTTCAAAGCCGGCAAAGGAGAAGGTGGCCTCCGCCACCGAGACTGCTGAAACCAAGAAGCAACGCCAGAACAAGAAGAAGGCTGAGGCCAAGAAGCTGCAACGTGAGCAGGAAGAGCAAGAGCGAAAGGTTTTGATGGAGAAGCAACGCCGCACTGCTAGGGAAGCAGAGGGCAGAGCTGCAAAGGATGGAAGCACGTTCATGGCTGCCAAGGCACCATCAGCTTCTGCTTGGACTGGCAACACTCCTGATGCTCCCACAAATGGAAAGAAGGCCGTGCCCACAAACAACTTTCAACTTCTCGATACCGATGAACCCTCCAGCAGCAAGGCTAATGTTGCTAATTTTACTGCAAAGCCCACTGCAAAGGCAGCCACCATCCCTGACGAGATGTACTCTCCCAGCGAGCTCTTTGGCACCCAGCAGGAGGCCCTTGCGAAGATGAGTTATGAGCAGCAGGTCGAATATGCCACGGAGGCGTCAACTAGATGGGAGGTCGTCAAAGCCAAGAACCGCACTAAGAAGATGGCCCAGAAGAACACAGACCCGAAGGAGCAATCCCAAAGCTCGACTGACGACACCGGCGACTACCAACCCCCAGAGGTAATTGCTCCTACTGAAGCTGGTCAGAAGTGGAAAACAGAGATGACGTGGGTTGACGAGGACGGCAAAGTTGGAGAAATGAGCACGGTCCAGCAGGACTCGGAATGGGAGGTCTCATAGGGGCAGCGCTCGGCTGTTGAGTTGCTGATGCGGACCTCATCCTCAGCTGGTCTACCCGACTAGCAACGGGTCCGGCTCAACATCTACATGACAAAATTTCGACATTCCAGCACCTCATGATACGCGAGCTTCGATTTCTTTTCCTTTGTACATTGACCCTTCGGCGTGGTTCTGCATTACAGCCTTTCGCTTCATAAGTCTTTGCGTATGGCTTGGCATTCGGGCTGGAGGGGCATTGCATAGCCAGCCGCCACATGTATTCAAAATTCCTTCGATTATTCGGTGGCAAGGCGTTCGAGATCCCATTTCGTTTCGAGCACATCACCAAGGGACCAGCAAAAATTGTTGGGGATCCGGGCATGTCTCATTTCAAAGATGATTTCCTTTCAAAAGTCCATGTGTACCATCAGAACATCAGAATTGCTGCTGCTGAGCACGGCTTGATTCGTAGATGGCGCACCCACCACAATACAGACAGTAAACATCAATCTAGGTAGACTTCCCTCGCACGTGACATGGCTAAATGAAACTTCCCAATGTGACTTGTGCCTGACGGCAGCCAGAAGACAAGTCGCATCAACAATCCTCCTCCGGTTGAGAGAGTGACACTGTTAAAATCTGCTCTGCAGGAACGTGGTGCAGCATCCTTTGCCTGTGTATGGCAGGCCGTAATTTCCCACTTTCCTAATCCAGCTGAGCCAACGCTGTGGAGGTCGGAAGGGTAAAAAAAAGGCTGTCCAGCGCTCCAATTAAGAGCCCTTGCAGCAGCATGCAGTTGTTTGTTCCATCAATTGTGCTGAAGCATTGACAGAGGTACACTCCACGGGAATTCATGTTCGAGCTTCGAAGACATATAAAATATCATCAGCAAAAGCAACAGAAATTCTTTTCCATCCGTTTACCCCACGCCCCCCAATGCGGGGCTTTCCACTTTCCGCTCCCTTGCATCCACATTGCCACACATCCCCAATCAGGCTCCGAGAGGCACGGGAGTAGTCTAGGGAGTCTGGCGTAAAGGGTCCCGGATCGTCCTCATCCTGAAACCCAGTCCATGGGCCTTTCGGTGAGGCCTGAGAACATTTTGGGAGTGGCATTCTTTCAAGGTATGACATCTTTTCCCCACTATGAAGATCTTCAGGTCTGAGAGGTGGATCCAGCGCTCTAACTAGCCCACGCATTCGTCTCGCGTCACTTGCAGTAGTCTTGGAAGGAGCCACCCTGAGCCACTTCTACGTATCGTATCTTACGGAAGGAAGAGGGTCTTCTTTCTTTGAACAACACACCTCCAACTAACTACCATACGTATTCCTACAAACACTCGCCATATCCGTACAGTTCCAAGTCCTGCTAGAAAACGTCAATTGATGCGATTCCTCCGCTGGAGATCTTCTTTGTTCAGGTTGTGGACGGCAGACTCGCCTGCCTCCAAAAGCGGACACTGAAACAAAGGCCGGACAAGAGACCCCAATTCCAATTCCAGACTTTCGATCAATCCCTCTACTCTGCACAATTGCATGTGGCAGTTCTGCAGTCCGACGGCAATCGATTACGAAAAGAAGCTCTGCGCCCCCGTCGGCTGCGCTTTCCGCGCAACCCGGCGCAGAGGTACACTTGTCAGAACCTCGAACAGCAGAACCACATTTACTTGCGACGTATTTGTGAAGAATTCTAAGCACCGTCACTCTCGGCATATACCTTGTTGAAGATCGTAGTCACCTCCCGAAACAACCACAAATAACACACAAATCCCGCTGGACCACCTGAAATCTTTCTACATGCATTTATAACGGCGTCTTCACACAACAACACGGCATATCCCTCCCCCACTGATCAGGCAAAATGTCTCTCGATGTTGCTCTGCAGTCTGTGGCCTTCTACGTCCTCTCGTGCAGCACTTGTGCCAAGATCAACCACCGACGGAAAGCGAAGATACAAGCAAAGAAAGAGAGGGCAGAGAAGCATGAACTGGAGACTGAGCAGCCGGGACTATACCGGCACCCATCACCATTTTCCACAAACCCATACTGGACCGAGGAGATCATGATGGGGCCAGGGCCTCCCAAACAGAAGGACAAGAATGGTAGCAAGAATGCAAGTCAGAGGGCACTCAATACCGCGGGGCAGGGTAGTAGTTATGCGGGAAGCAGTGCAATGAGTTCGGAACCTCCAAGTAGTCCCACAGCTGGAACAGAGGGATCACGCATTTCTGGGGATGGCTGGAACAGGAAACGATATCAAAGAGAAGACGAAGCACTGTGGGGCCATGATGTTCCCGGACCAGGACAGAGGATTATGGATGCTATTGCGAAAGCAGGTTCATCAGCCGGGCGTCTCCTAGAGGGTCGGTTGAGCAAAAGCGGTCCCGGGAAGGAAGAGGAAGCCCCTGGAACCTATTACCTGGCGAGGAATCCGCCCGTGAATGATTTACACCCTCCTGTGGTGAGCACAGCGCCTTCTAGTAGAGATGAGACAAGATGGATGCTTCAACCCCCACCTCCAGCCAAAATAATGGAAGGGAAAGAGAGAGTAAACAGAAGCCGTGCTGGCAGCGATCTAAGCCGGAGAGAAGGGACTCCACTCAGTCGACAAGTGACAGAACGACTAGTGGACGCAAAGTTGCAGCGAGGTGAAACTCCAACATTTCTTGAAGTACGCTCATCAACGTCAAGAGCCGAATCTAGGTCAAAGACTCCAATTTCTACTCGGCCCAAAGCGCAAGGAGATGGTGGAAGCAAGAGCTCGAGTGTAGAGTCTTCTGGCTCTGAACTTCCCAGAAGGAAAAGAAAACCGCCACCTTTATCAATATCGACCTCAGCAAGGAGCTCTAGGGATACTGTCGAACACGAGCCCATTCCTTCAACCCCTCCAACTGCGTCTTCAAAAACGGAACAACCAATCAGGCCATTTTTGACCACAATACTCAGCTCCTCGAAGGTTGTTTCCCGCTCGGTCGACCATGGAAATAGTTTCCCTGCCCTTCGCGAATTACCAACTCCATCCACAAATAATACGAGCAATCGACCTCCTTCACCGTCCCATAGGCTTCCACCGAATGCAAATGCAATGCCTGCATCTATTCCAAGCGTTGAGACAAAATTCCCTGGCTTGTCAGGACTCAAATTTCCTCCCCCAAATGCAAGAGAAAACGCAGATCCCGTGAAAACCATGTCTTGACAGTAGGCGTTAAAAAGGGAATGGCAAAATTACAATCTTTTCAGCCTCAAATTTCATTGGTTCACTGTCCATCTTTATGTTTAGCGGTTAATTCGGCTTTAGGGTTTGGGTACAAGTTATTAGCATGCAAGCGGTTGGTGTTTGGTTATAGGGTTAAATGACGATTGCATTGGGATAGGTTGCATGGCGTTGATCTTGGAAATCGTTCCGCAAGGTACGTTGGAACAAATTGGATAGCAGTGTCTGAATGCAAAACAGCATTACAAACAAATGCAGATCTGAATTTTGACCTTGCTATCCAAAATTGCCTTTTAGAGCCTACGATATTGCTCGCTCCCGGAACTCTAAACACCGCCTCCTACCTGGTATCGAACGCCAACAATGCAAGCCTTCGTCTTGGGCATAACATTTCATTTTCACCATCTTTCTATAGATGCATGCCTTCCTCATCGTCGTCCTCGTTGGCCAAAACTCTCATTCTCTCCTCCACTGCTCTCCTCAACGCCTCATCATCTAAGCTCCCACCGATGCTGTTTGTCCCATTCGTCGCCCCATTTACTCCACTATCACCATCCATCCTCACCTCTCCGTTGACTATTCGTCCAGTCTGAAATGTCCCATCCCGCCAAGCATCACTCCTCTCATGCCCCTCCACTTCCACATCCCCATCACTCTCGCCAGTTCCATTAAGCAACCGCCCATCGCCCCCTTCCAGCTCCTCCGCACTTTGGAACTCCAACCAACTGCTCCCCCTTCCCTCGACCTCAGCCTTCAATAACGCAATCCGCTCCTGCATCCTCGCAATCACAATCTCGTTTTCCTTGATGGCGTCTATGCAATCCTGATCTGGGCGGCCATTCGCTGAAGGGTCGGTGCCATCGGCGAAGGGCTTTAGTTGTTCATTCGAGTAGTCGAGGTGTGCAACGCTATTGCGGATCTCCATAGCTTTGAGGTGGAGAGTGCTTAAAGGAAGGTCTTTGAGTGCAGCGGCAAACCGGGCCGGCGAGATGGGTGTAGCTTCGTTGGACATAATGCTTGTATTTGTATGCAATTCTCTTAGGTTTTGTTGTTATGTTGTGGAGATTGTGGGAATGGCACGAAGAAGAGTTGGAGGGGTACAGGCGACATAGGAAGACGCGCCTCGGCGCGGAATTCATGCGAGGTCCGTGCACAAATTTCTTTGAAGGGCGATTTATGGGTGACGATTCGACATGTAGAGCTCACCCCAAAGTTCAGCACCTTTCGAGATCAAGATAAGCTGGTTAGCTCGAACTTAATTGGTTTGATCATGAGACGATAGAACGGAGAAATTATGAATAGCCTTTGGCCAGCATCATCACGGCTTTCGTGCCTGAATACTCGAACCATATTCCAAGGATGCTACAAATTCGATAGCATTGCAGCAAGGCTAGCACAACGGTCGATTCGTCCATATTCCATATCATCGTTACCCTTTCGGTGGAGGGAAACTCAGATTGAAGGAAAACGTCCCTCAAGCAGGCCATGGCAAACTTCAAGTCTAACATACCAAGCTGGAGCCCGGACCTTTGCCTCGAGGCGGATTGTCACCAATTTCCATGAGTTGCCACAGCAATATAATGATGAAGATGGCCTTGAGTACAGGGCGCATCCTTTATCAGCGATTGAGAGCGCGGCAATCTTCGGGAAAGTCATTGACGCCAAAACGGCGCATCAACTTCTCAGGGTCCTGCACGGCCGTCGAGTTGCAGGAACATTGGGAGATCCAGCAATAAATAACACAACTGTATACGAGCGACGAGTTTATAATGCTGCATTGGCATGGCTAAGGAAGAATGTGCCTGTGGACGAGGTGCAATGTGAAGGCCTTAGAGCGGAGCAAGAGCTGGCAGAAATGGAACAGGAAATTGTCTCCGACGCAGAGAGAATAGGGCTCTACAAACCCAACTCGGAAAAAAGGAGAAATATGTATGGCAATAGTGGACTCGATGCTATAAGAAAAGCGAAAGAGAAGGAGTTTGAAGAGGCAGAGGCAATGAAGGCGAAATTGAGCCAAGCAGACGAGATTCAACAAAACACTGGTACTTTGGCGAAACTCAGTGCAAGGTCACAGGTTGAGCTACGAAGACCAGGTGAAAATCCGAAGCTCAAGTACTACTTGGAAAGGGCTAAGGTCTTGCCTGATACGCCTCCAGAAATGAGTGTTTTTGAGCGGCTTTGGCCTTCGGCGCTTCTTGTCATGGGAGTTATACTTGCCTCGTACCTTTTCACACAGGCCTACACCCCTCCCAAACCTGCCTCGAGACTGTGGCCAGATATGCCTCCTTCAGCCGCAACCATCGCAGGCTTAATTCTGGCAAACGCCGTTGTGCTCTTCGCCTGGAGAGTTCCCCCAATGTTTCGACTACTCAATAAATTTTTCATCACGGTACCAGGATATCCGCGGGCCTTTAGCCTCATCGGTAACACTTTTTCCCACCAAGGACTTGCACACTTTGGTGCCAATATGACCGTATTATGGTTCGTCGGGACCCGTCTCCACGAAGAGGTTGGGCGCGCCAACTTCCTCGCCATATATATGTCATCCGGAGCAATTGGAAGTTTTGTATCCTTAGCCTCCTGGGTCTTGAAAAACAATTTCGTTTCTGCATCCTTAGGAGCTTCGGGCGCTATCTGCGGCATCCTCGGTGCGTATTTGTGGTTGAATAGCGGAGAGCCCATCAAGCTCTTTGGAGTCTTTCCTCCTGAAGGGTGGCCGTCCATCTCTGCTCTAGGATTTCTGGTTATCTTGATAGGCTTAGAGATCGCGACGTTGAACAAGTTAAATGCTGCTATGACCTTCGATCACTGGGCACATTTAGGTGGCTATGCTGCTGGAATTGCTTCGGCGCAGATGTTGAATATGAGGGTTAAACAAAGAAAGGCGCTGGAGGCAGAGAGGAAGAAGAACCTTGAGATCATTGATAAGATCAGAGATGGTAAAACGTAATGTGTATATAAGTGTGCTTGTAAGACTAATGTATGTGAGAATGCATCTCCCTTTTCGACACGCGGCCGTCTCTAATTTCACTGGCAGTTCTACCATTAAATAGTAGGCGAGAGCCTCGTGGCTTCATATTTCTGACCATGGTCTCCTTATCTACTTTTGATGTCCTGATGCTGGTAAGATTCTTGGTTTTAACGTCCCGACTCTTGTCAGAGACAACCCCATAACGCGAAGCTGTTAGGCCCTGCGCTGTCTATTTATTCAAAGACTCTAAGAATCGTATACATCTTCGTGAGTGTTCCCTGGCATAATTCGCCTATGATTCAAGTTGTAAACAAAATAACAATGGTGCTGCTCATTGAGTTGCCAGGCAGAGCTGCCTTTCCAAAGCCTGAAGAAACACAACCGCTTACTAAATGGACCCTTATTTCATCTACCCCTCCATCCGAGCAACATCTACTGTAAGGAACCATTTCTCAATAAAGATTTTCGAACCTCGAAAAGGTCACTCTCTGACCAAGGGACCGCCTGCGCCGTCGAGGTTGTTATTAAAGACAAAAATTGTTTCGTGAATTGTTTCGTTTCATCGACCGAGAACTTCCTCGTCAGACGAGGCCCGTCTGACCCCATATGCAGGGATAACGTGATTAAGGGGCCTTTGATCTTCAGATTAGGCTTCTTAGCGCGCCCCGGAAAGGTGTGGCTTGACAAGGGAGCTCCTGGTATCCTTGCATCATCGAAAAGAGACAACGAGCCGCCTTACAATTTCCCACGCTTCGCTCAGTCCGCCAGCTCTTAGCCATCTTGGCTGCGTCGAAAATAACCAACATCTTGCTTTCTCATCTGCTAAGGTTCTTCTAATGATGCTGTGACTCCCAGTTTCCAACAACTTTACACGAATTCGCCTTCATCTTGGAGATTCTCTTCGATTGGTCAGTTGACCGGGACATCAAGCTGTGGAAGCTCAGTACAGCTGAGCTGCGCCTCAAGTTCCACGTCCTCGAAATTTCTTACTATCCTCCAACGATATCCTCTCCTCACGAGCAGTATTACATCCTGTCACTTCTTTGCGCAAAGCGTCTCCGAACCACCCCAGTCCAAATAAACAATGGCTGCGCATCTGCGAGACGATATCTTGCATGGCAGAGACCACCCTGATGACCACTCATCTAGCACGAGATGGCGACACGAAGAATCGAGCTCTTACGCGCGGCATGCCTTAGCACACCCGCGCGAAGCAGATGGGAGGAATGACAGTAAAGATCTTGCGGATTTTTTGAACAGCACCAGAGTCGAAGCGCCTGGCTCTGCGGAATCGGGAGCACCGAGGTCAAAACCTCTCATGGTTCCTGGGAATGTTCGGGTAGCCGGAGTTCAGAGCTCGACTGCACAAGATGCGCCCGTTGGAGAGGTTACTTCTGCAAATACTGGTACAATGGAAGTCAGCTGTGGTCCGCTGCTCAACTACAGGCGCATGGAGAATGAGACTTGGTATGGCAGTGTTTTGGTTGTGACGAAGGGAGGAGGTCTAGGAGAGGGGCCTTCGGTACCTGAGCTGACCTTGAAAATACTCGGGTCGGCGCGAAATGGTGCATCTCCACAAGTAGGACTCGGTGGAGCTGAAAGTGAGCCATACGGCGTGGTGAACGGGGTCGATTACGGAGGGTTTGGACAACCAAGCTCCGAGTCAGCGTTACCAAGTAACAGCGAGCAGAAATGGCAAGCCAATGATGATGGGAGGGGTTCCGAGGACGCGGAGGTCAAAGGCACGAAACTATACTCAGACCCTACAAACACATTCTGGAGGTTTGATTTGCGGGTGCAAATGCAGCAATCTGAATTACACTGTGAATATGACATCCCAGCTTTGAGTTTCACGTCAGGAAAGAAAAGAGCTAGGCAAAGTTTCTTTGTCCCTGCAATCTCCGAGTCGATGAGGATCATGTTCCATTCTTGCAATGGATTCAGTGTAGGAACGAATGAAGAGGCTTGGAGTGGTCCTGCGCTTTGGAATGATGTCTTGCGAGTACACCAGAAGCAGCCTTTCCACGTGATGTACAAAACCCTAGGTACTTTCGTGTGCTTTGTGAACGGTAGCTGATCGATCACAGGATTGGCGGTGGAGATCAGATCTATAACGATGGCATTCGAGCGAAAGGCCCTCTCAGACCATGGACTAATATTGCAAATCCGAAGAAGAGGAGAGACTACCCCTTTCCCGAGGAATTGAGGAGGGATTGTGACAAATACTATGTCGATAACTACATTCGATGGTGTGTATCAAGTTGCGTAGAAACTATTGATACAGAGCTATACACTGACACAGGAGTCCAGGTATTCAACGGAGCCTTTTGCAAGTGCCAATGGACAAATTCCACAGTTAAACTTGTGGGATGACCACGATGTACGTCCACATGAGGAGACCGCCAACACTGGCCGGCACATTTGAGAGCTACATTAACTCATAGTCTAGATTATCGATGGCTTCGGTTCATATGTTGATGATTTTATGCGTTGTGCAGTCTTTCGAGGGATTGGAGGCACAGCAAACAAGTATTACCTCCTCTTTCAACATCACTTAGCACCACCTATCTCCACCTTCACGACTGGTAAGTCTCACCTGAGGTCATAGTATCAACTTCTAACATCACCTAAGATGCCCTGCAAACCACATCCGATGAGGGAGCTGGTGCTGACCCACGCCAACTCGAAAACACATTCGTCCTTCAGGAGCAGTCTATTGACTCAAGCTATATCCGGGGATCTAAGCCAGGAGTGAGTTTATAAGTTTATTCTGGACCAGATTCCGCCTAACTTAAAGCAGCCTTACGTTGCGGAGCACTCTCGGAGCATTTACGCCAGATTAGGTTCCAGGATTGGATTTTTCGGCATTGACGCTCGTACAGAGGTAAGATATCGGACCTCTTGACGCTTTCGTTCGCTAACAGAAGTAGCGTACGAGAAAACAAGTCAATTATCCCGAGACTTACCAGATCATATTCGATCGATTACGAAAAGAGCTCAGTGCAGCCAAATCCTCCTCCTCTCCTATCCAGCACTTGATCGTCCTACTTGGAATTCCCATCGCCTATCCCGTACGTTACCGAGCTCCAATCAATAGCTATTTGCTAACATACTACAAGCGCCTAACATGGCTAGAAAACATATTCAGCTCCCCTCTGATTGCCCCAATTAAGTTTCTCAATAAGAGATTTGGCTTTGGTGAGTACTCCTTACTCATTTGCTTCCGTAAACAGGTATTCATATCACATAGGTGGGGGTTTTTTCAACCACTTCGATGGAAGTGTAGATTTGTTGGACGATCTTGACGACCATTACACTGCTCGCACACATAAGAAAGAGCGCCTATATCTGGTGGAACAGCTTCAAGCCCTTGCTGTAGAATTCTCTGTTCGAGTCACTATTCTTGGTGGCGATGTGCATCTGGCAGCCGTAGGAAGATTCTACTCAAACCTGAAACTCGAGGTACCTGTCATTCACGATCACCGGTATATGGCGAATATCATCTCCTCCGCAATCGTCAACAAGCCTCCACCACAAGCCGTCGCCAATCTGCTTGCCAGGAGAAACAAAATCCATCACCTAGAACCGAACACGGACGAAACTCTGATGAAGTTCTTCGATAGAGATCCTGGAACTTCGAACAAGACTTCTGGATGGAATCATGTAACCATGCCAAGTCGCAACTATGCTATGATTACAGAGAATCATCAACCAGGAGGAAATGGTGCTCCAAATGGCATTGCTGCGAATGGAACAGAGGAGCCAAATGATCTATCGCGGCAGTCGACACTGAAAGCTAAGGACGGCCATAGCTGTTTGCACGAGGGAGAGGTAGATGCCGGAAGCAAACACAAAGCTGCTGACATGGAAAAGCATGGCAAGGGCTCTGATGGTAGTCTCGATGTGTGTATTCGAGTCGAGATGGATCAGCATGACAAAGAAGGCAAGACACAGCTTTATGGAATGAGCATCCCGGTCCTGAATTATGAAGGTGCTGCTGAGCACAATATGAGGAAACGAGATGCGATTCAAGGAGCCATCAATCAAAAGTTCTAGCCTGGAATCAGTATAAATGGGGGAGTGGCATTGAGGTTGATTTTGTACGTATAGTGGAGATATACCCCTTGGGAAGAGCCAAGACAGGTTGGAAGCTTGCAGCCATCATAATCCAGGACTTTATTTGCCTCTGTTTGCTTTGAACAATGGCTGCCTGATAGCTATGAAACCTGGAGAAAGACGCTGCAGAGTTTGAGAGGAACTAAGTCTCTAAAATCAAAGACAACTCTTCTTTCTCTGAAGTGTACAAATAGTTGGGAGTAAAAACAGTATTGCCTGCTTAGTCTTGTCTTGACCACAGGGCCTCAGCTTCGTTCCTAACTATCAGAGCGGTAGCAGCATTACCAGCTGGGTCTTGCCTTGAAGCTGTGAAACTTTGCGGTGTGTCAGCTTCGTTCCCAACTATCAGAGCGAAGTGAAACCGACCCCGACTTGAGTTTAGAACTCAAGATGAGACCCACTTCTTATCAAGTGATAAATAAGAATTTCTATATTGATGAAATGAGAAAAAAACATGGAACTTCAACACCTGGAAAGTGTGAACCGGAGGCGTTCAGAGGAGTGAAGCTATAAGCGCTGCCTAACAAATTCTTTGTTCTTGCCTTGTGAATCTAGATGTGAATTGAGGCAACTTTAATACGTCTACATGATTACCAATCCAAATCTCAATAAGGAGAGTGAATATTAGAAGTGCTAGGGATAGAAGCTGCACCGGAGGCGTCGTGGGGCGTGAGGTTATACTTACTAGAGACGCGTCCTCGCTTCGCGTATAAACTTAGCCGAGAGTTGTTATATACACGAAGCCAATCACATCCTAGAGGTCTGCCCTCAGATCAACGCCGCTGCCCGACAACCTCAACCTCAATCTCAAAATCATAAAAGCAGCGTCAACAACGGGGCGTGGGAGGTTCCGCGCAGAATGGAGACTGACCAAGTGCTTCACCAGCAGCTCCCATCTGCATACCGTACATTACAGCCACAAGCAGCCCAAGCAATCTCACACGCCCAGCCGGCGCACCTTCAGCATCATGCACACTCATTAGCATCACAAGCCGGTCTTGACCTGACTGGCCTCGAGGACCCGGACTCGGTGTTCAACCAAGATCTTCGACTTCAAGATCCCAATGGTCATTCGTTTCAGAACGCCCTCCCCTATGATCGCAACCATGGCCACCAGCCTATGCACATTCAAAACAATGGCAGCCCGCATACCCCGCAGCAGCAGCACAATGGTGGACAGTTTGGTGTCTTGAGGCCTTTGCAACACAACTCAATTGATCGCTTGCAACAACAAGAGGATCTCTTTGGTACCCCGGACGGCTCAGATCAGAAGAGCAATGGCCATCTCAGCACAAAGATTGTTGAGAACCCGCCCAATCTTGCTGAATGGCGTCAAAAGTTGTTCGACGTGAATGAAATGATTACATTGAGTGAAGAAGAGTAGGGTCTCCTGCAGACTAGACCAAGCACTTGCTGACTTTATCCGCACAGATTCCAAACCTACTTTCCTCATGTGGACAATGTCTACTCGCACCGTTCAACTCAGAAGTACAAGCGGAAGCCCTTCGTCTCTCACTATTGGGACTGTCGCCTCAAGGGCAGACCACCAGGAACCCCCAAATCAAATGACCCAAATAAGAAGAAACGCAAGCGGACTGCTAGGGAGCGAGATCTGTGTGATGTCAAGATCAAGATCACGGAATACTTCCCGGGTGCTATGTTGCGAGCAGATTTTGTGCCAGATGGTGGCCAGCCACAAGATCCGCAGGGAAACAACTTCTTCACTCCAGGCCAAGCAGGAGATCAAGCGATGCAACACCAGTTCGGTGGAATGGTGTTAGGGGCAAACAATTCTCTGAACTCACCCCACCCTGGAGCTAATGGTCAGCGATTCTACACGATCCAACGTGTTAACGGAAATGGTGGTAATGGAAAGGGTGATGGAGTCCCCGGCCCTCACAAGCATGGATTGGAGGAGAGTGACCGTGTTAAGAAGAACAGCATCCAAAGACATACTGCGAAAAGAGATAAAGAAGAAAAGAAGACCCAGGTTAGT
>Ga0302325_10014735_pt1 | contig 16633 bp, 11 predicted proteins | sample Palsa_T0_2_FD_201948 | JGI IMG/M metagenome (GOLD analysis project Ga0302325, IMG submission 201948) | Peat permafrost microbial communities from Stordalen Mire near Abisko, Sweden - Palsa_T0_2 | ecosystem: Environmental > Terrestrial > Soil > Palsa > Peat permafrost | place: Sweden: Abisko... | reverse complement strand
CGTTGATCTGGCCGGCCTGCGCGTAGAGGAGCGGAGCGGGTGTGTTATCGAACGAAACGCTCGTGCCGCCGAGCAAAGTGGGCATGGCCGCTCCACCGGGAGCGGCAACCCCGGTATCGGGCCCCAGCATGGCGCCGTAGATGGTGACGATCTCTCCGGGGGCAACCGTGCCCAGCGCGTACCCCCAGTCCAGGATGGCCGGACCGAGAGTCTGCGTAGCGGCATTCACAGCGGCCGAGACCCACATAGGGACCGGCCCGTTCGCCAGCGCGATCTTCATGACGTAGGCGTCGTAACCGCCGCCGAGGTAGTTCGGACCTACGGTTCCGGGTGTGGCGAAAAACAATTCGACGCCAATCTGGCCGGTTTCATAGACGTAGCCTTTGCCATCCAGCACCATCACCGAACTGCCGCCGAGGCCCACCCCGCTTCCACCGGAACTGACGACCGCGCTGCCGGCGGGATTGAGGATCGCGACAGACGCGGTCCGATAGGGCACGACCTCGTTGGGAAACGGAATCTCGGTGTTGATGTAGACATAGCCCGAGGGGTCGACTTGAATAGCCGAAGATACTTCGACGAATGTCGAATAGAGCAGGCTGCCGGCGGGAGCGATTTTCGCGACGAACCCGGTAGCCGGTGGCCCGAAAATGTTCGTTTGATCCGGGGTGGGATAGGCAGACTCGTACGCGCCAGGAGTAGTGGGAAACCCGACCGACTGTGTGATGCCGTTTACATAGATGTTGCCCACGGGATCGAGGGCCAGAGCCGCCGCGTAGTCCACGTTGGCGCCGCCCAGGTAGGTGGAAAAAACCAGGGCGCTGCCAGCGGGGTTCAATTTGCTCACGAACGCGTCGCCATAGACATACGGCCCATTGGTGTAGCCGCCGCCGAAGGCCGACTGAATCGCGTTCGCCGTTACCGGGAAATTTGCCGAGGCGGTGCTCCCGGCGACGATCGCGTTCCCGCCGGAATCCACCGCGATGGCGGCGCCCCCGTCCGGACCGCCGCCACCCAGAAGCGTCGCGTAAACGGGCGCGGACCCATCGGGCTTCAACTTCAGGACGAAGGCCGTGGGGCACTGCGTCGGTTCGGCCAGAGGGTCAATGGGACAAGTTCCGGGGGTATACGTGGTCTGGAATGCGCCGGAAGTGGTGACGAAATTGGAGCCCCTAACGGTGCCGCCCGTCACGTAGGCAGCGCCCGCGGAATCGATGGCGATGGCGTAGGGATATCCGTTAATGAGAGCGGAATAGAGTAATTGGTCGCCGGTGGGGTTCAGCTTGGCTATGAAGCCGGCGGCGGGAGTGGTCTGGTAGGCGCCGGGCGTTGTCGGCGGCGTCCCGCTGCCGGCGAGGTATGCATTGCCGCTGGCATCCAGCACCATGACCGCGCCCGATGCACCCGCGATCAAAGTGGAATAGAGGATCTTGGTTCCGTCCGAACTCAACTTGACGACGAACGCCATGTTCGTGGGATTTCCGGGATTCCGGATTGGCGGCTGGCCCGTGGTGACGGGGAAGTTCGTGGAGGAGGTAGTGCCGGACACATAGATGTTGCCCGCGGCATCTACGGCTACCGATTCGCCGATGTCGTTACCCGACCCGCCTAGGTACGAGGCGAACACCACGAAAGGATCGATCACCAGCGGCTGGCGTCGATCGTAAGCGCCCAGGCGGAAACGCGCGCTCGCTCCGGAGAGCACGAAATCGGCCGCGATGTCCCGGCGTTTTCCATCGACGATCTGGTAAGCCTGCGGCCGTTTCTGGCGGAATGGCGGAACGACGAGATCGCCGTTGTCCAAATACGGACTTGCGCCGCGGAAGTCCAACCGGATGCGGCCTGGGTCCGCGCCCGGCGCAATCAGAAAATCGTACTCGCGGCCATGAAATTCCACATCGATTCCTGGGTAGACAGCCCGATAACGAATACGCGCGAACTGCTCGATATCGGTGTGCCAATGACGCGGATCGGCGCCGGCGAAATAATTACTGCGCCCTGGGAGCGGCTCCACGCCAGCACCTCTCGCGCGAGGGTTGGCGCCGGCGAGGCGGATTTCGACATTGTCTATGCGAAAGCCTCCGCCGTCCAAAAGGGCGAAAAAGTTCGCCCCGGCGCGGCTGATGAAATGCGCATCAGCGGGGGCTTGGCCGGCGTTCCGTTCGAACACCATGGGCAGCTGCGCGGCGGCTAGCGGGCCTATAACGGAGAGCAGCATTGCGGTACTTTTGAGCATGTAAAGGTCTCTGCTCTAAGACCCGTTCATGGCACAATCCACTACACCGCGCGGCTACGCAGACGATTTAAAAGCACAAGATGTTTAAGTCTGATTTCGTCAGAGCATTTATGGGGACCGGCCCATGAGCACCAAAGTCGGGCAGATGGAACGTGCAAGACCCCCAATTTGCGACGGTATACCATAGCGGGCAAATATGTCAGAGAGCGTTAAAATGGGAGGATGGCACGGAACGTTGCGCTACGGTACACCGGTAAGGTCGATAAAGCGGGTAGGATTGTGATCCCGGCGGAGATTCGCGCGAAGGCCCACCTCCAACCCGGCGCCACGGTGAGCATTACGGCGGGCGCGTCCGGCCGCATCATATTGGAACCGACGCTGGCAATTGTGCGAGAAGCCCAAGAGTACTTCCGGAAGCTCGCGCCGGAGGACGAGTTGTGGTCGGACGAATTGCTCGCCGAGCGCCGTCGGGAGGCTCGGCGTGAGTACGAAGATTGAATATCCGCACTACGTGCTCGACACCTCGGCGCTCCTGGCGCTGTTTCGTAGCGAACCTGGCTGGGACGTCGTCCAGGCGGCGTTGGGCGAGTCGGCCGTTTGCGCCGTCAATCTGACCGAGACCATCACGAAGCTGGTACGAAAGGGCGGTGAGCCGCGATTGGTAGAACGGTATTTGCGCGGGCTGCCCACGCCGATTCTGCCTTGGGACGAAGAACTGGCATGGGAGAGCCGGGATCTGGCGCCGCTCGCCTGGACGCGAGGGATTTCGTTGGCCGATCGCGCATGCCTTGGGTTGGCGCGTCACTTGGGGGCCGCGGCAATGACCAGCGATACGGAGTGGGCAAAACTGAACTTGGATATACGGGTCGTCTTGTTTCGTCAACGGAAGCGCCCGTGAGTGCTCCTTACCCCGCTACTCGCTCTATGCAATCCGCGCCGCAGATTTCCTGCACGGCCGCGCGGAATTCTTTATCGGGCCGCACTTTCGATGTGACGTCTAGCAACACCGAGAAATCTCGCGGCGCTTCCAGGCGCAGGCGCACCTGAGTCTCGCCCGGTTTGCGCTGGAATAATTCCGCCAGCGCCCGAGCGCGGTCGTGATGGCCGTTCCTTCCCAGCCACACGCGAATGGCAATTACCGAATCGAAATCGACGCGTGCGTTATCGAGCGCGACGATGTTCTGCACCGAGAGTTTGGGCGTGCTGCCTTCCTCGGGAAGCACGAGACCGGTGACGAGCACCACCTGATCCTCCAGCACTTCGGCGGCGAGCCGTTCGTAGCTGGTGGCGAAGACCAGCGCTTCCACCGCGCCGATGCGGTCTTCGAGCACCGTCGCGGCCCAAGCCTTGCCTTCCTTATTGCGTTTCCGGGTAACGCTGGTGAACACCCCGCAGAGTTTCACTTCGACGCCCTTGGCCAGGCCTTCGAGCGTGGACGTGTCGTGCGTCGCCAATTCACATATCTTGTCGTCGTAGCGATCGAGCGGATGACCGGTGACCCAGAATCCCAGCAGCTCTTTTTCACCCGCGAGCTTCTCTTTGTCAGTCCAGTCCGGAACGCCGGGCAGCGACATGTCGACCTGCTCGGCAAGCATCTCGCCAAAGAGGCCTTCCTGCCCGCATTCGCGATCGCGCCAGGCTCGCTGGCCGGCCTCCATGGCGCCATCGAGGGCGGCCATCTTCTGGCTGCGGGTTCCTTCGAGCGAATCCATGGCGCCGGCCTTGATGAGGCTCTCGATCATGCGCCGGTTGACGGCGCTCAGATCGACCTTCTCGCAAAGCTGGTGCAAGGAGCGGAACGCGCCCACTTCTTCGCGCGCCTTGCCGATGGCCTCCACGGCCGACTGGCCGAGATTCTTCACCGCTCCCATGCCGAACCGTATGCCGCGTCCGCCCGGCGCTGTGTCGTCGGGCGTGAAGCTCCACTCGCTGTGATTCACGTCGGGCGGCAGAATCACGATGCCCATTTCACGGCACTCGTTGATGTACTTCACGACCTTCGCGGTATTGCCGGTTTCGGAAGTCAGCAGCGCGGCCATGAAATCGATCGGGTAATGCGCTTTGAGATAGCCCGTGACGAAAGCGAGATAGGCGTAGGCAGCGGAGTGGGACTTATTAAAACCGTAGCCGGCAAACTGCTCCATCAGGTCGAAAATCTTCTCGACCTTCTTCGGCGGGTGGCCTTTGGCAGCGGCTCCGGCGAGGAAGCGCTCGCGCTGCTTTTCCATTTCCTCGAGCTTCTTTTTGCCCATGGCGCGGCGCAGCAGATCGGCATCGCCGAGCGAGTAGCCGGCGATTTTGTTGGAGATCTGCATCACCTGTTCCTGGTACACGATGACGCCGTAGGTTTCTTCCAGCAGTTCCTTCAGCTCCGGCAGGTCGTACCGCACCTCCTTGCGGCCCCACTTGCGCTCGATGAAGTCATCCACCATGCCTCCCTGGATCGGGCCGGGACGGTAGAGCGCGTTGAGCGCGGTGAGATCTTCGAGACGGCTCGGGTGGTAGCGGCGCAGAATGTCGCGCATGCCCGGCGACTCGAACTGGAAGACGCCGCTGGTAAGCCCCTTGGAGAAAATGTCGTAAGTGTCTTTGTCGTCGAGCGGCAGGTCTTCGGGAACGATGTCGACGCCGTGACGTTTCTTGATGAGTCGAAGGGCGTCCTGGATGAGCGTGAGCGTCGTGAGTCCCAGGAAGTCCATCTTGAGGAGCGAGAGTTTTTCCAGCCCGCTCATGTCGTACTGGGTCACGATTTCGTCGCGGTTGGTCTTGTATAGCGGGACCAACTCCTTGAGCGGTTGCGGCGAAATCACCACGCCGGCGGCGTGCACCGAGCAATTGCGCGCCAGTCCCTCCAAGCGCAGAGCGGTCTTCAATACCTCGTCGATTTTGGGATCTTTCTTGGCGGCCTCATTGAACCCCGGCTCCTGCTCCATGGCGTCTTTGAGCTTGATGTTGAGGGTAGTGGGCATCATCTTAGTGAGGCGCTCGACGTCGGCGAAGGGGACCTCGAGCACACGGGCCACGTCTTTGATCGCGGCGCGCGCGCCCAGCGTGTTGAAAGTGATGATTTGCGCCACCTGCTCGCGCCCGTACTTCTGGGTGACGTACTGAATCACTTCGCCGCGGCGATTCATGCAGAAATCGACGTCGATATCGGGCATGCTGATGCGCTCGGGATTGAGGAAGCGCTCGAACAGCAGACCGTATTGCAGGGGATCGATATCGGTGATTGACATCGCATAGCCGACCAGGCTGCCGGCGGCCGATCCGCGTCCCGGACCCACTGGAATGTTCTGCGCCTTGGCGTAGCGGATGAAGTCCCAGACAATCAGGAAATAGCCCGAGAATTTCATCTTCTGGATCATCAGGATTTCGCGATCCAGGCGCTCGGCGTATTCCGCGAGGTCGTGCTTGAGGATGCCCTTGGCGCGCATCGCTTCCAGACGCACGCGGCGCTTTTCGAAGCCTTGCCGGGCCACGTACTCGAAGTAGCTGTCGGCGGAGTGCTCCGGCGGCACGTCGAATCTCGGGAACGGCTCTTTGACCTTCTCGAGCTTCACCTGGCAGCGCTGGGCGATTTCCCAGGTGCGGTCGAGCGAGTCTTCGATTTCGCTGAACAGCTCCATCATCTCGGCGCGCGACTTCAGGTAGAAGTCGGGCGAGTTCCAATGCATGCGATTCGGGTCGCTCATCATTTTCCCGGTCTGCACGCAGAGCAGGATTTCGTGAGCGCGCGCGTCTTCCTTGCGCAGGTAGTGCGAGTCGTTGGTGGCCACGAGCGGAAGGCCGGTCTCCTGCGAAAGGCGCACCAGTTCGGGCGTGAGACGGCGATCCTGTTCGAGGTGATGGTCCTGCACTTCGAGGAAGAAATTCTTGTGGCCGAAGATGTCGGCGTAAGTGAGCGCCAGGCGTTTGGCGTCGTTGTATTTGTCGGAGAGGATGGTTTCCGGAATATGCCCGCGCAAACATGCCGACATGGCGATGAGGCCCTTGGAATGTTGATTCAGCAGGTCCATGTCGATGCGCGGCTTGTAATAGAAGCCGTCGAGGTACGCGGTGGATACCAGGTTGATGAGGTTGCGATAGCCGTCCTGATTCTCGCAGAGGAGCACAAGGTGGTTGTAGCGGTCGGTATCGGAACGCGTCTTATGTCCCTTCTGCGAGACGTAGACTTCGCAGCCGATAACAGGGTGGATACCCTTCGCCTTGGCGGCGTTATAGAACTGCACGGCGCCGAAGAGGTTCCCGTGATCGGTCATGGCCACGGCCGGCATTTTCTGCTCTTCGACGATCTGCATGAGTTGGTCGATCTCGCAAGCGCCGTCGAGCAGAGAATAATCGGTGTGGCAATGCAGGTGGACAAAGGACATCGCGCGTTAAGGCTCCTAGCCCGGGGGAGGCTGTTAACTGAGGATACCTTTATTTTACCCTGGGCTTAAGGCTGGACGCAGATGGAAAGGCCATCGTGGACGTAATAGGCGGTTTCGATGTTGATTGCGAGGTTCGATGCGACCGTGAGATTTCCATTGACGCCGCACGCGGGAACTGAAGGAAAGGTCGCCGGCAACTGGACGTTGATTTGATACAGCCCAATTTGCCCCGGAGTCAGACCAGCGAACGTCACATTAGCTTGCTGACCCGCCGGTTGATTCATTTCGGGAGTGCTCGGGCCGGCATTAGCGCCGAATATCTCCCGGACCCACGCAGGGAACTGCAAGAAGCCCGGCGCGGCGGCCGGTCGATATGCCCGCTGACGATCTAGAAGCCGCCGTTCAGCGGGCGCACCAGGATCGCGTCGCTCAGATCGAAGCCCGCACGCGGCGCAGGTTCTCTCTAGGAGTCGGGATGTATGTGGAGAAAGAAGGTTCGCTGGTCGGCGTGCTCAGAATCGGTTCGAGGGAACGGATCGAACAGGTCGCGCGGGGCCTCCTGTACATGAACACGCTGGAGTACTTCATCAAGCTGGAAGCTGACGTGCTTCGGAGCGACTCAGAGGAAGCTACATCGCATATCTTTCGGGGTGACGGCGCAGTACTACAGATCAAAATCGACGATGAGTTCAGGCCAGTCGGCGAACTCCACGGGCCCATTCGGTACAGGTCTGATGAGAATCTCAAAGTGAACGTTTTCTGCATCTATGCGCTGCGTGAGAGCCCATCAGGTGTGGTCGTGGACCCACGGAACTTTGATTTTGGGGACACGTTCGCGGTCTTCACCGACTTTGATGAGTTCACAAGGAGTGTTCAAGCAGCCCTCGTGGGCACGGGACAAAGTGTCCAGTGGGCACCTGTTGACTACATCGATTACGCTACCTACCAAGGGCCGACAGGCGTCTTCAAGAAGGACCGCACTTTCTCATATCAAAGCGAATTGCGCCTAGCACTAGTTCCAGGGTTCGGCACGGCGCACCAGTTCGACGTCGGCGATCTCTCCGACATCATACGGATTGGCCATTCAGAGGACCTTCGGCACATCACATTCCGCAGAAAACCCTGAGGTGAAGGACAGTCGATTCGTTGCCGGCAGCCGAGGCGGTTTCCCAAAGCCACCTCTCAGCACGGCCGCAGATTGGGGTGGCGAAAGGCATTGCCGTGCGCGGTGTCCGATGTCAGCCAATTCACGGCAGGGCTTCGCCCGCTCGATTTCATTGTCGCCACCCCTCTGCGCTCCCCGCGCGTGGCCTGCGAGGGTGTCAGGGCACTTTCCGGTAACGCCGTCTATCAGCCGTTATCGGACATCAATGTTATCTTCTGGCGCGCTGTCGACGGAACAACGGTCGTGAATTGTTGATGGCCACAGCAAGATGTTTCATTTCGGATCCGGGAGTACTATTAGTGGTTGGGCTTTACGGCCATGAAGTTATTATTCGCAGTGCTCATCCTGAGCGGTTGCTCTTACGCGTTGGATCCCCCGATCGTATTCGAGGCCAATCAAGGTCAGGCTTCGCCCGAGGTGGCGTTCCTCGCGCGGGCCGGTGGTTCGCGCCTGTTCCTCACTCGTGAGGGCGCAGAGATGGCGGGAATTCGCCTGCGTCTGCGGGGCGCCAGCGTGGTGGAGCCGGTTGGGCAACAGCCGCTGGCTGCCAAATCGAACTATCTCACGGGAGCCGACCGAACGCATTGGCGTACCGGCATCGTGAATTACCAGGAAGTCTGGTATCCGCGCGTCTATCGCGGCATCGATGTGCGTTGGCACGCGCGCGCGGGCGAGATCGAGCAGGATTTCGAACTTGCGCCGGGCGCCGATGCCCGCGAGATCCGTATCGCCATCGCCGGAGCGCCGCCGGCGATTACCGCGGATGGCGGCCTCGAGGCCGGCAAACTCCACATGCGCCGGCCGCACGCTTACCAGGACGGCCGCGAAATCCCCTGCCGGTTCGTTCTGAGCCGCGGAACGGCCGGGTTTGTCCTTGGCCCCTACAATCGACGGCGGCCGCTGACCATCGACCCAGTGCTGGTATTCTCGACCCTCCTCGGGGGCGCCAGCACGAGCAGCTCTACCGAAGGCAGATCGGTGGCGGTGGATTCCGCCGGCAACATTTATGTGGCCGGCACTACCGAAGCGGCGGATTTCCCGGTTACCGCGAACGCGTATCAGACGATCGACAAAAGCGTCGGGTGCATCGACTACGACGGCAACACGGAATGCGTGGACGAACTCTTTGTGAGCAAATTCAGCGGCGATGGCAGCACGCTGCTGTATTCCACCTACCTGGGCCAAGCCGGGTACAACACTCTTGTGGGAATGTCGCTCGATCCCTCCGGGAATATCTACCTGGTGGGCAATGTAAATCTGTCGAACGTGAGTCACGCGGCCGGGTTTCCTTCGCTGCCGAGCGATCCGGTGGTGCTGAAACTCAGCGCGGACGGTTCTTCGCTGCTCTACGCCACGACTGTCCCGCTGGGCGCATCGGCCACGATCTATGCCATGGCCACCGATAACGCGGGGGCGGTCTATCTTACGGGATATAGCGAATACAATAGCCCCAGTTTGCCACTGGTGAACGCTTTTCAATCCAGCATTAACCAGCCGCGGGTGTTCGAAACCAGCAATTCCGCGCAGACGTGGCAGGGACTGGGCAATGGCCTGTCCGGCGTTCTGGCCGACTCCATTGCCGTCGATCCGGAGAATCCACAAACCGTGTATCTGGGATTGGACGAAGACCTGTATAAGAGCGCCGATGGCGGCAGCCATTGGACCGCGATCCTCGAGGGGCTGCCGGCCAGCGCGCCCTATCCCGTAACCGGTCTCTTGCCGACCTCGATCGCCGTCGATCCCACGAATTCGCAGGTCTTATATCTCGGGACACAAGACAACGGAATTTATAAAAGCACCGATGGCGGCAACACCTGGAACTCGGCATGGTCCGGCGCCAGCCGCTCTGTGAGAATGCTGGCGATCGACCCGGCCAACACCCAAATCCTGTATGCGGCCAACGAGGATGGCATTTACAAGAGCACCGACGGCGGCGCGACCTGGAATGTCACCAGCCTGATGACCACTGTGCCCTATACGTTGTTCGCGGGCAGCGTGATAATTGACCCGTCGACACCCACCACCGTCTATGCGGGAACGACGAACGGCGTCTTCAAGAGCACCGACGCAGGCGCGACCTGGACGGCGATGACCACCGGCTTCACTGAAAGCACCGAGATTACCCACCTGGCGATTGACCCGGTCAATCCGCAAGTGCTCTACGCCTCCACCACCGTCAACTTTGCACCGTATGTCACTACCGACGGCGGCGCCCATTGGACACAGGGTGCGTGGGCTCCCGAGGAGGGCCTGCTTCCTTACATCGACGCGCTGCTGGTGGACCCTTCGGTCCACACCACGGTTTGGGCGGTCACCGATCGCTCCCTGCGTGTAAGCCGCGATTCCGGCGCGACGTGGAGCGCTCCGCCCACCGATCTGCCGGGATATGACGTGCAGGCTCTGGCGTCCGGAACGGACGGCTCCATCTATGCGATCGCCAATGATTTCGACTCAGACGCGTTCGCCCTCAAGCTCGATGCGAATGGCACGACGATAGATTACTGCACCTACCTCGGCGGATCGGGGCCGGACGCCGGGAGCAGCATCGCGGTGGATGGCGCCGGGCGGGCCTACATTGCCGGATACACCAATTCATACGATTTTCCGACGGCCAACGCTCTGCAACCGCGGATCGCGGGCCTGGAGGATGCCTTCCTAGCGGTGCTCGATCCGACCGGCGCGAAGCTCTCCTGGTCGACCTATCTCGGCGGATCGAACGATGACGGAGCACTGGGGGTCGCGGTGGACAGCGCCGGCAATGTTCATCTGACCGGCTATACTGGTTCCGTCGATTTTCCAGTGCAACAGGCCGCGCAGGCGCAGCCCGGCGGCGCTTTTGCGGCGAAGCTGAGAGGCGACGGATCGGGCCTGATTTTCTCCACATATTTCGGCGACAGCACGGGTAACTATATCGGGCAGGCCGTCGCGGCCGACGGCGGCGGGAATACTTTCGTGGCCGGGAACACCACCGGCAGTTCCGAACAGCAGAATATATTTGTGGCGGCATGGAACGGACAGACGGGCGCTCCTCTCTACGCCACCTACCTCGTCGGCGGCGCACTCTATTCGCCTTCCGGGATCGCGGTGGATCCCGCCGGGAACGCGTACGTTGCGGGTTCTGAGACCTCGCCCGATTTTCCGCGCGTATATGCATATCAATATGCTCTCGGCGACGCTTCGCAGGACGCGTTCCTGGCCAAAATCTCGCTTGCAAATATCAGGCCGGCGATCGCTCTTACAGGCGCGGCGGATGCGGCGAGTTATAACACCGTGGTGGCGCCGGGGGAAATCGTCAGCATCTTCGGAAAGGATATGGCGGTGACCCCTGCCTCGGCTGGCGCGCCGCCGCTCCCCGTCAACCTTTCGGATGCGCAGGTTTGGGTGAACAACGTGCCCGCGCCGCTGTTCTATGTCTCGCCATGGCAAATCAACGCCCAAATTCCCTATGAAACGGCGCCCGGCACGGCGCAGATTCAAGTCAGCTCCGGCGCCGGTAATGCCACGCTCAGGGTGCAGGTTACCGCCGCGGCCCCGGCGATTTTCACGGTGAATTCATCGGGCAGCGGTGCGGGGGCCATCGAACACGCGCTCAGCGGCCAGTTGGTAACCAGCACGAATCCCGCGGCCGCGGGTGAAGTGGTGGCGGTCTACTGCACCGGATTGGGCGCGGTAAGCCCCTCGATTAGCGACGGCGCCGCGGGTCGGGTACCGCCCGCGCAGACGGTGATGCCGGTAACCGCATCCATCGCAGGCGCGCCCGCGTCGGTGATTTTCGCCGGCCTGGCGCCGGGGTTTGCCGGACTGTATCAAGTGAACGTGCTGATCCCGGCAGGAACGGCGGCCGGCACGCAAAATCTGCGGATCTCGACCAATGGCTCCGCGAGTAATACGGTTAGTATCGCGGTCCATTGAGCCCAGATTCGTACTGAGCTGCAACCGGCCGATGGCTATCCTTTTTTCCAATAAGCGGACAAAAAGTCGGCTTCGCGTCCATTTCGGGAATTTATAGCGGTATCGAATGCCGCTAATGGAAGTGAATGCTGTCTATCACTCGGAATGCGTGCGTCGCTGCCGTACCCGTCAAACCCGAAGCACTCAGTTGCCGGACGGTCTGACGGCGCTATCGATGACGATTACCTCTGTCGGAACCTTGCGCTCTTCCAGTTTGAGGCCTAGTTGGCGCTGCAAGGTGAAGGACCAGGGCTCGTCCGAATAGCCATTGAAAACGATATAGTAGCGGCCGGTCAGCCCGGTTTCGTCGAGTAATGGCGGAACATCCTGGACTTTCACAAACGTGCGGGCTTCGGGATCGCGTACCATCATCAAACGCAGACGACTCAGGAACGTCGCCAATGGGATACCGGGGTACACCATATGGGTCGGCGACGACTTTACCGAGTTATCCGGGGGCGGGTCGCCTTCTTTCAGCTCGTGGAAGTCGGGGCCGAACTTAGGGCCACCTTTCGCCACCGTCACCACATTCGACAGAATCGGTCTCGTCTCGCGGTGAAGCTTCAGTTGGAACCGGTCGGCAAGGAGTGAGCGCAGCATGAGCATTATCTCGGTGTGGGATACCGGACTGTCGCAACGTGCATCGACGTCGTAATAGACCGTTTCGACCCAATCCGGTCCGCCAGCAACCCGGTCGTCACGGTCGAGAGGAAAGTCATAGGCCCACATCACCAGGCTCTTCAGGGGGAGTCTCGCGGAAAATAATCCCGGATCGACGGTCGGAACTTTTCCGTGGGATCCGGGCGGACTGGGCTTGATGGAGGCGACTTCGAAAGAGGGCAACTTATCGGGACCGGACTGTGCAAGCGCGACAGCGGCTGTTACGAATGCAAGGAAACGGTACATAGCCGTTATGGTATCTCCTCTTGCTACATGACGCTGCCACCGTCGATGCCAGTGCAGTCATTGTGTCACAAGATGCAGTATCACTGAGCCGATTTTCGGACAGGCTCCCATGAAGTGGGCATTCCGTACATTACCGCGCGGGTAGATACCGGGCGGCAGCGTCAAGCGTCGCGCCAGGGGGCCGCGGAAAAGTCATTTATCGCTAACCCCGTCTATCGTTCAGACCACTGTCGTCATGGCGTTTACCAAGGTTCCGTCCGGCGCTGTCGTTGCTTCGCCAGGAGGCCGTTCCGCAGGCCGGGATTCCGACCCGTGGTATGGTGACGAATTGGGCGTTGCCGCGAGGTTTGGGGCCGACCAGAGGAGGGTGCTTACGATGTGGCACTACAAGAATTTCGTTCAATCGGGTGAGTGGGCCCTTACCGTGATCGCCCCGACCGGCGGGGTGGTGGCGGGCGCGATCGTGATCGTGGGAAGCATAGTTGGTGTAGCTAAAGGCACCGCCTCGGCGGGAGCCGAGGTTGAGATCCGCCCTGAGGGTGTCTACGACCTTGCGAAGGTTCCCGCCGATGCGCTGGCTGCGGGCGCGATTGCCAAGGTGGACCCGGCTACCGGGATCGTGGGCGCGGCCGGAACGAAGAGCATCGGCTGGATCGTCGCGGCGGCTGGCGCTGGTAGCACGACGGCGCGGGTGCGGCTGGTGCCGGGGATCGCTTAGAGTCTCGTCCGCCGCAAGTTTCCGAAAATCCCATCTACCAGACTCCTGGAAGAAGCCTGCTTCGCGTCTGCTGGCTAAATGCTTGATAGCCAGTCAGTTGTTCGCTGAGCATATGATCTTCCAGCATGGTTCGAATCATCGTCAGCAAAACACTGAGAGCGACCGGAACCCAAGCCCACCGAGAGGCGAGCATCAACGGAGTCGCTAAATTCAATAGGATATTCCCCAAGTTGCCCGGGTGACGGACTAGCCTGTAGGGACCGCGTCAACCAGCTTGTGCCCCGCTCCACTTGGATGCGGACCGTTGGAGCATAGAAGCGATTCACTGCCATGGCACTGTGGATCAGAGCGGCCGCCACAATAGCGACACCATAGCCAATGAGGACGCGACCGCTGACAGCTGGCACGCCATTCCTGCGTGCATCGAGGCCTGCGACCAGACAAGTCACGATTGGCGCAATCGCCAACCACGAGACGATCTGTTTATCCCACCGCATGGCGTCGGCTGGCCAAGAAACGCGTTCTACAACCAAGTCCGGGGCGACCCTGACCAGGACCACATGCGAGGCAGTGAGCATCATCAAAAAGAACCCGGAAAAACACCAACCGGGCCAAGCGTCCACTCGGCCACAGCCCGCGCAGTATGCCGCGCCCATCAGGACGACGCCCAATACGATCTTGCCTGCAAACTGAAGTCTATCTGACATTTTCTCGGTTTTGGATAACAGTATCCTATTCCCAAACCGCTGCTGTTTGCAAGCCAACCGGAAACCGGTGCAGCCGTTCAAGTCGATCTGGAGGACAAGTCAAGGAATGATATGTGGGCTTCCCGTACATTGACCGGGCGGAAGCGAGCCCCGGTCAGCGGGGCTGCCTTCCCGCAGGACGCCCACTACCAGCTTGCGCAAGTCCCCGATGCTCACGCGCGACTCCGGCAGTGTCGGTTTCATGAGAAACTGCGCCTCACGCGATCAAGTAGTTGGGACGTGACGCACTGGTGCATCGCGGCGATCCTGGTGTTGGGCCCAGCGCTGGACGCAAACTACTCGGCGATCAAGCTGGCACCTTGCATCCAGGCACCGAGAGGTTAGAAGAAGGGCGGGCCTCAGTGGTTGGGCACTTCCAGCTTCAGATCTCGGATCATCTGGAAGTGCTTGCGGTTCCTGGTCGCGAGCGTGAGGCCCTCATCCAGGGCCGTAGCGGCGATTACCGCGTCCAGCGTATGGAGTCCGGCGGATTTGGCATGAGTCTTCATGAGGTAGTATGCGCGCCTCATGACGCCCTCGTTCGGCGGGATCTGTTCGTAGATCGAAATCAGGATATCGAGATCCGCCACTTCCCGCTGGCTCCGGGCGCCGGCGATCAATTCAAAAGCGGTGATCGCAGAGATCCGGCAAGCAGGACCGAGGCTCTGCAGGTAGTCGACAGCTCCAGCCGCGCCACGCGTGAAATCCACCATGATGTCGGAATCGATCAGGTATGCCATCGCACGCGGTGGCGATCAAAAGCGCGGCTCCCGCAGTCGGTTGACGTACGTTACGCCATCGGGGATATCGTCGCGGTCAGCCCACATCCCGAACGCTGCCAAATCGCGGAGGGACTTTGGAAAGGGCGGTCGCTCTGCGGCCTCGCGCACGTGTACCTCGACCCTGGTGCCCTCTGTTAGCGTCACGTCCTCGAGGGGCTTGAAGACGCCGTCCTCGTATTTGGCTGTAATCGTCATCGGCGCTTGCCTCAGCACCTCAAGGATACCAAGCTGGTGATGCCAATGCCGCCGCCCGCACCAGTAGCAGCAGTGGCAAGGCGAAAACGCCGATTTTCAGCGCTGACGCTACTGACGCCGGTTTCGCCGCAAGCATGTGAAACAACGCGCCATAGCTGGGCACCACTGGGCCGTTGGACATCGCCTGAATCGGCTGCCAGCCGGCAGGCGTTTAGCGGACGCGGGCGAAAGAGCGAAGGCCGGTCTGAACGTACTCGGTCTTCCCGTCGGCGCCGCGGACCATGATAAAAGTGCCGGGGCCGAACTCCGCGTCGCCGTATTTGACCATCGCCACTTCCGCGGCTGCCCCCTGTTTCATGTAGAGCTTGTTTTCACGAGCCACGATTTCGATTCGCTCATCTCCGTTCCGAAAAGTGCCGGCGTTGCGGGTCAGGTCGTCGCTGGTGAGCGGCTGCGCGGTACGTTTCGTGCTCTCCGCCGGTCCCAGCGAAACCAGCATTTCGAGCGCTTTCGCGGTGGTCTGCGGAAGCGTGGCGCCGGATTTATTCGTCTGCACGATTACCGCGACACGCTCCGCCGGAATCATGCGGATGTCCGAACCGTAGCCGGCGCGCGAGCCGGCGTGCTGCACGACGTGGACTCCGCGCCAGTCGCCAATATCCAGACCATATCCGTACGATTGTCTGCTGCCGGGAATGGCCGCATGGGACGCTGACATGACGGCAATCGTCTTTGGATCGAGCACCTGCTTGCCGTCGATGCGCCCTTCGTTAAGGAACGCGATGACGAACTGTGCAAGGTCGTGCGTGTTGCTGAAGATCGAGCCGGCCGGCCAGCCGGAAGCGTTGTCAGCGGCGGGGCGGATGATGCGCGCTTTTCCTTCGACGACCTCGTGGCCTTGCGCCAGCGGGAACGTCATCGCCATGGTAGGACGAAGGGTGGTGCGCGTCATGCCGAGCGGGTGGAAAACTTGCTGGTCCATGGCGTCAGCGTACGGTTTCCCCGTCAACACCTCCACCAGGTAACCGGCGACCCAATATCCAGGATTGGCGTACGAGATGATCTTGCCGGGAGTGGTGAAGAACCAGCCGTCCGTCCACGTTCGGATTCCAGCGCCGAGCGCCGCATCGTCGTGTGGACCCTGCATGGGAGCTTCGTCGTGAATGCCGGCGGTGTGGCTCAAGAGCTGGTTTGCGGTGACCCCGGCGAGCATCGGAGTGAGCCCCGAGACGTATTTGCCGATGGGCTGATTGAGGTCGATCCTGCCTTCGACGGACAACCCGACGAGCGCCGCCGCCGTCATCATCTTGGTGGTCGAGCCGAGGCGGAATATCATCTCGGAGCGCATCGCTTCGCCGGTTTCCACGTTCGCCGTGCCGAGCGCCTTCGAGTAGATCACCCGGTCGCCGCGCACGATGGCGATCGACGCTCCGGGGATCTCGAGCCGGGCGAGTTCGGCCGACATCGCCTGCTCCAGCGCGGAAAAATCGGGAGTCTGGGCGCAGATCGGAAGGGCCCAAAGTGCGGCGACTGCGACGAGAGCGGGAAGCCGTTTCATGATTAG
>Ga0302325_10014734_pt1 | contig 16633 bp, 11 predicted proteins | sample Palsa_T0_2_FD_201948 | JGI IMG/M metagenome (GOLD analysis project Ga0302325, IMG submission 201948) | Peat permafrost microbial communities from Stordalen Mire near Abisko, Sweden - Palsa_T0_2 | ecosystem: Environmental > Terrestrial > Soil > Palsa > Peat permafrost | place: Sweden: Abisko... | reverse complement strand
ACGCGTTCGCTGGCAATCTCACGGCAACTGAAGCATGGGAAACGCAATATGAACAACCTCAAATCGTTATTGCTTTGCGCGATAGCTGCGCCGGTCATTGCTTCTGCCGCGGACGCGCCGTTAGCGGTGGACACTCCGGACCACTCTTGTGCGAATATCCAATGGAACCCCGCCTTTCTGAAGGAAATGCCCAAAGCGGCCGCCGCTTGCCGAGAAGTGACGCTGAAGGACGGCGTCAAATTCGCAAAGTTTAATGGCAAGGTATCAAAGGTAGGCAACAACTTTGTGCAGGTGGAAGTGTCGGACGTCGCAGACATCCCTATTAGTACAATCGCATTTCAGACTGGTGTGGGTGGCCGAATCACATTAAATGATAAGGTAATTAAGGTGGCGGATCTCAAGCTTGGCGACAAATTGACGTTTTGGGTCCATGAAGGAGCATACGGAATCTCTCCCACATTGACGGATCAGCCGATGAGTATTATCAAGCCGGAAGCGCTAGGAACTACCTAAATCACGAGGGCTATTGTCCCTCCAAAAATATGTGCAGTAGCGGCAGTTTCTGTTTGCCGCGGCGCACTGCGTAGAAGTAGAGCTGATAAGGCGAAGGCGTGCGTCCATTTTGCAGAAGAACGGCGTGCCGAGCAGTGCACCCTTTGCATATGTGCTAGGGGTGCGTGGCGCGCCTCCGGTGATCGATGCGGCCGTCCACAGGTGGCCGTACAGAGTACGTCGTTTAAATCGGAGCAGTTGTGCGGATCTGTCCCGCCGCATTCAAGGCAAATTCTGTATCCGAGCCAAGTGCGAGGGCGCGGTGCGGTGTATGAAGTCCCGCGATCTGAGCGCAATGGGCGAAGCGTGTCATCGGCGATCGGAGGAGAAATAAATGTTGCGATGCATGAAGGATATGGAGGGTTATTCGATTAGCGCGCTCGACGGACTCATTGGCGAAGTTAAGGATTATTACTTTGACGATGCCCGCTGGGTGATCCGATACCTGGTCGTCGAGACGGGCGATTGGTTTGCGAGTCGCAGGGTTCTCATATCGTCGGCCGTCATCAACGAGCCTAATTGGTCGGAAAAAAGCATTCCCGCGGCCATCACTCGGGATCAAGTCAAGAACAGCCCTCACATCGACACCGACAAACCCGTTCTTCGTCAACACGAGATCCAGCATTTAGAACACTACAAGTTATCACGTTATTGGAGTGGCTCCGGTTTGTGGGGTGCCCGCGCCTTTTCTAACGCCGGTCTTTCAAAACCCGGCGGCGATTCGTCCGATGAGCAATACCGTCACGCTGAAGAGGAACTGCAATGCCGGGCAACCGACAAGGCACCGCACCCAGATGCGCACCTTCGCAGTGGCAATGCCGTAATGCGATATCGTATCGAAGCAGCCGACGGAGATATTGGGCATGTTCAGGCCATTTTGGTCGATGAGAGGACTTGGGCTATCCGCTACTTCATCGTGAATACCAGCAATTGGTGGCTTGGCCACGAGGTACTTATCGCACCACAATGGATAGTGGAAATCGATTGGGCGACCTCGAAGGTTGTCGTTCCCCTCAAACGGCAGTCAATCAAAGACGCACCGCACTACCATTCAAATGTGCCACTTGATCGCACCGAAGAAGCCCGCGTTTACGCTCATCATGAGCGCGATGGTTATTGGCATGGCGAAGCAAGAGACGAAGCCGCAATCCCGCACATTGGGCCGTGAAAGCGGTAGCACGTATGAGGTAGTACTTTCCCCACAGAGCCACATCTCATTCGGCCACTATCTTTTCGAGGGAGTATCGACCATGTTCATGGCCCACAGTTCTGGTCGACTCGTCGCGCGAACAAGGCCCGTGTGTTTCGTGGGGTTCTGAGATCTCAAATCGCAGAACTCGTTGGCGGCAGCCGAGATTTCAAGAGTTGATCGACGATCAGGTCGCTGCCACGCGTTCGCGGCCCATTTCAATTCAGTTGGTGGCCTGGCGATCCTTGACACTCGGCTAGAAATGTTGCTGTGCTCGTTTCGCCGCATGACTTTGCATATAGTGCTTTTCGGTGTGCACTCTATGTCATCCGCTCGCGGAGACTCCACGAAATTAGTCGTCTCCCCAATGCCGCAAATTCGGTTGCCGTCGGTCCAGGAGACTGTGCGCGGAAGACCGTGAAGCTTGGGTGTATCCCAACGCACAGACGGACGAAGTTAGATGCGCGCAGAGTCACAGTTCAAATCTATTGATCCCGCTTTTGGAGTCGACCATGTTACGCAGTGTCACGGAGCTTGAGCAATATACGATTGGGGCTGCAGATGGCACGATCGGCAGTGTGAAGGATTGCTACTTCGACGATGAGGCCTGGGTCATCCGCTATCTCGTGGTCGAGACCGGTGCGTGGTTGGTCGGACGCGAAGTGTTGATTTCACCATTTTCGATCGGCGATCCGGACGAGAAAGAGAGAGTCCTTCCGGTGACCATCACCAAGGATCAAGTCAGGAACAGTCCGAGCACCGACAGCCAGAAACCCGTGTCTCGCCAGCACGAGATGGGTTATTCAGCATATTACGGCTATCCCTATTACTGGGGCGGAGCGGGCTTTTGGGGGCCAGTCGCCTATCCCCGCGCGATGCTGACGGGCGGCGCAGGGCTGGGTGCTTCAGAAATCGCCCACACAAGGGTGCAGGAAAGTACGGGGCACGCGTCGTACGCGCGAGAGACGCAGCGGCAAACGAATGAGGATCAGCACTTGCGCAGCTGCGAAGCGGTCAAGGGTTACCACATTCATGCGACCGACGGTGACATCGGTCACATTGATGGGTTTCTCGTCGATGAGCGGACATGGGCCATTCAGTATTTGATTGTGAATACCAGCAACTGGTGGCTTGGCCATCAAGTGCTCATCGCACCTGCCTGGTTTGAAGACGTGAGCTGGGTGTATTCAAAGGTCACGACGAGCCTTACTCGACAAGAGGTCAAGAACGCCCCGGCATATGACTCACAGCTTGCGCTGAATCGCAGTGATGAAGAAGGTATCTACCGGCATTACCAGCGCAAGGCCTATTGGCATGATAAGAAGGGACGTGAGGCCGCCTGAACCGGACTCGATGGGCGCGCCAGCCGACTCTTCGCACCCGATTGGGTAGAACGTAATGCGTCCATTGATCGCTGGAAACTGGAAAATGCACGGCACCGCGCCTCAGTTGTGCGAGGTCGAAGCGATTGCCATGGCAGTTCAAGTGATGCCTCCGGGTGCCGACATTCTGATATGCCCGCCGTCCACGCTGATTGCGCGCGCCGCGCACGTTGTGGCAGGGCGCATCGCCATTGGCGGGCAGAACTGCGATGCAGCGATCTGCGGCGCGTACACGGGAGATGTGAGCGCGCAAATGGTGAAAGACGCGGGTGGCACCTGGGTCATCGTCGGACATTCAGAGCGGCGTCAACATCACGGCGAAACGGATGCCATGGTAGCGGCCAAGGCGAAGGCGGCGTGGCTCGCCGGGCTTCTCACGATTATCTGCATTGGTGAAACTCAAGCACAGCGGCGTGCCGGTCAGGCGCTCTCCGTGTGCGCCGCGCAAATCGCTGGAAGCGTACCCGACTGCATCATCACGGCCAGCAATGCCATTGGCTACGAGCCGCTCTGGGCCATCGGCACCGGCCATACGCCCACCGTAGAACAGGTGGCAGGCGTGCACGCCCACATTCGTCAGTGTTTGGTGGCACGTTTCGGCGCGCCCGGCAGAGAGATCCGCATTCTCTATGGCGGATCCGTCAATTCGGCAAACGCGCTCGAGTTCCTCTCGGTGCCGGAAGTCGGTGGCGCGCTCATCGGCGGTGCGAGTCTTAAAGCCAAGGATTTCAACGCGATTATCCGGGCGCTGCCGGTCCGAGCGAGCCGGTTTGAACATGCTGCGGTGGCCTAGGTGTTGCGAGTCGGAATCGCCGCAGACCACGGTGGCTTTGCGCTGAAAGCCGAATTGGCCGCCTCACTGCGCGCCGCCGGGTACGAGATCGAGGACTACGGCGCCTACGAGTTGACGCCTGATGATGACTACCCCGACTTCATCATCCCTTTGGCCCGGGCGGTCGCCACGGGCCGCATCGAACGCGGGGTGGCGCTCTGCGGCAGCGGGGTGGGCGCATCGGTCGCTGCGAACAAGAATCCCGGCGTACGCGCCGGCCTCATTCACGATGTCTTCTCCGCGCATCAGGGCGTTGAAGATGATGACATGAACGTACTTTGCTTAGGCGGAAAGGTGATTGGATCCGCGCTCGCCTTGGAGCTGGTCCAAACCTTTCTACGTGCTCACTTTAGCGGCGCTGCCCGCCACCGACGTCGGTTGGCGAAGGTGCAGGCGCTCGAAACCGGAAATATTCAACCATGACAACGCCTACTTTATCACCCGGCATGCTTCGCAAGATCAATGCTTACTGGCGTGCCGCCAACTACGTGTCGGTGGGGCAGATTTATCTCTACGACAATCCGCTTTTGAAGCGCCCGCTCGAGATTTCGGACGTGAAACCCCTTGTGGTTAGCCACTGGGGTACGACGCCGGGCCAGAATTTCATCTACGCGCACTTGAATCGGGTCATCAAGAAATATGACCTCGATATGTTTTATGTCGCTGGCCCTGGCCACGGCGGCCCGGCGATCGTCGGCAACGTCTATCTCGAGGGGACATGGAGCGATGTGTACCCGAACGTTACCCAAGACGAGGCCGGATTGAAGGAATTGTTCAAGCAGTTCTCGTTCCCCGGCGGGATCTCGAGCCACGTGGCACCGACCACTCCCGGATCGATCCATGAAGGCGGCGAATTAGGTTATTCCTTGAGTCACGCCTTCGGGGCCGCATTCGACAACCCTGGACTCATCGTCGCGTGCGTGATCGGCGACGGCGAAGCGGAAACGGGGCCTTTGGCGACCTCCTGGCAATCCAACAAATTCCTAGATCCCATAACCGACGGTGCCGTACTGCCGATCTTGCACTTGAACGGCTACAAGATCAGCAATCCTACGATTCTTGCCCGCATCGAAAGTGAGGAGTTGGAACAATTCCTGCGCGGCTGCGGGTGGGCGCCGCTGTTCGTCGAAGGGGACGATCCGGATACCATGCATGAATTGATGGCGACCGCAATGGAGTCTGCGATCGAGGACATCCGCCGCATGCAGAACACCGCACGTAATCAGGATAGTCCGACTCGGCCGCGATGGCCGATGATCGTGCTGAGATCGCCCAAGGGTTGGACCGGGCCCAAAGTCGTCGATGGCTTACAGATTGAGGGTACATTCCGCGCGCATCAGGTGCCGATGCTGGTGGATCCGGATCATCTCGATCACGTGCCGCTGCTCGAGAGCTGGATGAGAAGCTATAAGCCGGCGGAATTGTTCGATGCGAGCGGCCGACTCGTCCCGGAGCTTCAAGAACTGGCTCCAAAGGGCGATCGGCGCATGGGTTCCAACCCACACGCCAACGGCGGTTTGCTGCTACACGATCTTAAAATGCCGACCTTTCACGACCATGCGGTGGAGGTCTCTATCCCGGGCGCGATCAAGGCGTGCGACACCGAGGTGTTGGGTCAGTTTTTGCGAGACGTAACGAAGCTCAACAAAAGTGACCGGAACTTTCGCATTTTCGGACCTGATGAAACCCTGTCGAACTTGCTGGGCGCGGTTTTCGAAGTCACCAGCCGCCAGTGGGATGCCCGAGAAGTCCAAAATGACGAATTTCTCGCGCCCCAAGGACAGGTGCTTGATTCGATGCTGAGCGAACACCAGTGTGAGGGCTGGCTCGAGGGGTATCTATTAACCGGCAGGCACGGACTTTTCAACAGCTATGAGGCCTTCATTCGCATCATCGATTCGATGTTCAGCCAGCATGCGAAATGGCTCAAAGTCTGTCTGGAACTGCCGTGGCGGCGCAAAATATCCTCGCTGAACTACTTGCTGGCCTCGCACGTTTGGCAACAGGATCATAACGGATTTACCCATCAGGATCCTGGATTCCTGGATCACGTCATCAACAAGAAAGCCGATGTCGTTCGCGTCTATCTGCCGCCCGATGCGAACTGCCTACTCTCGGTCTTCGATCATTGCCTGCGAAGCCGCAATTACGTCAACGTCGTGGTGGCCGGGAAACACGCGCTTCCGCAATGGCTCACCATGGACGCAGCCGTCATCCATTGCACGGAAGGCATCGGCATTTGGCAATGGGCCAGCAATGACCAAGGCAGCGAGCCGGACGTCGTCATGGCGTGTTGTGGCGATACGCCGACGCTCGAGATCCTGGCCGCGGTATCGATCCTGCGCGAGCACTTGCCGGAATTAAAGATTCGGGTGGTCAACGTCGTCGATTTAATGAAATTGCAATCCTCCAGTGAGCACCCGCACGGATTGAATGAAATCGACTACGATTCCTTGTTCACGAAGGACAAGCACATCATCTTTGGCTTTCACGGCTATCCGTGGCTCGTACACCGATTAACCTACCGAAGAACGAATCGCAACCTGCACGTCCGGGGCTACAAGGAAGAGGGCACGATCACGACCCCGTTTGATATGCGGGTGCAGAATGACCTCGACAGATACCACCTGGTGATGGACGTCATTGATCGGCTGCCGCAATTGAGCACGTCGGGTGCGTATTTGAAGCAAAAGCTTCAAGATAAACTCATCGAGCACAAGCATTACATCAACAAGCACGGTCAAGACATGCCGGAGATCCGCAATTGGCAATGGGATCCATACCCCAAGAACAACAAAGGGAAAGTCCGTATTGAAGCCCTGAGTGGCATTGGATCCAAGAGCGCAGTAAGAGAACCGGAGATCATGAAGAAGGCCAGTTAGGCTCAAATGAATGGCCAGGTGCTGATCGACCTCGCGCGCACCCTGGTCGGTTCCGGCAGAGGGTTGCTCGCGATCGATGAAAGCACGACGACGTGCAACTCAGGCGCAACACCTCGCACTCGGGCCGGCATCGCTCAGCATCCTTACCTATGAATCCGGCCACCCGACAGTTCCGGTCATTGCGCTGTGGAATGCCTATTCAATTCTACCGGTGAGCGCACGCAGCAACCTTGAAAGCGCAGGACCGGTGATGGGGTGCGGTGCCGCCGCAATGTCATTTAGCTGAGTCGCTCGTAACACTATAGAGACATCCGATGTCATTCGCCGCGGGCTGCGCCGCACACAGTTCATTGAGCCGCGCAAAGATAAGGATTCGTGGACGAGGACTCTGGGAGACTAAAGCGCACGGGTCAATCGCGATTGATTGGCTGCACGGCCTCTTTAGTGAAACGCTGATCTTTCCCACGGTAACGCTGCAAAAACGGAGACGGCCACTTCGATCATCGCCACCGCAGCATCAAAAGGAAGGGAGGTTCTTTTCGGTTCAACATGCAAGTGCGCGGGTGCGCTGAGCTCCGCGACTAAGGTCACCGCGCCGATAACCTCGCTATGAAGGTTGCGAATCGGGTGGGCATACGCCATGCCCGATGTGCGCCCTCCGTCAAGGCGCTCAATGACGATCTCGCGACCGTGATAGGACGTACCCTCAATCAATGCGAGCGCAGTCCAGCACTGCTGATGGGAAATGCGTGTGCCGTCTGACAAGTACAATTGGTGCGAACCGCAGTAACGTTCATTGGCATCGCGTAGTTGGGGCGCGCGTCCCCATACTGATTCTGCCAGGGCATTGAAGTAGATGATCTGCCCGGCGGCATTGCACGTATAGGCGGCGACGGGGATGGTATTCAAAATGTCCTGCCAACTCGAGGCGACCGTGGGAATAGATTCATCTCGCTGCGATTTAACATCGTCTAATTGCATAGCGGATTTCCAGAAATTAATGGGGACTTATTTTTGCCGTAGTCTACCGCTTAAGCTTTTTTTCGGATGTAGGACATGCCAGTTCGCCTCCTTTTACGCCAACTTGGGGTAAAGATACACGGTACGGTGCCGAACACGAATATGGTAAAATGGCGAAGAAACTGCAAATTTCTCTTTACTAAGGCCGCTGTGTTTTATCCCGACCCGGAAGTCCCCCGCGAAGCTCAACCACATTGCAGATGCGCGTGATGATTGGGCACTTGGATCCCAAAGAAAACCATTTGCTGGCAGCGCTCCCCGACACGGAGTGGCAACGCTGGCGAGTAAACCTCGAACACGTGCACCTACCCTTAGGGAAGGTGCTCTACGAGGCAGGCGCGACGATGAGCCACGTTCATTTCCCCACCACCGCGATCGTCTCGCTCCTCTATGTGATGGAGAGCGGCTCCTCGGCTGAGATAGCAGTGGTCGGTCGAGAAGGGCTGGTCGGCATCTCATTGTTCATGGGCGGTGGGTCCACATCAAGCCGCGCGGTCGTACAAAGTGCCGGTCACGGATTTCGGCTCTCGGCACTCGCCCTTAAAGATGAGTTCAGTCGCGCGGGCCCTGTGTTGCATCTGCTGCTGCGCTACACCCAAGCGTTGATCACGCAGATGGCGCAAACGGCGGTTTGCAATCGGCACCATTCGCTCGATCAGCAATTATGTCGGTGGTTGTTGCTGAGCTTGGATCGCCTCCCAGGCAACGAGCTCGTCATGACACAGGAATTGATCGCCAATATGCTCGGCGTGCGTCGCGAGGGCGTCACGGAGTCGGCACTGAAGCTTCAGCACGCCGGCTTGATCCGCTATGCTCGTGGCCACATCACCGTACTCGATCGCCCCGCATTAGAGCGCCGCGTCTGCGAGTGCTACGCGGTGGTGAAAAAGGAATACGACCGATTGCTACCCGAGAAGTTGGCCCGCTAAGTCCATAACGCGCAACCCGTCAAGAACTTGGCGGCGACGCGACGCTCTGGCGGAAACTCCGCAAGGCGGCTCGTAGCACTTTCAGTGAGCGCCGAATTTGCGATTTTTACCGTCCCCAGCGGCAGCAGGAAGGCCTCAGCAATTTCCTGGTGACTCAAGGGTATTTGCTGTCCCCGCGTAAGGGCCGTCGATGCGATAGGCGCGGAGTTGACCCGGTGCGAGCCCTACATGCCAAACATCCCCAGCGTCGTGGCAACGTGTGTTCAGATCGACGTGACTACGGGGGTGCGCGTGTTTCGCTTGGTTGAGAAGTTCGAGCCGCACGCCACTCGCGATCCTGCTGAAAGGAAAAACGTACCCCTCGTACCCATTCTTGAGTGCCCAACGTCAACGGATAACCGGCGCACACTTCTCCGTGCGCTCGGCAATCGCGGAAATTACTCGTGTAAATCGCGTGCAGCATCGTCCTCAGCGCTGCCATGCAATTCGAGCGCACTCGAGGGGCACGGCAGCTGCAGTGTTGCTCGGAATGGCGCACGCCGTGTAGTCGCTCACCGGACGCGCGGAAGTGAGCGTGACGCGATAAACGTGAGGGCGAGAGGCGTCCGGGGGTGTTTGCACCGTTGTCATTGCCAATCTGACCGGATCGCCCGCGTTCAACGCCTCGGCGTACAGTTGAACTCGTATTGCCTTTGGATCGATGCCATTCAGAAAGAGTTCGACCTCAATTTCATGCCGATCGAACTGGGTGTTCACCCGGACGCTGCCAAAGCGCAATGAGTCCCATTGCCGATCAAGCGCATGTCGCCAATCGACTATCTGCCGGCCGACCAAGCCCTTATCCGCTGCACGCTCACGATATGCGGTTGCTGCGGGAAGGTAGTGTCGCTCGGTGTACTCGCGCACGGCCCGATTGGCGGAAAATTGTGGCGTCAATCGTGCCATGCTTTCGCGCATTCGCTTGATCCACGCGACGGGCATGCCGGTGTCGCGCCGGTCGTAGAACTCAGGAATCACCGCGGTCTCGAGCAGACCGTAAAGTGCATGGGCTTCCACGGCGTCTCGGGCGGGATCATTACCGTGATCCAGCCCGTCGCCGAGCGCCCATCCTACCTCCGGGGTGTACGCTTCCGCCCACCAGCCGTCGAGTTCCGACAGGTTGATACCGCCATTGACCAGCACTTTCATTCCGCTCGTGCCGCAGGCCTCCCAGGGTCGCTGCGGCGTGTTGATCCAGATATCTACCCCCTGCACCAAGTGTTCGGCCAACAACGTATCGTAGTCACTGAGGAAAATGACGTGGGCGCGGACATTCTGCTGACGAATGAACAGGATCCATTCCTGGATCAACGCTTGACCCGCCTGATCCGCGGGATGCGCTTTGCCGGCCATGATGAGCTGCACGGGTCTCTGTGGATCGCTCAACAGACGCAGCAGCCGCTCCCGATCGTGCAGCAGCAGATTGGGTCGCTTATAGGTCGCAAAGCGGCGCGCAAATCCCAGGGTCAGCGCCAAAGGATCGAACAGATGTTTGGCTTCGTTCACTGCCTCGGACGATGCGCCAGAGGCCGCAAGTTGGGTCGATAGGCGTTCGCGGGCGTATTCGATCAGAGACTGGCGCGCGGATGTTCGCAATTGCCAGAGCGCCGCATCGGAGGTGCCGCGAATGTCCTTCTCCAGGGTGTCCATCGTTCCGAGCCAGCGATCCTTGCCGCAGGCCTGCGTCCATAGATCATCGGAGGCGGCCGAGTCCCAGGTGGGCGTATGGATCCCATTAGTCACCGATCCAATCGGGACGTCGGGCTGCGGCCAGCGAGGAAAGAGCGGCGCAAAGAGTTGCCGACTCACGACCCCGTGCAGCCGACTCACGCCGTTGACCGCGCCGCTACCGCGCACCGCGAGGTAGGCCATGTTGAAGGATTCCGAGGAATCGGTCGGGTTGGCTCGCCCGAGCGCCAGCAAATCGTGCACCGGAATATGGAGCTTCCGCTCTGCATAGACGGCGAGGTACTGCTCGATCAGTGCTGGCGTAAAGCGGTCAAATCCGGCCGCCACGGCCGTATGGGTGGTGAAAAGATTGCCGGCTCGGGTGGCAGCTAGGGCAACATCGAAAGGCTGGGCGTTCTCTTCCATGAAATCGCGTGCACGCTCCAGGACCGCAAACGCCGCGTGGCCTTCATTCAGATGACAGACCTCAGGTTGAATGTTAAGAGCCCGAAGTAGGCGCCATCCAGCGATCCCTAAGATCAGTTCTTGTTTGAGTCGAAGCTCCTGATTCCCCCCGTACAGCTCGCTGGTGATGCCGCGATGGACGGGATAATTGGCGGCATCATTGCTGTCCAACAGGTACAGCTTGACGCGACCCACCTGAACCTGCCATGCACGCAGCCAAACGGAGTACCCAGGTAGTGCAACTTCAAGCCGCAGCCATTCGCCGTTCGTTTGCCGCAGCGGCGTGATCGGCAACTGTCCGGGGTCGTTATACGGATACAAGGGGTGTTGAGCGCCATCCTGGTCGATTAGCTGGCGAAAATAGCCTTGGGCATAAAGCAATCCCACGCCGATCACGGGAACCCCCAAATCGCTGGCGGCCTTCAATTGATCGCCAGCGACGTTGCCCAATCCACCGGAGTAGATGGGTAGCGCTTCACTCAGCATGAACTCCATACTGAAATACGCCACACAGGTGAGGGCGTCGTGAGGATGCACCTTCTGAAACCACGCAGGGGCCTCGGCCGCGTCCCTACGGGTACGGAGCAGATCGTCAACGTTTTTCTTCAAAGCCGGATCGGCCATCTCCGCCCGGAGCTTGTCCCGCGAGACCGTTTGTAGAACCACCCAGGGATTATTCGTGAGATCCCATAGCACGGGATCCAATCGACGCCACACAGGGTCGGTGGCGTGGTTCCATGATGAGCGTAGATCCAGTGCCAGTTCTGCCAGCGAATCGACGACATCGACACCGGAGGCGGGATCGCGCGGCGTTCGGGACGTGGAGTACATGGGTTTGCTCATGACGGTTACGAGAAGCGGTTACGAGAAGATAGATGAGTTAGAACAAAGGCTTGGGCCTAACCTATTGAACATCTTCCGCGGTGTCGGTGCGTTGGCGAACTGAGAGCGCTTGAGTTTGCCGAGCGCCATCGTTTGGTCGGTCGTGTAGTCGCCAGTTAACTGCCGTCGGCGCGATGACTACTTGAACACTTTGCCTTGCTGCCGGATCGGCGGGATTGCCGCGCGCTTGCACTCATTGCTCACTCACGCCTCAGCGTTATACGGACGACCTCACGACGTCGCATGCTCGGCACCCTACCTGTACGTACCCGCGAAGCGGTCACCCAATGTATTCCAACGAACAGACGGCGGCGGCACGATGCGCGCAGCTTCCACCAGTGCGCTGCGGTCGCTGCTGCCACAAAAATCGCCCGGCAAAGCATGCCGTCCGGGGGTCGTCTTACAAGCCAGGACAACCGCGTTATATCCTCCATACGCGCGCGGCGTTTTACCCGAACTACCAGCGGCGCCGGGCAGACTAAAAGACCATGGTTGTGAATTCGATCGAGGAGCGTTCAAGGAAGCCAGAACTGGATCTGCACGTACTCGTGCTCAACACCGGCTCGTCATCCCTTAAGTTTGGCCTTTATCGCGTATGCGCCGGTGGCACCAATCGAGTCATCACGGGCGAAGCGGAGGCAATTGGCGAGAAAACGTGCACTTTTCACGCGCAGGATTCGCTGGGTCACTTGTTGCTCCACGAGAGCGCGCCGCTTCCAGGGCAGCAAGAAGCGGTCATCCGGGTCGCGAAACTTCTCAACGAACAAAAAGCGCCAGTGCCGCAAATCATCGGGCACCGCATCGTGCACGGCGGCCCGCATCTTAAGCAGCACTGCCGTATCGATGACTCGATTCTAGTCAAGATCGAGGCCGCCGCCGTCTTCGCGCCGCTTCACGTGCCGGCCGCGCTATCCGTCATCCGATACGCGCAGTCTCATTTCCCCGGCATTGCCCAAGTTGCATGTTTTGATACCAGCTTTCATGCGCATATGCCGCTGATCGCGAGCGTCCTGCCAATTCCTCGCGCGCTGCGGGCGGATGGTGTCCAGCGCTATGGCTTTCATGGTCTATCGTGCGAGTCAATTGTCCGTCAACTGGCAGGTAACATCCCGAATCGCTTGACGATCGCGCACCTGGGCAATGGTGCGAGCATCACTGCCGTGAAGGATGGTCAATCGATTGACACAAGCATGGGGTTGACGCCGACCGGCGGAATCATCATGGGGACGCGCAGCGGTGATCTTGACCCTGGTGTGCTGGTATACCTTGTTAGGCACCAGAAGCTCGACCCGATGAAGCTCGAACAGCTCGTGGACCGGCACAGCGGCTTGTTGGGCATCTCTGGGGTCTCGGCAGACCTCAGAGAATTGCACAAAATGGCCCACTCAGACCCCGATGTACGCCTGGCTATCGATATGTTTTGCTACACGGCCGCAAAAGAACTCGCGGCCATGAGCGCGGTGTTGGGGGGTATTGATACGATCGTCTTCACGGGCGGCATAGGAGAGAACGACGCGCAAGTCCGCGCGCTCATCTGCAGCCGTCTTGCTGTAATTGGTGTCCGACTTGACGCTACACGCAATCGCGATGGTTGCGATCCGATCAGCGATGGCGCGTCTCGGTGCCAAGTGCGTGTCTTGCCCTCCCAGGAGAATGAGCAGATTGCCCACCAGGCGTGGACTTTGTACTGACACATTCGGGGCATCTCCCAAAGCATCTTGCGACGCACGGAAGGACCGCGCTTGGTGCGCAGCGGCTCTCGTTAGGTACGCTGACGCACAGACGTACAGTCTGCGTCCTGTAGGCTGGTGATGACGGTTCTATCGCATGCCCATGTTTTGGGCTCATCCGTCTCTCCCGGAGACACACACACATGACCTCTAATCGGGCAGTCTCGAGGACGCGCTCGCTTCGACGTGCCTTCAGAGCGAGCCGGTTGGGATGGCGATGTGGGCCGCGACGGGCGGATACGCGACATCGAGCGCGCGCGGGCGAGTGCCGATCCCAGGGGGCTGGGCAAGTCGCGTGCCGCCGGTGGCTGGTTTGCCGCAAGGCCATCTGGCACGGAAGACATTTACAAGATCTACGCCGAGAGCTTTCGTGGCGCAGCGCAGTTGCAACAGATTCTCAAAGAGGCGCAGGCGAGCGTTGATGCCGTCATTGCCCCGCAGTGACAAGGGCTAGCGCGAATTCCTAAATTACCCTCAAGGATCAACTGACCATGGCCGCCGACGCTAAATCCGTGTCCCCGACGCCGCCGAGCAGCACGGCAAAGCCGTCGATTGACTCGGCTAAATCCAAGCCGCAGCCGGCGGCCAATGACGACTTGAAGACCTTGCCCATTGCTGAAGTTCAGAAGCGGCTCAGCTCCTCAGCGAATGGCCTTACTCAGACAGAAGCTGCCAAACGACTCGCCAAGGATGGCCCGAACGAGATTACTGAAAAAAAGAGCAACGCGTTCCTCAAGTTTCTCAGCTATTTCTGGGGCCCGATCCCCTGGATGATTGAAGTGGCCGTGATTCTGTCCGGCATCGTCAAGCATTGGCCGGATTTCTTCATCATCCTGGTTCTGTTGATGTCAAACGCCGTGGTAGCGTTCTGGGAGGAGCGCGCGGCGGGCAATGCGATCGCCGCTTTGAAAGCGAAGCTTGCCACCAAGACGCGGGTGAAGCGCGACGGCCAATGGGCCAGCCCACCGGCACGAGAACTGGTGCCGGGCGACGTCATTCAACTGCGCCTGGGCGATATCGTCCCCGCGGACGCTCGTTTGCTCGATGGTGATCCCATGTCCGTCGATCAGTCAGCTCTGACGGGTGAGTCCTTGCCCGCGACGCGAAACCCGGGCGATGCGGTGTTTTCGGGTTCGATCGTTCGCCGGGGTCAAAGCAGCGCGCTCGTCTATGGCACCGGCACGAACACCTACTTTGGCAAGACGGCGCAACTGGTTGAGCAAGCCCACACCGTCAGTCATTTCCAGAAAGCGGTTTTGAAAATTGGCAACTATCTCATCGTTCTCGCCGTCTGCTTGGTCGCGACCATCATCGCCTTTGCCATTTACCGGGGAGATCCGATTCTCTCGACCTTGCAATTCGCGCTCGTGCTGACCGTCGCAGCGATACCCGTAGCGATGCCGACCGTGCTGTCGGTGACGATGGCCGTCGGGGCGCGCCTGCTCGCCAAAAAACAGGCGGTGGTGAGTCGATTGGTGGCAATCGAGGAGCTGGCGGGTGTGGATATCTTGTGCGCAGACAAAACCGGCACCCTCACCCAGAACAAGCTCACGCTCGGAGATCCCTTCTGCGTTCCGAATGTAACGGCGGTGCAGGTCATCCTGGATGGGGCGCTGGCATCTCGTGCGGACAATGATGACACCATTGATCTCGCGGTGCTCAGCGGGGTAAAGGACACGGCCGCGCTAAAGAGTTATCAGATCTCGCACTTCACGCCCTTCGATCCGGTGCACAAGCGCACGGAGGCGCAAGTGAAAGACAAAGACGGAAAGGCGTTCAAAGTCACCAAAGGGGCGCCGCAAGTTATTTTAGCTCTCACCGGCAACGCAGCCGACGTTAAGGTCGCCGTCGAGAAAGCCGTTGATGAGTTTGCGGCCCGCGGATTTCGTTCCCTCGGTGTCGCGAGGGCCGAAGGGGATGGCCCATGGCAGTTCGCGGGTGTATTGCCATTGTTCGATCCCCCGCGGGAAGATGCCAAGGCGACGATCGCGACAGCGATGCAGATGGGCGTCAAGGTAAAGATGGTGACTGGCGATGCGCTCGCCATTGCAAAAGAGACTGCGAAGAAGCTCGACATGGGTACGAACATCCTGGACGCCAGCACCTTGGGCGACCTCGAGAAGGATGTAACGGCGCAAACCGCTGAATCGATCGAAAAGGCCGACGGCTTCGCGCAAGTGTTCCCGGAGCACAAGTATCACATCATCGATGTTCTGCAAAAGCGCAACCATATCGTCGGTATGACGGGAGACGGCGTGAACGACGCACCGGCCCTCAAGAAGGCGGATTGCGGAATTGCTGTATCCGGAGCGACGGACGCGGCGCGCGCAGCCGCTGCCATTGTGCTCATGACACCCGGGCTCTCGGTCATCATCGACGCCATCAAGGAGAGCCGAAAAATCTTCCAGCGCATGAATAGCTATGCCATATACCGCATAGCCGAGACGCTGCGCGTACTTCTCTTTATGACATTGGCCATCTTGGCCTTTAACTTCTATCCTATGACCGCCGTCATGATCGTGATGATCGCATTGCTCAATGACGGGGCCATCTTGTCGATAGCCTATGACAATGTGCGTTATCGCAATCAACCCGAAGCATGGAACATGCCCGTCGTGCTCGGCGTGTCCACGGTACTTGGCGTCATCGGCACGGTCGCCGCCTTCGGCTTGTTTTTCCTCGGGTTGAAGATTTTTCATCTCGATCATGCGCACGTTCAGACGCTCATGTATTTGAAGCTTTCGATAGCGGGACACCTGACAATCTTTCTGACCCGCACCCGCGGCCCGTTCTGGTCAATCCGCCCCGCGAAGATCCTATGGATCGCCGTGCTCGGCACGCAGGCCATCGCGACGCTGATTGCGGTCTATGGCCTCTTCATGGCGCCCTTGGGATGGCGGTATGCCGGTATCGTGTGGGGCTATGCACTCATTTGGTTCCTTTTCAACGATCGATTAAAGCTTCTGACCTATTGGGTCCTCGATCGATCCAAGTCTCAGGCGAAAGCTAACGTGAAGGCGGTGGATGGAAAAACCGAGGTCAATACGGCGGCAAAGGTGCGGC
>Ga0302325_10014733_pt1 | contig 16633 bp, 12 predicted proteins | sample Palsa_T0_2_FD_201948 | JGI IMG/M metagenome (GOLD analysis project Ga0302325, IMG submission 201948) | Peat permafrost microbial communities from Stordalen Mire near Abisko, Sweden - Palsa_T0_2 | ecosystem: Environmental > Terrestrial > Soil > Palsa > Peat permafrost | place: Sweden: Abisko... | reverse complement strand
ATCGCTACAAGTCCGCCAGCGGGCGCGAGGGCGACTGGTTCCTGATCGGGCTTTCTCCCGGAAAAAAAGACTACAGCCTCCACATCTGTGTCGGCGACAAGGACGGCTACCTCGTCGAGCGGAATGCAGCGAAGCTCGGCAAGGTGAAGGTCGGCCGCACGTGCATAAACTTCAAGAAACTCGAGGACCTGAAGCTCGACGCCGCAATCGGGCTCGTGAAACAGGCCGCGAAAACCGGGGGCATCAACGCCGTGACGTGATGGGGCGCGACACATTGTCACCGAACCCGGATAACCAAATGAAGCTAAATCGCTAGGACATTTCGACTTGGTCGAGAGTTAATGGAATGGAAAAGGCAGTGAAGGGAAACAATCGGCAAGTAGGGAGGGCACAAAGTCTCAGGCAACCTTTTGGCAACCCCACCCCCATTAACGCGGCAAGAGGTCAAGGGCTTGGCAATAAGACCGTGAAGCCTGCCTCTCGGAAATGCCGATCCGTGGTAAGCGCTTCCGCCAGCCGCAGCTCGCGCATGACCACAAAGCTCGTACAATCCGTAAAAGAGTAAGCATGGTCAGAGTGTTTACGGAAGAACGTCTTCGCAGTATCGAATCGGTCCGGTCCGATCCACTCCAAACGGATGCCGGAGGACTGCTCCACGAGATCGAGAACGCGATTAGCGACGAGGGCGCCGCCCCGAGCGTTGCCGAGGTTTACCGTTTCAGCGACGACGTAGTCGGTTGTAACCATCCACCTCTCTGCCGCTAACAGGCGGCCTACCTCCCGCTTCGCCGCGGCGTGTCCGGCGTCGTTCCGATCCACGAGCGCATAGAGGGCCGATGTGTCTGCAAAGACCTCACGCACTACCATACAGTGTGCGGTCGATATCTTCGTTAGTCAGTTTTCCGCCAGGGCCGGATACGGCGAAGCTGTCCAAATTGCGAAGCGGATCCCCGGGAGGAAGCCGGCGCCGGGTCTGCTTTGGCGCAGGCACAAGTTGTGCCACGGGCCGCCCGGCTCGCGCAATGGTGATGCGCTCACCCTTCTCAGCTCGTTTCACCAAACGGGAAAGACTGCTTTTCGCAGCGTGCATGTTGACGACCGTTGGAGGCATTTCGAGAGGTTAGCTAACCCATCGGGCTAATCAAGCCGAACCTCCGTCCCCACGGGGATTCGAACCGCGGGCCACCGATGATGCTCACCGATAGTAGAGGTTATACGGGAAGTTCCCGACAAAGACACGGTGGTAGTAGTTGAACACCCGTTGATGGGTGCGGAGACCTTCTTCAATTTCAACCTCTGCTCGGCCGAAGGCTTCGTCGAACCCTAGAGCGGCCTTCGGCGAAAGAGCCTCGTAGTAGGCGAATGCCTCGAAAAAATCTTGGCTCACCTCCGGCAGGTAAACGACCTGCCGGCTCATTTCCTCAGGGCGGCGACTTGGGCGCGGAACTGCTCGCGGCTAAGGGCAATGCCCGGATTTGCCTCATAAGCCGCCCAGCGGCGGTCGAGTTCGGCTCTATGCGCCAGCGGTGGCGGCAAGGAATCCGGATTCCTCAGGGAGCCCATGATTTCGTCGGCTAGGGCAACCCGCTCCTGATCTGAGAGCCTGTCGAAATTTGGAATCTCGGTGGTCCGCACGGAGGGCAAAGTAGCGATACTGTCCGAGCAGTCAATTCTGAGCCTTTCCGTTTGGGCTGGGTTCGCGGGCTGTCCGGGCGCATCCCGATTTGGGAAGTTGGGTCCCTGCATACAGTCGGGGCGGAATGGGAACCGGGAACTGGGTTCTTCCAACCATGAGGGGAATGGTATTTTGCCAGGGCTGACGGTTCGTAAAGACGTAAGGCATTCACTGCCGACATCTTAAATATGTACAGGGTGTGGTGGCACAACCTGTGCCTATGCGGTGCGTATTAGCAAGCGGCCCAGTCTCCTGCTCCCAGTGACCTGTCCCGATGCGCTCCCGTGTTAAGACAGCGACGGCGATCCTGTTGATCGCGGCCGCTGCATCAGCGGCCTACTTCAATTCCCTCAGGGTTCCGTTTATCTTTGACGACGGCCCGTCGACGGCGGGCAACGCCAGCATCCGAAACCTGGTTCAGCTGGGACGCGTGCTTGCGCCCCCGGCCGGAACCACCGTGAGCGGTCGCCCGGTCGCGAACCTTTCATTCGCGGTCAACTACGCGCTCGGCGGAACCGACGTGCGCGGGTACCACGCGACCAACCTTCTGATCCATGTCCTCGCGGGAGCCGCACTCTTCGGCATCGCGCGAAGGACGCTGCGGCGGCCCGGGCTCAACGCCTTGTTCGGGCGTGACGCTGACCTGCTGGCCTTCGCGGTCGCCCTGATTTGGACACTTCACCCGCTCCAGACCGAGTCCGTGACCTATGTCGTGCAGCGGGTGGAGTCGCTGATGGGGCTCTTTTACCTGCTGACCCTTTATTGCTTCATCAGGTCGGTCGCCTCGGCGCGGCCCGGCCTGTGGCAGGCCGGCCTGGTCGTCGCGTGCCTGCTGGGAATGGCGACAAAGGAAGTCATGGCGACGGCGCCCCTGATGGTCCTGCTCTACGACCGCACGTTTGTGGCGGGCACGTTCAAACAGGCTTGGTCGGAACGCCGGGGACTGTATGGCGTCCTGGCGGCAACGTGGGTGCTCCCGGCCGGCCTGCTCGCGGGGCATGGATGGAGTCGGCAGGGTTCCGCGGGATTCACGAACATCGTCCCCCTCCCGGCCTATTGGCTTACCCAATGTGAGGCTGTGGGCCGCTACCTAGGGCTCTCATTCTGGCCGCATCCGCTCGTGTTCGATTATGGCTCCTACCTTGTCGGCGGGTGGGGCGAGGTCGCGCCCTACGCCGTAGTTGTTGTCGCCTGTGTCGTCGCGACGCTGGTCGCCCTCCGACGCTGGCCGGCCGTCGGATTTCTCGGGGCTTGGTTTTTTGTGATCCTCGCCCCGACCAGCATGGTTCCGGTGGCCACACAGACCATGGCGGAGCACCGCATCTACCTGCCTTTGGCCGCGGTCGTCTCGCTGGTCGCCGTGGGTGCATACGCCTGGGCGGGACGCAGGGCGCTGGTTCCGCTGATCGTCCTCGCCCTTGGGCTGGGCGTGTTGACGGCCGAGCGAAACAGCGTGTACCAGAGCGCGGTTTCCCTGTGGACGGACACTGTGACCAAGCGACCGGGCAACGCCCGCGCCCATTGTTCGCTGGGCCAGGCTCTCGCCTCGATTCCCGACGCTGTCCCCGGGGCCATCGTGGAGTTTGAGGAGGCGCTCCGCCTTCATCCCGACTACGCCGACGCGCACACCGACCTCGGTCTCGTCCTCGAGGATGTTCCCGGCCGGCTGGAGGATGCGATCGGCCATCTAGCGGAGGCGGTGCGGCTCAGGCCGGACGTCGCGCAGAACCACAACAACCTGGGATCGGCCTTGGCCAAGGCGGACCGGGCGGAGGATGCGGCCGGGGAATTCAGGACGGCCGTGGACATGAAGCCCGACTTTTTCGAGGCCCGTGCAAACCTGGGCATCCTGCTCTGCGACAGCGGCGCCCTCGCCGCCGGGATGGAGCAGCTGGAGATGGCGCTCGGTGAGAACCCGACGTACGCGCGAGCCGAGTTTTACCTCGCCAACGCCCTCGTCCGCACCGGGAGGATTCCCTCGGCGATCGAGCACTATGAGGGCGCGCTTCGGGACGAACCCACGTTCGCCGAGGCGAGCAACAACCTCGGCATGGTCCTCTGCCGGATTGGCCGCAGCGATGAAGGCCTCGCGCGGATTGACGCGGCGATCCGGATGCAGCCGAACCTGGTCCAGGCCCACTTTACACGGGGCGCAGCGCTCATGCAGGCCGGCCGCAGGGATGAGGCGGCGGCCGAATATCAAAGGGTGCTCCAGCTCAGGCCCAACGACCCGTCGGCGCTCCGGATGCTGCAGCTGATCTCGACCGCCCGCTGAGCCACGCGTCGGGCGCCAGGCCCTAAAAATGCTTGGTTCGCAGGCTCGACAACGATAGGGATTTGACCGTGGGACTGAGAATCTCGCTGGTCTTTTTCTCGGCGGCTACCTCCAGCTTCGCCACCCAGATGACACCCGTTTTCCTGAGCCAGGTCTACGTGGTGGTCGATGCGGCCAGCTACAAGGCGATCCGGGCGTCGGACGCGATCCAGGCGCTTGCCTCCGCCCAGGAGGAGCGTGTCTCGGCGAGCCATGGCGGATGGACCGGATTTTACATCGTGGGCCGCCAGACCGCCATTGAGATCCTCGCCGCCTCGGCCGAAGGCGACCCCACGCGCCCCGGGCAATCGGGCATCGGCCTGGCTTACGGTGACGCTGCGAACGGCCCGGTCCTCGAGAAGCGCCTGCGCGCCGCACTTGGGAACAGGGCGAACGTGGCGCGCTCGAGGATGAGGACGTCGGACCTGGTGCCCTGGCTCGATGAAATCGATGTCGACGGGGGAGAGTCCGGCACGCTGTCCACGTGGTTCATCGAGATGTCCCCGGGATTCCTTGTCGCGCAGTATCCCGGCTCGCGGTCCGATCATGGGCGCTCGCGGGAACAATACTTCGCCGCGGGTTTTCATCCCGAGAGGCTGCTCGACGACGTCGTGGGCCTGAGCGTGGCCCTCAACCCGGCTGAAACCTCCCTGCTGGTCGACGAACTGAGTTTGGCGGGATGGACCATGACCCAGGACGCCGGGAAGACCGTGATGAGCGGACCCGACATCGCCATCACCATCCTCCCCGCGGGGACCCGGTCCGGGATCCGGGAGGCGCGCCTTCGGCTGCGCCACCCGGCGCTGCGCCAGGTCAGTCCGCTCGGCAACGCCGAGCTCCAGCTCGATGGGGAGGCGGGGAGCCTGAGTTTTGGGGACTCAGGCTGATACCGGCTTGTCTCCCGGCCGATCCGGGAAAGAGGCCCCCGGCTCGCGCATCTGGTGGGCGACGACCAGGGTGTAGAAGCAGAGCACCATGTTCTGCATGGGGAGCTGCAGCGGCGTCGGCAGGCAATAGATCGCCGCCACGGCGGGAACCCATACGCCAAGATTTGAGAGGAGCACGGGCAGCACCCGCTTGCGGTACCAGCCGCCCTCGATCATGTCGGAGCGGGGCGCGGCAAGCGTTCCCGCATCCACGGCCCGGTAGACGGCCACGGTCACCGGCACGGCGAAGGCCGGGCAGTAGACGAACTGATCCATGAAGACCTTCACGACGATGGTCCCGACGTCATGCCCCGCCCCGAACACGTGGGCCTGGACGCCGTACCAAATGCCAACCTCCAGGCCCTTGTAGGCCCAAAAGGCCGTCAGCCAGAATCCCTGGCCCCAGGAGTAGCGGGGATGTCCCTCGCTGTCCCTCTTGCCGAGGCGGATATAGAGGAAGGGAAGCAGGCCGCCGAAGAGGCCCGTGGAAACGATCCCGAAGCCGACTCCCGATTTTTCCCGAAATTCCGCCAACCGCGCCAGCGCGCCATGGACATCCGGGACGTAGTAGTAGCCCAGGACGAGGGCGACTGCCACGACCTGAAGGACGACGGCGGGCACAAGGTTGGCCCGGGCGCCCTGGACGCCCGAACGCCAGGGGGCGTCGGGTGGCTTCGGTGATTCGACGGACTTCAAGCGCCCAGAATACCGCAGGGTCGGCGGGGGCTTGCCAGAACCTTCTGAGGGCCGGTGGCCCGATCAGTCCGACCGGAGCGCCTCGATCGGGTTGATCGTGGTCGCCCGCCGGGCCGGCAGCCAGCAGGCGACGATCGCGATCGCGGCAAGGAGCGCGGCGAGTCCCAGCACGATCCAGGTGTTTTGTCCCGGCACCTCGGGCATGGCCCTGCCGAGCACGTAGATCAGGGTGAAGGCGAGGGCCAGCCCGATGGCCGTCCCCTGCACGGCGACCTTGACGCCGTTCTGCAGGATGAGCCAGAGAACGTCACCGGTCTGGGCGCCGAGCGCCATCCGGATGCCGATTTCCTGCGTCCGCTCCGCGGCAAGGCTGGCGACCACGCCATAGATCCCCACCGCGGACAGCAGAAGCCCGAGGACGGCCATCTGGATCAGCATCCGTCCCACGATCGAATAGGTCCGGACGGAATCGGTGATCTCCTCCTGGGCGGTCTCAAGCCAGGCCACCGCGACGTCGGGGTCCAGCTTGGCCACGGCGCGCCGCGCGTCCTCACCCAGGACCGACGGATTGGAGGAGGTATGGACGATGAAGTTGATCCACCGCATGGGGTCCTGTGGGAACGGACGGTAGATCTCAAAGTTGAACTTTTGGGGCCCCAGGTCGTCGGCTGCGACGGTGTCGTTGACCACGCCAACGACCTCGCTCCACGCGCGGTCGCGCGGGTCGTTCTTGCCGATCCGCTTTCCGATCGCGCTCTCCCCGGGCCAGAATGTCTTGGCCATGTATGCATTGATGATGACCACGCTGGCTGAGTGGGCGTCGTCGGCATCGGTGAAATCCCTTCCCTCGACGAGGTGCATCCCCAGGGTGTCGAAGAAATGGGGGCTGATGCCGTTTGTGTGCCCCTGGGGCGCCTTGCCGTCCTCGGGCGGGGGCCGGCCCTCGATCGCAAAGCCGTCTCCAGATCCGCCCATCGCATATCCCCATATGGGTGACGTGTAGGCGGTCACGGCCTGCTCCACGCCGGGGAGCACCGACAGATCCCGGCGCAGGTTCTCCCCGAACTGCGTGGCGCGCTCGTCGCCCTTGTCGCCGTATTTCTCCACGGAGAGCACGACCTCGCCGGTCAGGATGTTGTCCGGCCGCCAGCCCATGTCGCGCTTGAGGAGGCGCTGCATCCCCTGAACGAAGAAGCCGGCCCCCGCCAGCACCGTGAGCGCCACGGCGATCTCGATGACGATCAGGGAATGGCGCAGGCGGTGCCTCGAGCGGTCGGAGCTCGATCCCCTCGAGTTCTGCTTGAGCGCCCCGCTCATGCCCGCGCCCGACGAGATCAGGGCCGGGATCGTGCCAAACGCGATGCCGGTGAACGCGGACGCGACGAAGGCGAACGCGATCACCTTCGTGTCCATGGGGAAGTCCACGGCGAAATAGTTCGCGAGGTATTTCTCGGCCGACACATTGCCCCACTTCGCGACGAGGAGCCCGAGCGCGCCGCCGACCAGGGAGAGGATCACGCTCTCGGTCAGCTGCAGGCGGACGATCCCTGCGCGCGAGGCGCCCAGCGCGAGGCGGATCGCATGCTCCTTGGCCTGGGCGGTGGCGCGGACGAGCTGGAGATTGGCCAGGTTGGCGCAGGCGATGAGCAGGACGGAAAAGGTGACGGCCATCGTGAGCCAGCAGAGGCTGGAGGTGGTGGAACCCACGCGCACCTGGCGGTAGGGATTCACCTTGAGCGTCTTTCCCGCGTCGGTGGTCTGGAAGTCACGTCCCAGCGTGGCCGCAAACGCCGCCGTCTCCGCCCTGGCCTGGTCGATGGTGACGCCTGGCTTCAGGCGCGCCGTGATGTAATACCACGACCGGTCCCTCATGTTGCGGTTGATGTCGGGATGGTCCAGGATCCACAGGTCGCAGCGGGCATTGAGCAGCGGGTCGTCGAGGAGCGGAGGCATGACGCCGACCACGGGCATCACCTTGGCATCGATCCGGATCACGCGGCCGATGATCGAGGGATCGGCCCCGAAATGGTCGCGCCACAGCCTGTTGCTCAGGATTGCCGCGGGCTCCCGGCGCAGCTCCTCCTCCTGCGTGAAGGTGCGCCCGAGGACGGGGACGACGCCCAGCGTCCGGAAAAAGGAGGAGGACACGGTGATGTTCCGCAGCTGGATCGCGGGCCTTCCTCCCTCTGTCAGGCTCACCGGCCCGGGGCAGTGGCAGGTGATGGATTCAAAGACCGTGTTCTGGTCGCGCAGGTCGCAGAAGTCCGCGGGGGAGACGGGCAGAAAGTTTTCCTGCGGCGTGCTGCTGAAGACCGTGACGAGCCGGTCGCTGTCCGGATAGGATGACGCCTTGAGCAGGAGCCGGTTGAGGACCGTGAACGCGGTCGTGTTGGCACCGATCCCGAGCGCCAACGTCAGGAGCGCCGCCGCGGTGAAGCCGGGCGTCTTGAGGAGCCTCCTGCAGGCAAACCTGATGCTGGCGTACATGGTGTCGTGCAGATCCGGCCGGAGCCGGCGCGTCTCTGCTGGGCGGCCATCAGGCTAAGGCTGCGCCGCTCGGACGGTCGATGGAATTTAAGCCGCCGCCGCCTTCACAGAGGCAGCGAATTGCTTTTGCTTCCCATCCCCTCGGGTGGCGGCCGCGCGATTTTGCGGAAAGCACCCAAACGCCTGGCTCGAAGAAAACCTCCGATCCGGCACGAGATTTATATGAATTTTCTTCTCAGTGAGTTGCGTAATGGCGGATCCGCTTGGCATCCGATGAGCAAGGGACGGATCCATTCTTATGAAAGCCTTCCTTGCCCGCTTCGCCTCGGTGCTGGTGGTCGCGTCGTTCCTGCTTCTTTCCCCTGCATCCCCATGCCGTGCCTCGGGAACGGACGACATTGTCGCCGTTTCCGCGAAGGCGAGCAGCGACTACAGCCGGGAGCGCCTCGAGAACGGAACCTTGGCACTCGAATCCTATGCCTTTGGGAAAGGCGGCGTGTGGACCGGTTCGAACGCGGACGCGTCCATCGACAAGCTGACATTCCTGGATGTGGCACATGCCGTCGCCTACCCGCTGGCGGACCAGAATTATCTTCCAGCGAGCGATCCAAGGGCCGCGAAGCTCCTGATCATGGTGTATTGGGGCACGACCCGGGCCCCCGTCCGCGCGCAGGATTCCGCCATGAACACTTTTCTTCAGAATGCGAAGGACCAACTGACCATCGCGAGTATGGCCGTAAGGGTGGACGAGAGCGGGAACGGCCCCCTCTTTTTTCAGCGTCGCATGGAACTCACGACGGCGCTGGATTCCGTCGAGATGGAGAAGGACCAGCGCGAAAAGGTGGACGCCGCAAATGCCGATATGCTCGGCTACGACTCGTGGTGGGAGCGCACGGCCCGCTTCCAGTACACGGGCTTTGGTCTCGACTACTCGAGGCAGGACATGTTCGACGAGCTGGAGAACAACCGCTACTTCGTTGTGCTGATGGCGTATGACTTCCAGCTCCTGTACAAGGAAAGGAAGCATAAGCTTCTCTGGGAGACTCGATTCAGCATCCGGCAGATGCACCATGAGTTCGCCGAGGACCTGCCGGCCATGGCGCACTACGCCTCCCCGTATTTCGGCCGCGACAGCAAGGGCCTAATCCACGGCGACGTACCCCTCGGGCGTGTTGATGTAGGCGCGGTTCAGTCGCTGGGCACAATACCGGTGAAATAGCCTTCCGCGCGGCCCGGTGTTCAGTGCATCGCCGCGGATTTCTCCTCAGCGAGGATATCGTCCAGGAATCCCGGAGAGATTTTCCTGATCTGGTTTCCAGGCCATTTGTCCGGCGCATCGTTGTAGGGGCGAAGGAAATCCACCGCCTTTACCAGGCTGGAGCCCCTGGGCGAGCTATAGTGAAGCAAATCAATGCCGAGTCCTTCGCTCAGCCGTGCGACCGTGAATTGGGCCGTCAGATTGAAGAGGCTGTAGCTCAGGCCGTCGGCCCGGGCCAATTCCAGGGGCTGCCGGCCATCGGGCTCAATCTGGCTGGCGATCCGCAGGATATCCTCGCTCGCGAGGCTTCGCGCGACGTCGTCGCGTCCGACGCAGCGCGCGATCGCGATCGCCTGGGCGAGAAACCAGGATCCGTGGTTGTTTGCCGCCCCGTGCTCGGCGTCGCCGATCCGGCTGGAGAGCATCCAGTGGAGGTAGCGGGTGAACCAGTCATGGACGGACGCCTCGTCGGCGTCCGACAGGGCGGCAGAGCCGTGGAGCATGCGGAGCGCGTCAACGACGCCAATGAGGCCGCGCGCGTCGAGGATGCCCTCGCCGCGTCCGCGGTTGTCATCGTGGCCGAGTGCGATCTGTCCCCGGTCAAGGTTCGGCTTCATCCGGGTCGCGGGGTTCACAAACCAGGCCTGCAGCCACTCCACCGCGCGCCGGTCGTAGACCGCGAGGTGATATACGGCCCAGCCCAGGGCCAACCTGTCGACATGGTCCTCCATAGCCACAAGGCGGGGCTCGTCGCCCAGCGCGACCTGCTTCTCGTTTGAGTGCCCGTCCCTCCGGACAAACGGCATGTGGCTCGGCGTGCCGGAGTCGGGCCAATAATAGCGCGCGTAGCTGATGTAGTCATGGGCATCGCCTGTCGGCGAGGGTGCGGGCTTGTCGACGATCGTCACGATTGGGGCTCCCAATGCCGCATTGGCCGCGGATTCCACAGCCGGTGCGGGCCGCGCGGGTACCTGGACAAGAAAAGGCGGCAGGCCATTCGAATCTTGGGCGCTCAGCGACAATGCGATCCCGAAGGCCAATGGCATCGAGACGCAGCGGATCAGGCGACGGGCAAACCGGGGCATGCTCATGGGGTGGGGCATCAGATGGGAGGCGATCTCGGCTCGGACTTCCGAGCGAACGGACAGGTTGCCACACAAATGGCCGGTTTCAATCCGTAGTCGCCGCTCCGCTCCCTTGCTGGGCCTTGATAACGGCGCGGTGCACGTTTATACTTCGGTGGCTGACGGGCGCTGCTTCCCAAGGGCGAATCCCCCGGCCTAAACCCCCGCATGCCCCTCAAATCCCTCGCATGGGCTTTCCTGCTCGTCGCCGTTTCCGGCGCCGCCCATGCGGACAACACGGTCCAGATCACCATCGACCCGACTTCGGGGCGCCAGCCGATCAGCCCGTACATCTACGGCACGAACCAGGACCTCCCCGGGGTCGCCAGCCCTGGGGCCCGCAGGTTTGGCGGGGACCGCCTGACGGGCTACAACTGGGAAACCAACGCGTCGAACGCGGGGAACGACTACATCGACAACAGCGACAATTACCTCGTGGCTTCCCTGCCGGCGAGCGAGCAGTCAATCCCGGCGGTCGCGCTGACCAGCTTTCACCAGCAGTCGCTCACCGATGGGACGCCTTACACGGTGCTCACGCTTCAGATGGCCGGTTACGTGGCCGCCGACGAAAACGGCCCGGTGACGGCGGCCCAGGCGGCGCCTTCCTCGCGCTGGAACGTTGTCGTCAACAACACGCCGGGCGGTGCCTTTCCGCCCACTCCCAACCTGGCAGACGGTACTGTGTACATGGACGAGGTGCTCTACCACATCCTGGGCCAATTCGGGCCCGGCGTGGGCTCGACGGGCGTCAAGGGCTACGACCTCGACAACGAACCGTCGCTGTGGCCCTCGACACACCCCTACCTGCACCCCGCCCAGACCACCTGCGCCGAGATCGTGTCCAAGTCGACTGCGCTCGCGAAGACCATCAAGCGCATGGATCCCACGGCCGACGTGCTGGGCGGCGTCTTCTACGGCAGCGCGGCCTACTTCACGTTCCAGAGCGCCCCCGACTGGGCGTCGATCCAAAACTCCACCGGCGACCGGTGGTTCCTGGATTATTTCCTGGCGCAGATGAGCAGTGCCTCCGCGACGGCGGGGACGCGCCTCATGGACGTCCTGGACCTGCACCGGTACAGCGACGAGAATGTCTCGGGTACGGGACCGGACCAGTCGATCACCCAGCAGACCAATTACGCCGACACGGCGACCGACATGGACCGGGTGCAGGCACCCCGTGTCCTCTGGGACCCGACCTATATCGAGAACAGCTGGGTTCAGCAGTATTACTCGCAGTTCCTGCCTTGGATCCCGAACATCCAGGCGTCGATTGCCGCGCGCTATCCCGGCACCAAGCTGTCCTTCACCGAGTACAGCTACGGCGGCGAGAGCGACATTTCCGGCGGACTCGCGCAGGCCGACGTCCTCGGCATCTACGGCAAGTACGGCGTCTACCTCGGCTGCGTCTGGATCCTGCACGGATCGCCGGCTCCCCTCTACACGGCTGCTGCATTCAACCTCTACCTGGATTACGACGGACAGGGAGGGCGGTTCGGGTCCACCTCCGTGTCCGAGACCGACTCCGACATCGTGAACACCTCGGCCTACGCGTCGGTCGACGCCGCGGGTGCGCTGCACGTCGTGGTGCTGAACAAGAGCTACACGGCGCCCGCCGACCTGACGTTCCAGATCGGGGGTTCTTCGGGCTTTTCGAGCGCAAACGTCTACGCCTTTGACGCCTCGACGACGAATGTCACGGCGCGTTCGTCCGGGACCGTGGCCGGAAACAGGATGACCTACACGCTGGCGCCGCTGACGGCGGCCCACTTCGTCTTCCAATCCTCGGGCGGCGCCCCGGCCTTCGCCTCCGGACCATCGTCGCAGACCGTGGCGAGCGGCGCCACGGCCGTGTTCACCGCGGCCGCGAATGCCTCCGCTTACCAGTGGGAGCTCAATGGGTCGGCCCTCGTCAACGGGACCTCGGTTTCGGGCGCGACGGGACCTGAGCTCGTGATCAACAGCGTGACCGGGGCGAGCGCGGGAACGTACACCTGTGTTGCCACGAACACCTCGGGAAGCACGACCAGCCCATCGGCGACCCTGACCGTGAACGCGACGTCCAATCCCGGGCGCCTGGTCAACATCTCGTGCCGGGCCCAGGTCGGCACGGGTCCCAACATCCTGATAGCCGGATTTGTGGTGGGGGGCGCGGGGACGTCGGGCCAGGAGTCCCTCCTCATCCGGGGTTCCGGTCCGGCCCTCATCCCGTTCAAAGTGTCGGGCACGCTCCCCGACCCGCAGCTGCAGCTCATCTCGTCTGCGAACGCCGTCCTGGGGACCAGCGAGGGCTGGGGCGGAAATGCGCAGATCGCGGCAGCGGCGGCGTCCGTGAATGCGTTCACGTGGATGGCGGCATCCAGCCACGACGCGGCGCTCCTTGAGGGCCTCCCGGTCGGCGCCTACACCGCGCAAGTTGCGGGACAATCGGGGGACACCGGCGTGGCCCTGGCGGAGGTCTATGACACGACGCCTGCCGGCACCTACGCAGCCGCGACGCCCCGGCTCGTTAACATTTCGACCCGGGCCCAGGTGGGGACGGGCGGCAATATCCTCATCGCGGGGTTCGTGATCGGCGGGACGACGGCGGAGACGGTGTTGGTCCGGGCATCGGGCCCGGCGCTCGTCCCCTTCAAGGTCTCGGGGACGCTGGCCGACCCCCAGCTCAAGCTCTACCAGTCGAACCCCGACGGGTCCTCGACGCTGCTCCAGACGAACACGGGGTGGGGTGGGGACCCGGAGATTGCGGCGGAGGCGACACGGGTCGCGGCGTTTTCATGGGGATCGTCGGCCACTCCCGACTCGGCCCTCCTCCTGACGCTGCCCCCGGGCGCCTATACGGCCCAGGTGGCCGGCGCCTCGGGCGACACCGGAATCGCGCTCATCGAGGTCTATGAGGTCCAGTGAGCTTCGCGTGGGTGTAACCTCGGGCACGGTCGCGGCGTCATCTCCGGCAGCACCTGTTACAGCGTCACACCCCCAACATTAAGGATTCCTCCCATGTTCGCCTTCATCCCGCTCCTTTTTCCCCTCGTTCCTGTACTCCTCGGCGCCGGTGCCGGCGCCGCCACCGTCGCGATCTGCAAGACCGACGACAAGAAGAAGCACAAGATCGAGAAGCTGAAGGCCAGGATCGAGGCCCTCGAGCGCAAGGCCTGAGGTGCCTAACTGGCCAATCCTCTGGAAGCCTCAGTCGCCGCTTGGGCCGGGGTCATTGCTGTCACGCCGCGTAGGATTTTGCTCGGGAAATGGGCAAGGTTTCCGGTAACGATCGTCCTGTCTGGCACGGCTAAGGCGGCTTCAACGAACATTAGGTCGTCCGGATCGGGCCAAGCGTCTTCGATCCGCACGGGCAAAACGAGCATCTGCGCCCTGAGGCCTTCTATAAAGGAGATAACATGTATGGGATTCAGCTTGAGGCGCTTTCTGCAAAGGACGTCTCGATACTCAGCCAAGATTCGAGGGTCATAAACGAGACCAACTCGACCTTCCAATATAGCGTCGAGTATCTGGGCGCGATGGCCTCTTGGACTTAGCAGGCCCGACACCACGACATTGGTGTCGACAACCCAATATTTCATTTCCGCTTCCGTGCGGCTCGAGTAGCCGCGATTTCGGCGTCAATTTCCTTCGGGCTCAGGGAGTCCGTTCTGTTTGCCACCGAATCCGCACGAATACGCGCCACCGCCCGAGCGAGGTCGACCCGATCGAGAAGCTCAATATCAGACGCGTAGGTACCCTCCGATGTCGGGATCATGATTACCTTTGGTTTTCCGTTTACGGTAACCAGGACCCTCCCAGAGCGGCTAACGTCATTGAGTGCGCGTCCCGGACTCGCGGAAAGTTCACGCGAGGCTATCCACTTAGTTCTCATATGGCTACTGTCGTGCAAATGTCGTGCACGTCAAGCTGTCTCAATCGAGAGTCGCGCTGAAGCCGAATTAAACCGGCAGTCACTTCTTGTTGATGATCTCGGCGATCAGGCCGAAGAAGAAGACCTGGAACGCCATGAAGAAGAGGACGAGCGTGAGTCCCCCGAAGTGATCGTTCAGCATGATGTCGCGCATGCCGCGGGCTCCCGCGGCCAGCCCGACGACAAAGCTCAGGGGCAGGAAGAAGCGTAGCGGCCTGAAATACAGCGACAGCCGCAGGAGCTGGTAGCCGAACCGCACCGGGTCCTTCAGCGGGTGGATCGAGGACCGGCCGACCCGCTCATAATACTCGATGGGGACGAAGCTGACCTCGAAGCCGCTGGTGAGGCTCACCATGGTCAGCGTGGAGCTGAACGAGAAGCGGTCGGGATAGATGCGCTTGTGGCCGTCGTACACCTCGCGGTGAAATATCCGCATGCCCGAGTTCAGGTCGGGGATCCTGTGGTTCGCGAGGAAGCTCGCGAGCAGGGTCAGGCAGCGCTTGGGAGCCCTTCGAAGCCACGGGATGTCGCCCCAGCTGCGGGCCCCGATGATCATCTGGTACTCGCCGGCCACGCCGAGCATGTCCGTGAACTTCTCGGCGGGATAGGTGCCGTCGGCGTCGATGATCCCTATCCAGGGATGGGCCGCGTTGCGAAGGCCCGTCGCGAGGGCCGCCCCGTAGCCGCGGTTGACCTTGTGGCGAACGAGCTTCGCCCCCGCCAGGGCCCCGGCGTCGTATGACTTCCGGCTCGACGCGTCGTCGACGACGATGACCTCATGCTCCCAGCCCGCGGCCTTCGCGGCATCGGCCACCCTCTGGACGGTCGAGAGCAGCACCTCGGGCTCCTCGTTGAAGCAGGGAATGATGAAGGTGACCCCTCGGCCCCCGCCGGCCTCCTCGCGGTCCGGTTGTTTGCTGGCCATGCGCTCGATGATGGCGATTAACCCAGAGCAAAACGCAGGGACGGTCAAACCATCCCGGGTGGCGCGGTCCGCCCTCCCCAATTTTCTCGCATTGCTCGGGGCTCGGGAGCAAATCCAGTGCGGCGATCCCCCACGCCGACGTCCCGCATTGACCACCCGAAGCCCCACCACCCCGACCGGCGAGCCGCCCTTCCTTGTCCTGACCGTGATCCTGCTCGCGGCCTTCCTCATCCCGAGGCTGCCGTTCTTCTGGTACTACCCGAGGGTCGAGCTGTCGCTCGACTCGCAGACCTACCTTGACATGGCGAACGTGATGAAGTCGGGGCAATGGCCCCACTTCATCTACCGGACGCCGGGCTATCCGCTCCTCATCTGGGGCGTCACCTCGGTGGTCGACCGATGGCTCGCCGTCATCTACGTCCAGAACCTCCTGTCGTTCGCCTCGGCCCTGTGCCTCGTCGGCGCGGTGCGCCGGTTCAGGCCCTCGCTGGCGATCCCGGTGGCGCTCGCCATGTGCGGGTTCCTCGGGAGCTCCCAGGTGATGATCTATGACATCTCGCTCCTGAGCGACAGCCTCTACACGAGCGTGGTGATCCTCGTCGTGGCGTTCACGTTCCTGGCCTTCAGCGGAAACCGGCCGGGGTGGTTTGCCGGCGCCTCGGCACTCATGGGGATCACGATCCTGATCCGGCCGGCGGGCTCGTACCTGGCGGTGATCTATGGCCTGACGGTCGCGTACCTCCTGTGGAACCGCTGCGGTCATCGGACCGTCGCCTCCTTTGCGGTGCCTTTCCCGGCGATCCTCCTCTGCTTCTGCGCCTACAACAAGGCGACGATCGGCCAGTTCACGGTCAGCCCGTTCACGGAGGCCAACCTCGCCGGGGCCACGGCGCTCTTCTGGGAGCCGGACCCGCGCATGTCGGCGGTTGCGAACAAGGCGCTGGACGGCATCCAGGATTCCTACGACAAGAACGGCATCACGCACGAGGACCTCGAGATGGTCCGCCATTCCTGGGACACGGGCCCCCTCTTCGACATCTACGACAAGGCCTACAACCGGCTGGTCTGGAGCGCGGGATGGGGCTCGGGCTCGCGGTTCGGTTCCGGCGACTACATGCAGAACCGCAAGTACATCAAGGAGGTCTCGGAGATGGCCATCCGCAGGCACCCGGTGCTCTATTTCAAGTATGTCTGGGTCAACCTCGTCGCATTCTTCGAGGGCATCGGGTACAAGTTCGACGTGGAGGGTTCCATGAGGTACCGCGAGAGCCGGAGGCACCCCGAGGCGGCCCAGGGCGCCGCGCCCGCCGCGCCGCCC
>Ga0302325_10014731_pt1 | contig 16633 bp, 15 predicted proteins | sample Palsa_T0_2_FD_201948 | JGI IMG/M metagenome (GOLD analysis project Ga0302325, IMG submission 201948) | Peat permafrost microbial communities from Stordalen Mire near Abisko, Sweden - Palsa_T0_2 | ecosystem: Environmental > Terrestrial > Soil > Palsa > Peat permafrost | place: Sweden: Abisko... | reverse complement strand
TGGGATGGTTCGGCTAGCGATATGGAGTCTGCATGGCACGCCTGATGCTCAGCTTGGATGGTCAGATCCTCGCGGAATACAACATGAACAAGGAGCGCTACACCATCGGGCGCCTCCCTGACAACGATATCCGAATCGACAATCCTGCCGTCAGCGGTCACCACTCGCTGATCATCAACATCCTCAACGATTCGTTTCTCGAGGACCTGAACAGCACCAATGGCACCTACGTCAACGGCAAGTTGATCAAGAAACATGCGATGCAGCACGGCGATGTGATCACCGTGGGTCACCACCAGCTGCGCTTCGTCGATAGCCAGGACGGCGAGGCGGAACAGGATGAATTCGAAAAGACCATGGTCATCACCCCGAGCACCCAGGGAGAGGACCGTATACGGCGCGTCAGCGCGGCGGTAGAACAAGCTGCCAAAGCGGTGGCCAAGCGACCCGGTGTACCGGAGAACGCGACGGCGTTACCGAAGGCCAAGCTGCAGGTGCTCAGCGGCGCCTTCGCCGGGCGGGAGCTGGAACTCACCAAGGCACTCACCACCCTGGGCCGCCCGGGCGTGCAGGTGGCCGCCATTACCCGGCGCTCCGAGGGTTATTTCATCGTGCACGTCGACAGCGGCAAGGAAAACGATTTCCCGCAGGTCAACGGCGTGCCCATTGGACCCCAGGCGCGGCGCCTGAACGACAACGATGTGGTGCAATTGGCCGGCGTGAAAATGGGGTTCTTCGAAAGCTAGGCGCCCGGCGGGATCGCTACGGCGCGATGCCGAAGCGTTGGTATCGCTGCGGCAATTGCGGATCGATTACGCGTGCCGCCTCGATATCCGCCGCACCCTCCTTGGCGAGATGCTTCCGAGATTGCGCCACGCCGCGGCCGTACAGCGCACTCGCGCTCCGGGGCATGAGCTTCAAGGCATCGTTGAAGTCGGCCATCGCCTTGTCGTAATTGCCCTGACGCAAGTACAGCATGCCGCGATCGGCATACAGCGATCCATACTCTGGGAATTGCTTGTCGGTCCGCCGCAGCGCTTTGCTGCAATCATTCAAGCCCTGCGCCAGATCCTGGTTCTGCAAAGCGCTCGCCAGGCAGCGGCCGCCCAGAGCGGTGACCAGCCTCACATCGTCAGGATGGCTGTCGATCCATAGATCGTATTGCGCGATCGACGCCGGGAACTTCTCCAGTCGCGCATAGATGTTGGCCAATTCAAGGCGCAGATCCGCCTGCTTGGGCGCGAGTCGATCGACATTGTCGAAGTCCGCGTTCGCCGCGGCGAGATCCTCCTGCTGCAAATGAATTTCCGCACGCGGCAGATAGGCAGGCAGAAAGTCCTGCTTGATCTGCAGCGCACGATCGAGATCGGCGAGTGCCTGCGGTAACGCGCCGGTCTGCACGTATAGGAGCCCACGCCGGTAGAAGTACTCGGGTTCGTTGGGCGTGAGCTCGCAAGCCTTCGACAAATCCGCCAGGGCCGGCACGAAATCGCGTCGTGCTGCAAACCCGGCGCCGCGGCGTGCATACGCCGCCGCGTCCATGGGGGTATCGGTTGCGCTGGCGTTTGCGGGCGCACCCGGTTCGCCCGGCGGGGCCGCAGCCGTTGCTTGGGGTGCCCTCGAGAGATTGAAAACCGGGCCGCCGTTGTAGGTGATGAATGCCTTGTGCACGCGGTTGGAGACGAATATGCGATGCGAGACGAAGAAGTCCGCGCCCAAAAGCATGTCGCTGTCGTCCAGCCCGATCTCGCCGATCCGCAAACGCGTGTTCTTGATCTCCTCGCTGTCGCCAATCTTGAAACTGTCGAAGTGCGCCAGATAGGATTTGATGGCGGTTCGCCCCAGCCCATAGGTAAAGCCGGCCTCCACCACGCCTGGCGAATCGAGTTTGATCCCGGCGCGCTCCGCCGCCCTCAGCGACAACACGGAGGTATACGCGCCGGTATCGAACATTACGCGAATCTGCTTGCCATTGACGTAAGCGTCGCCCGTGGTGTGCGGATCCTGGGGATCGATGCTGTTGATGCCGAGAACGGAGTAAGCCTGTTGCGGAGTGATCCAATACGCGAGCAGCGCCTTGCTGCACCCATCGGTCTTGAACAAGCGGATGGCGCCGTGTGCGAGATCGTACTCGACGTCGAATTTTTGGAGCAGGTTTTGACCCAGCAAGCCGGAGCCGCCCACCTCGCTGCCGCCGACCAGGAATTTGACGTTGTGAACCGTAATGCCGATCAACCCAAAATCCTTGACGGTCGTGACGGACATGTCGGCGTAACCCCCGATCCCCTGCACGTGCAGACCGAAAGGGGCCGGCGACAATTTGAGACCGTACTCAGCGGCCGTGGCGCCGCTGATGGAGCTGAAAAAAGCGCCGCTGTCCACCACCAGGTTGGCCGGTTTGCCGTTGAACTGCACCTCGATGGTGGGGCGCAGGCCCTCCATGGTGATGGGGAGTTCCGCCACTTTCTTCAGCTCGCACTTGGCGAGCACCGGCACGGAATTTCCGGCAGTGATCAATAGCGCGAGGAAGCCGGCAGTCTTCCAGGTTGACCGGATCACGGCGCTGGTCTGCATTGCGCTACGAAATCCTCGAAGCAACGCGCTGGCTGATGCCGCAAAGCAGTTCGTAGGGAATGGTTTGCGCCCACACGGCGACTTCCTCCACCGGCAAGCCTGCTCCCCACAGCACCACCGGATCACCCAGCTTGACCCCGGTCTTCAGATCCGTGACATCGATGCCGATCATGTCCATCGACACGCGTCCGGCAAGCTCGGCGCGCTCGCCGTTGACGAGCACCGGCGATCCGGACGGCAGACTACGCGGATAACCATCGCCATATCCGACCGCCGCGATCGCCAGCCGTGTCGGCCGCGCCGCGATCCAGTCCCCGCCATAGCCGACGCGCTCCCCCACCGCCAGCATCTTGGTGGCAATGACACGCGAATGCAGCGTCATGACAGGCAGCAAACCATGGTCAGCGCCGATCGATCCGGCGAACGGCGATACGCCGTACAACAGCAAACCCGGCCTTATCCAGTCGGCCTGCGACTCAGGAAACGCAAAAATGGCGGCGGAATTCTCGATGCAGCATTCGCCGGGCAAGCCGCGGGTCGCCGACGCGAAGGCGTTCAGCTGATCATCCGTGGTCGCGGCGCCCGGAACATCCGCGGACGCCAGGTGCGTGAATAGATTGGGCGGTGCGCGCAAGGCCGGCAACAGCTTAAGTGCCGCGTGGGCTGCCGTGAAATCGGCGCCCTTGAATCCGAGACGGTTCATGCCGCTGTCGAGCTTCAGCCACACCTTGAAGCGCTGCGACCACGAGGCATTGCGCAGCAACTCGATCTGCTCGGGCGCGTGCACCACCAATTCGAAGTCCGCCGCGGCCGCCGCATCGAGTTGATCCTTGTCGAACACGCCCTCGAGCAGCACGATGGCACCCCCGACCCCGGCGGCGCGCAGCGCCAGACCCTCGTCCACCCGCGCCACGGCAAACGCATCCGCCGAGTCGAGCGCCTTCGCCACCGCAACCAGGCCATGGCCGTAAGCATTCGCCTTGACCACCGCCATGATGCGCGACTTGGGCGCACGCGCGCGCACGACCTGAAGATTGTGGCGCAGCGCGCCGGTATCGATGCTGGCGCTGACCAGAGGAGTGACGTTCAAGCTCACCCGCGCCGCTTCATCAGCTCATTGCCGAAACACGCCGTCGGCATAGGATTCCGGCGCGAAGTTTTCGAACTTCGTGTACTGGCCGAGGAATGTCAGCTGTACCTCGCCGGTCGGACCGTTGCGCTGCTTCGCGACGATGATGTCGGCAATGCCCTTGCGCGTGGTGTTGGGTTCGTAGAATTCTTCGCGGTAAATGAGCAGGATCAAGTCGCTGTCCTGTTCGATGCTGCCGCTTTCGCGTAAATCCGACATCACCGGCTTCTTCTCGACACGCTTCTCCACACCGCGATTGAGCTGCGACAATGCGATGACAGGCACTCGCAACTCCTTGGCGAGCGCCTTGAGCGAGCGCGTGATCTCCGATATTTCCGTTGCCCGATTCTCCTTGGTGCCGGCAACCTGCATGAGCTGCAGATAATCGACGACGATCAAATCCAACCCGCGCTCGCGCTTCAAGCGCCGCGCACGCGCGCGAATTTCCGTCGGCGTCAATCCCGGTGTTTCATCAACGAAGATGTTGGCGCCGCCCAGCTGCGTCATCGCCGAATCGATGCGCGGCCAATCCTCCTCGTGCAGGCGGCCCGAGCGCAAATTGCTCTGGTTGATGCGGCCGAGCGAGGAAATCATGCGCAACGTGAGCGACTCCGCCGACATTTCCATGCTGAATATCGCCACCGACTTCTTCGAGCCCAGCGCCGCGTTTTCCGCCATGTTCACGGCCAGCGTGGTCTTGCCCATCGAAGGCCGGCCCGCGATGATGATCAAATCGCCCGGCTGCAATCCCGATGTCATTTCGTCGATCAGCTTGAATCCCGTGGAGACGCCCGTCATCGTGCCGTCCGAGTGGTACAGCTCATCGATGCGGTTGACCACCTCCGGCAGGATGCTCTTGACGGTGCGAAACCCAATCTTGCCGCGCGAACCACGCTCCGCGATCTCGAAAACCGCGCGTTCCGCGTCGTCGACGATTTCGCGCGCCTCGCGCCCCTCAGGCTCGAGCGCATTGCGTGCGATGAGATCGCCTGCCGAGATCAGCTGGCGCAGCACCGAACGCTCGCGCACGATGTCCGCATAGGCCCGGATATTCGCCGCGGTCGGTGTATCGCGCGCCAACGAACCTAGGTACGAAAGTCCGCCGACCTGGTCGAGCAACCCCTGGCTCTCCAAGTGACCCGACAAGGTCACCGCATCGCAGGGTTGATTGCGCTCGATGAGGCCCGCGGTCGCCTCGAAGATCAGCTTGTGATCGTTGCGGTAGAAGTCCTCGGCGGTGACCCGGTCGGCGATCTGATCCCACGCCGAGGCATCGAGCATCAAGCCGCCGAGCACCGATTGCTCGGCCTCGATGGAATGGGGCGGCAGACGCAGCCCGTCGCCTGAACTCGAGCTGGAGGAACGGTTCATCCGCGCGGCCATGCGCAACCCCTAGTGGCGAGTCTGTGAATACCCCGTGACCGCGGCTCCATGAAGACGCGATTGGCGCCCGTTACTCTTCGGGAACGATCGTGACCGTCAAGGTCACATCGACGTCGGTGTGCAAATGCAGCTGCACCTGATGCTCGCCGGTCACGCGGATCGGGCCGGTCGGCATGCGCACTTCGCTGCGGCTGATCGGATGGCCCGCCTTGACGGCAGCTTCGGCGATGTCCGAGGTGCCGATGGAACCAAACAGCTTGCCCTCGGTGCCCGCCTTGGCCTTGAGCTCCAGCTTGAAGTTCTCGAACTTCACGGCGCGAGCCTGGGCGGCACCCAGTTCCTGTTCCGCTTTGGCCTCGAGTTCATGGCGCTGCGCCTCGAACTTGGCGATGTTCGCCTGGGTCGCCATCGTGGCTCTTCCGGTCGGCACCAGGAAATTCCGCGCATAGCCGGATTTGACCTTGACCCGGTCACCGATTTGGCCGAGGTTCGCGACCTTCTGCAGCAATATGATGTCCATGTGCTAGCCCGTCGATTTAATGCTGATCTGTGTAAGGCAACAAGGCCAGGAAGCGCGCCCGGCGGATCGCCAGTTGCAGCTGGCGCTGATAGTGCGCGCGCGTGCCGGTGATGCGGCTGGGAACGATCTTGCCGGTCTCGGTGATGTAGCTCTTGAGCGTGGCCAGATCCTTGTAGTCGATCTGCTTGACGTCATCGGCGGTAAAACGACAGAACTTCTTGCGGCGAAAAAAACGTGCCATGTGTCCTGCTCCTTAGCGCATGCCCATGGGCATGTCGTCGTCGTCGCCATCGTCGCCGAAGTCATCGTGGCGACGTGCATTTTCATCCGGTGCGCGCGCCATCGGCGAGGCCTCGGTGACCGCTTCGTCCATTTTTACCACCAAGCTGCGCAGCACCGCGTCGCTGAAGCGGAATGAACCGGTGAGTTCGGCCAACGTCTTTTGATCGCACTCGATGTTGAGCAGGATGTAGTGAGCCTTATGCACCTTCGAGATGGGGAAGGTCAGCTGCCGACGGCCCCAATCCTCGAAACGATGCACGTTGCCGCCGCCGGCACTAATCATGCCCTTGTAGCGATCCACCATCGCAGGAACTTGCTCGCTCTGGTCCGGATGGACCAGAAGCACTATTTCATAATGTCGCATTGTGTTCCTTTAGGATTTAGCCTCCCGTTGCGAGCGGTGAGGCAAGGAGTAAAGCCGGTAGGCCGGCGAAAAAGAGCGCGAAGGATAGCCGTAAGGGGGGTCCTGGTCAACCTAGGCCCGCTGCCGCCGTGCCTCGAACAGGGCCACCCCGGCGGCTACCGACACGTTCAGCGATTCCACCTGTCCAATCATGGGGATACGCACCAGGAAGTCGCAGCGCTCCCGGGTCAGGCGGCGCATGCCCGCACCCTCGGCCCCGAGTACCAGTGCCAAGGGCCGCTTCAGGTCGGCGGCGAACACAGACTGCGGCGCCTCGCCATCCAGTCCCACGACCCAAATCCCGCTGCGCTTCAGCGAATCCAAGGTGCGCGCCAGGTTGGTGACGCTGGCAACGGGCACGAAATCCGCGGCCCCTGCCGCGACCTTGCGCACCACCCCATCCACCCCGGCCGAGCGATCTTTGGGCGTGATGACCGCATGCACGCCCGCCGCCTCGGCGGTTCGCAGGCAGGCGCCCAAATTATGAGGGTCGGTTACGCCGTCGAGGACCAACAGCAACGCGTCCTCGCTCAAATGCGGCAGCGCCTGCCCCAGATCATCCTCGTTCCAGGGCTTGAGCGGACGAATCGCCGCTACCGCGCCTTGGTGGTTCACATCGCCCACCAGCTTCGCCAATGCACCGGCGCTGCTCGCGTGCAGGTGCACGCCGGCAATTTCGGCATTTCGCTTCAACTCCCGGGCGCGGGCGTCGTCGCGCGGCTGTGCAAGCCAGATCTCCAGCAACCGCTCCGGAGAGCGCAGCAGCACCGCGTTGATGGCATGCAAGCCATACACGAGGTTGCGCCGGCCTTCAGCCACGGCCCCCCCGGCCGCGCGAACCACCGCGTCCGCCTCGAGCGCCACCTCGGCCGGCGCTGCGGCCGCCGCGCTCGGCCCCGCCGCGCCCGCGGCTCGATTCACCGCCACGGCGCGGCGCGCGCACGGGACCATGACTCGCGGCACCGCTGGCGTCCAGCAATTCGAAATCGATCTGGCGCTGCGTGACATCCACCCGCGTGAGGCGCACTTGCACGGTGGCGCCCAGCTGCCAGCGGCGGCCGGTGCGTTGCCCCACCAAACCGACGCCCCCCGCTTCGAGCTCCCAGTAATCGCCGGGGATCGCCGAGATGTGCACCAGCCCGTCGATGGGCATGTCCTTGAGTTGCACGAACAAGCCGAATTCAAGAGCGCTGGTGATCGTGGCCTCGAAGCTCTCTCCCACCCGGTTTTGCATGTACAGGCACTTCAAGTATCCCATCACGTCGCGCGCAGCATCGTCGGCGCGGCGCTCGCGTTGCGAGCACTCCGTCCCGAGCGCCTGCAACTCGGCGTTGGAATATCGATAACCGGACGGCGAGTCCGGCAATACGGCTGCCTTGATGGCACGATGCACCAGCAAGTCCGGATAGCGGCGAATCGGCGAGGTGAAGTGCGCATACTCCTGCAGCGCCAGACCAAAGTGCCCGATGTTGGTCTGCTGGTACACCGCCTGCGCCAACGACCGGATGACCAGATTTTCCAGCAGGGCGCCGTCGGGCCGCGCGGCCAGCCGCTCCACCGTCTGCCTGAACTCGCGCGGCGTGGGCCTCTCGGAAAATTGCACGCCCACCTGCAGCGCGTTCAATACTCGCTGCAACTCGGTTACCCGCTTATCCTCAGGCTGGCCATGAACGCGGTATAGCCCGCGCGCCTTTGCCACACGCAGCGCCACCGCCGCCTCGACGTTGGCGGCGATCATGCATTCCTCGATCAGCCGGTGCGCGTCGTTGCGGGTCACGGCAAAAAAACCGTCGATGGTGCCGTTGGCGCCGATGCGCGCCTTGACCTCACCGCCGCGAAAATCCAGCGCGCCGCGCGCATCGCGTGCGTTTTTCAGGGCCCCGTACAAGTCATACAGCTTTTGCAGCGAGTCGCGAATCGGCGGCGTCAGCTCGGCTGACGGTCTTGCCTGCAAATAGCTCCACGCCTGATCGTACGTCAGCCGTGCGTGCGAACGAATTACGGCCTCGTAAAAGCGCGCCTTGCTGCTCTTGCCCTGCTTGCTTACGTGCATGTCGCAGACGAATGCCAGGCGTTCCACCCGCGGCATGAGCGAGCACAGGTGATTGGAAAGATTCTCCGGCAGCATCGGGATGACGCGGTCGGGAAAGTACACCGAGGTGGCGCGCGCCCGCGCCTCCTTGTCCAGCTCATCGCCGTTGCGCACATAGTGGCTGACGTCGGCTATCGCCACCACCAAGCGCCAGCCGCCGCGCTCCGCAGAGGCATATACGGCGTCGTCGAAGTCCTTGGCATCTTCGCCGTCGATGGTTACCAACGGCAGGTCGCGCAGATCTTCACGCCCCTTGAGGTCCGCAGGCTGCACGTCGGCCGGAAAGCGCGCCGCGGCATGCAGCACTTCCGGCGGGAATTCCTGCGGCAAATCATGGCGCAGGATGGCGAAGCGCGCGGCCAGATCCGAAGGCCGCAAGTCGGTGAGCACTTCGACGATGCGGCCGCGCGCCGGGGTCTCGCCCTGAGGGCGCTTGGTGATCTCGACCACGACATTGTCGCCGTCGCGCGCGCCGTTGCTGTCCATCATCGGCACGTCGATGGAATACCAGTGCCCCGGATCCTCGGGCTCGACTCTGCCGACATCTTGGCCGGCGTGCCACAGGCCGCCGATGCGTTTCGGCCCGTCGCCGGTGCGCTGGATCAGGCGCGCGATGCGCGACCCGCGCTCGTTGATGCCCACGGCCAACACCTCGACGCGATCGTTGTGCATCAGAGTGGCCGTGTCGGCCCGCGCCAGCAGCAACGGCGCGCTCCCGTCATCGGGCAGCACCTGTACATCGCCGTTGTTGCGGCCGCGCAGGCGCCCGGTCACGCGCTCGCCCTCTCCGGCTGTGGCGAAACCATTGGGACCTTCGATCGCCTGTCCGTCGCGCACCATCGCGGCCAAACGCTTCTCGAGCGCGGTGCGCTGCGCCGCGCTCTCGAGCCTAAGCCGCTTCGCGAGCCGCGCGGCGGTCAAGGGTTCGGGCGCCTCGGACAGATGCTTGAGCAGGAGTTCGCGGCTGGCGATCGGATCGGTGTAACGCGACTGCTCGTGCTCTAGATTCGGATCCTCATGCCGCCAATTGGCGGAGGCTTTGGGGGCGCCTGAAGGTTTGGGCGGCCGCGAGCCCGTCGATCCACGTCGTTTCATTGGCGCGGCAGCGTATCAGCTTTGCGGGTCGGCGTCCCCGCATGTTCAAAGCGCGATGCCGGCCGCCATGAGCTGCCGGCGTATGCCGGCGAGCTGCGTTTCATAGTGCTGCCAGTGAGCCAGCGCCGAGGAATACATCGGACGGCGCACCTGCGCGGCGCTCGCCGTGGTGCTGGCGGTGGGATTCTCGTGAAATCGCGCACAGGCCTCTTCCCATTCGAGGCCGCAAAACTCCAGCAACTTGCGGGTCTCGCCGAGTTGATCGGCAACCAGAGCCTCATAGGAAACCGAATGGATGGCTCCCGGCAGGGTGGCGAGCCAATGATCCATCAGGCGCCGGTAACCGATGTAGTAGCGGGCGATTTCACCCAAATCATAGGAAAACGGATAAGCATCCTTGAATAGGGCCTTGTACATGGCAAAGCACGCGGCCATCGGATGCCGGGTTACATGCACTATTTTAGCCTGCGGCAACGCGCGCCGGATTATTCCGCAATACAGATAGTTCAATGGCATCTTGTCGACGAAGCGCCCCCGCGCCTCGATCTCGCGGCGCGCGCGCTGCAGGTAGTCGCGCCCCAATCCCGCAAAGTCCACACCGGCGGAGTTCACCACCAGCTCCTGGCGCGCCAATCGATCGCGCGCCGTGTGCCGCCGCACCGCGGCAACGATGGCAAGCGCTAGGCAATCGAGCTCTCCGGCCGCAGCCAACGTCGAATGGCTGGTCAAGATGCGCTCCACCAGCGTCGTGCCGCTGCGCGGCAGGCCGAGCACGAATATGGGAGCATCCTCAAGCGCATGGGCATCTTCGCGGGCACGGGCATCTTCGCTGGCGCCCGCCTGCGCAGATGGCGCGCGAGGATAAGCGTCGATGATCCACTGCACGGTCGCAACATCGATCGCAACGTCATATTGCATGTGCTGCCGCTGCCTGCCCGCGGCTTGGCTCAACATGTCGAAGGCCTCGGCGTACGCACCGAGGTCTTCGTACTCCTTCGCCAGTGCATAGCGCACCTGGACTTCGCCGCGCCAATCCGCGATCGGCCGCGCGAGCAATGCCTGCAGCTCTGCTACGTGATTGCGCTCCTTGGTTTGCGTGCGCAGGTCGCTGCGATTCTTATAGGCTTCGTAGTCGGCCGGCCGCAGAGCAATGACCCGATCGTAATCCTGCTCCGCGCCCTCAAGATCGCCCAAGAATCGGCGCACGGTGGCGCGGTTGTAGCGATACTGCGCGTTGTCGGCGTCCTGTGCGAGCGCGGCATCGTACGATGCCAGGGCGCGGGTGTGATCGTTCCCATAGCTGAACAAGGTACCCGCCGCGTCGCGAACGAAAGCATCGGCCGGTGCCCGCAATTCGGCGGCCGCGGCAGCGGCGAACGCATCGGCCCTACGCCTGAGCGCCATCAGACACTGCGCGCGATAGATGAGGTAGCGCGGCTCGAGAGGCTGCGCCTCGAGCGCACGGTCGGCACGTTGCAACGCCTCGGTCCATGCTCCGCGGCGCATGAGCTGAATGATCTCCCGATGCTCAGGATGCGTTGCTGCGCTCATGTTTTGGATTTGCCGCGCCTGCGCGGCCGCCCGGAAAGCACGGCGGCCATGCCGGGCACGTAGCTTTCGGACACCAGATCCTGGCAATGACGCTCGAAGGCTTCCACCAGCCGCGTCTTCTTCAGTTGTTTCAATGTGGCCAGCCCCAAGCGCATGGGTGGCAAATCTCCGCTCAACGGCACACCGTACAAACGCCGTCCGTCGAGCGCCACATCGGCGCGCGGGCGAACATTTGCCAGCGCATAACCGAAGCCGTTGGCCACCATGCTGCGAACCACGTCGAAATTGGCGGACGACCAGGCCACATTCGGTTCCAGCCGATCGCGTATGAACAGCGCCAGGAAATACTCGCGGCTCATCGGCATGTCGAGCAGCACCAGCGGCAGCGGCGCAAGCTGGCTGAGTTTGACGGACCGGTCGCGCGACAGCGGGTGCATGGCGCCGAACAACGCGTACGGCGGCAGCGTCGCCAGCGGCAGGAAAGAAACGTCATCGCGTATCTGCAAATCGTAGGTGATGGCAACCTCGATCCGCGCGGCGCGCAGGCCCTCGACCAGATCCTGCTGATGGCTCTCCAGCGAACGGATACTGGTGCCGGGAAAGGCTTTGAGAAAGGACTGCACCAATTCCGGCATGACGATGGGCGCCAGCGTGGAAAGCCAGCCGACTGATAATTCTCCGCGCAACTGCTGGCTGATGTCGGCCGCGGCGGAATGCAGCCCCTCGGCCTGTTTCATCAATTGCTTCGCATCGCGCAGCAACGCGCGCCCGGCCGGCGTCAAGGATAGCCCCTGGGCATGATGGCGCAGGAACAGCTGCACGCCGAGTTCGCGCTCCATGTGCGAAATCGCCGTGGAGATCGCCGGCTGCGAGATGTTGGCGCGTTTGGATGCCAGCGTGATGCTACCGGTTTCGGCAGCCGCGATGAAATACGAGAGCTGCCTGAAGCTGAATTTCACGGCAACGCGGGGCTGGCAGCCTGCCCAAGCATCACAGATCGCCAGGTACGCCGAATGCAGGCGCGGCGGCCGGATCCACGGCGCGGCGCACATAGTCCTCGATTTGCGGTTCGTAGATGTTCCAGAGGCTGCCGAGTGCGTTCACCGGCTCATCGTGCCAATCGATGCGCAGGTCGATGATGGGCCAACTCACCTCGCGCACCACCAGAAGTGCCGCCGAATGAATCGGACCTGCCTCGCCGCCCCGCGCCGCGCCGGCGCGCAGTGCGCGCAGCAGCCGATTGCCGAAGTGCCCGCTGGAAGCCTCGAAACCAGCGACCATGGCGCCGGGTACATCGGGGTTGTCGAGCAGATTTCCGGCGGCGGCGCACTCGAGCCCCGCGGCGGTTGCCGCCGTGCCCAGAGCCTTATCCCCGGAGTGGATGGCCGCGGGCCCTTGAGGGCCGACGACGAGCACTTGCCGAAAGGATGCGAACGGCGTCGCGGTCAGCGCCTGCCGCAGCGCCTCCACCGCGTCCAAACCCCGTCCCAAGCGATCGAGGATCTGTGAGCCCAAAGCCGGGTCGGTGATGTTCTGCGTCGCCACCGCGCCGACCGCGGCGCGGGCATGTGCGCAGCGTGCGCCGACCGCCGGAGACGATGAGGCGATGGCAACGCCGAACATGCGGGTTTGCGGGCAGCGTGCGGCGATCGAAAAGGTCACCGATCAATCCTCGTCGGGTATGACGGCAATGACATCCACCTCGACCAACCACTCAGGGCGCGCCAAGCCGGCCACCACCACGCCGGTGGATACCGGGAAAACCCCCTTCAGCCAGCGGCCCACGCTGCGGTAAACGGCCTCGCGAAACCGCGGGTCGGTCAGATAAATGGTCACCTTGCAGACGTGTTCGAGACTCGCGCCCGCCTCGCTGAGCAGCTGCTTGATGTTGCTCATCGCCTGGTCGGCCTGCGCGCCGGCATCGCCCACGGCCACGCTCGCGGACGTGTTCAGGTCCTGACCCACCTGACCGCGAACGAACACCATTCGTCCTCGGGCCACCACGGTTTGGCAAAGATCATTTTCCAATTTCTGCTCCGGATAGGTGTCGCGGGTGTTGAACTTACGGATGCGGGTGTGCATGAGTGACTCCAAAAAAAGAGCGGCAATGATCGGCAAATTCCTGCGCCATGGCGCTTAAGTTTCGGCCCGCCAATGTAACGAGCACCAGCCTGCTGCCCTTGACGGCATCGGCGAGGGGCCGCGCGACCAACGCGCGTCCATCGTAGCTCATGCTGTTCGCCGGCTTGGTGGCGAGGATGCTGTAGCCCAAGCCATGACCCACGAGACCACGCACCATCTCCAGCGAGCGCGAGCGATGGGCGATGACCGGCGAGAGGCCGCTGTCCTTGAACAAGGAGAGGAAATAATCGCGGCTCGGTTCCAAATCGAGCAATACCAGAGGCTCGGGCGCGAGGTCCTTGAGCGCAACGCTCGGCTGGCTTGCCAGGGGATGGCCCTCGGGGAGCAGCACATAGGGCGATAACTCGGCGAGCGGCGTGACCTCGAGATCCGGTTCCAATCCAAAATCGTACAGCAGCGCCACCTCCATATCGCTGCGGCGCAGGCTTGCAATCAAATGTGCTTGGTCGGCCTCGAGCAGGTTGAGCGCCAGCTCGGGATGCAATTTCGTCAGACGCGCGATCAGGGCGGGGATCACATAAGGGGCAAATACCTGGTAGCAGCCGACGGCGAGCGACACTGCGGCGGCCGAATGCCGCGAAGTCTGCCGCGCATGGAAGCGCCGTGGCACGCCGTAGGCACGATTGGCATAGATCAACGGTGCACCGCCGCCGGCGACGAAGATGTCCTGCACCGATCCGAACACCACGAAATGCGAGCCCACTCTCTCGCTGGCGGTTACGTTGCAGTCGAAGGCGACCAGCGCATCCATGACACGCGGCGCGCCGGTGACCTGCGTGCCCCACTGCGTGCAGTCGAACTTCGCGGCGCCGTGCACGCCGCTGCGGCCCGCGAAATTCTCGGAAATGTGCGACTGATCGTCGCGCAGCACGTTGACGCAGAACACGCCATTTTTCAAAACCGCGTCGGCCACCGCGCTCCTGTGATGGATGCACACCAACAGGGTGGGCTGCGGGGTGTCGGCCGAAACCGAAACCATGGCCGACACCGTCACCCCGTGCCGCCCTGCCGTGCCGTCCGTGGTCACCACATTGACGGTGCAAGCCGCATGGCTCATCCCATTCAAGAAGCGCTGACGCAGCCCCGGATCGGCATCGTCCGTCATGCCCGCGATACACCACTATTTTTCATTACGCGTTCCGACAAATCGGCGGCCTTCCTCACGAACTGCAGCGGCCCGTCCCAATCGAAATTGCGGTAGACGGCCGCCAGATGCGCAAACGGCGGCGACTGGGCGAACAATTGGAACGTCAGGCGGTGACCCGCATAGTCTGAGTTCAGCATGTCGCGGGCAAAGGCCAGCAGCTTGCGTCGGTCTTCAGCCACCCAATCTTCGTTGACTGAATAATACTTGTCGAGCCAAGGTTTCGTGTCCGGCGATTCGAAGGCGGCCTTGTCCGGCGTGATGCAGATCTGGCCGCCGCACAGCTCGCGTGCGATGTGCATCATCTGGTGCAGCTGGGAACAGGCCAGCACGCGTCCTGAGAACAGCAACGATTGATTGGGCATGAGCAAGCCCGCGGGACTGCGCTCGGCCAATGCGATCGAGGCGGTAAGATGGGCGTTGATGCCCTCCCGATAGACCGCGAGCTCGGCCAGCTTCTCCTGCACCGCCTGTTGCTTGTCCAACCCCGTCTGCCGCACATTGAAGAGAGCTGTGCCGATCATCATGTCCGCCAGCTTCAAATTGCGCTGCACGAAGGCGAATGCCGAGTAGCGATGCAGCGTGGCACGAATGAATGTCGCTGCCCTGGTGTGCCGGTAGAACAGGACGTTTTCCCAGGGCACGAGCACATCATCGAAGATCACCAGCGCGTCGATTTCGTCGAACTTGTTCGCCAGGGGATAGTCGGCGACCGCGGCGCGGCCGGCGAATCCGCTGCGGCAGATAAATTTCAGCCCCGGCGAGCCCAAATTGCACACGAAGCCCACGGCATACTCGGACAATGCCGCATTGCCCCAGTTCGCGATGGTCGGCTTGGTGAACGCCTGGTTCGCGTAGGCGGCGGCGGTCTCGTATTTCGCGCCGCGCACCACGATGCCGGCGTCGGTCTCCTTGACGACGTGCAGCAGCATGTCCGGGTCCTGCTCCTGCGGCGGTTTCGAGCGGTCGCCTTTCGGGTCGGTGTTGGCGGAAACATGGAAGGGATCGCCGCGCAGGACCTCATCGATGTGCCGGCGGATGTTCGCTGAAAACCGCTCATCCACTTCGTTGAGCAGATCCTGGCCGTCGAACAGCGACCACATTTCGCCGACAGTTTCGTCGCCGACGCGCGTCACGATGCCGCCGATGGAATCGAGCACCGTATCGGTCGCTTTGCGCTTGTCCCACCAGTCCTGCTGCGTGCGCGGCAGCTTGTTCGCCACCGCATTCCACTCCCCGTTTTCCTGGTAGCTCAAGATATCGCGCGTTGCGGCCTCGTGCTGCATGTCGTAAATGCGCGCCCGTATGTCGACCAGCGGCTTGAAAGCCGGATGCGTGGTGACGTCCGCCACCCGCTTGCCGTCTATGTAAACCTCGCGCCCGTCGCGCAGCGAATCCAAATATTGGCGGCCGGTTCGAATCATTGCGAGTCTCCATGAAGCGAGCTTTGGATCATGACCCAAGCCGGGCTTAAGATAAATATGTGATTTTGTGTCTCTTGCTTCTGAAAAACGGAGGCGTCCGGTACGTACCGGCTGCGCGGTTGACAAGCCCCAACTCAGTGCGTAAATTGCTGCGCCTCTCGGAGGCGCCCCTTAAGCCCAGGTGGCGGAACTGGTAGACGCGCTGGTTTCAGGTACCAGTGGAGCAATTCGTGGAGGTTCGAGTCCTCTCCTGGGCACCATAATCTCAAAAAATCCCTTGTTTTATAGTGTTCTTCGCTAGGGGTAAATTCAATACCCCTTCTAATACCCCTTCTCGAAATGCTACTTTCTGCTCTTGACGAGCCACTGTATGGATATCCACCATACGGTAAATGCGGGACCTGAAAGTAACCAAGCTTTCTGATGAATTCGGGCAGTACACCGTCCTTCTCACCTGTACCTGTGGCCACACCAGGCGCTGCTATCCACGCACGTTGGCAGCACTCTCATCCTGGGACACAAGGCTTGATGATGTGGTGAAGCGGATGAAGTGCAGCAAGTGCGGCAAGAAGAAATGCACGGCTACAATTATCGAGGAAACAAAACCACGCGGAACATTTAGGTAATTTCGATGTGTGCCATTTGAATGAGTATCTGTTGTGCTTCTGTCCTTAGATCCCCTATGACGTGGGTAATAGTCTCTGGAATCGCCAGATGCTTGTGATACCAAATTCTATACTTGCTAGCCGGATTGCTCTGATTAGCCGGATTGCTCTGATTAGCCGGATTAGCCGGAGTTCGCCCATCGTTATAAAAATGATCCTCGAAAGGGGCTTCTGTATCTTTCCAAGTGTGATTCTCAGCCTGAATACCTAAAAGAATCTCAATACCTAG
>Ga0302325_10014729_pt1 | contig 16633 bp, 18 predicted proteins | sample Palsa_T0_2_FD_201948 | JGI IMG/M metagenome (GOLD analysis project Ga0302325, IMG submission 201948) | Peat permafrost microbial communities from Stordalen Mire near Abisko, Sweden - Palsa_T0_2 | ecosystem: Environmental > Terrestrial > Soil > Palsa > Peat permafrost | place: Sweden: Abisko... | reverse complement strand
CCTGGGAGATTAGGACGCGGCCGGTTTAATCGTTGGTGTGTCGGCCCGCCTCTGAGCTTCTGTGGGGGGCCGACTTCGTTACGGGACCGCCGCCGCGACCTCGAGCTGGTCATCGCCCCAGAACAGGCGCTCACCCACCCTCAGGGTCGGCACGCCGAACACGCCGGCCGTGGCCGCCTCATCGGTGTAGGCACGAGCACGCGCTTCGATCTCGGCCATCCCGGCCTGGCGGCGAGGAGTCAGGGCCCAGGAGGACCGTCCCGTGGCCTTGAACAGGGCACCCAGCGAGACGGGCCGCCATTTCACCTGGCCGAAGTCGAAGCGGTCCAAGCGCTCGACGGTGAGATACACGAACGGCGAGCCGACGTCGAAATACAGGGTGGCGGTCATCGAAACGCGAGTGTCCCAGCCGGGCGGTCGCGAGCCGGCCTTGGCAGTCGGGAGCCGTGGAGAATGGCGTGTCCGATCCTACGCAGGACGACCGGACCCGGCCGGTCGATCCGTCCGGCACAGCTGCGGTTCGCTGCTGTAATTCGTGAATACGGGGTTCATCACGTTGCCCGGCGTGGTGTTGTGGGGATGCCCGAGCAGATGACCGAACTCATGAGTCATCGTCATGCACAGCATGTCCCAGTCCTGCACCATGCTGGCTGCTGTTGGCCAGCGGTAGCTCCCCAGGGAGATGGCGCAGTTCGTGTAGCTGCTGGCTGGAGCGGCCAGGTTGTTCGCGCCCAGCGAGGACCCGAAGGTCACCCAGGCATCGGTGTCTTGCCCGGGTACAGCCAATACGGTCGGCGCGCGCCGGTTGACGAGGACGGTGACCTTGCCGCGACACGCCGCGGCGCCCCAGTAGCGCCCGGCGATCGAGTACGCGAGAGCGATGGGGGACGCGGCGCGGGGTGTCGCGGTGGCGATCGCCGGAGCGGCGGTGAGCGCGACGAGGACGGCGGCGGCTAGCAGGCGAAGTTTCGGCATACCGCAAGCTTGACGTCAACCTCGCTCGCGGTCGCCATCCGGCGGGGGGAGACGAGGGCCCCCCGCGGGGGGATCTTGGGGGGATGTTCGAACGTCCGCTGGGTGAGGAGCTTCTCACCCTTGGCCCGGCGCGTGCCGATGCGATCCATGGGCGCACCTGGGGTCGCGTCCTCTCCACCATGCACGCGCACTCGCCTATCACGGTCGCCATCGCACGCTTTGACGACCTTGTCGCGCTCGGTCTCCAAACCGCTCTGGAAGCCGACCCGAGCATCTCGATCGTTGCGCGAGACCTCACCCCGGCGCGGATCGGGAGCATGCTTCGCGTGTACCGTCCGCGCGTGCTGATTCTCGACGTCGGCTCGCTCGGTGACTACGTCCAGGTTCGCGAGATCACGATCGAGCACCCTGAGACCCGCTTGGTCCTGCTCGGGCACGGCCTCTCCAGCGTTGAGTCGGCTCAGCTGCTGGCATTCGGAGCCAGCGTCTGCCTCACCACGGGCACCCAGCTGCGCGACCTGCGACACGCGATCCATCTCGCCTCGCGCGGCCTGCAGCTACAGCTTCTCCCCACCAGCCCGGGCACTCAGGCCACCGAGCCTCTGCTGACGCCGCGCGAGGGCGACGTGTTGTCGCTGCTCCGCCAGAACAGGACCAACGCGCAGATCGCGCTTGCCCTGGGCATCGGCGTCGAAACCGTCCGATCGCACGCACGCCACATCTATCGCAAGCTTGGCGTTTCCTCGCGCCGGACTCTGCTCGCTCTCGCGGGAGCCGGCGCCTCTCCGGCGCCCGCCGGGCCGGCCACCTACCCGGCCACCTACCCGGCACGGAGCCGCTCCGTCGCTCCGTCGGACGCGCGGCGCCCTCAGCGGCGCCCCCAGCATCACTGACCCGGGCCGCCCGCAGCACACTGACCCGCCCGGGCCACGTCGCGTCGCGTCGTGTCGCTAGGGCAGGATGCTCAGCGGCACGCCGGGACCGATGCGCATGGCCAGCCACGTGATGGCTGGCGTGGCGAGCCGGATGCAGCCGTGCGAGGACGCCGTTCCGAGGGCGCCCGCGAGATTGCCCATCCCGTGGAGGGCGATCTGACCTGGGCCGCCGTCGAAGTCCTGAAGCACGTCCGACCGGGCGCTCGTGGCGAGCGCGAACGGCGCGCCGGAGGCCTGCGCGTTGAGCGAGAGCCCCTCTTCAATGAAGAACTGGCCCTGCGGAGTCGGCGTGGACGGCTTGCCGACGACCGCTGGGAAGCGGCGGACGATCCGGCCCCGGTCATATACCGTGACGAGGCGAGCACTCAGACTGACGGACAGGCGCCAGGGGGTCCAGGAGGGCACCGTGCCGGCCGTCGTGATCCATCCTGTGCTCGAATTGGGACGCCCGGGAAGCCGGACATCCACCCACGCTTGTCCCGCTCTGGTGGTCGCACGACCTAGCACCGGCAGGACGGTGCGCACGCCGGTAAGGGGTCGCCGGGAGGCGACCGTCACCTTTGGGCGCGCCTTCATCGATGGGGCGGTGCGGGCGACGTGGTTACGCAAGAGCACTACGAGGGCCTGCCCCGCGGGGATTCGAGCGGCGCTCGCCTGCGACACGAACACCATGCAGCAGGTGGCGGCCGAGAGCACTGCCGCCGCCACTCTGAAGGTCCCCCGGCGCGAGCCGAGGGACCTCCGCGTGGTGTCAACGGTGCGCCTCATCCTGTGAACGTCGACGGGGCCGGCAAAGGCCGCACGACGGCTGCGGCACAAGCCCGGTAGCGCAGGGTTAGCGTCTTGGCCGGCGTGGCGTCCTTGAACGTGACTCGCGCCTTGAGACGGCCGCTCCCCGCGAATGCCGCGGGGACGTGCACGCTGAACCGCGGACCGCTGCGGCTGGCGAGCCGCTTCCCGTCAAGCGTGAAGACGACCCGCTTGAGCTCAAGGCCGCGGACAGTCGCTGTGAACCCCAAGCTGCACTGCATCAGCGAGGTCGGCTGCTTGGTCCGCTTGAGCTTGGCCGACCCTTTCCGGGTGGGAACCGTCGAGTGGCTGGCGTTCGGCGGCTGCCCGCCCCGACGAGTCGGAGGGGTCTTGCCTGAAGTCGGCGTCTTGCCTGAAGTCGGCTGCGTCGTACCCGAAGTCGGCGACGTCGAGCCCGGCGGCGTGGTCCCGGTCGGAGGCGTCGTGGAGGTACCGCACATGGAGCGATCGACGGTGTCGTTGATCAGCGTGACCGCGCCGCCCATCGCGAGCAGGCGTCCTTGTACCACGACGCCGTTGTTGGCGCTGATGGAGGCGTCGGCGAGTACGTTCCCCTTGAACGCCGTGGTCGTGCCGAGCGTTGCCGAGCTCCCGATCTGCCAGTAGACGTTGCACGGGGAAGCCCCGTTGATCAGGCTGACCGAGCTGGCCGACGCAGTAGTCAGCGTGCTGCCGATCTCGAACACGAACTGCGCGCTAGGGTCGCCGAGCGCGTCGAGAGTGAGCTTCCCGGTCAGTTGAGCTGACGACGAGAATCTGTAGGCACCGGGTAGCAGCGTGAGGCCGCCTAGATCCTGGCCCGTCAGGTCGTTGCCGGCGGGGATGGGCTGACCGGCGGCGACACCGTAGGCCGTCGCGAGGTCGTTCTGTGCCTGGCCGGCGACGGCGTCGTCGTCGTGCGTGGCGCCGTTTACGACGGCGGGGGACGTGAAGCCGACGAGGGCGGTTCCAGGAGCGACCCCGAGATCGCCGTTGAGCACCGAGGGACCAGCATTTGTAACCGTGGAGCCACCGAGGACCGCGAACGGCCCTGCGGTCCCGAGGTTGACAGCCGAGGCGTCCGCCACGGCGGGAACGGCAGCAAACACAAGACCCGAGGCGAGCAGGATTCCGGCACGGCGAGCGGACGCGAGACGATGTGTCTTTGACATAAATTCACTTCTCGATCTATTTGGGCGAGCAGCCACTCCAAACGTCCTCCGGATACCGTGACTCGCTGGTGAACGGCCTCGATACGGAACATTCCCCTCGGGAGCCGTCGAACTCCGGCGGAGTCACTGACTTTGCAAACCCGCCACACGGCGGGGTGCCCTGTCGAGAGAACTACTCTGGTCCCATGGTGATCGTCATGAACCGGTACCCCCTGCATTCCTAGCCCGGGCGCTAGACACATTCGACCGGCTTGGCTGCCACTCCCGTAGTTCGCCGAGGCTGAACGGTTGGTACTACCGATGGAACGGGAGCCCCGCGAGTCTCGACGGCTACCGCGCGGTGCCGTGAGGAGTGCGAGCGCCGCTGCCGTGGCGGACCGGGGAGATGCAGTGCGCGGGAGGGTGGGGGAGGGAACCGGGCCTGCGCTTGCGCTCCCAACGCAACTGACGTCGATGCGGGTGGGGAGGGGTCGGCACGACCTCGTAATGGTCGTCCGGGCCAACGGGCTCGTCGTCGCTCGGTGCGAGCGTACGTTCGACCCATGCCATGACGCGGTCGCGCGAAGACTGGAACATATGTTCGTAAGCCTACGCAGCGCCTCGGACGGAACCGCGGGGTCGATGCGGCGCGCTACGCGGCCGATCCGAGCGAGGACCAGACCTCGAGCTTGGCGGCGATCCGGTTCACGATCTCGGTCGTGAACCCGGTGGTCCCGGCGTCGCCGCCGAGGTCCGGCGTCTTCGTGCCCGAGGCGACCGTCTCGAATGCTGACTCGTAGATGGCGCGGGCGGCGCGGGCGGTGCTCGCCCCGTGGTGATCCGCGGCGTGGCGGAGCACCGCTCCGCAAGCCAGGATCATCGCCAACGGGTTGGCCAGGTCCTTGCCCCGCAGGGCGGGGGCGGTGCCGTGGGGCGCCTCGGCCATCGCCACCGTCGTGTTGTATTGGTCGTCGAACGCGAGCAAGACCGACTCCGCACCGGCGATCGATCCGAACATCGGCAGGACCATGTCCGACAGGCAGTCGCCGTCTCGGTTGAGCGCCGGAATGACCAGCGGAGCGTCGGTGGCGCCCGAGAGCAGGCCGGCATATGTCGCGTCGATCAGGACCGGACGGTAGGAAACGGCTGGATGGCGCGCGGACGCGGCGTCGAGCTCTTCCTTGAGCATGCCCTCGTACACGGGCGATACGGTCCATTTCGGGCCGCCGTAGACGCGTGCCTGCGCCTGCTCGGCGGACCGAAAGGCGTACTCGGCGACCGCGTGACAGGTCGAGCGCGTGATGTGCTCGGTGCAGTAGGCGGCCTCATCCGGAGACATGGGCTCGCCCTCCCGCCACTGCTTGGAGCCGTAAGCCCCCTCTACCGCCATGCGAACTACGGAGATCGGGTGGTGCACGCCGGCGATCGTGGGCACGCCGGGCAGCCTCCGCCCGGTGCGGACGATGATCTTTCCGTTCACCTCCTCGCGAAGGATTCGATTGGGTGAGCCTACGTCGGCCGCGCCCTCCGGCGTGATCGTCGCCGCCTTGAGCCCGAGGCCGGCCGCCCGCATCGCCGCGGCGGCCTCGAGGACGACCTCGTTATTGGTCGCACGCCTGTTCTCCAGCGAGAGGTCAAAGCGCTTTAGCCGGAGGTCGAGCTGGAGCAGAGACGGCTCGAGCACGCGCACCGCCTGCTCGAGCAGCTCCTGGCCGGTCTCATCTCCATCGAGAACGACGATCTCGATCGGGTCGGCCATCTCGACCACGATATCCGAGCAGGGCCCGTCGGCCATCCCGTCGACGATATCCGAGCAGGGCCCCCGTCACGACGAGCACGGCGGCGAAGAACCGCGGATGCTTCGCCGGGAAGGCGCGAGCCTCGGGCGGGTCGGTCACCGCGGATTGCGGTCCGACGGAGGATTCCGGCGTCGGTCTGGAGGCCGCCGGCGCCGCACCCATCGCGCCGGACACCGCCAGCGGCTCCGCCACCTGTGGCTCGCCCGCCGCCACCGCCACCTGCGGCTCCGCCACCTGTGGCTCGCCCGCCGGCTCCGCCACCGGCGTCGCGCGCGCCTCGCGCGCCACCTCCGCCCCGGCCAACCCCGCGCCCCCCACCCCACTGCCGGCCACGTCCGGCGTGCCGTCGAGTGGCGCGAGGGTCCGGCGCCGCGCAAACGCGAGCAGGAAGCTGAGCGCCACCCCGCACACCGGTACGACGAGCGCGGTCCGGATGCCCGAATGCTGGATCACCGTGCCGGTGACCGCGGCTCCGGCGGCGGCTCCGGTCATGTTCGCGGTGAAGATCCACGAGAACGCCTCGATCGTGGTCCCCGGCGGCGCGACGTACTCGATCAGGGCGAACGCGCAAGCGCTCACCGGCGCCAGCGTGAGGCCTGCCACGCCCATCAGGATGACCATGACGGGGATCGGGCCGGCCACGATCAGCGGCGCCATCCCGGCCGCGAACAGCGCGTTCAGGATCAGGTAGCGGTGCGCGACCGGGAGGCGCCAGACCCGGCTTCCGTACAGGAGCCCGCCAAACAGGCTTCCGACGGCGAGCGCGCCGAGCAGGATGCCGGCCGCGGCCGGGTCACCGCGCCGCGTCGCGAGCGCGGGCATGGCCACCTCGAGGGTCCCGAACGCAAGCCCCATCGGCACCACAGAGAGGATCAGAGTGCGCATCCCCGCCCCGGCGAGCGGGCCGGCCAGCGTCCGCCTGGCCCTGGCCGCGCGCCATCTGCGGGAAGGCAGCGATGTCGCGAACGCCGTCGTTCCGAGCACCGTCAGGCACGCGGACGTGACCACGGCCGTCGACGGGCTCGCCACCGCGACGATCGCGGCGGTGATCAGCGGCCCGAGGATGAAGTACACCTCGGTCACGACCGATTCGAGCGCGAACGCCGTGTCCCGCCGCTCGGGCTCGGGGATCATGAACGCCCACAGGGCCCGCATCGATGCCGACATCGGGGGCAGCGCGCCGCCACCGACCGCGGCGAGCAGGGTCAGCACGGCGATGCCAAGGTGCTGATGGACCGCCACCACCAGTCCGATCAGCGCCGTCGAGCTGACCACGGCGGACGGGATCAGGACCTTCGTTTGCCCGCACCGGTCGATCAGCCGTCCCTGACCCGGCGATATGAGCACGGCGCCGAGCGCGAGCCCGGCGTCGACGATGCCCGCATCCACGTACGAACCGGTCGCCCGGCGGACCATCAAAACGATGGCAAGCGCGTTCATCCCGACCGGGATCCGGGCAAGCAGGGCGGTGATCATGAGCCGCGGGGCGCCCCGCAGCCGCAGAATCGAGCGGTATGCCGCTAGCACCGTTCGACCTAGGAGACCCCTCTGCCGCCGCTCATGAGTTCGGCGCCTCGCGCCTCGAGCGCAGCGATGACGACTTCGACGTGCGCGTCGAAGTCGACCCCCAGATCCTCCGCCCCGCGCCGCAGATCATCGCGGCTGACCGCGGCGGCGAAGCTCGCTGATTTCATCTTTTTCTTGACCGACTTTGGCGTCATCCCCATGAGACCGTCGGGCCGGACGTAAGCGCATGCAAGCACAAATCCCGACAGCTCGTCGACCGCGAACAGCGATTTTTCCATCGGCGTATCGCGGGACACGCCGAGGTAATCGGCGTGCGACGCCACCGCGCGAACCAGTTCCGGCGGATATCCCCTCGCCTCGAGCTCTCGCATCGCGTACCTGGGATGGCCGTCCTCGAGACTCGGATAGCGCTCGTAGTCGAGATCGTGCAGTAGGCCGGTGGCCCCCCAGAGCTCCTCGTCCTCGCCGAACCGGCGCGCATACGCCCGCATCGCCGCCTCGACCGCGAGCGCGTGACGACGCAGGGATTCGCCCTGCGTCCACTCGCAAAGAAGGTTCCAGGCCTCCGTGCGCGAAATCTCCGGCTGCATGGCTGTTACCCTAGCTCAGCGCCTCGGGCCCACCGGTCCACACGGGACCCGTCGCCGAACGCCCCCCATGGAGAAGTTCATCATCAACGGCGGCGTGCCGCTGGCCGGCACCATCGTGCCCGCCGGGAACAAGAACGGCGCCCTGCCCATCCTCGCCGCCTGCCTGCTCACCGAGGATGAGGTGGTGCTGAGGAACGTCCCCCGGATCGCGGATGTCGAGACGATGATGGAGCTGATCGAGACCCTGGGCGCGCGGGTCGAATGGCGCGGTCCGAACTCGGTCGCGATCGACTCCTCGGGCCCGCTGGACTGCGAGGTGGACCGCGGTCTCTCGGAGCGGATCCGGGCGTCCTTCCTGCTCGCCGGTCCCTTGCTCGCTCGGTTCGGACTCGCGCGGATGCCGCCACCCGGCGGCGACGTGATCGGGCGCCGGCGGCTCGATCCTCACCTCGACGCGTTCAAGGAGTTCGGCGCCACCGTCGAGCATGCGCGCGACATCCTCATCCAGGCCCCCTACGGCCTGCGCCCATGCGACTTCCTGATGGACGAGCCGTCGGTGATGGCGACCGAGAATGCCCTGATGACCGCGGCGCTGACGCCCGGCTCGACGGTGATCCGCAACGCCGCCTCGGAGCCGCACGTGCAGGACCTCGCCCGCATGCTCGAGCAGATGGGCGCGCAGATCGACGGGGTGGGGTCGAACGTGATGACCGTCCACGGCGCCAAGAGCCTTCGCGGCTGCGAGCACACGATCGCGCCCGACCACATCGAGATCGGTTCGTTCATGGCGCTGGCCGGGGTCACGGGCGGCGAGCTCGTGGTCAAGGACACATTGCCTCAGGACCTGCGGATGATCAGGATTGTGTTCGAGCGCCTCGGGCTGCACAGCGAGCTGCGGGGGAACGACGTGATCGTCCCCGGCGCTCAGAAGCTGGTGATCCGCGACGACGCCGGCGGCATCCAGCCCAAGGTCGACAGCGGGCCGTGGCCGGCGTTCCCGGCAGATCTGACGAGCGTCGCGCTCGCGCTCGCCACCCAGTCCGAGGGGTCGGTCCTGATCCACGAGAAGATGTTCGAGAACCGCCTGTTCTTCGCCGACAAGCTCTCGAGGATGGGCGCGGCGATCACCGTCTGCGACCCGCACCGCGCGCTCGTGGTCGGGCCCCGCCGTTTGCGGGGTGAGCGCGTCGAATCGCCCGACATCCGGGCGGGGATGGCGATCCTGATGGCGGCCCTGTGCGCCGACGGCATCACCGAGATCGGCAACATCGGCCAGATCGACCGCGGGTACGAGCGGATCGACGAGCGCCTGGGCGAGCTCGGGGCGCGGATCAAGCGCGTCGACGACGTCCCCGCCCTACCCTGACGGACCAGCGTGTCCGCCGCCGGCCAGGGCTCTGTGGTGTTGGGCTCTCGCGGGGTGCAGGGCGCGGACGCAATTGGCCGGCGGCGGACGCACTGGCCCTCTCGCGGGGCCGACGGCGGAGGCTCTAACCCGTGTGCCACAACCCGTAAGCTCCGCGCTCCCCATGAGCACCCCCCGTGACGCCCCCACTTCAGCCCCGATGATCGATCGCATTCCCAGCGGCACCCGCGACGTGTTGCCCGACGAGATGCGCGAGCTCCGCGCCATCACCGAACGCCTGCGCGCCGAGTTCGAACTTGCCGGCTACGGCGAGGTCTACACGCCCGCGCTCGAGTACGAGGCGACGCTCGCGCGGGGAGATCTCTCCGCCGCCATCCCGGCCTACCGAGTGTTCGACGAGCAGGGACAGGTGCTCGCGCTGCGCTCGGACATGACCGTGCCGATCGCCCGGCTGGTGGCGACCCGCTACGCCGGCGCCGAGCCACCACTGCGCTTCTGCTACTTCGCCCACGCCTACCGCCGCGTGCGTCCCCAGCGCGGTCAGGCCCGCGAGTTCCTGCAGGCGGGGGTGGAGCTGGTCGGCGCTCCCGCACCGGAGGGCACGGCCGAGGCGCTGACCGTGATGTGCGCCGCGCTCGATGCCGCCGGCCTGAAGACCTACAGCGTGGGCCTGGGCGACTCCTCGCTGTTCCCGGCGCTGCTCGAACAGGTCGGGGTCCCGCCTGAGCGGCGGGGACGGCTCGTGGAGGAACTGGTGGCCGGAGACTTCGTCGGCGTCGAGCGGGAGGTCGCGGCGCTGGGAATCGATGATGACTCGGCTGATCTCCTCCTGCGCGTGCCGCAGATCCGCGGCGGGCCCGAGGTCCTCGAGGACGTTCCCCCGCCGCTCGGCGCCGCGGTGCAGGGGATGCGCTCCGTCCAGGCCCTGTTGCCGCCCGATGCCGCTGCCCGGGTGATCTTCGACCTTGGCCTGGTCCGCAGCCTTGGCTACTACACGGGCGCCGTGTTCCAGGTCTACGACCCGGCACTCGGGGTCCCGATCGGCGGCGGTGGTCGCTACGACGACCTGCTCGGCAAGTTCGGGCGACCGCTGCCCGCCGTCGGCTTCGCGCTCGGGGTCGAGAAGCTGCACATTGCGCTCGCCGGCGAGGAGGGGCAATGAACGGGCTCCGGATCGCCGTGCCCCGCGGCGCCCTGTTCGGCGACACCCTCGAGCTCCTCGACCGTCTCGGGGTCGACACCCGCGAGGTGCGTGAGAACGACCGCAAGCTCCTGTTCGAAGAGGCCGGCATCGTCACCATGCGGCCCTCCGACGTCCCCACCTACGTCGAGGCGGGCGCCGCCGACCTCGGGATCACCGGCAAGGACGTGCTGATGGAGCAATCCGAGCGCGAGTGCTACGAGCTCGTCGACCTCGGGTACGGATACTGCCGGATGGTGCTGGCCAGCGAAGCGGGCGAGGACCGCGCGGCCGAGGTACTGCGGCGGCTGGGAGTCGTCCGGATCGCCACCAAGTACCCGCGGATCGCGGCCCGTCACTTCGTCGAGACCGGCCGTCAGGCGGAGATCGTCGAGGTCAAGGGCTCGGTCGAGTTGGCGCCGATCACCGGTCTCGCCGAGGCGATCGTCGATCTCACGGCGACGGGGACGACCCTGGTCGAGAACGGCCTCGTGGTGCGCGAGGAGATCGCCGAGTGCAGCGCCCGGCTGATCGCCAACCCAGTCGCCCACAAGCTGAAGGCCCGCGCGATCGACGCCGTGCTGGAGCGGATCCGTGGCGTCTGAGCCGCTCGTCCTGAATGGAGATGCGGCGCGGCTCGCCGCCGAGCTGCGTGCGCTGGTCCCCGACTCCGGATCGGTAAGCGATGCGGTCGCGGAGATCCTCGCCGGCGTGCGCGCGGGCGGCGACGGCGCCGTGCGCGAGTACACGCGGCGCTTCGATACCGGCGGCGCCGAGCCGGGTCCGCTGATCGTGGCCGATGACGAGCTAGACGCCGCCCTCGACCGCCTCGACCCCGCGATCCGCCAAGGGCTCGAGCGCGCCGCCGAGAACGTCGGACGGGTGGCCGAGGCGGGCATCACGGCCGACCGCGTGGTGACCCTCGACGGTTACGAGATCGCCCTGCGAGGAGTCCCCGTGGGCAGCGCGGCCGTGTACGTACCGGGGGGTAGGGCACCGTACCCAAGCACGGTGATCATGGGGGTGGTCACAGCGCGCGTGGCCCAGGTCGATGAGGTCGCGGTGTGCGCGCCCCCCGGCCGCGACGGCGACATCCATCCGGTGATCCTGGCCGCCTGTCGCCTCGCGGGCGCGAGCGTGGTCTACCGGATGGGTGGGGCGCAGGCGATCGCGGCGCTCGCCTACGGGACCGAATCGGTCGCGGGCGTCGAGGTGATCGTCGGGCCGGGCAACCTGTACGTTCAGGAGGCCAAGCACCAGGTCCTGGGGCAGGTCGGGATCGACGGCTTCGCCGGGCCGAGCGACCTCGTGGTGATCGCGGACGCCGAGGCCGATCCGGACCTCGTGGCGATCGACCTGCTCGCGCAGGGTGAGCACGGCCCGGGGACACTGGTGGTGGGGATCTCCGACTCGCGGGAGCTGCTGGGCGCGGTCGACGAGAGAATCTCGGGAGCGGCCGACACGGGGGCGATCCGCCGCCTCGTGCGCGTTGAGGCCCTCGACCAGGGACTCGCGCTCGCCGAGGCGTTCGCGCCCGAGCATCTCGAGCTGATCGGCCCGGGCGCGGAGGCGCTGGCGCCGCGCGTCTCGCGCGTCGGCTGCCTGTACGTGGGGTCCGCCGGGGGATGCGCGTTCGGCGACTACATCGCCGGCTCCAATCACATCCTGCCGACGGGGGGAGCGGCGCGCTTCGCCTCGGCGCTGTCGCCGGCGCACTTCCGCCGGCGCTTCTCCGAGGTTCGGATCGGCGACGCCGCCGAGGCACTGGCTCGCCTCGCGGCGCCCGTCGCCCGCGCGGAGGGCTTCGAGCTCCACGCCCGGTCGATGGAGGCGCGTATTCGCCAGAATGGCTCGACATGAGCCGCGCTGCCGTTATCGACCGCCGGACGCGGGAAACCGAGGTCCACCTTTCGCTCACGCTCGACGGCGCCGCCGCGGGGGAGCGCGAGACCGGAGTCGGGTTCCTCAATCACATGCTCGACCTGCTTGCCCGCCACGGCCGCCTCGACCTCGAGGTCCATGCCGCCGGAGACCTCGACACCGGCGCTCATCACACGGTCGAGGACGTCGGCATCTGCCTCGGTCAGGCGATCGACCGGGCGCTCGGCGACCGGGTGGGGATAACGCGCTACGGTGAGGCGACGGTGCCCATGGACGAGTCTCGCGCGGCGTGCACGATCGACATATCCGGGCGCGGCTACTGTTGCTTCGACGCCGCCCTGCCGCCGGGAGCGATCGGCAACTTCGACCACGAGCTGGCGGAGGAGTTCTTCCGCGCGCTCGCGCTCAACGCGAAGCTGACGCTCCACCTGGTGGTCGAGACGGGCAGTAACGCACATCACATGATCGAAGCGGCATTCAAGGCATTTGCCCGAGCGCTCCGCGCCGCCGTCGCGCTCGACCCGACCGAGCTCGGCGTGCCGAGCACGAAGGGCACGCTGACGGCATGAGCCCGGGACCGCAGATCGCCGTCGTCGACTACGGGATGGGCAACCGACGCTCGGTCGAGAAGGCCCTCGAGCACGTCGGCGCGCAGGCCACGATCACCCGCGACCAGGCGGTGCTCGAGAAGGCCGACGGCCTGGTCGTGCCGGGCGTGGGAGCGTTCCCGCGCGCAATGCGCAACCTGCGCGATCTCGGCCTCTCAGAGCAGGTGCTCGAGCGCGCAGCGGCCGGCGTGCCGGTGCTCGGAATCTGCCTGGGGATGCAGGTCCTGTTCGAGCGCTCGGTCGAGTTCGAGCCGACCGCCGGCCTCGGGTTGATCGCCGGGCAGGTCACCAGGCTGCGCACGGGCGGCCTGCGACTGCCTCACATCGGTTGGAACCGAGCCGAGTTCACGCGTCCCTCGCCCCTGACGGAGTCCCTGCCCCGCGGCGGCGCTCACTTCTACCATGTGCACTCGCTGGTCGTCCGGCCCGCCGATGAGGACGACGTGCTCGCGAGCGCCGAGTACGGCGAGCGCTTCGTCACCGCGGTTCAGCGGGGTTCGATCTTCGGCGTCCAATTCCACCCGGAGAAGTCCTCCACGCACGGGCTCGCGCTGCTGCGTAACTTCGCGTCGGTGTGCGCGGGGCACGCACAGGGCGTGGCGGCGTGATCCTCCACCCGGCGATCGACATCCTGGAGGGCAAAGCGGTTCGTCTCGCCCGCGGGGACTTCGAGGCGCGGACCGTTTATGACGCCGACCCACTCGACGCCGCGCAGCGATGGGTGAACTCCGGGGCACGCGTACTCCACGTTGTCGACCTCGACGGCGCGCGCCACGGGACCCCGGCGAACCTCGACCAGATCGAGCGGATCGCGCATGCGGTCGACGTCCCGATCCAGGTCGGCGGCGGCCTGCGCTCGGTGGCGGCGGTCCGAGATGCGATCAGCGCCGGCGCCACGCGCGTCGTGCTCGGCACCGCCGCGTACAGGGATGTGGACTTCCTCGACGAAGTTGTGGCCGAGCACTCGGATCGCGTCGTGGTCTCCGTCGACGCTCGCCACGGCCGGCTCGCGTCCGCCGGTTGGCGGGAGCAGACCGAGATCCCCGCCGAGCTCGTGTTCGAGCGCCTCGGACACCGTGGGGTGCGGAGCTTCGTGTACTCGAGCATCGAGCGCGACGGCATGCTCTCGGGGCCGGACCTCGACGAGGTGCTGCGGATCGCGGCGGCGGTGCGCGGGCGGTTCCTGTACTCGGGAGGGATCGCCACGCTCGCCGATCTCGAAGCCCTTGCGCGGCTGCGCCAGGTCAATCTCGCCGGCGTGATCGTCGGCAAGGCGCTGTACGAGGGTCGCTTCACCGTCGCGCAGGCGCAGGCGGCCCTGGACGAGCCCGCGCGCGGCCTGGGGAAGGCGGGCAAGGGGGCGAGGCATGCACTGTAAGCGCGTGATCCCCTGTCTCGACGTAGACGGTGGCCGCGTCGTCAAGGGCGTCGGGTTCCTCGACCTGCGCGATGCCGGCGACCCGGTGGAGCTCGCGTGCCGTTACGACGCGGCTGGTGCCGACGAGCTCGTGTTCCTCGACATCACCGCGACCTCCGACAAGCGCGACACGGTCGTCGACCTCGCACGTCGCACCGCCGACGACGTGTTCATCCCGTTCACCATCGGCGGCGGGATCCGCTCCGTGGCTGACGCCCAGGCGGTGCTCGACGCGGGCGCCGACAAGATCTCGGTGAATTCGGCGGCGCTGGCCCGCCCCGAGCTGCTCGACGAGCTGGCACAGGCGCTGGGCGCCCAGTGCGTCGTGCTCGCGATCGACGCCAAGGGGAGCGGCGACGGTACCTGGGAGGCGTATGTGGCCGGGGGGCGCCGGCCCACCGGCCGCGACGCCGTCGCATGGGCGAAGGAGGGAGTCGAGCGCGGGGCGGGGGAGATCCTGCTCACGAGCATGGACCGCGACGGGACCAACGCGGGGTACGACCTGCCCCTGACCCGCGCGGTCGCGGACGCGGTCAGCGTGCCGGTGATCGCGTCGGGCGGCGCCGGCGGGGTCGAGGACCTCGTCGACGCGATCGCGGCCGGGGCGGACGCCGTCCTCTGCGCGTCGATCTTCCACTATGGCCAGCACTCGATCGCCGAGGTCAAGGAGCGCCTGGCGGCCGCGGGTATAGCCGTGCGGCCGGTGGAGTAGCCCTCGCGACCGAAAGCGCCCAGGCAAGACGGCACCGGGCGTGCTGCCGGTTCATCCGGGAGTGGTTTGCCGGTCTCCACCGGCGGCTTCGAGTGCTACGCAGCTTCTTCGACGTATCCCGCGGCCGAGCACGCGTCACAGTACGCGGCGGGCGGGACACGCGGCTCGTAACACCCAGGTCGGCAACAGGTCGAGGACCGCTTGGGGCGGCCTCGACCGATGCGCGCGGCGGCCGCGTCCTTGAGCTCCTCGCGCATGCGATCGAGCTCCGCGGCATGATCCGCGCAGAACCGACGGCCCGGCTCGGCCGAATTGGGGCAATGACTTCCGCTACGACAACGCATAGACCCCGCATTCTAACGCATTACCTGCATGCGTGTATTGAGGCACCAGACCACTATCCCTGGCCGCTCGGTGCTGCCAGAGGTACCTGCTCGGAGCCCTGCGTACGCGATCCGCCGGTGGGCAGTCCGCCGAGCATCTCACGAGCGATCGGCTGGTTTGCGCGCAGAGCGTAGCGCAGACCACCCGTGAGCGTGTGATCGGGCGGCACTAACTCGCGCCGCCTGCGTGCTCACCCTGGCCGGACGGGTGGGATTCTGACCATTGCCAACTAGATGCATCGAGAAACTGTGTTCCTTGGTACAGTGATTCCGTAATTCGGATCGACATTGTGGCAATGAGCCGCTATCGGAAGCTAGAAAAGGAGCTGAGTTGACCTCACGGACAAGGGCAATGGCGGCCGTCGCAGCCGTCGTTCCGGCGCTGGCGATTCCCGCGACCGCGGGCGCGACGACCACGCTGATCGGATCGGGCTCCAGCGCGGAGCAACCGATCCTCACCGCGCTGTTCGCGGCGTACCACAAGGTGCAGCCGAAGGTGCATTTCATCTACTCGCCCGACGGCGGCAACGCCGGGGCCAAGGACGTCCAGCAGGGCCGCAGCCAGTTCGCGATCAACACTCGCGCGCCGTTGCCGACCGACTCGGGCCTGACGTACGACAAGGTGTTCAAGGATGGTATCTGCATCGCCGTGAATCCGGCGAACCATCTCAAGACCCTGACCACCACGCAGGTCGCGAATATCTTCCTCGGCAACCTGACGAGCTGGACCTCGTTGCCGGGATCGGGACTCACGACCACGATCGCGCCATTCGGTCGCGGCTCGAGCGCGGGCACGTACACGTTCTTCCAGAGCGCGATCCTGAAGGGCCAAACTCAGGCAGGAAGCGTCGCCCAGAAGAGCACGGATGGCGACGTGGCCGTCGCGGTCAAGACGACCTCCGCCGGCATCGGCTACGTCGGGCTCGCCCACTCGGGCAAGGGCAGCGGCGTCAAGCGCCTGGAGCTGAACGGCGTTCCGTGCGCGGCGCCGCAGATCAAGTCTGGCAAGTACCTGCTCAGCCGGTACATCTGGTTCGTGGTGCCGAGAAAGAAGCCGAGCAAGGCGGCGGTGGCATTCGCGACCTGGATCCGCACCAAGGCCGCGGCCAAGGTGATCAACGCGGCCGGCGCGGTGGCGACGTACCAGAACAAGAACATCAAGTAGATAGAAACGCGGACCGAGTGTGCACGACGACGTTCTGATCGACGACGAAAGACCCGTTGACCCCGACCGGCGGGGCGCGGGCGGGGGGGGGCGCCGGGGGGGGGGGGGGGGGGGGGGGGGGGGGGCGCGGGTGTGTTGGTTTGGGGACCCCACCC
>Ga0302325_10014728_pt1 | contig 16635 bp, 10 predicted proteins | sample Palsa_T0_2_FD_201948 | JGI IMG/M metagenome (GOLD analysis project Ga0302325, IMG submission 201948) | Peat permafrost microbial communities from Stordalen Mire near Abisko, Sweden - Palsa_T0_2 | ecosystem: Environmental > Terrestrial > Soil > Palsa > Peat permafrost | place: Sweden: Abisko... | reverse complement strand
AGCGTCAAGGCATAGATGGGGATGCTTTTGAGCGTCGAACTTGCTTTTACGTCAGCCGATAGGGCTTTGGTGACATCTATCCCGGCTGTGACTGTATTCGTCACGTTGCCATAGGTGATGGGCCAGGCATTAATTTCGTTAGGAGCTTCGATGGCAGAGACAGATCCGTTATAAGTTTGGACAAAAGAAGTTATGCTGGCAAGGTTTCCAGTTACATTGACAGCGCCATTACCTAACATAAGCACGTCGAACTTTACTCCATAGGAAGCGAGCGTTTCGGCGGTCGCGAAGCTTGTAGGATCAATCGTGTTGTACAGAGGCGATTGATCGCGAAGGGTGTTGATGCCGAGATATTGCAACGCACTAAAAACGCCCTGCGGATTGGCGTAGTAAGGAGTACCTTGATAGGCTAAGTGCGTATTGACGCCTATAGATTGAATAAAGGCGGTGGGTGTCATTGGCTGCGCCCATGCGGACGAGCCTGCGGCGAGTAGCAATGCGATGGGGAATCTCATTGCAAGTCATTCCTTTCTTTTTCGCAGTCTGAGGTGACTCAGTTCTCTAGGGGCCGGCGCTCGCGGGCATGACTCGGAAGATCTGTTTTCAGGTCGGTCCCAATAATGATTTGGTTTGACTACAGTGTCAACGAGAAAATTGAAATACCCGGGTATAAACACCCAGGTAAAAAGTAATGGCCGGTAACCTGAACGAAGCGTTACTTAGGGACACACGGTTGGCCCTCAAGCCGTCAAGCAATCAAAATAATGGGAGTGGGTTCAGGCGAACTGCTGGAGGTTCATGCCCAGCTTGTAGGTCTCGCCGTGCGCGAGAAGCTGGTCCCAGGTCACTTCGTGTTGTTGATATCCGGCCATCCGGCCAAGCATGCAGCTCAAAGCTGTGTCCACGCCGGCTGCAATCTGGTTGTGCGCCTGACCGGAGGTGATGCTCTCGATGAAGCTGCGCTCTTTCTCCCGGTCGGCAAAGGCGAGGTTGTCGTTGAAGCTGCCATTGGCGGCAAACTTACCCGAATCCGCGGTGGTGTTCATGGATTCCGTCCACGCCCACGGTTGCGTGCCGGCAATCTGCACCGGGCCCGAGTAGGGGACTGTCGCCGACCCGTCGCCGCCGAACAGCGAGAGACCCGCATGGAAGGCGCCGTTCCCAAACTGGGTAGAGGCGAACGAGAAGTGGACGTCCTCGGGATAGGTAAAATCCACCTGGTAGTTGTCCCAGCAGTCGCCGGCGTGATTCAGGATCTTGCGTCCTCCCGTCGCCGTGGCCTTGAGTGGGCGGGCGCCGAGAATCCAGTTGCAGAGGTCGATGATGTGAATGTTCTGCTCCACCAGGATGTCGCCCGACAATGCGCGAAACCATAGCCAGTTGCGCAGGCGGTACTCATCCGGCGAGGCGCCGGCACGCACTTTCTCAAGAGACGCCGGAGCATTGTAGTTGCCGGTAACGGCGGCAATCTTGCCCAGGGCGCCGGCCTTGATCTTTTCCGCGATGGCGGCGATGGGCGGGGCATTGCGGCACTGGAAGCCGACATCGACGCTTTGTGTGGGCCGCACCCGTTTGGCAATCTCGAGCGCGTGCTTCGCCTGCGCAACGTCGACGCCCACCGGCTTTTCGCAGTAGACGTGTTTGCCCGACGCGACCACAGTTTCCAGGTGTTGCACGTGGAAGAAAGGCGGAGTAGAAATCTGGATCAGATCGACGCCGGATGAGGCGGCCAGCTGTTCGAAGGCCTGCGGCCCGTGGAAGAGAAGCTTGCTATCGAGAGCCGCATGGCCGAGGCCGGCATTCAGTTCGTCGAAATGGCTGCGGCCCAGGGCCAAATTGTCGGGAAAGATATCGGCGAGAGCTACCACTTGCGCGGTGGTGTTTTTAGCGAAAGATGTGGCGACGGTGGTGCCGCGGTTGCCACAGCCCAGCAAGCCCAGACGGACGGCCGAGTTGGCCTGGTAGCTAAAGGCGGTGGCGGGCTTGAGCAGAAGCAGGCCGCACGCGGTTCCGGTCTGGAGAAACTGTCTTCGATCCATCCACTTCCAATATAGGCCAAACCCAGCTGGCTGCAAAAATTCCGCGGTTCCCTGTGCAGAGTAGAAGTGAAAATGCTTTAGCCTCAGGCTTGCTTTTTTGCCAGGGTTACCGGGACATATATCTTTTTCGCGGCCAACTCTTCCCGGACCGCGCGCAACATGGGGAACTCGGCGCCATCGTAATGTCCCAGGGAAATTCCGACTGCGTTAATGTCCAGGCCGATATCGATGGCTTGGTGAATCAATTCCGGTGTCATCTTGGGGCGCACCGCTAAACCCGCGATCAGAGGAAAGTTCGGGCCGACGACTTTTCTTTCTGAGGTGAACCATTCGCGGCGATGGTTCAATTCTGCCGGATCTCCAGCCTTCTGCCCGCTATAGTCGGAGTTGCGGATCGAATCCCATACTTTCGTGAGTCCTGCCAGGTCCATACCAAACCTCTCGGGACCGAAATAAGCATCATTGAATCGGAATTCGATTCGCGGACGGATGGAATGGACGCCGTCGTGCATGATCTTGTAAAAGCGGATGAGTGAGGCCTCGCGGAACGACTGCCACTGTTTTGCCTGGGGTTCGGCTTGCGGGTTGGTCAGAAGGACCGTACGGATCTTCTCCAGATCGATACCATGCTGCTTGGCCGCTTTCATGCACGAGCCGCAAAAACATCCTCCCGTGTCGGGGCCGCCGGGCATAAACGGCACCAGGCAGGTTTGCACGAAATCCACATCGTAATTGCGAGTCAGGTCGGAGAAGAGAGCGAGGACATATTTCTGCGCGTCGGGACTGTTGGGGCAGATGGGATAGCCACGACCGGCGACCTTCCTGGGGTTGCCGTGAATATCCTCCTGGACACAGTCCCTCAGGGGTCCCTGGCCCTCTTCGAGGCTGATGACGGTATGAGAGATTTCGGCTCCGGTCCGGAGACCGCGCTTGCGGGCGGCCTTCACCAGTACGTTCAACCAATCTGTCTGATTCAGCCAGTCGAAGCTTGAAAGCTGGGGCTTGATGCGGCCGTAGAGCTTCATATCCGGATGCCAATAGACGCAGGAATCTTCCGCCTGCCAGGTTTGGCGTACCGGGTTGTGGGGAAAGGTAGGGCTGGTAAGGGGTCTCTTTTCGTAGTGCATGAGCGCGACCAGGTAAACGGAATTGACCGCGGCCATGCTCTGCAGGTTATCTAAGATCTTTTCGATGCCTTCATCGTGGAGCTCCCAGGCATAGAGACTCGCCGCGACCTCAAAGCCCGGGCCCAAGTAACCGGTTGCGGTGACCGTTGCATGGGGATGGCTGGGCAATGCCAGTGCTGCCCCGGCCAGACCTGCCATGGACACAAAACTGCGCCGCGAATGGGTTAACGGAGCGAGATTGGCCGCCTCGGGAGAGGCAACGGTGTTTTCCGGTTTTTCCATGGAGAGATAAGACCCCTATATGTTGCTGAAGCAGCAACATAAATCCCGGGAGATTCCAGTGTCAAGGTGTTTGTCGTGGAAAAGGCCCAAAGGTCGTACCTCTCCCATTTCCAGCCTTGACAACATTGGCCTTACCAATCTAACCTCTGGCCGATCCCAAAAGACGCGGTCCGCACTACGCCAAAGGAGAACACCAATGAGGTTGAACCTCATGCGCATATCAATCCTCTGCTTACTGGCCATTAGCTGCTACCGATCAGTTTCGGGGCAGTCCACGAATGCCAGTCTCTCTGGTGTTGTTCAGGATTCTCAGGGTGCGGTCCTTCCCAGCGCCGTTGTCGTTGCGACCGAAATCGCTACCGGCGAGAGCCATCAATCGACCAGCAGCGAAGGCGGTAACTACACCATGCCTGACCTTCCGATCGGCGATTACAAAGTCACGGCGTCGGCCAGCGGATTTAAAACGCTGGTAATTAACTCGATCACTCTACACGTAAATCAGGTGGCGCAGTTAGACCTGAAGCTGCAAGTGGGAGCCGTAACCGACCAGGTTGTGGTGAGCGCTGAGCTGCCGCTGGTCAGTACTGAGAGTTCGTCGGTTGGCCAGGTGGTGGAAAACAAATCCATAGAGAGCCAACCACTGAACGGGCGCGAATTCTGGCAACTGGTCGCGTTGGTTCCGGGCGCCAGCTACACGCCGGTCGCAACCACAAATTCCGGCGGCAGCACGCTGCGCGCGGGCTCAGTCAACGTTCAGATTAACGGAACCGGGTCAGTCTTCAACGGGTGGCTGCTGGATGGTGCGGATATTACCGAATATGAGCAAGGCGGCACGAACATCCAGCCGAATGTAGATGCACTTTCGGAGTTCAAGGTGTATACGGCCAATATGCCGGCCGAGTATGGGCACACTCCCGACGTGGTAACCGTAACCATGAAAAGCGGCACCAATGCATTCCATGGTACAGCTTACGAGTTCATTCGTAACGATGTGACCGACGCTCACAACTATTTTGCTACCACTTCGAAGAATATTCTGAAGCGCAATCAGTTCGGTGGAACGCTGGGAGGGCCAATTAAAAGAAACAAGGTCTTCTTCTTCGCGGACGTAGAGGCGGCGCGCCAGTCGCTAGGCGTTGTCTTCTCCGATATCGTGCCTACCAACGCCATGCGCACCGGCAATTTCAGCGCGGACAGCAAAGCCATTAAGGACCCAACCACCGGTAATACATTTCCTGGCAATATCATTCCGGCGAATCGAATCTCCAGCCAGGCGCAATATTTTCTCAAGTATCTTCCTACACAGAGCCAGGCCGTCTTCACTACCGCGCAACCCAACGACATTCTCAAGGGCGATGTAAGAATGGACGCCGTGCTCACCGGCAAAGACAATCTCATGGGCCGTTATTCTGTGGCGGACAATCAGGAGCGGGATCCCAACCAATTTCCAGCTCTTGGCTTCCAATCCCTGCACAGCCGGGCGCAGAACGTCGCCCTGAGCGAGACGCATGCCTTAAGCGATCACTGGCTTAACGAGGCTCGCGCCGGATATTACCGGGATTATTTTCTGTTTAGCGGGATCCTTGCCGGAACGGATTTCAATGGTGCAGCGGGCATCACGGGCTATGAGCAAACCCAGATTCAGCCCAGCTTCCCGTGGATAACGATGTCTGGCTATTCTTCCTTCAACGGCTCTTACAACGGGAACTTCCCCAAGCAGAACCGCATTCAAACCTGGCAGTACGCGGACTCTTTGAATTACACCAGCGGCAAGAACAATGTGAAATTTGGCTTGCAGCTTTGGGATCAACATCACACCTTTGTGCATGGTCAAGGCGAGTCGGGGGAATTTGGCTTTGCCACCCAATATACCGGCGATGCATTCGGCGACTATCTGCTCGGACTTCCCGCTCTGGCGTATCGCTCCTATCCGCTGACCGTCTACGGGAACGATGGACGGGAATGGGCGGCCTTTGTTCAGGATACGTATCGTGCTGCTCCCGATCTTACCTTTGAGATAGGACTGCGGTGGGAGCGGAACCCGTTCTTCGAGGGGATTGACGGCGTAACCACGGCGTTCGATTTCCAAAATGGAAAGATTATCGTTCCCATGAAGAATGGACAGCTTTTGCGGCCGGATGACCAGGCGGTCACTGCGGTGTTGCTTCCTGTTTATAGTGACCGGCTCATCGGGACCGATGCGCTGGGCCTTCCCGATTCTATACGCCGCACATCATGGGTGGGACAGTTTGCGCCGCGCGTAGGCTTCGCCTGGCGCCCAACGGGCGGTGATCGTGTGGTTGTGCGATCAGCCTATGGCATCTTTCCCATCTTCCTCGATACTAACGTTATGCAATACGCGGCAGAAGCTCCTCCGTTCCTGATCGCGCAGACGGTGAATAACACTGTGCCTACTCCGGACTTTGCGTGGGCCAACCCGTTTAATGGTTCCCCCCTGGTCGCCCCCAATCCCCATCCGGGCACGGTGTGCCCTGGCACCAACTTAGTCCTGCTAAGTTGTGTTGCTTCGAGCTTTGCCACAGCGGACGAGAATATGCAGCACACCTACATGCAGCAATATAGCCTTGCGGTGGAGTCGCAGCTGCGCAAAGATCTCGCGTTCACGGTGGGTTATGTGGGAAACCACACGGTACACGCACAGTTGTACTCTGTGCCGACCAACGTTCCGACCCCGGCGGCGGGAAGCGTACAGACCCGGCGACCCTTTCCGCAGTGGGGACAGATCAACATAGACCTGACGAATTCCATGGCGCACTACAACGCGCTGCAGACAAGCCTGGAGAAGCGCTTCTCTTCCGGCTACTATGCACTAATCTCTTATACGTACAGCAAATGCACAGATAACGGCAGCAGCGAGGGCGCGCCCATCGACCTGGCACTGCTGCCGGAGAACTATGCCGTATGCAACTACGACATGACCAACAATCTCACCATTAGCTCGGTTTATGATCTGCCCTTCGGGCGGGGACGCATGTTGATGAGCCATGCCAACCGGTTTGCGAATGCGGTGCTGGGCGGCTGGCAGATTGCTGGAATCTTCACCGGCCGCACGGGCGCGCCATTTACCCCGATCATTGGGAGCGACGTCGCCAATGTGGGCGTATCGAGTGAGTGGCCGAACCGGATCGGCAGCGGCAAGTTGTCTAATCCCACGGCCACAAAGTGGTTTGATCCTACCGCTTTCACTATTCCGGCGGCGTACACGTACGGCAACTCGCGGCGTAATATTTTGCGTTCAGACAGATTGGTCGATTTAGATACTACGGTAAAGAAGAACTTCCCCTTCAGCGAATCGAAGATTCTTGAGGTAAGAGTGGAAGCTTTCAATTTAGCCAACCATCCGACCTTCTCTGCCCCCAATGCGACGATCGGCACGGCTTCCGCGGGTACGGTGACCAGCACGCTTAATTCGAATCGCGTTTTGCAGGGCGCAGTTAAGTTCTTCTTCTAGCTACTGTCCACTTATCGCGGCAAAGGTTGCTGCTCCGGCTCTTGCCAAGGATAGGGCGCGGCCGGGGAAGATGCCTAGGATGAAGGTGGCGGAGACGGTTAACAGCAAGGCGATGGTCAGGGAGCTTCGCAGACGGGGCACCTGTTGCACCGGCGCGTCGTCGGCCGGCTTGCCGTAGATCGAGGTGAGCAGACGCAGATAGTAGTAGGCGGCAATGCCGCTGTTGACCAAGCCAATCACTGCCAGCCATATTTCGCCAGAATGCAGCGCAGCGGTGAAGACATAAAATTTGCCAAAGAAGCCGCCGGTGAAGGGAATGCCGATCAGCGAAAGTAGAAAGAAGGCCAGCGCGCCGCCCAGCAATGGAGAGCGGTAGGACAAGCCGCGGTAGTCGGCGACCGAGACCAGCCTGTCTTCAAAGCCGCCGGCATGGCTGATGACGGCAAAGGCGCCCACATTCATGGCCGCGTACGTTGCCGTGTAAAACATCGCGGCCGCTATCCCTTCCTGCGAAAGGGCAGTGAACGCAACCAGAGTGTAGCCGGCGTGGGCAATAGAGGAATAAGCCAGCATGCGCTTCACGCTATGTTGGCGCAACGCGCCCAGGTTGCCCACCGTCATGGAGAGGGCAGCCATGATCCAGACAAGCAAGAGCCAATGCGCGTGGTATTGCGGATACGCGCCGTAGAAGATGCGCAACAGCACGGCGAAGGCAGCCACCTTGGGCCCAGTAGACATCAAGGCCACCACGGGGGAGGGAGCGCCCTCGTACACGTCCGGCGTCCAGACCTGGAAGGGCGCGGCTGAAACCTTGAAGCCAAGGCCGATTAGAATCATGGCCACAGCCAACAAAGCGAAAGCCGGCGAGGGGCTCTGGGGCAGCGCTGCGGCGATCGCGGCGATGTTGGTGGTGCCGGTAGCCCCAAAGGTCAAAGCAATGCCGTAGAGGAAAAAGGCGGTAGCAAAAGAGCCCAGCAGGAAGTACTTGAGGCCCGCTTCGGGGCTCTTGCCCGTGCGCTTGCGAATGGCGGCCAGGATATAAGTCGAGATGGACGAAATTTCCAGACTGATGAAGACCAGCAGCAGTTCCACCGCGCTGGTCATTAGGCACATACCTGTAACACCGAATAAAAGGAGCGCGTAGTACTCAGTGGGCCTTTCCCTGGTGCCGTCGAACACGTCGAAGGAGATCAACAGCGCCACCAACGCCACAGCGCAGATCACCACATGAAAGAAGACACTGAAAGCATCGGTCTGCACGGTGCCGAAATAGGCAGTTCCCGGCGGCAGGTCCAATTGCCATATGCTGGCCAGCAGAGCACCGACCACGCCGGCTAGGGCTAGAAAGCCGATCGGCTTGCGGCTCATACCCGGTGGCATCACGGGCTCGATGAGCATGGCGAGTACACCGGTAATGGTGAGGATCAGTTCGGGCAGAATGCGATAGGCCTGGGGAACGTCCTGCGGCATTTGCATCACTGCTTCTCCGCCATTCCGACGACGGCCGGCGAAGCAAGCTTCACCACCGCGCCATCAATGGCGCGCATCCAGTATGGGGAAGCTACGCCCATCAGCAGCATGAGCACGGCCATCGACCAAACAGCAATTTGCTCGCGGAAGCCCACATCGGCTACGACCAAATCTGTAACCATGCCTGATAGATTTCCGTAGAAAACACGCTGCACCATCCACAGCATGTACGACGCGCTGAGAATCACACCCAACGTGGCTGCCGCAACCCAGGCGACGTGTCCGGGGAAACTGCCGCTGAGGATGAGGAATTCGCCCACAAATCCATTCATCAATGGCAGGCCCACCAGCGAGAGGGTAGTGACCACGAACAAAGTAGCCAGCCATGGCATGCGCTTGGCCAGCCCGCCGTAGGAGGCAATCTCATAGGTTCCGTAACGTTCGTACATGAAGCCGAGCAGAAGCAAAAGCGCGCCGCCCGAGACGCCCTCGTTGATCGTCTGGTAGACCGCGCCGTCCACTCCCGAAACTGCGAAGCAAAAGATGCCGAGAATGCAGAAGCTGAGAGCGGCTACCGTCGCAAACGCTGCCAGGCGCTTGAGATCTTTTTGCACCAGGGCCACCAGCGAGCCATAAAGAATGCCTATGACCCCCAAGGCAATCATCCACGGTGCTACCTGGCGGGCTTGGGCGGGGAAGAGGCCGAGGTTGAAGCGCAGGATGGAATAAAGACCCAGCTTGCCGGCGACCACCATCGCCATCGCGGTGGGCGCTTCGCTGAAGGTGTCTCCCAGCCAGCCATGCAGGGGAAAGACCGGTACTTTGACCGCAAAGGCGACCAGGAAGGCCAACGCCGCCCAGAACAGCGGCTGGGAAGGCAAACCACCTTGCGCCATGATGGATTGCAGGCGGACAAAGTCAAAGGTGCCGGTTTTGGTGTAAAGCCAAACAATGGCTACGAGCAGCAAGGCGGAGGGCAGGAAGGTGTAGATGAAAAACTTGATCGCCGCCTCGGTTCCCCGATCCCGCCCGAACATGGAGATGAGGATCGCCATGGGCACCAGGGTCAGCTCCCAGAAGGCGTAATAGAGAAACAAATCGAGGGCGACAAAAACGCCGATCATCGCCGTTTGCTGAAGCAGGAAGAAGAAGTAGTACTCCTTGGTGCGGTAAGTCACGGTTTTCCAGGAGGCGAGAACTCCCAGAGGGGCAAGGAACCCGGTCAGCACCACCAGCCAAAGGGAGATGCCGTCGACACCCAGGTGATAGCGAATGGCCGGGCTCGCGAGCCAGGGAATGTCAATTTCATACTGAAAGCCCGGCTGGCCATAGAGGTAATGCGCAGGCAAATGGAGGGTCAAGCCGAAGGTGGCCAGAGTTACCAGGAGGGTGAACCATTGAATGATTCGGCCTTGCCGGGGCAGCAATACCACGACCGCGGCTCCTACAGCCGGCAAAAAGGTCGTAAGCGTCAATATTGAATCGTTCAGCACTGATGGTCACTTTCTCCTAGAGGTGCATGGAAAAGCCGAAGTAAGCAATCAGGAGCAGGGCTGCGGCGCCCACCGCCAGCCAGCCGGCATAGGAACGGATGTTTCCTGATTGCACTCGTTGGACAAGCGCCCCCAGGCCGCGCACACCGCCCGCGGCCAAGCTGCCACTGCCGTTAATCACTCCGCGGTCGACGGCGCCCCACAATAGGTAGCGACTCATGAAGAGCAGCGGCGCAACGATCAGGCCGGTATAGATCTGGTCGACCCAATATTTATTAACCAACAGCCCATAGATGCCACTGATGCGTTCGACCAGCCGGTCAGCCAAGCCGGGCTTGCGACGGTAAAGCAGATCGGCCACAAACCAGCCAATTACGGCCATGATCACGGAAATGACGCTGAAAATGCGCTCCTGATTCCCGTTCCCGCTGACAGACACGGTGTTCACCACCGGTTCAAGAAAGTGGGCGAACTGATCGCCGCCCCCGAGCGCCTTGGGAATGCCGATCCAGCCGCCTACGACGGAGAGCACTCCTAAAAGAACAAGAGGCGTCAGCATGGACCACGGCCCCTCGTGAGGGTGGGCGTCGGGCGTCCGGCTGGCGCCGAAAAAGGTGAGGTACCACAGCCGGAACATATAGAAAGAGGTGAGCAGGGCAGTCACGATGCCCACGAACCACAGGATGGGTCCGGCGGTGGGGGAAAGGAAACCCTGGTAGAGAATCGCGTCTTTGCTGAAGAAGCCGGAGAAGGGCGGCAGGCCCGAGATGGCGAATACTCCGGCGCTCATGGTCCAAAAGGTAATAGGGATGGTCTTGCGCAGCCCGCCCATGGCCCGCATATCCTGCTCCTGGCCGCCCATGGCGTGGATGACGGAGCCGGCGGCGAGAAAAAGCAGCCCTTTGAAGAAGGCATGGGTGACCAGGTGGAAGATGGCCGCGGAGTACGCCGCCGCACCGCAGGCCAGGAACATGTAGCCGAGCTGGGAGATGGTGGAGTAGGCCAGCACGCGCTTGATATCCGTTTGCACCATGCCGACGGTGGCCGCGAACAATGCCGTGGCCGCACCGATGATGGCCACCACGCCGAGAGCAAAGGGCGAACGATCAAAGAGCACGTGGGACCGTACCATCATGTAGACCCCGGCTGTCACCATGGTTGCGGCATGGATCAGGGCGGAGACGGGGGTGGGGCCTTCCATGGCATCGGGCAGCCAGATGTAGAGGGGAATCTGCGCCGACTTGCCGGTAGCGCCCAGTAACAACAACAGCGCGATCGCAGTCAGAAAGCCGCCTTGCATCTCGGGATGCTGGGCGATGGTGCCCAAGACGGTGCCATAGCCGAGCGAGCCGAAGTGGGCGATCATGAGGAACATGGCAAGCAGGAAACCGAAGTCGCCGACGCGGTTGAGGATGAATGCTTTCTTACCCGCATCGGCAGCGGATGGGCGCAGGTAATAAAAACCGATCAGCAAATAAGAAGCAAGACCGACACCCTCCCAGCCCACGAACATGAGCAGAAAGTTCTCCGCCAGGACCAGGGTCAGCATGAAAAACATGAAGAGGTTGAGGTAGGCAAAATAACGCCAGTAGCCGTCCTCGTGGGCCATGTAGCCGATGGAGTAGATATGGATCAGAAAGCCGACGCCGGTGACGACCAGCAGCATGATGAGGGTTAATGGGTCGAGCAGGAAGGAGAAATCCGCGCGAAAGGCGGAAGTTGCGATCCACGGCACTGCCAGGCGCTCGACGTAGGGCAACGTGAGACTGCTGAAGCGAAGGGCGATGCCGGTAACCATCGCCAGCGGCGCGGCGGTAAACAGCAGGGCAATGGTCGAGACGCCCGCCTTGGGTAGGCGACGGCCGAGCAATCCATTCAACAGAAAGCCCAGGAACGGCAGCAACGGGATCAACCACAAATGAAGCGAGGGAGTGGGGTTCATAGTTTCATCAGGTTGACTTGATCCACGTTCAGCGTGCTCCTGGCGCGGAAGATGGCGATGATGATGGCGAGGCCCACCGCGGCTTCGGCGGCGGCGACGACCATCACGAAGAAGACGAAAATTTGGCCTTGGACGCGGTGCCATTGATAGGCGAAGGCGACGAAGGTGAGGTTCACGGCGTTGAGCATCAGCTCAATCGACATGAAGACGGTGATGATGTTGCGCTTGATGAGGAAGGCCCCTACTCCGATAGAGAAAAGGATCGCGCTCAGCACCAGGTAGTAGGCAATGGGAATGGCCATGTCAGTGCTCCTTGCGGGCCAGCGCAACCGCGCCCAGGATGGCGATGAGAATCAGAACCGACGTCACTTCGAAGGGCAGCAGCAGATCGCGGAAGAGCACCTTGCTGAGGTCTGCAGTGCTAACGATGTAATCTCCCAGATGTGCCTGGGCAAGGTGAGTGCGGGCGGAGAGAAAGATGAAAGAGAGCAGGCAGACCAGTATGGCTACTCCGGGGACGCCTACGATGTAGGCCGCGTTGCTGCCGTGCGTGTGCTCTTCCTTCCCGGCATTGAGCAACATGATGACGAAAGTAAAGAGAACCATGATGGCGCCGGAATAGACGATCACCTGGGCGGCGGCAAGGAACTCGGCGCCCAAGAGGAGATAGAGCACGGCCAGCGAACTCATGACCACGATCAGCGATAGGGCGCTGTTGATAGGGTGACGCTGCAGCAGCAGGTTTAACGCTCCTGCTACGCAAAGGCCGCCGAACACGATGAAGAGGACCAGATACATGCTAGAGCATTTCTCCCGTTGCTAAGTCAGGCCCGAAGCTGATTGTAGAACACCCTGCATCAGCCGTCTCTTCGGCACTTGATCCAGGCAGCGCGGCATCTCAGGGCGCGCGTTGGGCCAGCCACAAGCTGGTGGCTAGGATGTTGGCGATGGCGAGGGGCATCAGGAATTTCCAACCGAGGCCCATTAATTGGTCGTAACGCAACCGGGGCAGCGTACCGCGCACCCAGATGTACAGGAACAGGAAACAGAAGACTTTGAATACGAACCAGAACACGGGCAGAACCGCCTGTACTACGATATTCCCGGTAGGAAGCAGATTGCCAAACGGGCTGGTCCAGCCACCGAAGAAGAGCAGCGTGGCCACACAGCCGACGGTGATCATGTTGGCGTACTCAGCCATGAAGAACATGGCAAACTTCATTGAGCTGTATTCGGTGTGGTAGCCGGCCGTAAGCTCGGTTTCCGCTTCCGGCAGATCAAACGGAGCGCGATTGGTTTCGGCATACGCCGCCGTTAGGTAAATAAAGAAGGCGACGAATTGGAAGCCACCGAAGACGTTCCACGAAAGCAGTCCGTGGGCAGATTGGCTTTCGACGATGGTGCGGAGATTGAGCGATCCGGCGCGCAACACCACGCCCACCACAGAGAGGCCCAAGGCAAGCTCGTAGCTAATTACCTGGGCACTGGCGCGCAAGGCCCCCAACAAGGAGTACTTGTTATTGGACGACCAGCCGGCAAGCGCTATCCCGTAGACGCCGACGGAAGTCACGCCCAGGATCACCAGCAAGCCGATATTCACGTTCGCGATCTCGAACATATCGACGCCATGCCAGGTGATGCGCGCGCCGAAGGGCACCACGGAAATGGAGATCAACGCGCAGCCGAGTGCGATTATCGGCGCCAGGATGTAGAGCGGACGATCCACGTTGGTGGGCATCAGGTCTTCTTTGAGGAAGAGCTTGAGCCCGTCGGCCATGGGCTGCATCATGCCGAAGGGGCCAACGCGGCTGGGTCCCCAGCGGTTCTGAATGCGGCCTACAAGTTTGCGCTCCAGGAGCACCGTGTAGGCGACGGCCCCGAGGAAGATCCCCAGCACCACGGCAATCTTCAAACAACTCAGTAAGAAAAAGATCAGGAAGCTCACTGGGGTCTTTCGCTTTCTCGGCCGTAAAAGGGCTAGTCTGCGGCGCTTTCCGTTGGTTTGGTGGTGCGCGACTCCATGACCGAATGCAGAGTCGCGCTGTATCGACCCAAAGTGCCGGAGGTGAACAAGGTGTCTTCGGCGGGCAGAATCAAGGCGTGGCGGTCAGGCTCAGCTTCGATTTGCACCAGCGATGATTGCACATGGACGTCGTTGCCTGCCAACAGCTCCAGGCGTGAAACCTGGTAGCCAGGAACCAAGCGCTGGATCTCGTCAAGAATGGCAAAAGGGTCGAAGGGACTAAGCTTGGGCTCCAGGTTTTGCGCCGCCAACCATACGGCGTGGCGGTCCGCTTCCCCCGATTGCGCGCCGCGGGTTTGTCCCAGGTCGGCACGGACGCCGCGGCCGAAAGGAACCAGTTTCCTGGGGTCCGCTCCCATGCAATCGGCCAGCCGCACCATCAGTTCGAAGTCGCTGCGCACACCGGCGCGGTCACCGGCCTTCTTCACCAGCTGCTGATCACCGTAGGTGTTAGTCACGGTGCCGGCTTTCTCGTAAAGATTTGAGGTGGGCAGAACCACGTCGGCCAAGAGTGCGGTTTCAGTCAGGAACATGTCCTGCACGACGATGAAGGTATTCTTGAGGGCTGCCGGATCGATTCCGTAGCGGGCAACGGGGTTGGAGCCAACGACATACAGGGCCGCCAACTCACCGCGTCCGGCGGCGTCAAACATTGCCACCAAGTCCATGCCTGGAGTTTGGGGTAGGGCATTGTCGTATTCCTCGGCAACGGCTCCGCTCTTGGTGACCGGTACGTATCCGGGCAGGAAGTCGGGCAGCAGGCCCATGTCCGCAGCGCCGCGGGAGTTGACGTAGTCTCCGAGGCAGGCGAAGCGGGCCCCTGGCAGGCCCAGGCCAAAGTTCACCAGGGCATCAATGTCGCGGCCTCGGTATTCCGAACCGAAGATGATGAGCAGGGTGGGTTCGGCTCGTAAGGCTTCGCGGAACTTCTTGGCTTCGTCTCCGAAGGCTCCATCTTCGCCGGCCAGGAAGCCCACCGCGCCGGCATAGCCATCCTGGGGAATGATCATCGAGTCGTGTGCCTGCCGCTCCAGCTTGATGGGGGCATGGTTCACAACGTAGATGCGGGCGTTGTGGTGGCGGACGTTGGTGCGCAAGTTCCAAGCCAGCAGTGGATGCTGCTCAGTTGGGTCGTTGCCCAGCAACAAAATGGCCGGCGCCGTCTCAGCCTCGCGCATGGAAGCGGCGCGGTCTGCGTGGGCCGAGATGGCGCGGGCGAAGGCGGTGTAGTCGGCGGTGCGGTGGTGATCGATGTTGTTGGTTTTCAGCACCGTCCGGGCGAGCTTCTGCAGCAGGTAGTTTTCTTCGTTGGTGGTGCGGTTGGATCCGATGACTCCGATGGTGTTGCCGCCCCGGCTCTCACGAATCTCGCGCAGCTTGGTGCCGGCGTGCTGCAAAGCTTGTTCCCAACTTACTTGAGCAAATTTGCCATCTTCCTGGCGCACCAGCGGCTTGGTCAAGCGGTCGGTGTGGTTGGCAAAGTCAAAGGCGTAGCGGCCCTTGATGCACAGGAAGTCGCCGTTCATGCCGCTCTTGTCGCGGTTGTCGCCGCGCAGAATTTGCGCCCCGTTGTCCACGCTACGCACACCGAGGGTGGTCTTGCAGCCGTCGGCGCAGTGGGTGCAAACGGTGGAGACATGGTTCATCTCCCAGGGGCGGGTTTTATAACGGTACGCACCGGAGGTGAGCGCTCCTACTGGGCAGGCATCGATGCACATGCCGCACTCCTCGCAGTCGAGGTGGTCGCCTTTGTTGGGAGCAATGATGCTGGTGACGCCGCGGTTCTGCACTCCCAGGGCCCACACATCCATACCCTCGCCGCACATGCGGACGCAACGATAACAGAGGATGCAGCGCGGCCGGTCGAAGAACACCACCGGCGACCACTGTTGTTCTTCACGATGCTGCTTGGCTTCAATGTAGAGCGACTCGGGCGCGCCGTACTTGAAGGTCATGTCCTGCAATTCGCACTCCCCACCGGCGTCGCAGACTGGGCAGTCGAGGGGATGATTGCCCAGCAACAATTCAATCGTGGCCTTGCGCGCTTGGGTGATCTCATCGCTCTCGCTGATGACGACCATGCCTTCAGCCACCGGGGTGGTGCATGCAGTCTGCAGCTTGGGCACCTTTTCCAGGCGTACCAGGCACATGCGGCATGCTGCCTGCAGCGAGAGGCCAGGGTAATAGCAGAATTGCGGGATGGCGATGCTCGCCTCGCGGCAAGCCTCGATCAACAAAGTGCCTGCGGGCGCGGTCAATTTCTTGCCATCGACGGTAAAGGTTACGTCAGCCATGGGTCCTGCCTTTCCATCGGGATTCGTCTGCTATGCATGGGTTAGGGCCGGTTCCGTGTGCTTTGCGTAGGGACACGGGCGGCCTTCCAGGTGATCTTCAAACTCCTGGCGAAACTTGTCGACGAACGCAATGGTGGGCATCGCTGCCGCGTCGCCTAGGGGACAGAAGGTACGGCCCAGCATGTTCTGCGCCAGGTAGCGAATGTTGTCGATGTCTTTGGCGACGCCCCCACCTGCGTGGAAGCGGGTCAGGGTCTTCTTCAGCCAGTCAGTGCCTTCCCGGCAGGGGATGCACCAGCCGCAGCTCTCGTGCGCGTAAAACTTCATGGTCCGTAAGGCGAACTCCACCATGCAGACGGTGTCGTCCAGCACTACCACGCCACCCGAGCCGAGCATGCTGCCGGCTTTGCCTACCTGGTCGAAGTCCATGCCGATGTCGATTTCCGACGCCAGCAAGACCGGGGTGGAGGATCCGCCGGGGACGACAGCCTTA
>Ga0302325_10014727_pt1 | contig 16636 bp, 15 predicted proteins | sample Palsa_T0_2_FD_201948 | JGI IMG/M metagenome (GOLD analysis project Ga0302325, IMG submission 201948) | Peat permafrost microbial communities from Stordalen Mire near Abisko, Sweden - Palsa_T0_2 | ecosystem: Environmental > Terrestrial > Soil > Palsa > Peat permafrost | place: Sweden: Abisko... | reverse complement strand
GAAAAAGAAGCGACTGGTTCAGATCGTCGGCACGGAAACTCTTACCCATGAATACATTCTAAAAGCAGATGCGGAAAGAAGCCGACACCGCACGATAGGCTCAATCTATCCCCGACAAACTCCTAGATCGTTCTGGGCTTCAAACCACGCTGGCGCGAACTCGCGCAGGAGGCGCTGGACCTCCCGAAAGCAGGCTGCGGCGGTTCGGCCGTCGGGGTCGATGTAAAACAAATCTTCCCGGGCAAAGCCATCGACCGGAGTGCTCTTTCTCAACACTGTTCGGAATGAACATTGGGGTTCGGACGGCATCAGCCGACCGGCGTTGTCTATTGAGACATACTCTTTGCCGGGACTGCCAATCACATAGGTGCCAAGCCGGACAGTGAACGAATATGTAGTGCATCCCAGTCCATCCGCTAAATAGGAGTTGAAGGACTGGAAATGGACCACGTTGATAAACCTGCCTTTGTAAGCGAAGGCGTTTCGGGACTCGAAATGGCCGAAACCTTGTTCGCGCAATATTGGCCACACTTCGGACCGGATGAGTTTGTTGATGACTTTGCTATCCATTGATTCAGACTATTGTCTCAATACCTTTCCAGGGTTGGACGATGCTTTTGCCAAGATTGTGAGGTGAGGGAGTGAGCTGCGATAGGTCCCGCGCAAGCTCGCCGACTCGTCATTGACGGTACACTGGAGGAGGACACTTTCCCCTTCGGGTTCTCCTCTTGCAGCATCTCGTGGAACAACTGAATCCTGAACAGCGGGCTGCCGTGGAGACTACGGAGGGGCCGGTGCTGATCCTGGCTGGGGCTGGGTCGGGGAAGACGCGCGTGATTACTTACCGCATTGCTTACCTGATCCAGGAAAAGGGTGTGGCGCCGGATGCGATTTTGGCGGTGACCTTTACCAACAAGGCTTCGCGGGAGATGGGCGAGAGGATCGACAAGCTGCTGGAGCGCGGTTCGCTGACGAAGCCGCTGATTGCTACTTTTCACTCGCTTTGCGTGCGGATTCTCAGGCGCGACATTGAGGCGTTGCGGATTGGGACGGGCGCGAATGCTGTTGGGTTGACGCGGGACTTTGCGATCTACGACGAGAACGATCAGCAGTCGATTGTGAAGACGATCATGAAGCGGATGGGGCTGGATACGAAGCAGCTTACGCCGCGGAATGTGCTGGGGAAGATTTCCTGGGCGAAGAGCCACATGATCGATCCGCAGGAGTATTACCTGGGGTCGAGCGATCCGGGTTCGGAGCGGATTGCGCATATTTATGAGGCTTACCGCAAGGAGATGGCGAAGAACAATGCCCTGGATTTCGATGACTTGCTTCTCGAAACTGTGCGATTGCTCAAGGCTTCGGGCGAGGTGCGGGAGCGGTATCAGAGGCGGTATAAGTATCTGTTGGTGGATGAGTATCAGGATACGAACCGTCCGCAATATGAGCTGATGAAGCTGCTGGCCGGGGAGCGGCGGAATGTGTGCGCGGTGGGCGATGAGGACCAGAGCATCTACTCGTGGCGCGGGGCGGATATCCGGAACATTCTGGAGTTTGAGCAGGATTTTCCCAATGCGAAGATTGTGCGGCTGGAGCAGAACTACCGGTCGACACAAGTAATACTTGAAGCGGCAGGCGCCGTCGTTGCCAACAATGCGCAGCGCAAGGGCAAGACGCTTTGGACGGAGCGCGAGGGCGGGGCCATGATCGGGTTTTATGAGGCTCCCGATGGCGAGAACGAGGCGCTGTTTATTGCCGACAAGGTGAACAAGTTTTTGCGCGAGGCGAATGGCGACGAGGCGCAGCGGACGGCAGTCTTGTACCGGACGAATTCGCAGTCGCGGCTGGTGGAAGAGGCGCTGCGGCGGTATGGGATCAAGTACACGATGGTGGGCGGGTTCAGCTTTTATGAGCGGGCTGAGATTCGCGATCTGCTGAGTTATCTGAAGCTGGTGCAGAATCCGGATGATTCGGTGGCGTTGCAGCGGGCGGTGAATACTCCGCCGCGTGGGATTGGGAAGACTACGCTGGAGACCCTCGAACGGATTGCGCTGGAGACGGGCGTTTCTACCTGGAGCGCGATTGGGTCGGCGATTGCGGGGAAGCTGATTCCGGCGCGGGCTGCGGTGGCGCTCGAAGGCTTTCGGCAGCTGATTTTGGATGCGCAGCGGCTGCTCGATCCGGATTTTGCTGGGAAGCTTACGGCGGATTTGGCTGGCGAGCCTGAGCCGGTTTTGGAGACGGCTGCGGACGATTCGTTTGCGTTTGGGGAGAATATCAGCTTCGATTTTGGGACTTCCGCGGAAGCTGGGGACCCGGTACTGGAGGATGAGGCTGCTGCGCACGACACGCTGGACACGGCTTTCGATTTTGGCGGGGAGGCGGCGCTGCCGGCGGCTAGCTTCGATGTGGCTTCGTTGTCGCCTTTTCAGGCTAGCAGTACCGGCGTGAAGGGCAAGAAGGCGAAAAATGCGGTTGGTCCGGCTGCGCCGGTGGATGCGAGGCCCGATCCATTTGCGGAGCCGTTTCGGACGCCGGGTGGGCGGGGGACTTTGCCGGAGCTGATCCGGTTTTTGATTGACCGTAGTGGGTATATCCGGGTGCTGGAGGCGGAGGGTTCGCCGGAGGCTATCAGCCGGATCGAGAACCTGAAGGAACTGGCGAATGCGGCGCAGGATGCGGAGGAGCGCGGCGAGAGCTTGAGCGAGTTTCTGGATCATGCGGCGCTGGTTTCGGATACGGACATGATCAATGCCGATGCGCGGGTGACTCTGATGAGCCTTCATGCGGCGAAGGGGTTGGAGTTTCCGCTGGTGTTTTTGGCGGGGATGGAGGAGGGGCTGTTTCCGCACTCGCGGACGTTGAACGATCCCAATGGCCTGGAAGAGGAGCGGCGGCTCTGCTATGTGGGCATGACGCGGGCGATGGATACGCTGGTGCTGACGCGGGCGCACTACCGGCGGCGGTATGGGAACGATGCTCCCGAGGCTAGTTTGGCTTCGCGGTTCCTGGAGGAGATTCCGGGGAGGCTGATTGAGAATCTGGGGTCGCCGATGCGGACGGTGGGGTACGGAGGAAATGCTTCGTTATCGAGGTTTGGGACGGGTTACGGGGATGGCGAGGGTGCGCGGGGCGCGGGGGACGACTTTGGCGGCGGCCACTATAGCTATGAAGATGAGGACCAGAGCTCTGGTGGTGCGCCAGGACGGACGCCACGGAATGCGCCTTATTCGGGGGTGAAGGCTACGCCTTATCCGAGCGCCAAACCTGTGGTCTGGCCTCCGCAGCGGAAGGCTGGGGCGGCCGATGCGGGCAAGGCGGGGGAGAAGAAGCCGGACTCGCTGGACAACATTGCGCAGTTTTTTGGCGGGAGATCGGGCGGCGGCGGGGGATTTTCGCGGCCGAAATTGGAGATTCCGGTTACGAAGGCGCCGGCTGGATTGGCGAAGGGCAGCCGGGTGCGGCACGGAAAATATGGCGAAGGAACCGTTATTCTGCGCGAAGGGGACGGCGAAGATGCGAAACTTACAGTACACTTTGCTAAATTTGGGGTGAAGAAGCTGATCGAAAAATTCGCGCAACTGGAGAAGATGTAGAGGTTTCCGCAGTTTCGCGAATTGCATCCCAAGGCAACGAGATTCTAACCACGAGAAAAGAGAAGAAGAATGGCTGACACAAGCAAGATTGAAGACGTACAGGAACGGAAGAAGCTGAAGCGGGCTGCACGCAAGGCGGCTCCTCCGAAGGGACCGCGTGCCGGGGCGCGTGGCGAGAACAAGCAGAAGCTGAAGAAGGCGGCGCGCGGGCAGTCGAAGCGGAAGTAGCTTAGTATCGACATCGCTCCCACCCTAGCCACAAAAACAAAAACGTGGCGAGGGTGGGGCACCCACATCTGTTGCGGGAACAAAAGCGTGGCGAGGGTGGGGCACCCACATCTGTTGCGGGGCTAGGCCACGGCGGGGCACCCGCATTTGCGGCAGGTCGAGGCAGGGGCTCCTGAGATTCGTTTCAGGAGCCCTTTGCAGTCTTGTATAGTTGGGCTTATTCGATCTGAAAGACCGGTTCCGATCGTTGAATCCCGAGGAGTTTTACCCTGGCAAGCCAACTACTGCGTTGCAAGTCCATCGACAAGCTGATTCTTGACTCCCAGGATCCGGAACATAGCCTGAAAAAGACGCTTGGCCCGTGGTCGCTGACGGCGCTGGGCATTGGCGCGGTGATCGGCTCGGGAATTTTTACCGTGATCGGGACGGCGATCTCGGGGAGCCAGTCGAGTGTCTCCGAGTGGAGCGAGGCTCCGATCTCCGACCTGGTGATGCACGCGATCCAGCACACGGCGTTGTCGGGGGGAAGGCCGGGCGCGGGGCCGGCCATCTCGATCTCGCTGGTGCTGGTGGCGATTGTGTGCGCGCTGACCGGGCTTTGTTATGCCGAATTGGCGTCGATGATCCCAATTGCGGGGTCGGCCTACACGTATGCCTACGCGACGATGGGCGAGCTGGTGGCGTGGATCATCGGCTGGGATTTGATCCTGGAATATGCGGGGTCGAATATGACGGTGAGCGTCGGATTTGCCGCGCATGTGGTGGATTTTCTGGACTGGTTCGGGCTGCATCCTAGCCCCGAGTGGATCACGCCCGCGTATCTTTCCGACGGCATGACGGATTTGCAGGGGAAGGTGCTTTATAACCCTGGCTGGCACTTCGGCTTCAATATTCCGGCGTTCCTGATCGTGCTTCTGCTGACGGTGCTGCTGGTGCGGGGCATTCAAGAGTCGGCCAAGGCGAACAACGCGATGGTGGGCATCAAGATTGCGGCTATCGTTGTTTTTGTCGTCGCGGCGCTGGGATACATTCACCCTGGGAACTGGCATCCTTACCTGCCGAATGGGTTTTCGGGCGTGCTGACGGGCGGGTCGATCATCTTTTTCACTTACATTGGGTTCGATTCGGTTTCGACTGCGGCGGAAGAATGCAAGCGGCCGCAGCGGGATTTGCCGATCGGCATTATCGCGACTTTGATCGTTTGTACGGTGCTTTATCTTTCGGTCGCGGTTTGTCTGACGGGGTTGGTGCCATGGCGCTCGATGATCGACGATGCGGCGCCGGTGGTGAATGCGCTGAAGAAGCTTTCGCTGCTGCCGGGCGGCCATCCTCTGCATTGGGTGCGGCTGATTGTGCTGGTGGGCGCGCTGATGGGCATGATCTCTTCGCTGCTGGTGTACCAGCTGGGGCAGTCGCGGGTGTGGTACTCGATGTCGCGCGATGGTTTGCTGCCGAGGATCTTCAGCAAGATTCATCCGGTGTTTCGAACGCCGACGTTTTCGACCTGGGTGGCTGGGTTTCTGGTGGCGATTCCGTCGGGGCTTTTCGACATTGAGCTGTTGGCGAACCTGTCGAATATTGGAACGCTGTTTGCGTTTGTGCTGGTCTCGATTGGGGTGCTGGTGCTGCGCTACCGCGAACCGGAACGGCACCGCGGTTTTCGCGTTCCCGGCGGGCCGGTGATTCCGGTGTTGAGCGTGATTTTTTGCGTGTTGCTGATGTGCGGGCTGCCGGTGATTACCTGGTTTCGGTTCTTTCTCTGGCTGGCTGTGGGGTTGGTGATCTATTTCTTCTATAGCCGGCACCGGTCGGAGTTTGCCAAGGCGCGGTAGACGGGCTTGACTGCAAGCGAACGATGCGACGAGCATGTCTCCGAGGAGACTTTGCATGAGCCGGCCAGCGATATCGAGCATCTCGCCTTCGTTCATTGTGCGCAATGTCACGGCTTCCATCGCCTTCTATTGCGACAAGCTGGGTTTCGAGGTGGAATATCAACACCCGGAGGACGATCCTTTCTTTGCCATTGTGCGGCGGGACAACGCGATGCTCTTTTTGAAGGCGGTGGGAGTCGATCCGCTGCCCAATGCGGAACGCCACCCTTGGGCCAGGTTAGATGCGTATGTTTCTGTGCCCGATCCGGATGCGCTGGCGGATGAGTTTCTGTCGCGTGGTGTCGCCTTTTCCGTGCCGCTCAAGGATACGGAGGATGGATTGCGAGGCTTCGAACTGAAAGATGCTGACGGATACGTGTTGTTCTTCGGGCGGCCTCGTGACAATTCAAAGTAAATGCTCTCGGCTTTCGATAAGGTTCCTGGTTGGAATTGGGCGCAATAGAATGAAGTATGCCTGACGATCTTTCTTCGTTTATCCGCCGGCTGCCCAAGGCGGAGCTGCACCTGCATCTGGAAGGCACGATTGAGCCTGCGACGCTGGCGGAGCTGAGCGAGCGGGTCGATCCCGGCTCGGGCACTGCGCCCCTGACTTTGGCCGAGGCGGAGGCGCTTTACCAGTACACGGATTTTTCGGGGTTTATGCTGGCCTTCAAGGCCGTTACGCGGCGGCTGCGCGGGGCGGATGAGTATGAGCTGGCTGCTTACCAAATGATTGAGCAGCTTGCGGCGCAGGGGGTGGTTCATGCCGAGGTCTATATCTCTGTCGGCGTGGTTTACTACTGGCGCAAAGAAGAGGATGCTGCCGATCCGCTGTTGTTTGAGAAGATATTTGCCGGTTTGGAACGGGCGAGAGAGCGTGGGGAGCGGGATTTTGGCTTGACGCTCTACTGGATCTTCGACGCGGTTCGGCACTTTTCAGTGCCTGAGGCTGAACGGGTCTTTCGCATGGCGGCGCGGATGAGGCGGGAGTATCCCTCGATCATCGGCATTGGGCTCGGCGGCGACGAGCGGGTGGCGGCTTCGGAGCCCTTTCGGGCGATGTATGCCGAGGCTGCGGAGGCGGGTTTGAGGCTGACCAATCATGCCGGGGAGACGACGGGGCCGGAGGCGATCTGGGAGGCGTTGTCGGTGGGTTCGGAGCGGTTGGGTCATGCGCTTTCGGCGGTTCGCGATGCGGAACTAGTGGCCGAACTGCATCGGCGGCAGATTCCGTTGGAGCTGAATCCTAGCTCGAATGTGCGGACGGGGGTTTGTGCTTCGTTTGCGGAGCATCCGCTGCGAAGATATTTTGATCAAGGGCTGATGGTGACGCTGAATTCGGACGATCCTGCATTTTTTGGCTCGACGGTGGAGAACGAGTACCGGTTGGCGCATGAGATTCAAGGCTTCAGCCGCGAAGAGCTGAAGGCGCTGGCGGCGAACTCGTTCCGGGCGAGCTTTTTGCCGGAAGCGGCGAAACGGGAGTGGCTTTCCCGTATCGAATCAGTGGGATGAATGAGTTCGAAATGGACCACTCCCACAAAAGTGTGACCTCGTATGGTCTGGACAGTCTTAGCTGAGTGTGGGTTATTATTTGCTCAGGGGGAGTTTTCCGATGTTTGAAGACGAGGCAGTATCCAGCACAACAGACGAGACGGGCGGCCATCCGGTGTTGCTGGCGATCGGCTGGGTTTCCGTGGGCCTGGGTATCGCCGCGGTGGGGTTGTTTGTAGGCCACGAGCTTCGCAAGCGCTACCGGTTCAACCACCGGACTCCGTATGACTTCTACGCCAATGCCGGGGCTCAGGTTTCTGAGTTTGGGATGGGTGTGTAGCAGAATTAGGGCAGGGTGTTGATCAGGTAGAGCCCTTGAGCTCCGTTTCGGACGGCATCCGGAATTAGCCTTCGATCTAAGGTTGCTAATTGACCTCCGTGGGCAATTGCCAATGCCAGCAGATAGCTGTCCGTCACTTGCCCCGCAGTCGCCAGATGCCCCATATCTACCTTCTTGTGATCCATCAGGCTTATGTCGTCGGGCCAAAATGTGTGTCCTGGCAGGCTCAGGAACTGCGTGAATAACTCCGCCACGATGGGTGGATTTCCGAACCAATTGGGGTAGGAGGGGTGCCCGACGATTCTGAGTACGGCATTCTCAGTCATCGGACAGGTAGCCCAGGCGTGCTTTCCGACAGTGGAGAACCAGGAAAGAGCAGCCTTGTTTCGAATGTGCGAAGGATCCATTAGCGCGATGAGTACATTGACGTCCAGAAGATACATCATAGAAGCTCGTCGCGCAGCCTATTGACGATTTCGAGCGTGACCGGCTTGCTTCCGGCCTGAATCGGAAATTGGGGAACGCCGTGTTGTGCCGCTCCCGCCGGCTGGGACGGTGCCAGTGCTTTTCTGGCCAGCGAAGAGATCACCGTTCCGACGGACGTTTGCTGGACATCTGCGAGCTCTTTGGCGGCGGCAAGTATGTCGTCATCGATAGCCAATGTGGTACGCATAATGTTCTCCAAGTTTGATCGGTTCTAATTGCATCATACATCAAGCATCAGATGAGGACGCAGAAAGAAGATCACAGTTCGGTGGACTGGGATTGGATAAGCTCCTTGGCTTTGGCGAGGAAGCCGGTTAGCGGCATGGAGCCCTGGTCGCCTTTGGCGCGGGTGCGGACGCTGACGGCGTGGGCTTCGGCTTCCTTGTCGCCCATGACGAGGATGTAGGGGATTTTCTGGTTGGCGAAGTCGCGGATCTTGGCGTTCATTTTTTCGTTGCGGCTGTCGACTTCGACGCGCAGGCCGGCGGCTTCGAGCTCGGCTTTGACCTGAGCGGCGTACTCTTGATGGCGCTCGCTGATGGGGACCAGGCCTACCTGGACGGGGGCTAGCCAGAGCGGGAAGGCTCCGGCGTAGTGCTCGATCAGGACGCCGAAAAACCTTTCAACAGACCCGAAGAGGGCGCGGTGGACCATGACTGGCTGGTGGCGCTCGCCGTCTTCGCCGACGTATTCGAGCTCGAAGCGGGCGGGAAGGTTGAAGTCGAACTGGACGGTGGAGAGCTGCCAGAGGCGGCCTAGCACGTCGACCAGCTTGAAGTCGATCTTGGGGCCGTAGAAGGCGCCTTCGCCGGGAATTCTCTTGAAGGTGAGGCCGCGGCGGTGGAGGACGCGGTCGAGCGCCGACTCCGCGCGCAGCCAGTCTTCCTGTTTGCCCACGAACTCGCCGGGTTTGCTGGGGTCGTGCGCGGAAAGCTCGACGCGGTATTCGGCGAAGCCGAAGGTCTTTAGAACGGCTTCAGCGAAGTCGATGCAGGCGTCCATCTCGTCTTCGATCTGGCTGGGAGTGCAGAAGATGTGGGCGTCGTCCTGGGTAAAGCCGCGCACGCGCAGGAGGCCGTGCATGGTGCCGGAGCGCTCGTAGCGGTAGACGTTGCCGAGCTCGGCGTAGCGGACGGGCAGGTCGCGGTAGCTCTTGGGCGAGTTTTTGTAGATGAGGATGTGGCCGGGGCAGTTCATGGGCTTGAGGCGGTATTCGGCGTCGTCGAGCTCCATGGGGGTGTACATGTTGCCGGCGTAGAAGCCTTCGTGGCCGGAGATTTTCCAGAGCTCGCGGCGCATGACGTGGGGGGTGTAGACGAGCTGGTAGCCGCGGCGCAGGCACTCGTCGCGCATCCAGTCTTCCATGACCTTGCGGATGATGCCGCCTTTGGGATGCCAGAAGATGAGGCCGGCTCCGGCGACTTCCTGGATGCTGAAGAGGTCGAGCTGCTTGCCGAGGACGCGGTGGTCGCGCTTGGCGATCTCTTCGAGGCGGGCGAAGTGGGCGTCGAGGTCTTTTTGCGAGTAGAAGGCGGTGCCGTAGACGCGCTGGAGCTGGGGATTCTTCTCGTCTCCAAGCCAGTAGGCGCCGGCGAGGTTGGTGACTTTGACGGCCTTGACGCGGCCGGTCGAAGGGACGTGCGGGCCGCGGCAGAAGTCGACGAAGCTGCCGTTGCGGTAGAAGCTGACCTGGTCGCCGGGATGGGTGAACTTGGTGACGAAGTGAGTCTTCATGAAATCGCCGTCGCGTTCGAAGTCGGCGAGGGCCTCTTCGCGAGGCTCGTATTCGTGGAGGAATGGCTCGTCGCGGGCGATGACTTCGGCCATCTTTTTCTCGATGGCGGCTAGGTCGTCGGGGGTGAAGGGTTTTTCGCGGTAGAAGTCGTAGAAAAAGCCCTGGTCGGTGGCTGGGCCGTGGCCGAGCTTGGTCTCTGGAAAAAGCTCGAGGACGGCAGTGGCCATGACGTGCGCGGCGGAGTGGCGGACGACCTTGAGGGCTTCGGGATCGCTTTCCCGGATGAGGGCTAGCTGGGTGTCTTCGGTGAGCAGGGTAGAGAGGTCGACGAGACGCGGCGCGGCTGCATCGCCTGCGCCGTACATGGCGGCGTCGCTGTCGGTTTCTTCGCTGCCTGCTACTGCGGGATCGGCTGCGGTTGCGAGCGGGGTCAGGCGGGCGACTATGGAGGCTGCGGCCAGGCGCGGCGAGATGGAGTTGGCGATCTCCAGCGGAGTCGTGCCTACCGGCACTTCGCGAATTGCCCCGTCGGGCAGATGTACGGCGATTGTCTGCTTGCTCATGATTGGGAGTTGATCCTGTTGCGGCGGCAATACGAGGCGCCGCGGCAACACTTCAGGATATAACGGCTCGCCGCGCTCGCCGTTGTGGAGATGGCTGCCGATTTTTCAAGAAGTCGGGCAGTAAGGCACCCTGTTCAGAGTTAGGAAGCGGTTTGGAGGCGATGCTTTCTCATGCTGAGGGTGATGAGGACGATCAGGACTGCGAGCAGGACTGCCGAGGAACCGATGGTGCCGAAACCGAGGCCGCCTTTGTCGGCGCCCTTGGTAAGCAGGTCGCCCATGGTGGCGCCGAAGGGACGGGTCAGGACGAAGGCTGCCCAGAAGAGCGCGGTGCGGGAGATTGGGGTGAAGTAGTAAAGCAGCGCGATGGCCAGGATTGCTCCGGAGATGATGAGGTTGCTGCGCGCGAAGCCGAGGCCGGAGCTGTCGGAGAGGAAGTCGCCTAACGCGGTGCCGAGGGTGTTCGAAACCAGGATCGCGGACCAGTAGAAGACTTCGACTTTTCTGCTGCGGATGCGATCGACGGAGATCGAGCCCACGCTCCAACGCCAGACGATGAGAATTACGATGAGGAGGCCGACCAGGATCGAGGAGCCGACGGCGTATCCGAGGCTCAGGCTGCGGTCCATGAAGTCGGAGATGGTGGTTCCGGCGGTGCTGGTGGCGAGAATTACCGTCCAATAGAGGACCGGATGGAAGCTTTTGGCGCGAAGCTGAAGAATCAGCGCGATCAGGAAGAGGGAGATGAGAATGAGCGAGCTGACCAGGTAGCCGACGTTCATGGTCATGGAAAGCATGTCGCCGCCGGTTTCGCCGAGGGTGGTGGCGCAGATTTTCATGATCCAGAAGGCGAAGGTGACGGTGGCTACTTTGCCTGCGGTCGAGGCGATTCCGTCTTTGTGAAGCTGGGATTCTTGCGATTCGCTGTTGTTGCTCATTGAGCCTGTTCCTTAGCAATGAATTGAATGTTTCAAACCTGCCGCGCGCTCTGGGAATCCCAGAATTGGACAAAACTGCGCAAAAGCTCTGCGCTTTTCAAAGTACAAAGGGTTAGATAGCCTCTTGCGTGTTCGACTACAGAGAGAATTTTGGCGGGCAGCGCTACGACGACTTGGCGCCTTGGGATCATGGTAATTGGTTGCGCCCGTTTGCGGCAGTTTGGACCGGGTAGCACTCAGAGACGGAGTCTGCCAGATGCAACTCTCGGGGTTCTGGTTTTAAGGCGAGGGTACCGGGCGTTCCGAGGTAACCGACCGATCAGCACCGGGGAGGGAGAGACAAACGGACGCGGGGCACGAGAGGATGGCTCTGAAGAAGAATGTAACGATTTCGATTCTCGGACTACTTTTAATGTGTGGCTGGGAGATACCCGGCGGAGAACGTAGGGAGACTAAGATGCAAGTACTTTTAAAGAGTGTCGAGTCCGCGGTAGAGACCCGTTGCAGTGTATGTGGCCAGGGCTTTGCGATGTTCTGGGAGCGCCAGACCAAGATGGAACGGTCTGAGGCGCTGCGCGAGATCGAGTCGACGCTGCGCCATCATCACCATGCCGGAGCCGGGCCGCAGGTTCATCCGGTCAAGGGTTTTCTGGTTCCCGCATGGGACGGTCCGATCGCGTTTTCGGGCGCGGCCATCCTGGGCAATGCTCCTGTTTGGGCGCTGTAAGTCACGCGCAACACGGGCGCCGGCCATCTCTCAGCAACTTTGAAAGCGGCAGATTCCTTTGAAGAGGGAATCTGCCGCTTCTGCTTTCATGCGGAGGTTTGGAGGTTCTCTTGGTTCCTTCCAGGATCAACGATTCCAGCCTTATGAATCCCGGCGGCGAACGGTGCTCGTTCTCGAGGTTTCGCAGGGCAGGGTCTTCGCTTTCGTTCCAAGCGGCTTTTGCAATCTCAACGAACCCCACTTGCTCCATGGAGAAGCGCAAAACTTTTTCGTCCTAGATAAACTGGTGTGGAAGATGTGCGCACTCGAACGGAACTGGGTTGCGTTATCGAAATTATCGAAGCGGGAGGACATTTGCAAATCAAACCCGGGCAGGACGAAGCATTCCGTGGGCATATTCCGGCGCTCGACGGCGTGCGAGGCGTTGCAGCGGCAACCGTGTTTGTGTACCACTACGGCGGCGGCGCGCAGTCTTCGTTTCTGCCCCTACGGACGATCGGAAATGCGCTGCATTTTGGGTGGGCCGGTGTCTCACTGTTTTTTGTGCTTTCAGGATTTTTGATCAGCGGGATTCTCTGGGATGGATACAGGAAGCCGGGTTGGTGGCGGCGGTTCTACGTGCGACGCTCGCTGCGCATCTTTCCGCTGTACTATCTGGCCCTGGTGGTGGCTGCGGCGATCTGGCTGGCTCTTGGCGTGCCGGCTGTGCGATTGAGTTTTCTTTGGATTTACGCGCTCTACCTGCAGGACGCACCCTTCTTTAACGCCCTGATGGGCAATCCACCCGCCGGTGTTGAGATGGTTCACTTCTGGAGCCTTGCGGTGGAGGAACAGTTCTATCTTGCGTGGCCTTTTCTGCTGGCTCTTTTTGCGGGAAAGCGGCGCCGCGCGATCCAACTGGTTGTGGCGCTGTGGCTGATGTCGCTGCTGTTCCGGGTGGGGATGCTGGGGGTGAACGGCGAGGGATGGAGTTCCTATTTTCTCTTTGGCCGCGCCGGCGAACTCCTCGCCGGCGCGTATCTGGCGATGGCCGTGCGCGGCGATTCGTGTGAGCGGCAGCGGCTCTTCAGGAGCCTGCCGTACATTCTTGGGTGCTCCCTGCTATTTCTGGTGCTGATCGGATTCGCCTCTCCCCGCCTGGAAATCAGCACCTCGTGGTGGTCCACCGCCGGTCTGGCCGTGTTGAGCATCTTTTTCGCGAGCGTGATCGGCCTGGCGCTCAGGCCGGGAGTTCTACAGTCATTCTTTCAGGCTGGGGTGCTGCGATGGCTGGGCAAGATCAGCTACGGAATTTATGTCTACCACCTGCTGCTGCACCCTGGATTTCTGTGGCTAGTGCAACGCACGGCGCCTAACCTGGGCGGCAATGCCCGGGCCGGATTGATCTTTGTGGTGGCTTTGGCTGGCACTCTTGGCGTGGCTTCGCTGTCTTTCTATACCTACGAGAGAGCTTTCTTGCGTTGGAAGGAGCGCATTGGGCACTAGAGCAAAACCGTGCCCCGAAAAGCTTTGTTCAGGGTATTGATTTCTAAGAATCTGTCCAGAAACTCGGGATTGGAGCCAAACTCAGCAGCGAGAATCGTAGCCGGACAGATTGGAAAGACTATAAAAGGCTATAGGTACAAAGTATCCCACCTTAGCCACAAGAACAAAGACGTGGCGAAGGTGGGGCACCCACTTTTGTGCTCCGGGAAGAGTTTGTTGACAGATTCTAAGGAAATCGATACTTCGCGGATTCGGCCTTGGGTACATCTATCGTGATTTTGCTGGAATCCGAGTTCAAACGGTCTTCCTGGTTCCTTCCAGCGTGAGCGATTCCAGTTTGAGGAACCCCTCGGGAGACCTCCGCTCGTTTTCCAGATTTTGAAAGGCCGCTTCGCCGCTCTCGTTCAGGGGGAGCCTGACAATGTCTACGAATCCTGCCTGCTCTAACGAGAAGCGAAGGACTTTTTCGTCGTAAATAAAGGTGTGCCGCCAAGCGCGCACGAAGTTGTTGATGACGAAGGTATCGCAAGCTAAAGCCGCGCCGCAGTCCTTGGAGGATTTGCGGATGTATTCCTCTTGCAGGGGTGTTTTTTCAGGCCGATAGAGCGCGATGAGGAAGGCCAGGTCGGGGGTTGAAATTCTTATTTTTCCACCGTCCTTGAGGACCCTCCATGACTCTTTCAGCATTGAATGGCCATGCGGGTAGGGGATATGTTCGATCATGTGTTCGCTGAAGACATAGTCGAAGGTTCGATCCTGAAAAGGGTAAGCGGCGGTTGCATCGAGGTGGATGACATCGGAGGCTTTAGGGTAATAATCCGAGTTAAGCCATCCTTCAAGGACATTCTCGCCGCAACCCAGTTGGAGCTTTTTGACTGGGTGTTGGGCGAAATACTGTTCGATGACTTTTCGATCGTTTCGGGAGGTCTTGCGACGGAGCCTATACAGGCTGTGATACAGCGCCACCGCGGGCTCCCCGAACATGCCCTCTTTTACGACATTGTTCAGTGTACGTCGCATCCTCGGTATCCCCTATGACGATTAGAATATGAAGAAATGTTGAGCCTAAAGGTGTATGGCTCGCTTGTTGTCAGGATTTTAACAGGGCCTGGAGGATTGACAAAAATTACAAACAGCAGCCTGGCCGAAAAGCCCATCCACTTACAGTACGGGGTGGAATCCAAAGAATACGCCGAGAGAAACGATGCGGAAGAGAATCACGCTTGGTAGCCTTATCGAAACAGGACAGGGGGACATTTGCATAGCAACCATGGGCAGGACAAGCAATTCCGCCGACATATTCCTGCGCTCGACGGAGTGCGTGGTTGTGCTGCCGCGGCGGTCTTTGCGTTCCATTACGGCGGCGGAGCGCAATCCTCATTCCTTCCGCTGCGGGTGATCGGCAACATCCACCACTTCGGGTGGGCCGGCGTTTCGCTCTTTTTTGTTCTTTCCGGGTTCCTCATCAGCGGCATCTTGTGGGATGGCTATCAGAAGCCCAGCTGGTGGCGCCGCTTCTATGCGCGCCGTTCCCTGCGCATTTTTCCTCTCTACTATCTGGCTATCTTCCTTGCCGTTGCCGTATGGCTGGCTTTCCATATCCCGCCGCGGCTGTTGACGCCCTTGTGGGTTTATGCGCTCTATCTGCAAGATTTTCCCGTCCTCTTCCCGCTGATTTCGCATCTGCCCGCAAGCATCGAAATTGGCCACTTCTGGAGTCTGGCTGTCGAGGAGCAGTTCTATCTTGTCTGGCCTTTCGTCCTGGCCTTGTTTGCCGGCAATCGCCTTAGCGCGAAGCGCATGATCCTGACGCTATGGGTGCTCTCTCTGGCCTTTCGAGTGGCTGTGCAAGGCCTGAACTTGCCAGAATGGGGTTCGTATTTTCTCCTGAGCCGCGCCGGAGAGTTGCTCGCCGGAGCCTATCTAGCCTTGGCGGTGCGTGGCGATGCCAAGGAACAGCAACGCCTCTTTCGTGTCTTGCCCTACGTCCTCGGGATCTCCCTGTTGCTCCTGGGGGTAGTTTCGTTCTTCTCTCCGGATGGGGACATCGGCACTCGCTGGTGGTGCATTCCCGGCCTGGCCTTATTGAGCATATTTTTTGCCAGCATAGTCGGCTTGTCCCTTAAGCCGGGGGTTCTTCAATCTTTTTTCCAGCTTCCCTTGCTGCGGTGGCTGGGTAAGATCAGCTACGGAATCTATGTCTATCACCTGCTGTTCAGGCACGGATTCATTTGGCTCACGGATCGCATCGCGCCCGGCCTCGGCTACAACGCCAAGCTCGGAGTGCTCTTTGCGGTTGCGCTGGCGGGCACGCTGGCGATTGCTTCGCTGTCTTTTTACACCTACGAGAGCGCGTTTCTGCGGCTGAAGGAACGGCTGGGACACTAGAGCATTTTTCGATTCCCATGTTGGCCTTGAGAAATCGTGCAAGGTTTCTGTAAAGAGCAGAATCGAAAATGCCGTAACGCGATAGACCCTGTGGAAACAAGTCCCGAAGGCATATCCGGAACGGAAAGGACGGTCACTCCAGGACTCTATGTGACAGAGGTCGCATGGTATCTTTAAGATAGGTGTTGGAGCGCAGGTACTCAACCCCTGGTTGTGCATGAACCTATTTGGGTTTGAAAATCGCGCGCAAGACGAAGGCCAGGCACGAATCCCCTAGTGAAACAGGTGACGAATCCCCAGTGAAACTGACCAGCGTTATCCTTGCAAGTATATTGATGCTTCCGGCCTTGTCCTGGGCTCAGGAAACAGCGGCTCCGGAGGGAAAAATTCAGGCTGTGGGTTTGGCGCCGGGCGACCAGCTCAACGTGCGCCTGTACGACTTTCCGGATCTTGGAAGCGGCGTGACGGTGCATGTCGGCGCAGATGGATCGGTGCACTTGCCCTATGCCGGCACGATTCAGGTCCAAGGCATGTCACCCGGCGAGTTGGAGCGCGCGATCACCGAGTCGCTGCGGAATAAGGGGATCGTCAAGGAGCCGAATGTGACGGTGGATATTTTGTCCGCGGTCTACATGACGGTGGATATCCTGGGCCAGGTGCAAACTCCGAGATCGATTCCGTTGTATGCGCCTGCTCCCTTGTCGTTTGTGCTGGCGCAGGCCGGTGGAATTACCGGATTGGCGGACCATCATCTTTCGATCCTCCACCGTGGCGAAGAGCTTCCT
>Ga0302325_10014725_pt1 | contig 16637 bp, 21 predicted proteins | sample Palsa_T0_2_FD_201948 | JGI IMG/M metagenome (GOLD analysis project Ga0302325, IMG submission 201948) | Peat permafrost microbial communities from Stordalen Mire near Abisko, Sweden - Palsa_T0_2 | ecosystem: Environmental > Terrestrial > Soil > Palsa > Peat permafrost | place: Sweden: Abisko... | reverse complement strand
TCACACCAGAGAATCTCCACCCAGCGGCAGGGGTGTCGTAATCTTTCCAATAAACCTCGGCGTCGGCGGGCTCGGTTTCGATCGACATCGTGGTGGCGATCGACGGCCACAATTTGGCCAGCGTCGGATCGTTAGGCAGGTATTTCTCCGCCGTCACGGCCATGTCGAATATCTTCCGGTTGCTGCGAAACATCTTGCCTGCCATGTCCTGGATAGCAGGCAATACGTCGTTCCTGGCCCGTTCCTTCTGTACCCACGGCGGGATCAGGGTGATGGCGGCCACGGCGAGCAACAGCGTCGGCAATGCAATTCTCAGGTACCTGAATCCGCGCGATCGGCTCTGATTCGGATGCACGGGGGGCGGCCGCTTTTCACTGCGGTTGGCGTTCGTGGTTATCGTGGATTGCGGCGAGGTGCCAACCAGCGCCGAAGGCTGCTCGGTGTTTTTCGACACGAGTCCCCGTACGCGCTCGACAAAGCTGGCGGGTGTTTCACCCTTGGGCAGGCGCGTCCATTGCACCTCCCGAAATTTCTCAGGCACGCGGGCATCTGCGTCGTGCGTCGAATCAATCACGACGGGCAGCAGGAATGCCGTATCCTCGGCCATATCCAGCGTGCGGCTGACCGCCAGATTCCACTCGCGCCGGAAGTAACCCTCTTCGCGCGCCTGTGTATTGACCGAGATGATCGGCAGGAACAACTTGCAGCTTTTGATCTGCCTGCGGATTGACACATCCCAGGCTTCGCCGCCGCGCAACTCGCTCTGGTCAAACCAGACCTCAATGCCGGCGCCGCGCAGTGCCTCGCAAACGCGCCGAGCCGCCTCAGCGTCTTGAGAGGCGTAGCTTAAGAAGACGGCGTTCGTGGACAAACTCGAAATGGGGCCACCTCGAAATACTTAACTTTAGGCGCGCGAAGCAAATGCTGCGCGCGGTTTCATGAGAATGCGGTGTCCGGCAAGACCAGCGCCGCCGACGGAGTCAGAATTAGTGTTGATTGAAACGGCGACAGCTTCAACAGGTCTTTATCCCCGGTGATGATCCAATCCACGTTGCCGTCTACCGCGAGTTCGAGAAACTTATCATCCTTCGGATCCCGACAGCGCCGAATGGTGGTCGTGACCGGGACCCATTCGGCGACCCGCGCAAAGAGTTCAAAGAACCTCTGACGATCCGGCCGAGATACGTAGGGATCAAATTTCGGCCGCGACAGCGTCTCGGCCAGCTCCCTCAATGTTTCCTCAGACACTATGGGCTGCGCGTGATCTAGAAACCGACGAACGACGCGCGCTGTCTTAGAGTCAGGAAGCAACAGCCGGCTGAGGAGTACATTCGTATCCAGGATGACCCGTTTAGTCATCCGTACGCAGCAACGAGGCGAGCTTTCGCTCGGTCAGCCCGCGCTCAACGGCCGTTTGGCCTACGCGATCACAGAAGGCTTGAAAGTCGACAACAGCCAGCCCGCGCAGACGCGCGTATTCTTGCGGCGAGATAACGACTGCTTGATCGCGCGATTGGCGGCGAATCACCACCGGTCCTCGCTGCGCGTCATCTAAGAGCGCCGCGAAGTTTTGTTTTGCATCAGTCGCGGATATAAAGCGCATTTCTCGCTCCATGGGTCATTTCGTTCATTATAGCTAAATCGTACATTTTGTACAGCCGACCAGAGAATGATTGACGTCGACCTAGACACGCGGACTTTTCGTCCGAGTGTCGGGGGTGATTTTGAAGGACTCAGCGACCTTATAAGTAACTGCTTTAATTGAAAATAGTGGCAGGGAGGGAATTGAACAATGCGCGGAAAGCCTATTAATTACAGCGTTCATGAGCGATCGGAAACTGAGTTGCCCGCGCTGTTACCCACAGTTGATTTCGTGGGAAACGGCTACTGAACCCCGGACACTCGGCCAAAATTCCTCCCGATTTTTAGTCTCCTATTTTGCATAGTCGTTCGGATCCAATCCTGGGGTTCTCAGGTTCGATAGGACCTTTACTAGCGGTTCTCACTAGACAATGCTCCTTTACTAACTCAGAATCTTGGTAAGGAATGCCTTTCTAGAGGATCTGACATGCGCGCCACTGGCAAAGTAGCAAAGAGGACCGTTGCGGGCGAGGCCATCGCCACATTTGTCCCCTACCCACTTCCGCCCCGTGACCCACCACTGAGCTTGGACGGAGAACTTGCAACGACGCTCGCCCGCGCGGAACATGCGCTTGCACGTCTCGAGGTAGCCGGCGAGATGGTGCCTTCGCTCGACTTGTTTATCTACGCCTTTGTGCGCAAAGAGGCCGTCATCTCCTCGCAGATTGAAGGTACACAGGCCACGCTCATAGACCTTCTCGAGTTCGAAGCGGAACAAGCAACCAGAGTTGCTGTTGAGGACGTACATGAGGTCTGCAACTACCTCGACGCCATCAAGTATGCAAGATCGCAGATTATGGGCTCTCGCGGGCTGCCCATCTCCATTCGTTTACTGAATGAGGCTCATCGTCGTCTGATGCGCGGAGTCCGCGGCGCCAACAAGCAGCCAGGCGAAATTCGGCGCACTCAGAACTGGATAGGCGGGACACGCCCGGGCAACGCCGTATTCGTCCCCGCCCCACCCGAGGAGTTGCCGGCGCTCCTGGCGGACCTTGAGAACTATCTTCATGCGAAGGGTGGGTTGCCGCCGCTGGTTCGTATCGGGTTAGCGCACGTTCAGTTTGAGACCATTCATCCTTACCTCGACGGTAATGGGCGTATCGGTCGGCTGCTCGTTACCTTGCTGCTCGAGCATTGGAAGCTGCTGTCCTCGCCGCTCCTCTATCTAAGTCTCTTCTTTAAGCGCCACCGGGCAGAGTATTACCGACTGCTTGGTGAGGTGCGAAGAACCGGCGACTGGGAAGCCTGGATGGGCTTTTTCCTGGAAGGAGTCGAGACGACCGCGGAAGAGGCCGTCATTGCTGCTCGCGAGGTATTCGCCCTCGTCAGCGAGGATCGACGACGCCTACTGGTCGCGCCGGGCGCCTCGGTTATGGCCGTACGACTACTAGACCAGTTGCCGACCCACCCTGTCGTCACCATTCCTACTGTCGTCAAATTACTCAAGACGACGAAGCCAACCGCCGGCAAGGCCGTTCACCTCCTGGAGGACTTGGGTGTGCTCACCGAGACAACAGGCAAGCAGCGCGATCGGACCTTCGCGTACGCGGGTTACCTTGATAAGCTGCGCGTCGGAACTGAGGTCGACGCGGGATAAGCGAGAAAATTTCTAACCTGCTGCCGGTACCCGGTATCGCGCGCGTTTGGTTAGCCTCGGCTATGACTGGCCCACACACAGGAGTGTTCAATCTCGAAATCGGGAATGGAGTTGATCCCCGAGATGTCACGAATCTGAACGTCTCAGAAACGGCTAAATGCAAGCTACCCTCGCGCTTACCCCCGAGTGCCACTTGAAGTTTGCTATTAAAGACAGAACGGGCAAGTCGGCCGACGCGGCGTGTGATAACGAGGCGTTGCTTATCACACCTAACGCCTTTTTGATTTCCGGCGAATGTCAGATCCAAAAGTGGCTGTCCGGTGCCTAAAGTTGATGTCCGGCGGATCAGTGAGCAACCGCAGAAGGCCGCGCTGCAACTAACGCCCAAACATTGCTGACCAGGGACGACGCCGGCGGAAGCGAGGAGATCGTACCGACGCTCACGCCAGCCGCGATCAGTTGTGCAGGCGTCGTCCATGTCGCTTAATAAGGCCGATCAGCAGGATGTTCGGGTCGAGAACAAGCCGCGCATCACGCATGTTTTGCAAAGCGTTCCTTGCGCGCTTCGACGAGCGCCTGTTCCGATCTCGTCCTCAATCTGCTCGGATGACACATCGAGGTTGTGCGCTTGCGCTGCTTCAAGATTGAGGTGAAAGAGTTGCCAGCGCACCGTATCGGCGACAAATTTCGAAATCGCGCTTTTGCACATGCCAACTCGTGCCAGATGGGTCCGCAGCAACAGATCCGTATCCTTGGGTAGGAATATGGTCAACCGGACGGTATCTTCTTCACTCGTTGTCATGTACGCAGGTGCCCGTGGGTAAACCCCTTTTTCACAGATCGGGAAATAGCATTGATTCGTAGTCGGGGGTCGTAGTCCATTGAGCCGTGCAAATCAAATAATTCCCCGTACACCAAGCGCCGGATTCCCCGGTGCTCGTATCGCGGTACGAGCGAATATCGCTGCCGCAGATCGAATGGTGGATGCCTTACGGTGGGTGTCAGTTCCTTCCCGGATGCCCTGCACTTTGAGGTAGATATAGGTCTAATATACTAGACTTTTCCGGTAAGAATCCAATATACTGGACTAATGAACTTGCAAACCATTGGCCATCTCATCGCCGAGCGGCGGCGCGCCAAAGGCCTGACGCTCACCCAACTAGCCGCTCAAGCAGCGGTCGGCCGCTCAACCTTGGCGGCCCTCGAGGCCGGCAAGCTACCCGAACTCGGGCTTGAACGAGTAGCTCGGCTCTGTGCCGCCGTGGATCTCGTGCTCGAAGCCCGGCCACTGGAACTCAAGCAACCCTTGATGGCGCATCGGCATCTCTCAGAGGTAGCCGGCCGCGAGCTCACCAAGGCAGCTATCGATGACATCATCACCCGGGGCACTATTAGTACCTGGCGCAAACTCCTTCAAGCGATGAATGCCGATAAGACCGGTCGCATCGCCCGCCGAGTGACTGACGTGGCTCAAACGCTCGGTAAGCGTGACTCGAAAGCGCGAGCCTTTGCCGCACTATTGCGCAAGCTCCCAGGCAAACCGCACGACGCTGCTGCCGAGTGACCAAGAAAACGGAAATCCCCGACTGGGAAACCCTCCTCGCGCATGCCGCGCTGCTGCAGGCGAAAATACCCGCCGCCATCCTGGTGGGAGGTACCGCCGCGGCCGTGCACGCCGGCCATCGCATTTCCTTTGACCATGATCACGTCGTCAAAGACCTGGCAAAGAACTACGACGCGGCCATTCGCGCCTTGGAATCCATCGCCGGCTGGCACACACACCGTCGTGTTAAGGGCAAAATGGTGCTGGGAAATGTCAACAAGATCGCTGCCGGACTGCGCAACCAGCGACGCTCTGCGCCGCTCGAAACGACGGAGGTCGTTGTGCAGGATGGGCGCCGCATTCGATTGCCAACGATTGAGGAGACGCTGCGCATCAAGACCTTTCTCGTGGTTGATCGCAATGCCACCCGAGACTATCTCGACGTTGCGGCACTTTCCCACCATATCGGCCTGACAAAAAGCGCGGCAGCGCTCGAGCGCATGAACGAATTCTATGCCGAATTTAAGGACCAAGCGGGCGACCTGCTCACCGCCGTCGTAGTCAAGCTATCACTGCCCGATCCCTATGATCTCACCGATATTGATCTGTCGGAATACAAAGGCATCGTTGCGCCTTGGAATAACTGGCGTGCCGTTCACGCGCAATGCGCGTCTCTCGCCGCAGCGTTGGTGGCGTCGCCCCGCTTGTAGACGTTTCTATTGCCGATGTCGTCAAGTCTTCATCTGCGCGATGGCCTCCTGGCGAATCTCACTCCAATCGGCCGGAGTCAATTCCGTCTCGGCGCTCTGTAGCCCCTCGAGGAGCAGCGTCTCTAGGCGCTCTTCGGCCTTGCACTTCTCATCGGCGCGAATGAGCTCGCACATGTACTCGCTGGCACTGCCATAGCGCCCGGCCGCGATCTGTCCATCGACGAATTCCTTGAGCGGTTCCGGCAAAGAAATGTTCAAGCTCTGCATCGAAGGCCTCCAGAACCCCACTCTATTTTCTGCCATAAAATAGCAAGAACTTTGATTATGGAGCCAATTGGCCTGCGTTGGACCGCCTTCTATCGATGCGACCCCGGGAAATCCGCCACAGGCTTACTGCGAGTGCGATTTCCAGGGCGGGAAAACACATCTCAATCGTCTGCGAGCCCCAGTCGTTCTCGAACTCGGCGCAGGGTGACTGGATCCACAGGGGGTTTCATGCGGCGCGCACCGCGCTCTGCCTCGATGACGAGCGCGATGACTTTCTCGCGGCCGCCTGGATCGAGTACTGCCTCGAGCGGCGTTTGCCCGTTTAGCGCTGGAATCTTCTCGGTCACCCAGCTTTCGAAGTGCTCAGCCATCATCTGTTGCACGCGGGCCTGCACCTCAGGGTGCTGCGCGAGCGCGTCGGATTCTGATTCCGCCTCCAGGACTGAAGTCCCTTGGCCGGCGCGCTTGCGCTCGGTCAACATTTTTTCGACCGACTGGATGCGGTCAGCGCGAAGCCGCGCCTCAGCTCCCAGCCGCTCCTCGACCAGGGTCTTGAATTCCTGCGCCCGGCCCGTCGAATTGACTTCGGCTACCAGTCGCCGTCCCTTGATCTCGATGTGGCCGACGATCGTGGAGGACCAATCCTTGTGCAATTGATTGCCAGCCTTCGTCCAGTTGAATTCCACGCTTTTGAAGTCGCCGCGCGCCGTACGCTTCGTGGCGGAGATGATCTCCTCCTCGGACCGGCCTGAATCGAGCGGCTTGAGCGCATCGAGCACTTTCTCGGGAGACTCGATGTCGAACACGAGGCGGTGCATCACCAGCGGCTCGCCATCGGTGTTGTGAAGTTTCGGAACTTCAGGATGCAGCACCTTGTCCATGATATCGAGGTAATGCTCGATGAGCTCGAGGTCCCAGTCACAAAGGGTTTCGGCGGTGAAACCGGGCGCGCCGCGCAGCAGTTCCTTGCGAAAATCGATGAGTTCGATCTTGTAGATCGGCGGGATAAAGCAAAGAGAGGCGGCCTCCAGGATGGTGATGCCCTCCGCCGTGACCAGCTGGCCGAATACGATATCGCCCGGTTGCATCCCCTGCGTTGCCGACCGTTCGAGGACTTTCCGTTCCTCGCCCGTGAAAAGATCGCGGGCCTGAAACCCGTGTCCGGGATCGCAGTGCAGAATCTCGTGGAAACTAAAAGGGGCCTTAAGGCATGACCCCAGGTATCGTCGTATCAGCGGGTCCAGCCGTGCACCCTTGCGTTCGAGAAAAAGCGCGGTCGGGCTGCGTTCGTGAAGCGCGGTGTCCGCCACTTCGGTGCTGTAGGGATCCGGCGTCCAGCGATGAAAGAACCACGGCATGAAGACCTGGATGTGCGGAGTCTCGGGATCAAAAGGTTCTTCCGCGCCGGAGAATTCTTCCCAGGCTTCTTCAAGTGCGTCGGGACCGTACGTTTCGGCCACAAAAGGGAGCATCGTGCTCGCCATGGCGAATTCGTCCAGCGCACGCCGCACCCGCCGCCAGGCGAGCGCTTCCGATGAGTCGGAGGAGCTGATCGCCGCGCGCAGACAACAGTGTTTGTACTTCTTGCCACTTCCGCAGAGACAAGGATCATTTCGACCTGGAGTCATGTCCGGTCACGATGCGAAGAAATGCACGCCGTGTACTTTGCTGCGGGTGATGGTTGGCGGAGGCGTGTTTTCGCTGCGTGAGCGATTACAAATTTATCAGACATGATCGCATGGTCGCCAATCACGGTGGACTAAGCAACTGCTCGCGGGTTGAGGTACATTACGGGGAGGGCGACTTCGCAGTGCCAGCTTTTGCGTCTTGGGGTATGATAGTCAAAGAGAGTCGAGTCGCTGCTGTTGGTTGCGGCCGTCGTCTCGTAGCAAGAGCAACGATCAAAGCTAATGGCTGCACGAAAAGTCCGTAGCAATATCCGGGTCGCGCGCGTCACGGCCCGCGCCCAACAGGTCTTCGCTGGACAACCCGCGTATGCCGCGGCTTGGCTGCGCGAACCCAAGTCCTCGTTGGGTGATCGCACGCCGTTGCAATTGCTTGCCACCGAGTGCGGGGCCCTCGTTGTCGAGGAGCAGTTGGCCGAGATCGAACACGGCATGTTTGGCTAAGGTGATTGTCTGGCGATTCTCAAGGCGGAAGGGTATCTTCGTTTGGGCTGATACTTGGGTTCAACAGGGCGGGCAATTTTCTAGGTCGCCCCTCGCGCTCACTGAGCAAGAAAATCCTCCCCTGCCGTACGCACGATAAGCGACGCCGTATCAGCATAGGGCGTTACCCGGGCAACCGCTGAGATGGCCTAGCGCGGGTTGGAACCGTTGCGAATGGTGTGGTCGGTAACAATAGTCGCGTATATTCCGGCCGTTCTCACACATCGCAGTTGATCCATGACCATGCTAGTGGCAATCGGGTTTGCGGAGCAGGAGTCAACGGGAACACACAAGGAGTTTCTGCCATTCCGACTCGCAGCGTCCACTTGTATTTTCACGCGGCCGTGAAAGTCCGTCACGTTGATCAATGCCTCAAATTTAAGGAGTTGTTCGACCGCTTGGCATGGTTGCTGGATCGAGTGCGAGATAAAGTCCCGAATTCCGAGAATTCAGCACGTACGGCAATCGCCCAGGATCGATAAATCGATGTGGGGCTCTAAAAACCACAAACGCTTAGGGCTCGGAATCGCGCAAAACCTTATGCCAGATCTCAATGCGATAGCCGCGGCGATCGAGCGTGGCTGTGCGCTTGCCCCGCACCGCGCGGCCATTTGAGCAGGTCCACTCGTAGATGGTGTCATGGCCCGTTGCATAAGCCGGTACGAATGCAGCCTCGCGATATTCCCGGCAGTAGTTTTCGGCACCTTCGTTCCGCTTGGCGCGGTCCGCCTTGGCATCGCAAGGAAGATTGGCGCCGATGGCGCATACGTATACCGCGCCATCCATGCAGCGCCAGTAATAACTCTCTGCCGTGAATTCCACGTCGGCGTGCAAGCCAAGGGCTCGCGCCAAATAGGGAGCAAGAGCGCGCGGCACCGGTGAGCTGCCGCCAGCCGGTGAATCGGCAGTGGCTACACGCGAGCAGTAGGCGAAGGGATTTTCGGGAATGCGCACCTTTGCAGGTCTGGGCTCGGCGGCAAAAGCTCCGTTGCAGTTGCCGACGAAATGAAGCAGAGTTAGACAGCAGAGCAGGGATCCAGAACGCGTCATATTAAAGAGTGTATCTTCCTTGGGTGTACTGATCACAGATCGCCTGGCCTAATACTAAGACGTTCCATGCTGTCGCTGACACAAAATGTGCTGATCGTCCTGGCCACGATGGCGGCTTCGCTGTTATTTATGGTAGGCCTCAACCGCATTTGGCCCGTCGCAAGCCGCCACACCCAGAATGATTTGATCGGATGGCAGCTGAGCGTTCTTGGCACCACGTATGCGGTGACATTGGGCTTTATGCTTTATACCGGGTGGACTAATTTTACCTCGGCGTCGTTGAATGCCGAGATGGAAGCCAACGCGCTCAGGAACATCTACCGGTTGGCCGAAGGTTTGCCCCAGCAGCGCGCGCAAATCCAGGATCTCACCCGGGCCTACGCCGGCGCCGTGATCGATCACGACTGGCCTGACATGGCTCAAGGCCGGTTGCCCGAAGATAGCCATGAAATCAATGAAAACATGTGGAGGGCGCTCATGGCCATTAAAGTGGCGTCTCCGTCCGAAAGCACCGCCGAAGATCACGCCTTGTCGGAGCTCAGCACCCTGACGTTGCATCGCCGTGCTCGGCTGCTGCAGAGCACACACCAAATACCGGGCATTTTTTGGTGCACGCTGTTAGTCGGCGGAGTACTGACGATTGTTTCTGTCTGCATGTTTGGATCGGCGAGCCCGAGAATCCATACCATGCAGGTGTTCTCGATCACATTGCTGGTATCGCTCGTAATGTTGTGCATTGCCGATGTCGATCGGCCCTATCAAGGCTGGGTACACATCAGCGATTACGCCTTTGAGCGGGCGCAGACGAGCATGCATGAGGTTAATTGAGATAGAATTGGTCCTAAGTGCACTACGCAAGGGGATGAGCAAAATGTCGCGTAAAGGAAACCCATTCGCCGGCCTCATAGCAGTCGCGATGATTGGGACAGTGTCTTTGGCGGCATGCCAGACAGAGAGTCAGATGGTCGCGCAGCGTGAGGACAATCTGGCCGCCGCCGGTTTCATCGTCAAGCCCGCCAATACGCCTGAGCGTCAGCAGATGCTGAATCGCTTGCCGCCGCACAAATTTGTGCAACGGGTCAACGGCGATGTCGTTCACTACGTCTTTGCGGACCCATTGGTGTGCGGCTGCTTGTATGTGGGCACGCAACAGGCCTACAACGCTTATAAATTGCATCAGCAACAGCAAAACCTCGCTGATGAGCAAGCCATGACGGCTCAAAGCTATACCGATCCGGCATGGAGCTGGGGCGCTTGGGGCCCCTGGGGATCCGGGGTGCCCTACGGCTTTGTTTATGGTCCGGTTATCGGCTGGTAGTTGTGAGGACCGCTGGCTCGCTGACCGCGTTTGCGCTGATCGTTTGCATCCTCACCGCCTGCACAACGACGTATGTGGCGGTGCCCGATCCCATCCCTGTCATCGGCGCGCAGCTGATAGGAAGGGACGGTGAGTGCGTCGATGCGCAAGACGGGCAGACCGCGGATGGCACGCCTCTGGTGGTTGTTCAGTGCCACGGCAGCCCCAACGAGCGATGGTTCATCAAGAGCGGCGTCATTTCTGAAAACTTCGGCAGTTGCATCGACGTGCAGGGCGGCGCGCCGAACGACGGCGCGCCGATCATATTGGTCAACTGCGCCGGCGCGCCGAGCCAGCAGTGGAGCATTCGCAATGGCCAGGTGATAGGACTTGGGAATAAATGTCTGACTGAGACCGGTGGGATTTCCGCTGATCAGACGCCGCTCATTTTGTTCGCGTGCAACGAAAACCCGGGTCAATTATGGACCGTTCGCTGACGCGCGGCCCGACCCGCATGCATCTTGGACGCACGATAGGGAGTCACTCATGAACAAGTATTGTTTCTCTGGAATCTTGACCGTCCTGCTCGCGATTCCGAATTCGGGACATGCGGCGCAGCTGGTCGGCGGCGCCAGCGGCTCCTGTGTCAACCTGCCGGAACATGAGGGCACGGCTTCCGATGGCACGAAGGTTCGGCTGTTTCATTGCCATGACACCTCGAATCAGGTTTGGGCGATAAGCAACGGTCAGATCAACTCGAGCTTCGGTAGTTGTCTGGATGTGCAAGGCAGCGCGCCTGCCGACGGCGCACAAGTCATCATTGTGACCTGCAATGGCAGACCCAGCCAGAAGTGGAGCATTTCCAACGGGCAGATCATCGGCATCGGCGGTAAATGCCTGGATGTCTTGGGAAGCGGCACGGCGGATACTACCCCGCTGATTCTCTCGACCTGTTCCGGTGCTCCGAGTCAGCAGTGGTCGATACAATAAGCTAGGATCCCCTGGATGGTCCGGGGGACAGTTAGGGCAGCACTTGCAGCTGCTGCGTGACTGGGATGTCGCTGGATAATTTGGCTGAATTCACCAGTTCGCTCAGCAGCGACAACACCAGCAAACTCCGATCGTTGAACACTTGATCGGCCATGCGCACGGAGCCGCTGCCAATGGCGACGTTTTCACCGCCGTAGGCCACCTTCAGCTTAGCTTGTTTCTTGTCCTCTTCTCGAAGCACGAACATGGTGTCAGGGATGAGCTGCGCTTCGCTGCCAACGACGTCGCGCTCGAGCGGCACGCTCCACGTAACCCCCTTTTCCTGACGCAGCACCGCGCCGAGATATTGAAAAACCTCTGAGATCGAACGCCATTCGATATGGCCGAGAGTCTCGGTGTATTTCTGAAACTCGCTCTCCATGGTCGGCTCGTGAATCGCTTGGTCCGCATAGCAATCATCCGCCCGCAAGAAGGCGCCGACGCGATTTTGCTGCAGCGAGGCGCCCACTTCCGCGGCAGAAGAGCCGCCGGAGTCCGTGCCGACGCGGCTGCCCGCCCGCGGCGATTCGGGGCGTTCACCTGCCGACGGGGCGGCGCCGAGGGCCGACCGAATCAATGAGTAGGAAGCAAACGCATTCGTCCCGCTCGTTGACTTCGGCTTTTCTGTCAGCGCTGTCACCCCGCGGCAGGCGTGATCACTGGGATGGGCGCCGGTAGCACATTGACTCTTGAAGGTCTCCAGCCGCTCTTCCCAGTCTTGCGTAATTGGAGTGCGAGGCGAAGCGGCGGGTGAGAACTCGGCGTGACGAGCAGCGGCGATGTCGGCGCCGACGGGGTAGATATAAAACGTACCGTCTGCCGTCTTGATGGGGTCGTTGGCGCACACGGCGACCTGGTTGGCATAGACGCGGTATAGCTGGCCGCGGCCCGCGCTCTCTTCTTTGTTGCTGACGTGGTACTGACCATCCGCTAGATGTGTCGCGAGCGTGTAGGCGTCCAATGGATTCTGCTCAGATTTCTTTCCCGATTCATCAGCGGCAGCTTGCGGCAAGAACGGGAATGACGGGCCAATGGGATCCAAAATTGTCATGACCTTGATGCCGACCGTGGGCAGCATGCCTTCAATGACTGCTTTGAAGGCGCGTTCTTCGCCTGGCATGTCAGGATCGTTGATGAGCTTGTGGTGACAGGCAACGAGCGGCTTGGCAGTCGATCCCGGCGCAGAGTCGGTCGGCATATCAGCCGGATTCGCCGATCCAGCCGGCTTGTGTGCGCACTCGTCCGCCGATCGCGCGTAAGAATCGGCAAATTGAATATTCTTTACGAATAGCAGCAACAACAATTCGTGGGAGATGCCGCTGTTCCATTTGCTTGCGACATACACGGGAGAAATCGGTTGAATGATATTCAAGGTGAAGCCGCGCGTGTTCAAGGCTGCCATGCTGAAGGTCGGGGCGGTGCCGAGTTGCACCGACGGGGTGGCGGTGCCGCGGGGAGTCGAGCCATAATTTCCACCGAATGGCACGCTCAAACCGAGGCTGGCCTGCTCGGAGAGCGTTCCCGTGATCGTCGAGAGTTCCGTGAGGCTGAGCGGGACGTAGTCTCGCGCACGAACAATATTGGCGAGGAGTACGCGATCGTTGATATCGCTGATTGCGGCATCGTAAGCCACGGCGTTGTCATGGAGCCGCGGCGCCAGCGAAGGAATCATCGACGAGCAGCCAACGAGCCCCAGCAGCGATGGTACTGCCAGCGCTGAGAAGCGCGAATGCAATTTCACGTTCTTAGGTCAATCCCAGATCGCGGTGGCGATGGTACCGTCTTTGCTGACCACAATCGTCAAGCGATTAGGATTGGATTCGGCACTGGGAATACCATCCGAATGCCGAATGACACGTGACACGGTTGGCAACTGCTCTTCTTTCACAACCTCTGCCGCCGATTTGCCCGCCGGCATCGCTGCGCCCTTTGCGACAAAAACCTTACCAACGCATTTACTGCAATCCTCACCGCCGCCTTTGCCTTCGGCATAGCCCGGCAGCTGCGACAAGCTCACGGACTCGGACGCACTATGCACGTTGATGCCCTTGTACGGATGGCTGGCCTCGATTGGGAATATTGCCTCGATGGGTTCAAAGCCGGTGGCCTCCATGGCCTCGGCAGGCGCTCGCGCCACGAAAACCAGCTCCAGGATACCGTCCTTGGGCGTGCCTCGAGTGAGCGGTATTAGTTCCGCCTCCTCCCATCCGGGGGTGCTCGCGAGTCCGCGCACGCGAATGATATCAAGAGGAGTTCCGTGCGAGCTTCTCAGCACTTCGACGCTGATGATTCGAAGCACCGGCGCAACCACTTCGGGCCGATCCTCGGCGCCGCCGCCTTGGCCTGCCGCTTCTGGACGCGCCGTGTTCGGGGCGTTGGCATGAGGTTCGGCGGTGCTTGACTGAGCGAGAGCTGCGCCGCTTATGAGCCATGCTGACGCTGCGGCGAATAAAATGGCGGCAGTGCCGGTTGGTTTCATCATCGTATTCTCCTTGAAACTTCGATATTCCTTGCAGCAACATTTCTCACAGGCTTGACGCGCCGGATTCGGGCAGGCGGAGTCTGGGCTCAACCCTGCCGCCTGTCGTGTCGGGTACCCACCTCTCACCACCATCCGCACGATCCTTCAGCCTGTCGAAGGCGTCTAGGATCAAATCGATCGCTACCATCTGCGTCAGGCTGCAAAATGAGGTGCGGGTTCCGGTAAAGCTGCCCGTCTCGGCGAGTTTGTTGACCGGCGCTCCGCCGCCGCATACCGAAAAGTACTCGCAACCTCTGCGACAGGCTTCTACGCCGAGCGCAATATCGCGCGTCATCGCTGTCATGGTCCGGCTGCGCCGCATGGATTCGAGCGAGTCGGTGTGGATGTTGCCAACGATGAAGTCACCGTAATCGCCATTCTTAAGACCCAGCAATTCTGGCGAAAAGCTCGACACATTGCCGTGACAATCCACGTTCATCATGCCGAATGGCTCGACCTGAGAATTTCTCATCGAGCTTTCATTAGGCCGAAACACCCGTGGCAGCATCCCGTCGAGTTCGCGAATAAAGCGAATCTGTTTGCTTTGCCGAGAGAGCCTCCAGAATGCTTCGAGGAATCGTTTGAACCGTCCCTGCGCATCGCCGGTTGCGAAGAGGCCCGATACGTGCGCGCCTTCCGACTCTTCCACGTTAAAACAAATATCTTCGATCCCCTCGGAAATATAAAAATCCAGCATTTCCTGTGGCGCTTCCATGGCCGCCCCGGATAGCACGGAAATTACATGGAACGGCACGTGATGTTGGCGCAGCATGCGAATGCCGGCGAGTGTCCTCTGGAAGGTACCGCGGCCCGAACGGGTGATCCGCTGGGCGTCATGCATCCTTTGGGGGCCGTCGATGCTGACGCCAACGTTGATATTGCCTGCTTTGAAGAATTCGCACCACGCCGGAGTGATGAGCATTCCATTGGTCTGAATGGAATGCTGCAATTGCAAGTTGCGGGGCCGAAGAGCTTCGATGGTCGCGAAAGCGGCCTCGTAAAAAGAGATTGGCAGAACGAGCGGCTCGCCAGCGTGCCAAATGACGGTGAGACCCTCCCCTACCCAACCCGACGAGAATACCTTGTCAAACAGCGCGGCGATGGTGTTCTGCGTCATTTGGCTCTTGTTATTGCGATCCGGTAGGTAGCAATAACGACAATTGATATTGCAAAATGGCGTCGGTTGCACGACGACGGTTTCGAGCAGCGGAACTGAGTCGAACATCGTGATCTAGGCTGGTTGTAGGTCTTCTACAGGCCTCGATTACCAGTTGTGCCAAAAGTTGTGCCAACCATTGTGCCAGCCACCGTTGCCCCAACCGCCATTACCCCAGCCGCCATTGTGCCAGCCTCCATTACCCCAGCCGCCATTGCGCCAACCACCGCCACCGTTACCCCAGCCCAAGCGCCAACGACCCCAACCGCCATTGCCCCACCAAGCGGGAGCGGCTTTCGCATCGTTCGCCGATGGATCGCTTGCCGAACCGGACAGGCTTGATATTCCGTCCCTGATCTCGAGCAGACGGGTCGATACGCTTGCACCGGCGGTCGTCTGCACTGCAGTAGGCGCGTTAGTCGCCGCTTTGGCATCGGAAGAACCTAAGGCCAAGAGCACCGAGGCGCCGAAAGCGCCTGCGGGCAAAATTACGGAGAGGGTTTTGAGAATGCGATTCCGTTGCGTCATTGTTTTCTCCCTGACATTGAATCCGGTGGATTCAGCTACTCGCAGGCTTCACGCTTAAAAAATTACGCCATTCCAGAAATGTTCGCAACCTTTGTTTCGCATTTAGGGGCATCCCCTTCCCGCTCTTTAATAGTCGACACTGATGCGGACCCAACAGGCTGTTATTAGCTCAAATCAGGTCTATGATATGCGTAGGATTGGGGGGTGAAGTGGACTCGGTTCTCGCCGTCGCCGCATCATTGACCTTCTGCGGTAACGCCCGGGGCAGATCTCAAGCGGCAATACCAACATGTAAATGAACGCCGAGTGGCATGAGTATCCGGTCGCAAGCAATCCGTTACGCGTCAAGCCCTGCGACCCGCGGCGAGTCCACAAGGTTCGGAACAGGCAATTCAGGAGTCTCTCTGATGAAACGCTCGACCACAGGTTCGCTGATTCTCTACCTCGCGATGGTCCTCCCGTTGTTTGCCTGCGCCACCACACATCAGATCTCCAGCGGCAGTACTAACCAATGCATGAATGTCGTGAACCACGGGTATCCGGTGCCGGGCACCCCAGTGCACGTCAAGCAATGTGATCCGTGGAAGAACCAGCAATGGGCGTTCGACAATGGACATATCGTAGGCGTGGGTGGATTTTGTCTCGACGTGCAAGGCAGTGCCGCTACCGAGGGTGCTCCACTCCTATACGTCCCCTGCGATGGTCGACCTAGTCAGAGTTGGAGCGTATCCAATGGCTCCATCGTAGGGATCGGTGGGAAGTGCGTCGATGTCCAAGGCGGTGTTCCCTACGACCAGGCGCCATTGGGTCTCTCAACATGCAATGGCGGTCCGACTCAGCAATGGGCCGTGCATTGAGGCGATAGAAAATTGCAACACTCGAATTACGGTTGATCGCCGACTGCCGGTAGGAAAAATGCGGTGTCGAATGTCTGGAAACGGACCCACTGCATTTGGTGGCGACAGTCCGCTATTTAGCGTTATGCACATCCAGCCAGTCAAACACCCGCTCGTGGAATAGAGCACGATTCCCACTGATGCAGTGCTCGCCGGCTCCTTCATCAGCGGTAAAGCGCAGATAGTCCTTCTCGCAGCGCAAGAGCTCAAAGAATGCCCTACTGTTCGCGGAAA
>Ga0302325_10014724_pt1 | contig 16638 bp, 15 predicted proteins | sample Palsa_T0_2_FD_201948 | JGI IMG/M metagenome (GOLD analysis project Ga0302325, IMG submission 201948) | Peat permafrost microbial communities from Stordalen Mire near Abisko, Sweden - Palsa_T0_2 | ecosystem: Environmental > Terrestrial > Soil > Palsa > Peat permafrost | place: Sweden: Abisko... | reverse complement strand
TAGACCAGGGCGTTCCAATAAATGCATCTCCTACCTCACGATCGAAAAGCGTGGCGCGATTCCTGAGGATGACGGCCTGCGCTCAGGGATGGGGCGGCACATCTTTGGCTGCGACATTTGCCAGGATGTCTGTCCGTGGAACCGGAAAGCGCCGGCAACCCGCGCCGCAGAGTTTCAGCCGCGAGCGGAATTGGTAAATCCGCCTCTTGACTGGCTGGCGGATATAAACCAGGAAGGATTCCGCCGTGCTTTCCGCGGCTCTCCGGTGCGGCGCGCGAAACGCTCCGGCGTTCGCCGCAATGCGGTCATCGCCATGGGCAACAGCGGCGAGCGGAAATTTCTTCCGCTGCTTCAACGGCTAGCTGCGGACGACGACGGACTAGTTCGCCAATGCGCCGCCTGGGCCATCCGCGCCATTGATCATTCGTAATCGCTGAATGCGATTACTTCCGGCGCGCGTCCAGTCTCCATAGCCGTGTGCCGAACTGCGAGACCAACAGAGCGGCGCCCAGCATGTACCGGTCGCGACACTTAAAGCGTAGCCGGACGTCCGTGCAAATTGCCTGACGACATCGGTTCTTCGTCTATCCCCGGCGAGCGTGTCAGGTCGCGGGCGGAGCAAAACCGCAAATACCGAATGCACCAGACCTAGTTTTTAGAAAGCCAAGAGGTGTTCAAAGTTCTCCAGAAGGAGTTTGACCGCAGTTTCGCAATTTCGATTGACGAACAAGACGTCAAACCCGAGATTGCGATTTTAGAGCAGGACACCGGGAACGCGGTGATGACGGTTGCTGAGGTTGCGGCCTTTCTTCAGACCGACTGAGAGTCAGTTCGCCATAGGACTGGAGGGCGGGCACGACGCCTGAGCCATGACCCGGTTCCGTTCGTCAAACTCGGTGCGAAGATACTGCGGTTCTCACGGCCTGCGATTGAAAAGTGGTGGGGGGACGGCCCTCGCTCTAGCGAAAGGCAAGAGCAATAAATAAGAAAAGCGGGCACCTTGCATCCAGCAGGGTGCCCGAATCGCCTATTACGAGATCAGCCGGTCATTGCCCCCGCAATTGCCCCAGCAACTTCGGGCGAGGCGCAGCGCTCGCTTTGCGGGAAACACTCTCGCTGGTGCAAGGCGTGACATCTGAGATCACGCCGAGATAGGTGTTGCTGCCGCTGAATCCGGCAGGCGCATCCCCATACCCAGAATACGAATCCATCATGGTGTTCGAATGCACCAGGCTGGAACTTACCGTGTTGCAGTTGAGCTCGATTCCCGTTCCTGCACCCAGTTGGACGGTCTTGATTGTGTTGTTCTCGACCGTCGAGGTATGGAGGGTGACTCCCCCGAGCAGATCCACTTCGATGCCGTCAACTCCGCTGTTGAGAATATTGTTGGATGTCACCGAAGGGCCATCGGCAAGAAGCTGGATTCCATATTGACTGCCGACGACCGTGTTGCCGCTGACCGTGAGACCGGTACCTTCCTCCGCAGTGTCATCGGGGGAAGTTATCAGAATTCCAGATAGACTGCCGAAGAGCGAGTTGCCCGTAATCGATCCCTTCGGCGTATCAACATAGATTCCGACCAAGCCGCCGTTTACTACATTGCCGCTGACCGTGGGGTCGGTAAACTGCTCCACAACCAGGTTGTAGGAGCTCGGCGCCCCGGTCGTGGGCGGGGGGGAAGAAATGAAGTTGTTCTTAATCGTCACCGTGAGATCCGGGGCCGTTGCCGTGCTGCCGCCGATGGCATAGATGCCGTCCCCGCCATAGCCCCCAGTAAACTCGTATATGCTAGAGTTCTCCACTGTGACCGATGGGTCGGAACTGCCGCCCTCGATCAAAATTCCGTAGCCCACGTCGTACATCCCATTCTGGCTCGATGTGACCACCTGGTTGATCGTCCCCGAGGACTGCTCGTAGAGGATTCCGACAAAGAATGTAGGTGACGTCCCCCCTGCGTTTTGGTTCATGCCGTTAACATTTAGGTTTGTCAGATTTACGTTGCCGCCGGTCACGTGGTCGACATAAACCTGAGCGACTACGGGCTGATCCCCGCCGAAAACATGTGCGTTTACGTTTAACCCCGTTGAGCCGGGCATGATTTGCGCCAGAGCTCCGTTGGCCGCCGTGATGCCTTCGAGCGTGACCGGCTTGGTAATCGTGAGCTGCTCGCCGTATTGCCCGGGACAGACTTCGACGGTGTCGGGAGCCGGAGAGGCATCGAGAGCAGATTGAATGGTTGAGAACTGGGTACCGCTCTTGCAGGTTCCTACGATGTAGGTGACCGTGGTAGTGGCGCTCATCTCCTGAGCGCCGAAGGCCAATGCCAACGCCGAGAACCAGATCGCGAGACTGAGCTTTGCGGGTGAGTAAGTACGCGACATAAAATCCTCCATTGCTGGCATTGAGAGCGCCAGCTCTCTAAGTTGGAGCAAAGAACTTCGGGCATCGAGAAGTTCTCTCAGGAGGCCCCCAATTCTGCGCTCTACTCATGAAATCGGAAGCGGCAAGCAAAAGACGACACGTAGGGTAATTTTTTGCAGACTGCGGCGGCAGGAGTTGGCCAATCGGCAAGCAGGCATCCGTTGTGATGAGTCGCTTCTCGGCACGAAGACGAGATAAGTCATTTGGAGACAGGGACTTGCAGGGCGCCCTGGAAGTCGGTTAGCGAAATACCGCGATTAAAACTCTCAAAATCACCCCAAAAGGACACCCGTCCGTGTCCGATCCGTGAAGCCTTGCCAAAGGATCCGCAAAAATCGAGTTCAGGCTGCTACACATAAGGTTGCCGCTTCCTGCCAAAGACCAATCCCGAACAACCGACTTCTGCTTTTTAGGCGCTTCTTTTCTTGCTGGTCGTAGTGCGGCTATTCTCCCGGCGTTTCTGTGAAAAGCAAACTGATCCAGTACCAAAATAATCCTTCTCTGTGCCCCGCCTCGTTGGTGGGTTTATGATGTTTTGTCACCCATCGAGGCCTTCATGTTCACTGGCATCATTGAAGAAGTCGGACGCGTCGCTCGCATCGAACAACGCGGCGAGAATCGCCGCATCACCATTGCAGCCGAGAATGTAGGGAAGGAATTGAAACCCGGCGACAGCGTGGCGGTGAGCGGAGTCTGCCTCACCGCGCTCGACATCAAGCCAGGCTCGTTCTGTGCCGATTTGGCCCCTGAAACCTGGGTACGCACGTCGTTTTCGCGCATGCAAGAGGGTGCTCTAGTCAACCTGGAGCTGCCGATGAAAGCCGATGGCCGTTTCGGCGGGCACATTGTGCAAGGCCACGTAGATGGCGTCGGCAAGCTCATCGCTTTGGAGCGAATTGCCGACTCGGAAAACTGGTGGCTGCGCCTCGAGTTGCCGAGCGAGGTAGAGAAGTACACCGTCTACAAAGGCTCGCTCTCGATCGAAGGCATCAGTCTCACGGTGGCGGAGCTTGAGGGCGGGGTCTGCACCATCGCCATCATTCCGCACACCGTGGAGATGACAAACCTCAACTCGCTCAAGCCGGGCGATCCGGTCAATCTCGAAGCTGATCTGATTGCAAAATATGTCGAGAAGATGATGACCGGCGAACCAGCAGAGGGTACGCTCACCGTGGAAGAGTTGGTGCGGCAAGGCTTTTGAGCGAGTGGGCTATGGGGTTACGCCTCGACGTATGGCCTCTGTCAAGCAAGAAAGCTGCGACCCGCCGCGCCTGGGGTTGTGTGGCGACTGCACCCATGCCCGGCGAATCCGATCGGACCGGGCCTCGACGTTCCTGCAGTGCCAGCTTTCGTTCACCGATGACCGTTTTGAGAAATATCCCCGGCTTCCGGTTCTGACGTGCAGCGGCTACCTAAAACTGGAGGCGCCACTGCCTCGTCCGTAGTGGCCTTGCTTCAAACATCTGCCCGCCGTCGGCAAGACGTAGCATACTGCGTCTCCACGGAAAGCGTTGAAAGCGTCACGCTTCCAGCTTCAACTCGTCCAGTTCGAGGAACTCCTGCACGATGGGCTCCGTGCACTTTTCCATCTCCGCATAAGTGCCAAAGAAAATCGCCTTGCCTTCGTACAGGAAGACGACCCGGTCGGCCAGGTCTTTGGCCAGACGCATGTCATGCGTGACGACGATACTGGTCAGGTTCAGTTGAAGCTTGAGCCGCTTGATGAGATCGCCGAGCAGTTGCGCCATCAGGGGATCGACCATGGTGGTGGGCTCGTCGTAGAGAATGCATTCCGGCCGCGCCGCCAGCGCCCGCGCGATGGCCACCGAGCGCTTCATGCCGGTCGAGAGATCCGAGGGCAGCAAGTCGCGCATCTCCTGGACTCCCACCATCTTCAACAATCCGTCGACGATCTCGTAAATCTGCTCTTCCGACAAACCCCCGCTTTCGCGCAGGGGAAACGCCACATTCTCGCCCACCGTGAGGGAATCAAACAGCGCTCCGTTCTGAAAGACCATGGTGACCTTCTTTCGGATCGCTACCATCTGCTCTTCAGAAAAGTCTGTAACGTCTTCGCCGGCGACGATCACCCGCCCGGAATCCGCTTTGAGAAAGCCCATGAGCAGTTGCAGCGAAACCGATTTGCCCACGCCACTGCGCCCCAGGATGCAGACGGTTTCGCCGGGCATGACGTTGAAGCTGACGCGATCAAGCACGACGTTTTCGCCGAACGCTTTGGAAACCTGGCGGAACTCGATGTAAGGGTGCTGGGCGGGTTCGGGCATCGTTTGGCTCTCGAGACTTAATTTAGTGCAACGATGGTCAGGCCCTGCGCTTCTCGGCCTCTAATTCCTCGGGGGTGTTCAGGTTGCGGAACAGAGCGCGCGAGAATCCGGCGCCTTCCAACTCTTCTCGCCCGATCACTCGGGTTCGAACCGCCTCGAACAACAAGTCAATCCTGTTTCGTCCGGCACGCAAAGCGTTCTCCGCCGGGTCGGTGAATTCCCGGCGGTAAATACCGCACAGCGGTTGCCAGCGCCCATTGTCATGTGGAACCACCGCAGCCGCCTCCGGCGTGCCCCGTGCCTGACTGATCAAATAGTGCAAAAACGTCCACGAGACAAATGGCATGTCCACGGCCAGCATCACATTGAGTTCGGTCAGCGAAGACTGCAACGCAGCATGAATTCCGCCCAGCGGCCCACAGTCGCGGAATACATCTTCCACTACCGGGGCAAATGGCCTGAACTTCTCCGGGCTTCCCACGATGCGCACCTCGGAGGTGACTGAGCGTGCCAGGTCGAGCGCCCGCGCCAGCAGGGTGCGGCCATCGTAGTCCACAAACGCCTTGTCTGTGCCCATGCGCGTGCTCTTGCCGCCAGCCAGGATGAAGACGGTCACGTCGGGCACCGAGCCGTTTCCCATGCCGCGATCATACACTTTGCCCCCACGGATGATCTTTTTCGGTAAACCTATCTCCCACCTCGCGAAGACTTAACCCCGGCTAACCGCTTGCAGCGACTCGGTTTGGCCGGTAACCCACGATGGATACGTACGTAACTACCCAAGAGAATCTCCCTGGGAGATGATGAGACTCAGGGGGCTAGGTCCGGAAGTAACCATCATGCCGCAGAAAATCATGGACGTTCTCATGCTTGGGCGTTGTTCCCATGAGTTCTCCTGGCCAAGGCGCGGCGCTGATGGAGACTACTATCAAGTTTGCCTTTTGTGCGCAGCCGAGTACAAGTATGACTGGACGACCATGCGCCGCACCAAGCGCATGGAGCATGCCAAGCCCGAAACCATTCTCCCGCGCAGCCCCTCCCGAGAGAAGCGGCCGTCCTGGACCCCGCGCGCCCGACGCCTGAAGCTCGATGCGGCGCTCCGTTACCGCGTCAATGGCACGAGTACTTGGTATGAGGGCAGAATCGAAAACCTCAGCCAGAGCGGGTTGTTGTTTCGTGGTCCGCGGCAGTTGCCGGTGAATGCTTTGATCGAGTTGGTGTTTGAGATGCCCAAAGAAATTTCCGGCCAGAAGAACCGCGACGTGGTCTGCCAGGGACGCGTAGTGCGCTCCGCAGACAATCAAGGGAGAGCAGCCCAGGATCAGGATCGAGATCCGGAAAGCCGCATCATCCGGTTAGCCGCTTCGATCGTCGACTACAAGTTCATTCGCTAGAAAATCCGGGCTGGGGGATTCGCAGTCGGACGAATCTCTGACTCAGTTTCGGGTTTTTCAACCCGCGAGCTACCTCTCTGGAACCCTGCGGGAGCACAGAAACTTCCTGCGAATCATGCCGTATCGATAAGAAACGCATTACGATTCGCGATATCCTCGTGGCGCTGCCTGTTCCAGCTCCGTAGGGAAGTGCAAGCGCTACCCTGTGGTACGGCCAGCCGGTTGAGGTGCAGTGCGGCCTCATGTTTGGACGGGCGGCCTGTCCGAGGAGAACTCCGACAGCGGAACGAGAGACGAACTGATCCGGATCGACTTGATGGTGGTTTTTATCTTTTTCGAAGGAAAGTTGCCTCAGAAGTTCAATTGGGCAAAGAATCGGTGTTGCCCTCCTGCGCCTCGACCTTGGGCTCTGCGCGCTTCTCCTCGGTGTCGGTTGAAAACAGCATGTAGTGGTTGAAACTATGCCGGCGATAGTAGCGGTGTCGGCGAAAATCAAAGTAGATCTCCGCGCTCTTGGGCAGCCAGAGTGACGTATTCTTCTTCTCGAACCGAATCGGTCCGTACTCCACGACCTGATGCTCGCTGAGAAGTTGTATCTCCGGTACCGGGCGGACCAGCTCGGCCTCGATGCGCACGATCTGAAACGTGTCGGCGGTAATCCAGGCCCGTCCCCGCAGGTCTACGGTATACACTAGATCGCCAACCTTATAACTGTGCATGCGGCTGGGTTTGTCAGCTCGCTGCCGGAACTGCGCCAGCCAGGTCGCCTGACCGTGCCAGGCCCCGAGGCCGTCACAGCGTATGTCGAAGTTGGCGCGCATGTGGGGATGAAAAACGAGCGCCAACGTCGCGAAGCCGGCGCTGGCAATCTGATCGGGATAGCCCTTCGGGTCTAGCTTATCGGCGCGGTACTCGTCGACCGAGAGAAAACCCGGCTGAGGTTCAGAAATCGAGGCCACGTAGTTGTATTTCCGGGTTTCGGTCCGAACCGGATTGCCGAACTGGTCGAGGCTCTGGTGGAACAGGTCTTCGACTGCGGCAAAGCGCCCCACGTCGTCCACCAGTTGCCGGACGTGCTTTCCGGTTTCTTCCACGACTTTCTCGGACGGGCAGATGACCCCGGGCGCGAGAGCAAGCTTCGTTTCATCGATGCCGGGCGGCTGCCAGGATCTCACCGATAGTCCCGGTGCCGCGAGCGCCCGCAAAGGATCGACCCCTGCCAGTCGCGCCTCGGTCTTCACCGCATTCTCTGGGGACGGGGAGGAGGATTCTTGCTCCCGGATTTCGGCGATCAGACTGCGCACTTGGCCAGCCATGGGGTGATGCGGCGACTCCTCGAGAAAAGTATCCAGCGCCTGGAGGCCCTGCTGGTCGAGTCCCAAGCCAACCAGCGCCTGCCCCAAAACGAGCTGTGCCGGACTGGCCTCCGTCTTACCCTTGGCGATTGCGACCTGAGCTTCGTCTCGTGCTTTGTCGTAATTGTTTTGCCGCAAGTAACTATCAGCCAGCAGGTTGTGAGGGAGCCAGCTTTCAGCATCGGCCGCCACCGCTTGCTCCAGAGCTGACCTGGCTGCGGCATAATCCTGCCGCTCCAGGCCCGTCCTTCCCAGCAATGTCAGGGCTTGTGCATCGTGGGGACTCAGGGTTGTGGCAGTTTCCAGGTAATGGAACGCCTTCTCGAAATCTTTCTTCTGAAAATACAAATATCCCAGCAGGAAATTGAGAGCGGAACTCGATGGAGCCGACTGGTAGGCCCGGTCGAGCTGCTTTTGCGCATCTGTGAGCTTGCCGAACTTCAACGCCGAAACCGCTCGCTTCATTTCTTTGCGTGCCTCGGCAGACAGGATGGTATCGGCCAAGTCGAGATTAATCGCGGAGGGGTCGCGCTTGAGCACAATGTCGATCTCAGCCGGGCGCTGGGAGCTCATCACCTGCACTTCTTTCAGCGTGCTGAGATAGCCAGCGGCACTCACTTCAACGTCGTAGTTTCCGTAAGGAATGTTGGTGAAAACGCCCTGCGACCTATCTTCGGTCGTCTGCCAGGTGGTCGTCTGATTTGTCTGGTTTACCAACCGGAGCAACGCCTGACGGTCGAGATGCGTTCTGGTGTTTTCGGCGAACACCGTGAAGACGAGCACGCCGGTGCCGGCAGCGGTGCGGTACGCGGTCGAAGAGTCTAGCCGGGGTCCCGTGTCATCGAGTGAGCCGCCCCGCTGTGCCCATGCCGCGGTCGCAAGCAAGCAGCAGAGCACGGATAACGTGCAGACAGGGTGCGCAAAAGCATGGGCCAGAGTGCCGCTACGGCGGGTCATAGATAATGCAGCGGGCAAGTGTGGCATAGTTCCTTTTCGAGGTCAAACCCGCCGGCGGGCTCACCTTTCCATGGTCGTGCGGGAACAGACCGGCAAACGCTGGTTTTGGACTTTCCCGTGCCGGAAACCCGCCCCATCCCGCCTAGCTGGCCCCTACTACGGCTCCCCGCGCATGAACCCTCGGCCGGGGCGCTCGAAGGGGAGTGGTTGCATTTTGCTTTGCCTTGAGACGTAGCGCTCAGCTTGTCCGCCACCAGCCTGTGTGATTCCGCTCATCGTCGAAGCGTAATCCGCGCCCTGGACTTGGGCAAGCTCAAAGTTCAGCTAACGGCGGCAAGGGCATGCCAGTTTGGGTCCGTTGCCCAGCATCAGCCGGGGCACGAAGTGCAGCAAAGGGTCGCCAACCAGGTCGACTAGTTCGAGACCTTGCAGGCCGAGTAAGGCGGAACAGCCTGCGGTTGGCACTGGGTGCCACGGTTTCGGGTGCGATCCCCAAGCGTCCGGACCAACATTTCTGGCATAAACACAGGAGAAGCCGAAAGCCGGCAGCACCACTGTGGCTGCCAATCGCCAGATCTGCGGCAGGAGTGGGGCATGGATTGGCTTGCTGCGCGTTGTCCGCTCGGACAGTGACTTCAGTACCTTAGTCCTCCCTGCCCTCGTCGCCTTATAATCCACTCAAGAACCGGCAATATCTGCGTTCTCAGGAAGATGTGCGCGTCGCAGCGCGATCGCGCTTCCAGAAGAATGCTTAAAAACTCAGTGGACCCGTTTTACGCATCGGCGATTTTTTTCCTCGGGCTGGCCTTTGGCAGCTTTCTGAATGTGTGTGTCTACCGCCTACCCTTGGATTTGTCAGTGGTGACGCCGCGTTCAGCCTGCCCCCGCTGTAAGCGCCCCATCGCCTTCTATGACAACTTGCCCGTCGTTAGTTGGCTGGTCCTTCGCGGACGCTGCCGCCACTGCAAAGCCAGAATTTCGGCGCGCTACCTCTTCGTGGAGCTGCTCACCGCCACTCTTTTTCTCGGCTGTTACGCTTATTTCGGACTTACTCTGACTACGTTGAAATACTGCGTCTTCGGATTTCTCCTGCTCGGCCTCATCTTCACCGACGCCGAAACCAAGCTCCTGCCCGACAAGCTGACGCTCCCCGGTTTCGCCCTGGGCGTGCTGTTCAGTCTGCTGGTTCCGGTGCATGATGTGGCTTCGCAGTTTCTGCCGGGAATCGTGAACCTTCCCTTCAGCGCGGATCTTGCCACCCGCCTGTTTTCCCTGCTCGATTCCCTGCTCGGTGCGGCCTTGGGGGCTGCGTTCATTTACGGCGCGGGAGCCGTTTATTTGCGCTGGCGTGGGGCCGAAGGCATGGGCTTCGGGGATGTGAAACTGATGGCGATGGTGGGCGCCTTTCTCGGCATGAAGCTCACCATTTTCACAATTTTTACCGCTTCGCTTGCGGGATCGCTGTTTGGCCTGATGACTGTGCTCGTGGTGTGGATCAAGCGTACGCATCGTTTCCGGCGCCGGCTGGAAAACCTCGAGGCGGCGCGCCGCCGCGGATGGCAATCGGCGCAAATGGTCTACCGCCATTATCAAATGCCTTTTGGTGTTTTCCTGGGCAGCATGGCTTTACTCGCGTTTTTCGTAGGCAACCAGTTCTTGCGTTGGTACGGGAGGTTCTGGTGGTAAGCCTGCTTTCCAATCCGCTGGTCTTGCGTGCTGTACTGGTGCTGTTCGTGGCGGGAACCGCCTTTGTATTTGCCATCTGGCTGATGCGGAGATTGCGGCGGAACATCACCGCCGAATCCGATCTCGACTTCGCCGCCCCGCCCACCTTGGAAAATCTGCCGCTCCACCTCTACAACACTGTCATCCAGCAACTCAAACAGCAGAAACACGAACTGCAGGTGCAGACGCTCGCCGAGCAACGCCGCGCTCGCACTACGGAAAACTTCAGTCAGGCCGTGCTCTCTCATCTTTCCTCCGGCGTACTGGTTTTCGGCCTCAATGGGTTGGTGAAACAAGCAAATCCCGCTGCCAAGGAGATTCTCGGTTTCCAATCCCCTTCGGGCATGAGCGCGGAGGATATTTTTCGCGATGCTGTCGTTTGTTCGCCAGACTCTTCCGCCGTCTATCCTGCCGTCTATGCCGATGGGCTGGGAGACACGCCCGGACGGCTCACGGAAGAAGTCAATGCAGTGCTGCGCGAGGGTAGCAAGTGCCGGCAACTCGAGGCCGACTACACAACTCCCACGGGCCAGACGCTTCGGATCGCGATGACAGTGTCGCCGGTGCCCGCTGTGGATGGCAGCCTGCTCGGAGCCGCTTGCCTGATCAGCGATCGCAGCGAATTTGAACGGATCCGCCACCAGCAACAGTTGCATGGCGAGATCTCTGCCGAGATGGCGTTGGAGCTGCGCACCTCTCTGGCCACCATCGCCGGATGCGCCCAGCAGTTGGCGCGGAATCGCGAGCCCGAGCTGGCTCCGGAATTGGCCGCCGATATCGCCAGTGAAGCGGCTCGTCTCGACCGCCACATCGGAGGATTTCTGGCAGCGAAACGCACGGCTGCGGGCGCGGCAACTCAGGCCGGCGCAGCCGGCAACGACATTTGAAGATCCACCGCAAACAATCGAGCCGCAAGGCGACTGCAAGTAAAGGATAAAACTATGAACCGTATCACATACATCGGGTTGGGATTCGCATTCGTGCTATCCACGGTCCTGCTGGCTCCTCCGGCGGGAGCGCAGACCACATCGCAGGCGCAGGTGCCGGTGCAGGGTCAATCGTCTCTCGGCGACTATGCGCGCAAGGTCCGCAAGGATCCCGGCGACGCCAAAGCCAAGCCCAAGGTCTTTGACAACGACAACCTTCCGACGAACGACAAGCTCTCCATCGTGGGCCCGGCGCCTGCTGCTAACGCCACCCCGAAACCGGCTGAGGGCAAGGACGCCGCGGCCAAACCCGCCGCTTCCGCCGACGAGGAGCAGGCCAAGAAACAAGCCGCATGGAAAGCCTGGCAGGACAGGCTAAGCGCGCAGAAGGACTCGATTGACCTCGCCAGCCGCGAACTCGACGTGTTGCAGCGCGAATACCAGCTTCGCGCCGCTGCCATGTATGCCGACGTGGGCAACCGCATGCGCAATGCGACTCAGTGGGACAAGGAAGAAGCGGATTATAAGCAGAAGACCGCCGACAAGCAGAAGGCTGTCGAAGACGCCAAGCAGAAACTCGAAGATATGAAGGAAGAAGCCCGCAAAGCCGGAGTTCCGGCCGCCATGATCGACTAGGGAGCACGCGGGTGGAGCAGGCCTTCGAGGCCTGCATCAAGGGCGCAGGGTTGAATCCGGGCTCAGCCCCTGAGGTCCGGCTTCGCGGAGTCGGAGGAGTTGTTTCTGGTGATGCTGGCCATGCACCAGATGAAACTTTCTCCACTGCGCCGCGGTCAACGGACCCAGAATCGGATGGTCGAGCAGGCGGACCCGGCGCCCGAAGCGGGCTTCACACCGTGCGATGATCGCATCCATCGCCACAATCTTGGCCCCGACCTCGTTTCGCATCTTCTCCGCCGACAAGCCCCTTGGCTCTGTCATCGCGGGCGCTTTGCGTCCGGCGGGCATGTGACCCAATCCCAGGACCACTAAGGTCCGGACGCGATGTGCCATGGAGGCTTGCGTCGCCAAGGGCTTGCCGCTTGTCATTACTCGTTCGAATCCCTTGATCGTTCCCGTGTAGCTCAGGTAGAGATGTTCCAGCACCTCCGCCGCACACCATTTGCCCGCGGCGTGCCAGAGCAACTGCTCGCTGGACATCCCTTCCACCGCCGACTCCAGAGCCTGTTTCAATTTTCCCAAGCAGGAATCCATGGTCCTACTCTCGCATTTCCGCGCACTTCAGGTAGAATGTGGCGCGTCCATTAAATCATCCCCAGTTATAGCAGGAAGGTCGCCATGAGAATGCGGGAGTTTGTTCAACCAGAGACCGCTGTTGCCAGCGTAGTCCTGGAAGGAGTCGTTGGTCGGGTCGTGAGTCGAGTGCATGAAGACAGAACCCGGAGAATGGTGTTTGACAACGGGTACGCGCCGGCCGCTGCCGCCGCCATCCTTGTGATGCTGGCGCTGCTTGCGGGTTGCGAGTCCAACACCCCCAAACCGCCCGAGGCCAAGCCGGAACCCAAGCCTCCCGAACTGCTTACAGGACGCGGCGCTTTTCAGAAGGTCTTTATCGCGGCTCGCAATTACGCTGCGGACGTGAAGCCCTTCCGTATCGAATCTACTCCGTCCGTCGACGGCAATGGACAGGATGGCAAGTCTGCGATTTGGCGGGCCAGCTTCGCCTCAGCCCTACAGCGCGGCGTGAAGCCATTCATTTGGTCTGGCAGCAATGCCCCCGACGCTCCCTCGCGCGGGGTCTCCCCCGGCAACGAAGACACCTACAACCCCAACAACGCATCCACTCAGGTTTTTGATGTGGCCTTCCTCAAGGTGGACTCCGACCAAGCCTTTGCCGAGGCGCAGAAACACGGCGGCGACAAAATCCTCGAAAAAGATTCCACAACTCCCGTCGTTTACATATGCGATTGGAACCACAACACCAACGAACTGATCTGGCATGTCATCTACGGCGCTTCCCGTGAAACTGCGAAGCTGACAGTTGCGGTCAACGCCACGACCGGCGCGTTTATCCGCGTGGAGAAATAGGATTGGGCTCACTCGGGATGGCCGATGGCCGCGGAAAGAAAAGCAAAACCTCGCTGGGATTTTATTCTTTCTGCTCAGCCTATTTCAGTTGGTCCTCGATGGAGGCAAAGAAGCGGCACAGGGCGCCGGCGGAGGCGATCGCGCCTTTTAGCGTCCGGCGTTCCCCAAAGGAAACAATATCTGCGACAGAATACTGTAAACGGAGACGATCCGTGGCACACTGCGCGCTCAGCAGCTCTAGTTTCGCGGCTCGGAGATCGGAAATTAAGCGGCCGATTCCTGGCTGCCGGCTGGATTCATCGTCTAGCATCAACTACTCCTCAACTCGAACGGATGATCGGCGTGTGCCTGCGAGACTCACGCGGTTGCTGGCATGGATAATTGTACGGTGTTAGTTATACACGGTCAAAGTTAAAGTCAAGGTATTTGCGCTCTTCAATGATGCTCGGCGATGCGGAGGCGGGCCGTTGCCCAGACAACCAGACCCTCAACTCGAACAGCGAATCCTCGATGCCGCCTGCCGGTTGTGGTCCCGGGGCGGCGAAAAATCTCTCACCATGCGTGGTGTCGCCAAGGCGGCCGCCACCTCCACTCCTACTCTCTACGAACGTTACCACAACCGCGACGATATTCTCCGCGCGGTCCGCATCCAGACCCGCGTCGAGCTCTTTGCCGCCCTCAGTCGCACTCGATCCCTCACTCAAGCCTGCGAGCGCTACCTCGAGTATGCCCTCGATCATCCCCACGCCTACGAGATGCTCTTCGACGGATTCGCCCAGCCTCCATCCCTGTACGAACCCTGGCCTTCTTTCAATCTCATGCGCTTTCGCCTGGCCCGGCGCTTGGGAGGAACTCCCCGCAAGCACACTCGCCTTATGCTTTCGCTGTGGTCCCTGATGCACGGCACCGCGATGCTGATGATCCGAGGAGGTGTGGCTGGTCCACTGCGCACACAGATGACTCACTCCTGTTTGGACGCTGTCGAAGCCATCATTGCAGAGGCCGCCCGCTCGAAGGGCAAGGCATATTCAGGCCCGAAGTGGCCTGCGACCCTGATCCTCGGAGAAGCCGCCCACAGCAAGGTAAGCAACGCCGAGCTTGACGCTGGCGTGAAGTCTGGGGCCAAGCGGAGGAAGCGCTCGAAATAGAAACCGGCGCAGCCCGGCTGCCGCGGTTATTTCGCTCCCATCTGTGCTTTCAGCCGGTCAATCGCTCTCTGCGCTTCCGCGGCTTGCGGACCATGTGGCAGAATCTTCAAATAACTCTCGTACTCGGCGCGGGCATCGTCCCATACTCCCAGTTTTTCCAGGCACACGGCCAGCCGGATCGTCGCTATCGCGTCATTGTCTTTGTAGCGCAACGCTTCGCGGTAGCGGTCCTCAGCGGCGTGGTAATTCTTGCGCCTGAAATAGAAATCGCCCACCTCGACGCTTTTCGCGGCCTTGTGCGGATCCCAGCTATGCAATTCGCTAATCCCGCCGGGGCTCAGCGCTTCAGCCTCCGCTGCAGCCACGGCTGCCGAGCTCTGCGGATGCACCTTAGCATCGTCTGCGGGAGGACTCAAATCCAGCTGTGTGTCTTTGCTGGAACTCTCTCCAACGCCCGAGCCCAGGTCGTCAACCTGCACGCGATCCGAGCGCGGCGGGGCAAGGTTCGGTACGCGCGCCTTCTTCACCGAATCCCCGCTCGTGGGCGGGGCATTCGCGGGAGACGGCGTAGGAGAAGAACCGCCTTGGTCGGAACCGGGGGAAGAATCCCGACTTTGAGAAGATGAGGATGACGGTGCCGGGGGCTGCGGCGAATCCTGCTGTCCCCACAGCGCGGCACTCAACCCCAGCAACAAACCCAACCACAACCAACGTCGCATATCTTTATTCTACCGTTGCATGCCGGATCTTTGGAAACTACGGTTCGATTTCCGCCAGGAGCTGGCAGCCAGAAAAAACACAGGCCGCTCAAGGGGGAGGCTTTGAGCGGCCTGTTTGGCGAAGTCCTCCGGGGAGGAGGCAAAAACTATTCGTCCGACTACATCGACGATGGATTGTTCCCGGTCGGTGCGGCCGAGGGCTGGGTCGTGTCGCCCACGGTGTTGGTCATCAGGCGGACATCCACGCGGCGGTTGTCGGCGCGGCCTTGACTGGTTTTATTTGATTCCACCGGCTTGTCCTTGCCCAACCCGATCACGTAAATCTTGTGGGCCGGCACACTGTACTTCGAAGCCAGGTACTGAATCACCGAGTCCGCGCGGCGCTGGCTCAAGTCATAGTTGTACTCAGCCGAGCCAACGGAGTCCGTGCTACCTTCTAAGGCGATAATGTAACCCTTGGTGCTGGCAATCGATCCTGCCAACTGGTCAAGTGCCTCTTTAGCCTTGGGCGTCAGATTGTCTTTATTGAAGCCAAACTTCACTGAGGTCTCGGCCACCGGACGATAGTTGTCCAGGTTGGCGACCGTGTTGGTCAGTATGCCTACGCGGTTGTTGGCGGCGTCCGCCATTTGCTGCGCCGAGACCGCAGACTGGTCGGCGGCCTGCGCCTTCTGTTCCACATCCGCCGTCTTGGCATTCACTGCCTGGATACCGGCCTGCGCCCGGGCATCGACGTCTTTGATGTCCTTGCTGTTTTTCGCCGTCATGTCATCCAGTTCGTTGGTCTTGTTGATCAACGGCGTAGTCTGTTGCTTCACGTAATTCTTGGTGGTGCAGCCGACTGTGGCCGCCATGCCGAGTGCTAAGAAAATCGTTAACGAAGTGCGGGTCATATGGAAGAGGCTCCTTAAATTCCTTGTCTCAGCGCGATCAGGTTCTCGCGCGCGAAATTCTTTTATCGTACAGGCCCAGGAATGTGTTCGTGCTACAGCTTCCAAACAAGTTCCACACCCTGCTTTTGCACGGGACGTGCCAGTCCTGTGCCCGGGTACCATTAGCCATAAGTATATACGTTTTCAATAGGTTGCGGTGTTAGAGAATGCGAACATGCCAAAGCCACGCTGGCCTGGGCAACGCAAACCCAACATGGGTCATGGAAATTTTATACGGTAAGGCTCGAGCGATGGTGTGCACTTGCTAAGCAAGACCGGGCGTGCCCAGCCATCGAATAGAATGAACTCATCTTCCCAGGAATGGATCTCCTCGCCAAAATCCGCACCATCCCCACCGAGCCCGGGGTTTATCTCTACAAAAACGCCGAAGGCGAAGTCATCTACGTGGGCAAGGCAAAGAACCTGCGCAGCCGCGTCGCCAGCTACTTCCACGAAGGCCGCTGGGAGGACTCGAAGACCGGCACGCTCGTGCGCGAGGCGGTCGATGTCGATTACATCGTCGTCGCCAACAACAAAGAAGCGCTGGCGCTCGAGAACAATCTCATCAAGCAACGCAAACCGCGCTTCAACATCCTATTACGCGACGACAAGACTTACCCTTACGTGAAGCTCACCCTGGGAGAGCGCTGGCCGCGCGTCTACGTCACGCGCCGCCTGCGCAAGGACGGCAGCGCCTACTATGGTCCCTACTTCCCTGCGAACCTCGCAT